>Ga0335073_10003194_pt1 | contig 22760 bp, 15 predicted proteins | sample Lox_Sample_22_FD_207093 | JGI IMG/M metagenome (GOLD analysis project Ga0335073, IMG submission 207093) | Soil microbial communities from Loxahatchee National Wildlife Refuge, Florida, United States - Lox_Sample_2.2 | ecosystem: Environmental > Terrestrial > Soil > Wetlands | place: USA... | reverse complement strand
CCCGCCCTGGCAGTCCTCGATGCGAAAGGGAAGCTTCTGTATAGCCAGCAAGGGGGCGAATTTGAGAAGGCGCGCTCGCTTGCCCCGGAAGACCTTCTGGCATTCCTGAATAAATGGAAACCGCGGGCCTGATCGGCCCATACTCATTCCACGGCAACACTCGCGATATAGCACGCTGACTTTCCGCCTCTGCCAGGCACGGCATATATTTCCAGTTTGCTGGGCCTTGAGACATCGGCAACGTAGGCGGCGAATCCCGTGAACTGGCTTGTGGTTTGCCCCCTGACATCCATGCTGGGACGCTGATCGCCCACCAGACCGAGCCCGGTGATGACGCCATCGCTGACAATCAGGATCTCAGAGGGCGCAGCCTGCCGCTGCAAATCCCATGCCCAGCCGGAGATGCGAAACGATTGTGGCCACGCGCTGGTTATGGCGGTGGTCGCTTCAACCTTCCCGACGCAACGGTCGGGATCTTGCCGAGTGAATTCCGCGTCGAGAGAACGCCCCAACAGGTCCGGTCCTCGCTCGGTGAAGACCGAGAGCCGCTGGTCGCGCATAAATGGAATCAGCGATCGCGGATAGTCGGGATGCGAATGGGCCCACGCTAATTGCGCATTGTCAGGAACGCCGGTCTCCAGGGCAATCGCGGCAAGATTGACGTTGAACCCGTGCCATCTGGCCTTTAAGAGCAGTGGCTGCGTCTTTTGCGCGGCAAATAGCATGACGGCGAGAACCCCGATTTCCGCCGCCACAAATAAACCGCTTTGCGGACGCGAAGAAACAAAGCTCCCCAGCAGAAGCAGCGCCATGCAGCCCCAGAAGAGCAGGGAGAAGGATTGGTAACGTCCGGAAAAGGCCTGGTCGATTCCGAAGACGACTCGACCAGGCGCCGTAACAATGCCGGTTCCCAGCACGAAGAGCAGCAGCAAGCCGATTTGGATACAAACGGCAGGCGCGACTTTGAAGTATGCGGGCATCTGCAAAAGCGTGAATGCCAAAATCAAGAAGCCGGCGACGCCCAAGATCTCCGCAGCGCGAATGTTGGCGGTCACCCACGAACTTCCGAAATACACCGCTATATATCGAATCAGGCCCAGCACTTCCGCAGGGGTGCGTACGGCCGCCGATGTGAGATAGACGGTGTAGTTGTAGAAGAAGGCGAAAATGCCCACGGCGGCGACCGCAACAATGCCGGCGATCGCGGTAAAACGCACGCGTAACAGCACGGCTCCTATCACCAGCAAAGGCCAGACAAGGTTCCCGTTGGAGAGCGAATAGGTCGCGCATAAGGCCGCCACTACCGAAAGCGCCAGGTATTTCCAGGAGTGAGCGCGCGAGGAGTTTTCCCGAGAGTCGCGCCAGTACAGCAGCAGTCCGAGAAACGATACGCTGGCAAACAGCGGCGGGAGATAACAACAGAGCCCGGTAAATCCCATCACCAGGTTCGGCAACTGCGATGGGCAGAACAGGCAGAACGCAAGCAGACCCACGGCGGTGCGCCACAGGGCGCCACGCCATCCGCCCAGCACGCGTAGGCTCCAGGCCAGCACGCACAAATGCAGGAATTGCAAGACCAGATTAACGGCGAGCAGGAACGTCTGGGTGGCGCGGAACCAGCGAAGATCGGCCAGTAGGAAAAGCTTCGGAATGACTACGCGATGCTGATTGAACTGCCGCCAGAGCCAGTCGAAGGTGTGGGCTGGACCTTCGTTGGCTGCGAAGTCGATCTGCATCCACTCATCCCAGAAAGGAAGCCGCGAATGGCCCAGGACCGTCACATAGACTGCCAGCGCGATAGTCACCGCGCCGCCGGCCAATATCGCGTACGACAAGATGTCCGCTGCGGCCGCGAGACGAGCTTCGGCGTCGCCGGTTGCGCCGCTTCGCTGAGTTAGAGTGGCGGTTGCGGAATGGTCCATGTGAGTAGGGGCCCCATCTACGCTCAGCATTCTACTGGCATTTTGCCGAAGCCTTTCAGCCGCTGCTGGCTGTAGCGGGTGACGGCGTCGTCGATTACGGGCAGGGCATGCTTGGCGGAGAGGATTTCTTCCACTTCCACGCTCTTCTTTTCCAGTTGCTTGTAGTCGATGAAGAACCGGCGCAGCATGGCCAGCCGGTGCTCCGGCATCTGCGAAGCTTCTGTATAGGAGTTGAACTCCGGATCATGGGTGGCGACGGCGACGATCTTGTGATCGCGTTTGCCGGAGTCCATCATGGTCATCAGGCCGATGGCGCGCGCGTAGATGAGCGTGAGCGGAACGACCGCTTCCTGGCACAGCACCAGCACGTCGAGCGGATCGCCATCCTCGGCCAGTGTCTGCGGGATGAAGCCGTAATTCGCCGGATAATACACGGCCGAATAGAGAATGCGATCGAGCTTGATCAGGCCACTCTGCTTGTCGAGCTCGTATTTGACGCTGGAGCCGAATGGGATCTCGATGACGGTGTAGAACTCCAGCGGCACTTTGTCACCGGGAGCGATGTCGTGCCAAGCGTGGGTCATGGGCGGGTCGTCAAAGGCGACGCAACGAGCGTCAATTGTAGCTGAGGCAGGAGAAACAGGCGTCGCCAACCGCGAACAATTTTGAACTTAGATGCAGCGGGAGATTCGCGGCAAGGGACGGAGGATCGAAACTCCTCCGCCTCGCGAGCGTCTTGCCTTCAATAACGGTGCGGCAGTTTCTGCTCAATGTCCACAGAGCTGGTCAGTGATCCTACGATGTAACTCAGTACAATGACCCCCACAACCACAATCGTTACCACGTCCATGTGGCACCTCCCCCACTCCAGCCGCTGTCGCTGGAGCCATGATCGGCCCAAGGAATTGCCTCGGCTATTTATTCGAACTCGCCGGGCCGCCGAAAGTTGTGTTTTGGTTTTAGCACTATTTCTCGCCGAACGCACTACAAATCGACGCCCCACGGTAACTCGGCAGGAGCAGCCTCAACGCCGCTCCTCTTCAGGGCTGATCGGCTGCAGCGGCGGCAGCACTGACACAGGATTCCCGCCCGTGATAGCTTTATCGGTTTCGGAAGCGAACATCATGTTTACCAACGATCTCTTGAAAGGCAAGCGCATCCTGATTACCGGAGGCGGCACGGGAATCGGCCGGGCTATGGCCGAGCGGTTCCTGCAACTCGGCGCAACAGTTTACATCTGCGGCCGCAGGCTGCCGGTGGTGCAACAGGCGGCCCGAGAGCTGGCCGCGTCAACCGGCGGAGTCATTGAAGGCTTGGCCTGCGATGTGCGCTATACCGAGGACGTGGAAGCCCTCATCGGCCGAGTTTGGACGGAGGCGCCGATCGATGTCCTGGTGAACAATGCTGCAGGAAACTTCCTGGCGCGTACCGAAGAGCTGTCGGAGCATGCCTTCGACGCGGTCATCGGCATCGTGCTGAAAGGCACCATCAACATGACATTGGCATGCGGGCGGCGCTGGCTCAAGCAGCAACACAAGGGCGTCGTGCTCAGCATCGCGACCACCTATGCCGAGACCGGATCGGCTTACGTGGTGCCCAGCGCGGTGGCAAAAGCTGGTGTGCTCGCGCTCATGCGCAGCCTGGCTGTCGAGTGGGGCGACCGCGGCATCCGAACTGTCGCCATCGCTCCCGGAGCCATTCGCACCGAGGGCGCCTTTTCGCGCCTGCTGCCTGTGCCCGAACTGGAGCAGGCGGTACTCGACCACAACCCGTTACATCGCTTCGGTACACTGGAGGAGATCGCGAACCTCGCGACCTTCCTGATCAGCGATGAGGCGGGATACATTAATGGCGACATGGTCTACATGGACGGCGGCGAGATGCTGGCCGGCGCGAGCAGCTTCAGCATGATCGGCCGCCGGCTGCCGGAGTCGGCGTGGCAGATCATGAAGCCGAAGCCCAAGCGGTAGAAGACGATTTATATCGAGAACCCGGAATTTTTGTGTCCAGGCAGGCGGCAATTGACACTTCTTAACCTGATGCTGCATTGACTTGCGCGCAGTTTGGAACAAGAATTGTGGGCCGGATTTTGCCAATAATCGAAGGTTCCTCTATAAGGAGTGATTATGAAGCAACCAGCGATATCCACGGGCTGCTTTGCTTTGGCAACTTTGTCCATCTTCATCCTTTCGGCGGGATTGGCCTTCTCGCAAACGAAGATGGCGAGTTACGCAGTGGCAGCCGTCACCCAGGACTCAACTCATCCTGCCAGCGCGCAGTCTGAAATCCGAGGGTCATTCCCATGTGTCCTCAGCAAGTCACTCGACTCCAAGAAGTTGAAGGAGGGGGAGACAGTGGTGTGTGACACAGCAGGGCGGTTTCATACGGAAGGCGGACTGCTGATTCCAAGTGAAAGCAAGGTCACCGGCCATGTGACGCAAGCCCAGGCGCGGTCCAAGGGCGATCCGCAGTCGTCGCTGGCCATGGTGTTCGACAAAATTGAGGTGACCAAGGGCGAAGAGATTCCAATCAAGGGCGTCCTGCAGGCTATCGCCCCCAGCTTGGGGAATTCGGGTCCCGATACCGGCCCGGCCTATCCGCCCGGGATGGGGCGAGCCGGCGCCCAGACCACAACACCGCCTCCTACTCCAGGCCCGCAAGCCGGCCCGAACGCCGGCGGGGTTCATCCCTTGCTGAACTCAGAATCGAAGGGCGTGCTGGGTTTCCACAATCTGCAGATGGACGACAATTCCGTGATTACGTCTACCGGCAAAGAGGTGAAGCTGGACAACGGGACACAAATGATGATTCGGGCGGAGTAGGTTTCCATTGACGGATGGGCGCTCAATTGACCTCGGCCTAGCCGCATGAGAGCAGTGAGCGCCCACCGCACCGCGGGGATGCTCGTCCACGGTATGACCGGTTCTGGCCTCTGCAGCTTGCCTGCAGGACAAAGCGCTCAGCCGGTCAGCTATTCCGCATACTCGATCACGAAATCGATGCTCGCGCTCTTCTCCAGCATGGCAGACACCGAGCAATACTTCTCTTTGGAAAGGCGCACGGCATCTTCCACGGCTTTTTGCGTCACCTTGCCGCCTACCCGGTAGGTCAAGCGGATCGAAGTGTAGACCTTGGGAAAGCCGTCGGAGCGTTCGCCAGAGGCATGTACCTCGACGGACGCGAATGGCTCGCGCTTCTTGCGCAGGATCGAGACTACGTCGCTGGCCGTGCAGGCGCACAGCGCGATCAGCACCAGCTCCATCGGGCTGTTTGCCGATTTCTCGCTCCCGGCATCGACAACGATTTCGTGGCCGCTGTTTGCCTGTGTCAGGAACTGGTCGTTCTCCGTCCATCGAGCACGAGCTTCAATCAAGTTTTTCTCCGTGCCGAGGCTGGTTGCGATTCGCGAAAAGGCTTTGATTCTTCCCCGCCAGAATCGAAACGAATCAGCCGCATCGGCGCTTGACGTTACTTCAGATGCACCGCCGCTTCCGTTTCCTTGGCTGCCGCCGTCTCGCGCGGTTTTGCCGGCACCGCTCCGTACTTCGGCCTGATCTCATGGCACGAGGCATCGCAGTAGACGCCCTGATGCGTCTTGTCCGTCTCCGGATCGGGCATGGGTGAGGCGACAGCAGCGTCGCGGTCGGCTTCCAGCTCGTGCTCCACCTCTTCGATCAGCTTTTCGTTAGCTTCTGCCGTTAGCCATCGCCTTTCGTTGACGAGATAGTTCGCCAAGCGCGCGATGGGATCGCGGGCGCGCCAGTACTCGAAGAGCGGCGAGGGAACATATTGCGCGGCGTCGTGGATGGCATGGCCCTTCATGCGCATCATCTTGGCTTCGATGAGCGTCGGGCCCTCGCCGCGACGCGCGCGCTCGCAAGCCTCATGCGTGGCATCGTAAACCTGGCAGGGATCGGTGCCGTCGACAATCAAGCCGGGGATGCCGTAGGCGATGGCGCGCTCGGCCAGGTCCTTCACCTTGAACTGCATGTCCGCAGGGGTGGAGTAGCCCCAGAGATTGTTCTCGACGATGAGCACCAGCCCCAGCTTCTGCACCGCAGCGAAGTTCAGGCTCTCGTAGGTGACGCCGGTGGACTGGCCGCCATCGCCGACATACGTCAGCCCGACGATGTTCCTGCCCTGCAGCCGCGCGCCCAGGCACACGCCGGCCATCACGCCGACCAGCTCGCCCAGCATCGAAATGGGCCCACAGACATTGCGGCGCTGGAGGTCGCCGAAGTGCGACGAGGCGTCGCGTCCCCAGGTGGGCGAATCGCCTTTGGCCATGTACTGCCGCATGATGTCGCGCGCGCTGAAGCCGCGCACCAGCATCGCACCCTGGTTGCGGATCATCGGCCCAAGCCAGTCATCCGGCCCCAGCGCATAGGCCGAGGCGCACGAGCAGCCCTCCTGTCCCAATCCGAAATACACGCCGCCCACCACCTTGCCCTGTTTGTAGAGGTTCTCCAGCGCGACTTCCATGCGGCGGTTGAGCAGCATCCAGCGGTAGATCGCGACCGACTGCTCGCGCGAAAGATACTTCGATTCGCGGATGGGCGGCGCGGCGGCGCTCAGGTCGCCTTCGACGCGGTACTCGACGCTCGAACCTTCGCCCGACATGAAGATGCGGAACTCGGGATGCTCGAGGCGATAGTCGGGGATGTTGTAGCAGCGCAGCGAAGAGGAAGCCGGGATCTTTTGGCCGTCACCGCTCGCCGAATTGCGCGAGGAGTTTTTCTCTCCCGGCTTCGGAGAGCTGCCGGTCGCGGCCGCCACGTGAGCGGCAGTCTCGTTATGGGTTGGCGACACTCTGGTCGTCTTCTTTTTCGGGGAGGCCGTATTCCGGCGCTTTTTATGAGGCATAGTGCAGAAGCAACCATAAATCGAGCCGTAACAGGAGGCAAGTTGGGCGAAGCCGCCTCGCTATTCGCTGTAGGTTGCTTTCTCCTTAGCAGTGGCCGGCTCCGCGATGACCCTCCGCAGAAATCGCTCGAATACTTCGTTCGAGAGCAGCCGCCCGCGCGAGGTAAGACGCAGGCGATCGCCATAACTCTGGAGCAAGCCCAAGTCCACCAACTCCGCGATCTCTGACGCGTAGGCCGCAATCGCTTCATCGCCAAAGCGCGCGCGAAGCTCGTCGAGCGAGATGCCGCGATTCAGGCGCAGTCCCAGAAAGAACGACTCCTCCAGCGCGGCCTGCGGGTCAACGAGCGTTCGTATGGACTTCAACTGGTCGATTCGCGCGGTCACTGACAACTGACAGCCGACAGCTGACGACTGCTGGTACCTTTCCAGCGAATCCGGCGTAGCGAAGCGCACCGCCTCGATACCTTTGGACCGCAATTCCGGCGCAGCCGGCAGCATGGAATGCGCGTCCACGCCAAAACCCATATACGGCTGGCGCGTCCAGTACTTCAAATTGTGCCGCGAATCGCGCAAGCCGATGCCGTGGGTGACGGCACGCGCGAAGTTGGAAATTTCATATTGCTGCACGCCGGCTCGTTCCAGACGCTCTCCAGCGGCCAGATAAAGCTCGGCGGTGAGATCGTCGTCGGGAACGAAATGTGCGTGATAATGGCTACCGCCGGCGAGCAATTCGTTGCCCAGCCGCGAATCCTCATCAACCTCCAGCATGTACACGCTGACATGCGGCACGCCGGTGGCGAGCGTCTCGGACAAAGAGAAGTCCCAGCTCTCCGCGGTCTGATGCGGCAGCCCGGCGATCAGGTCGACGCTGATGTTGCCGATGCCGCCCGCGCGCAGCCGCGCGATGTCCGCCAGCGCGATCGCTCGTGTATGCAAACGCCCGACGGACGAGCATTCTTGATCGACGAATGACTGGACGCCCAGGCTGACGCGATTCACACCGCAGCGCAGCAAGCTTTCCAGGATTTCCTCGCTGACGGTGCCGGGCGCGCATTCCACCGTGATCTCGGCGCCACTCTCAACATTGAAGCTGTCGCGAACAGCTTGGAAGATGCGCACAAGCTGGTCCGGAGCAAGCACGGAAGGCGTTCCGCCGCCGAGATAGACGGAATCGACGCCAGGCTCGATCACTCCGCCAAGCTCGCGCGCGATCGCCTGCGACGATGCAATGTCCACGCAGACTTGCTCGACATATTTATCGAAAACCGCACGCGAAAACACTCCGGAAGCGAAGTTGCAGAAGCTGCACTTCGTGCGGCAGAACGGAACGGAAATGTAAATTCCTTGCGACAACAGCAGCAATTTGCAATCAGCCGTCGGCATTTAGCAAAAACGTCCCGAAAGTTTATCAACGGTACGCGAAAGAGATTCGCGCCGAATCACATTCCATGATATCTGCCATCGAATCGTCGTGCAGACGCATCTGATCTGATTCGCCGGCAACGCGGAGAGCAGAGGGAGTAAGCTGAATGCCGATTGCTAAATGCTAAGTGCCGCCTTCCAACACCGCGTCGTCATCACCGGCATGGGAGTTGTCAGCCCGAACGGCATCGGCAACGAGGCATTCTGCCGCGCCATTCTTGCCGGAAAAAGCGGCGTGCGGCGCGTGAGCAGCTTCGACGCGAGCGAGCTGCCGGTGCAGATCGCGGGCGAAGTCATCGGCTTCGACGAGCTGGCCTGGGTGGACGCCCGCGAACGGAAGCACGTTTCGCGCGCGGTGCCGCTGGCGCTGGCGGCATCCACCGAGGCCTTGCGCGACGCTGCTATCGACACTGCGCAATTGTCGCTCGAGCAGCAGCGCGAGATCGGCGTCGTTCTGGGCTCGGGCGGCGGCGCACAGGAATTCTCGGAAGAACAGGTGCGTCTTTGGCTCACCGGCAAGGTCAGGCAAGTGAGCCTCTTCTGCATTCCCAGCGGCACCATGGGCACGCTGTCGAGCGAAGTCAGCATGCGCTTCGGGCTGCGCGGGATGAGCCACGTCATCACCACTGGCTGCACCTCTTCCACGGACGCCTTTGGTTACGCGCTGCGCCAGATCCAGTTCGGCTTCATTCCTATGATGCTGGTGGGCGGCGTGGATGCGCCCATCGCGCCCGGCATCATGAAGGGGTTCACCCTGATGAAGATCATGACCGCGTCATGGAATGACGCGCCGGAACGCGCCTCGCGGCCGTTTTCGCTCGATCGCGACGGCTTCGTCGTGGCTGAAGGTTCGTGGATGTTCTTCCTCGAAGAGTACGAGCACGCTCGCGCGCGCGGCGCGCGGATCCTCGCCGAGGTTGCCGGATATGGCTCGACTTGTGAGGCATTTCATCGCGTGCGTTTGCAGGAGTGCGGTGAAGAGCCGGCGCGCGCCATCCAGATGGCGATGCAGGATGCGGGCATCACGGCCAGCGACGTGGATTACGTCAACCTGCACGGCACTTCGACGCAACTCAACGACCGCATCGAGACGCGCGCAATGAAGCTGGCCTTGGGCGACCAGGCTTACCGCACGCCGATGTCGAGCCTGAAGTCGCAGATCGGACATCCGCAGGGGGCGTGCGGCGCAGCCGGAATTGCGGCGACGCTGGTAGCCATGCATCATCGGCAAATTCCGCCGACAATTAATCTCGAGGTACCCGATCCCGAGTGCGACCTGGACTACGTTGCGCAACCCGGCCGCAGCGTCGAAATCGAGCACGCGGTGTGCAACTGCATCGCGTTTGGGTCGAAGAACTCGGCGCTGGTGCTGCGGAAGGTGGAATAATCGCGCCTCCTGTTACATGTCATCCCGAGCGAGCGAACTGGTTTTGTGAGCGAGTCGAGGGACCGGCTTTTCGCCGCGAGCGATTGGCGCTTCACGCAAACAGCAGGTCCTTCGACTCCGCTCAGGATGACACTGATGAAAAGAGCAGGCACTTGGCGGCACGACTGAACAGACTGCTGAAAAAGTCGATTTCTACTTGTTTTGAAGGGGCGCAGCTTCAGCTGCGCCGTCCGAAGTCCTTTCAATTTGTCGTCCCGAGCCGACTTCAGTCGGCGAGGGATCTGCTGTTGCGACTTTTTCAGCAGCCTGTTAAGCCGTGCCCTGATATGAAGCCGTTTACTGACGCCAATCGACGCTTACACACACAACCTTTTCCATCTCGCTCCGCCCCGCTCTCGTCTAAATAGCTTTGAACTCGCTTACAATCGCATAAGGGACGATGCCAATCCAGGAAGAAGAGGTATTAGGCAAGGCATATGATGCCAGGCTGATGAGGCGCCTGCTGACGTATCTGCATGCCTATCGCTGGCAGGTCGCAGTGGCGCTCGCGGCCATCGTGTTGAAGGCGGGAGTCGACGTGCTCGGCCCCTACCTGACCAAAGTTGCCATCGACAAGTACCTCGCCAGCAAAACCGAAGCGCACTCGCTGCTCGACCGCTTTCTCAGCCCGCGTCCGCTCACCGGCATCGCGCAGATCGCGCTGATGTACGTCGGGCTGCTGCTTTTCAGCTTCCTGCTGGAATTCGCGCAGACCTACATCATGCAGTGGACCGGGCAGAAGGTGATGTTCGATCTGCGCAGCCAAATCTTTCGCCACCTGCAGCGGCTGCATGTTTCCTTCTTCGACCGCAATCCCGTCGGCCGGCTGGTGACGCGCGTTACCAGCGATGTGGACGCGCTGAACGAGATGTTTACCGCGGGCGTGGTGTCGATCTTTGAAGACGTGTTCGTGCTGCTCGGCATTCTGGTGATCATGCTGAACATGAACTGGCGGCTGGCGCTGATCACCTTCGCTGTGCTGCCGCTCATCTTCTACGCCACTTCGCTGTTTCGCCGCGCGGTGCGCGAGAGCTATCGCCGCATTCGCGTGGCCATCGCCCGCATCAATGCTTATCTGCAGGAGCACGTGACCGGCATCGTTGTGCTGCAACTGTTTAATCGCGAGCAGCGCTCCTACCGGGAGTTCCAGAAGATCAACCGCGTCCACATGGACGCGTACAAGGACGCGATTCGTGCGCACGCGATTTACTATCCCGTGGTCGAAGTGCTGTCGTCGATTGCCATCGCCTGCGTGATCTGGTTCGGCGGCAATCAGGTGTTGCGCAATTTCGTGACGCTGGGCGTGCTGGTGGCGTTCATGCAATACGCGCAGCGTTTCTTCCGGCCCATCCAGGACCTAAGCGAGAAATACAACATCCTGCAAGCCGCAATGGCGTCGAGCGAGCGCATCTTCAAGCTGCTGGACACGCCGGCGGAGATCGTCTCGCCCGCGAAGCCCAAAGTGCCGGCAGGACCGGGCCGGATTGAGTTCGATCATGTGTGGTTCGCCTATCGCACCGCTCCGGGGTCCCGGTCGAGCCCTGCTTTTGGACTTGACGGGGTGGGGGTGGCGCAAGGTGCCGCCGAAGCTGCCGGCAAAGGCGAAAAGCGGAAGACGAGTATTGAGAGTGGCAATGGTGATGGCGATTCGACGGTCGCATCGGAAAACTACGACTGGGTCTTGCGCGACGTGTCGTTCACCATCGAGCCGGGCGAGACCGTCGCGATCGTCGGCCACACCGGCGCGGGCAAAACTACGATCATCTCGCTGCTGCTTCGCTTTTACGATGTGCAGCGCGGCACCATTCGCATCGACGGCGTCGATATCCGCGACATGGACCTCGGCGACCTGCGGCGTCGCTACGGCGTGGTACTGCAGGACCCGTTCCTGTTCACCGGCACGGTCGCAGGCAATATCCGCCTGGGTACGGGCTGGATTGAGGATGAGATGGTGGAAGATGCGGCCGAGCAGGTCAACGTTGCCGATTTCATCCGCTCCCTGCCGGGCGGCTTCGAGGAAGAAGTGAAGGAGCGCGGCAGCACGCTCTCGACCGGGCAGAAGCAGCTCATCTCGTTCGCACGCGCGCTGGCCCACAATCCCAGGATCCTGATTCTCGACGAGGCCACTTCCAGCGTGGACACGGAAACCGAGTTCCGCGTGCGCGAGGCGCTGACGCACATGGTCGAGGGGCGCACGTCGATCATCATTGCGCACCGGCTGAGCACCATTCAGCGTGCCGACAAAATCATCGTCATGCACAAGGGAAAGCTGCGCGAGATTGGCTCTCACCAGCAACTGCTGGCCGAGCGCGGCATTTATTGGAAGCTGTATCAGCTCCAGTACAAAGACCAGGAGATTGCCGTACCCGCGGGCATAACGCGTGAGTACTCCGCGCCCAGCGTTCACGTCTCGGGGGACGATTAGGTAGCAATAAGAATATGCCCTGTGAAGAGTAGCTGCTGAGTCCTGCCGCTTGCAGCCGCTACGCTCCGGCTGCTTCCACCAACCCCTCGGCTGCGATTTCGTGACTCCTGACCGAGACGGGTTCGGGCGATGGCGGCTCCGGTCCCGCCTCTGCGGTAGACGTCGCAGTTCTCCTCGCGGGCCGTTTTTCCGCCGTCTCCAGCTTTTCGGGAGGAGCAGCGGGCCGGGTGTTCTTTTTTTGCGCTTTCGCCTTCACCGGTGTCGCTGGTTGGCTGAGGGGGATCATGCGATTTGCCCGCTGACGCTTTGTTCGCTCGGCGAGTTTCGACTCCGGCTCGGCAGGTTGTGACTGCTGCTGTCTCGCTTCCGGCGTCACGCGCCTCGCGCTCTTGCATAGCTCGGCAAAGCTGGCGTCGACGAACTTCTCCAGGTTCTCCGGATCGGGCACCGCACCCACATCGCAGGTAAAACCGAAATACGCCTTGCCGTTGTAGCTCAGGATGGCGCAGTTGACGCCCATCTCGCCGCCGATGGGAACGTACGGATACCACGACAGCATCTTGTGCCCAAGCAGGTAAAGCGGCATCTGCGGGCCGGGAACGTTGGTGCAGATGATGTTGCACAAGCTAAGCGGCAGTTGGCTGGCGACCGGCCCAATCGCCGCCCAGATTGCGGTCGGAATCGCCGAGAACAGGCCACCGGCGAAGCCGACGAGTTCAGCGGCGCGCACCCGCTTCAGGTACTCGGTGCGCTGGCGCACGAAGGCGAAAAGCTTCTGCGGATCGCGAATGTCGAGCGGGATGGTGACGGGCAGGAAGGAAATTCGATTACCCAGATCGTTAGTATTCTCTCCACCACGCACATTCACCGGAATCATGATGCGCGCCGAGCGCCCCTTCACCCGCACCCCGCGCAGCTCCGAGTAACGGCGCAGAGCGGCGGCCACCACGGTGAGGAGCACGTCGTTGACCGTCCCGCCGCAGCATTGGCGGACTTCCTTGATCTCCGCCATATCAATTTCCGTCCAGCCGAACTTCTGTGGTCCATGACAGACGACGTTGAAGGGCAGCCGGTCCGCGGGGGCGGCCAGCTCCGGCATCATGGTCATGAGATCGGAGAGCGGCTCGTCCGAATTCGCCAGCATGCTCTCCGCAATTTGCAACGCTTCGGAGTGCAGGGTGAGCGCTCCTTTGATCGCGGAAAGGTATGATTTGAGCAGACCGTCGAGCAGCGCGGCGCCGGGATCGCGCGGGCGCGGCGGGCGAAACTCGGGCTTGGCCGGCGCGATCGGTTGTGGCGTTGGACTCGTGTCCATCAGCACATTGATAATGCCCACGCCGGCGACGCCGTCCGCCAGGCAGTGGTGAATGCGCGCGATCATACCGGTGCGATTGCCCTCCAATCCCCGCACCAGCGTGATGTCCCACAGCGGCCGTTGCCGGTCCAGATGCGTGCTCACAATGCCGGAGGCGAGCGCCTTCAGGTCGCTCTCGGTTCCCTTGCGCAAGGTGACGTGGCGAATGTGATTGCGGATGTCGAACGCGGGATCGAACTGCCAATGGGGCAAGCCGAGATTGAAGGGCGGGAAGACCACGTGCTGGCGATAGCGCGGAACCAGCGGCAGCTTCGACTGAACCAGATCTCGGCACGCCTTGAGCGAGATGTCGCCCTCGAATACGCTGACGCCGGCGATGCTCAGCGGCTGTCCGGGGCGCTCGATGTAGAGAAAAAGCGCATCTCCCCAAGAAAATGAATTCTTCGGCTGCGAGTTGGTCATGGCAAGCTCCGGGCAAGAACCGCGTGCGGTATCTCGCGTTTCATCATGAAGCGGCCATGACCATGCTGGCAGTGACAAGCGACACCGTCGGGGGTGATTCCCGTTACGGGAAGCAGCGTTGGCGGCTCTTGGCGTGTCACTGTGCGGAGCGGCCGTTTGTGAGAAGGTGATTGCTGTAGTGCGATACTGGGTCGAGTACGCCTTTCAGGCGTGCAGTGGCATGTTGGTTGACGAATGGCTCCAGCTGCCGCGGTAATTTCGACAGACGCTTACCTCAGCGGCTAAAGCCGCCTCTCGTCTACCCCGCTGTTATGCATACTTGAAAGCGTGCTCCACCCGAGGATGCCGCAGCGGCGAATTCCAAATGCCCGGCGACCATCGCCAATACGACTTCGACTTCATCGTCATCGGCTCCGGCTTTGGCGGCAGCGTCAGCGCGCTCCGGCTCAGCGAAAAAGGTTATCGCGTCGCCGTAATGGAGATGGGCCGCCGCTGGACACCCGAGAACCTGCCGCCCAGCAGTTGGTATCTGCACCGCTGGTTCTGGGAGCCCGCACTGGCTTTGCGCGGTTTCTTCCGCATGCGGTACTTTCGGCACGTCACCATCCTGCACGGCTGCGCAGTCGGCGGAGGGTCCGTCACCTATGCCTGTACCTTGCTGCGTCCGCCGGACAAGGTCTGGAACAACGGCTCGTGGAAGGGGCTTGCCGAGTGGCAATCCGAGATGCCCCAGCACTTCGACACTGCCTCGCGCATGCTGGGACTCATCGAGAACCGCATCCTCGGCCCCTCCGATCGGCTGCTGAAACGCGTGGCCGATACCGTGGGAGTGGGACAGACGTTTTACCGGACCCATGTCGCCATCTTTGAGGCGCCCGAGGGCGAAGCGGGCGGCAAGACCGTGCCCGATCCTTTCTTCAGCGGCGAAGGCCCCGATCGCACCACCTGCATCGGCTGTGGCGGATGCATGATGGGCTGCCGTCACGGCGCGAAGAACACGCTTGACCTGAACTATCTCTATCTCGCCGAGAAACGCGGCGCGCAGGTTTTCGCCGAGACGAAGGTCGTGGATGTGCGTCCGCTCGACGGCGCAGCCGACGGCGGCGACGGTTATGAAGTTCGCACCGTCAGTTCGATCGCCCGCTTCTCTCGCCATCCTCGCCGCTTCACCTGTCGGGGCGTGGTCTTCTCGGCATCGTCGCTGGGTACGATGGAGCTGCTCTTCCACCTGAAAGATAAAGGCTCGCTGCCGGCGATCAGCCACCAGCTTGGCCGATACGTGCGCACCAACTCCGAGTCGCTGATTGGCGTGCGCGTGCCGCGCTCCAACGACGACCTCTCGAAGGGCGTCGCGATCGGCTCCGGCGTTTACATCGACGAGCACACCCACATCGAGGCGGTACGTTATCCCGAAGGCTCGAATACCATGAGCCTGCTCGCGACGATGCTGACCGGCGGACATCCCGGGCCGGGGCGCGTGGCCCTGTGGCTGAAGAACCTTTGCGCATCGCTGTTACTGCATCCGCTCAAGACGCTGCGGCTGCTGGCGCCGTTTCGCTGGGCGCGCGAGTGCGTCATCCTGCTTTGCATGCAGGCAATGGACGATCACATCGACATGCAATGGCAGCGCCATGCCTATTGGCCGTTTCGCAAATTTCTGGTCAGCCGCGGCAAGCGTGTGCCGACGTTCATCCCCGCGGCCAATGAATTTGCCGAAAAGTTCGCCCACATTGCCGGCGGGACTGCGATGAGCATGCTGCCGGAGATTCTCTTCGATGTTCCGGGAACCGCGCACTGCCTGGGCGGGGCGGTGATTGCTGAATCGCCTGAACACGGCGTTGTTGACTACCGCAACCGCGTCTTCGGCTACAGAAACATGTACGTTTGCGACGGCTCGGTCGTCGCCGCCAACCTCGGAGTCAATCCCAGCCTGACCATCACGGCGCTCGCCGAGCGAGCCATGAGCTACATCCCATTCGCAGCCGAGACGACCTGGACGGATTCCGCCGAAGTCCGCGACCCGGCACTCCTCCGGTGAGTTTTGCAATTTTCTTACTGGTAAGACGATCTTACTGGTAAGAAAATCCTTGGGCCAGAACATCCGGAAGTCGGTCCGATGCAGCTTGCACTATGCCGTCGAAGTGGAGGGCCCGGCGGCCGCGGCTGTCTTCGTCTGGTGCAGCAATTCCACGATTGCCTGATACAAGCGCGTACGCACGGCGTATCGGTTGTGGGCGTTCACCACGTAGCGCACCACCAGGTTTACGCCCAGATTTGTGGGCCGCACGTTGATGGCAGGCGACGCCGAGAACGTCTGCACAGCGGAGTGTTGGGCAACGTTGCGCCATTCCTGTTCGGCTTGCGCTGCGTCCTCGCGAGTTTCCTCCGTGACCAGCTTCAGCACGGAGTTGGTCAGCTCGTATGGGTCTTCTCCGGCTGGGATCAGAACGTCCAGTTCGTCCCACAGCCACTGTCCGGCGGTGGTGAAGTTGAAGTAGTGGCCCTCGATGGCGAAGCTGTTCACGAAGGACACCTTGCGTCCGGTGGGATGGCCGGCGTCGTTCCAGTTTCCGGTTTCCAGCAGGATGGTCCGCAGCAGTCCAACCTCGACAACTTCGCCGCCTATGCCGTTGATCTCCACCCAATCGCCGCGACGAATGCCCTGTCGCCCCATCAGAATGAACCAGCCGAAGAAGGCAACGATGAAGTCTTTCAGCGCGACCGTGATTCCGGCGCCGGCGAGAGCCAGGACAGCGGCAAGCTGCGTTGGCGGCCCGAACACCACCAGCAGGATCACGAGCAGCCCGATCACCTGCGAGACAAAGCGCAGCACCATGCGCATGGTGCCCAGCCGTCGCCGGTCGGGACCGAGGCTCATGTAGAAACGCTCGACCAGCCCCTCCGCGACCACGATTCCGATGAGCGCCAGCAGAATCCACAGCAGCGAGCGCATGATGGCGTGCAGTGCGGCCCGGCGCTGCCCATCCACGATCGCGGCCCACTGGCCGTAAATAGCTTCGAGCTGCCGTTCGGTTTGGATGCGCTTGTCGTATTCCGCGAGGGTCCTGTTCTTGTCGGCCAGCGTATGTAGGTTGCCGAGAGCGGTGGTGCGCTGCGCTTCGTCGCTGGGCACGCTGTTGTCGGAGTCGTCGCCCACTGCGTCCAACGTGTCGGGCAGACCCTCTTCGAGCGCTTCGTGCTTGCGTGTGAGGTTGCGCACGGCCGTCGCAGCATCCTGCTGCGCATTCAGAAAAAGCTGCTGATTGTTGCGCAGCAGGCGCCATTGCCGGAACTGTGCGAGCAGGTTGCCTTCAATCGCAAGGGAAGAACTCCTGGAACTCGCAGCCGGCTTCTGACCGTGCTGCATCGCCTCGTGCTCTTCCAGTTCCTCTCTAATCTCGGATTCTGGATCGCCGCCCGCACGCAGCAAATCCTGCCGGGCATCGTCGAGCGCGTCCTGCAGCAGAGCGACCCTGGCTTGGACCATTTCAAGGTGCTGTTTCGCATCGTCATTGCCGACGGGAGCATCGGCCAGCTTCGTCAACTTGCTTGCCTGCTGTTGCAGCGAGCTGAGGTGCGATTGCAACAACTGAATGCGGTCGCGAAGCTGCTTGAGCGCGCCGTCCTGCGGCGGGGGTGTGTCTTGCGCCTGTCGCAACGCCGATGCGAAGGCAAGGTCCACTTCCTGGTCGGCGAGTCGCACTGCCTGCTGCGCCAACTGCTGTTCGTCGCTGGTGTTGGCGAGGTTCGCAAGCTCGTTGGCCGTCTCGAGCGGACGCTGGTCAACCAGTTTGGGGCGCGGAGCGAGCGCCAGCTCTCCACGCTTGGCTGTTGTGGCAGGCTCGGAGGAGCGGGTCAGGACGAAAGCGGTGAGCGCCGCAAGCAGCAACAACCCGAGGCCGCAAAGGATCCACTTTCGTTTGCCGGTAAACATGGCTCCGAGACCATGGTTACTATAAACCAACGCTCTTTTCGAACACGTCGGCAACGGCAGCAAACGCCCTGAGGTCAGCGGGCTTTGATTTGGTGGGGCGCCAGATCGAACCGTTCGGCCATCATGTCTACGATCTCGCGACCGATCTCGAGCGACGCCGTGGCCGCGGGTGATGGCACATTGCAGACGTGGATCATCCTGCCACTGTGAACGAAGTGGAAGTCGTCGAGCAGATTGCCGTTTGCATCCACCGCCTGCGCGCGTACCCCGGAGCCGCCCTGCGCCAGATCGGACTCTTGCAGCTCCGGCACCATTCTCTGCAGCGCCCGGGTGAACGCCGACTTCATCCATGAGCGGTACTGCTCGGCCAGGCCCATGCGCCAGTATTTCTTTGCCATCTTCCAGAAGCCGCGGAAGCGCAGCGTCTCCATCGTTTCGCTCAGGTCGGGCGCGGCGCCGCTGTAGCCCTCGCGGCGGAACGCAAGCAGCGCGTTCGGACCGGCTTCGACGCTGCCATTTACGCGTCGCGTGAAGTGGACGCCGAGAAACGGAAAACGCGGATCGGGCACGGGATAGATCAGGTTGCGGACCAAGTGCCGGCGTTCGGGTCGGACCTCGTAGTACTCGCCGCGGAACGGAATGATTTCGAGATTGGTCGTGATGTCCGCCATGCGCGCGATGGTGTCGCTATACAGGCCGGCGCAGTTGATGACATAACGCGCGCGAAAGCTCCCGGCCCGGGTCTCGACGATGTTGCTTCCGTTGTCGCCGCGCAGCCCGACAACCTTCGCGCTGAAAATGATCTCGCCTCCCGCCTGCCGGACCAGCTCGGCGTACTTCTGCGCGACGATGCTGTAGTCGACGATGCCGGTGGAGGGAACGTGCAGCGCGCGCAAGCCTTCGCAATGCGGCTCGATCTCGCGGAACTCTTCGCGCTCCATCATGCGCAAGCCCGGCACGCCGTTCGCGTTGCCGCGCCCGTGCAGCGCCACCAGACGCGGCACTTCTTCCGCCGTGGTGGCGACCACCAGCTTGCCGCATTCTTCGTAGGCGATGCCGTGCTCCCGGCAGAAGCGCTTCATCGACGCCGCTCCCACCACGCAGTTGCGCGCCTTCAGCGATCCCGTTTTGTAATAGAGGCCGGAGTGGATGACGCCGCTGTTATGTCCGGTCTGGTGAGCGGCGACGCGGTCCTCTTTCTCGACCACGACGATACGCATTTGGGGAAAACGCCGTCCCGCCTCCAGCGCCGTAGCCAGCCCGACAATCCCCGCTCCGATGATCAGCAAATCTGTTTCGCGATCGGCCATAATGCAGTCCCGGCAAACGGGCGATTATAGGGCGTGAGCGGCGGCGTTTGCCATGACGCGCATCACACGGGTTTGCGCTGCACGACTTCACAGGCTGCTGAAAAAGTCGTAACAGCAGGTCCCTCGCCGACTGAAGTCGGCTCGGGACGACAAATTGAAAGGACTTGCAACGGCGCAGCTAAAGCTGCGCCCCTTCAAAACAAGTCGGAAGCAACTTTTTCAGCGGCCCGTTCGGTCGTGCCGCAAGCGCGCCGTTCTTAGTTTGTCATCCCGACCGAGCCAGGCCTGCTCCGCGAACGGGCGGGGCGAGTGGAGGGATCTGCTGTTCGCTCGCAGTGCGACAACTTCCGACCGAAAAGCAGGTCCCTCGACCGCGTGAGACTACTCGCTTCGCGAGCAGCCTGACGCCGCTCGGGATGACACAATCGAAATTGGCCAAACGGGCGGTACGTTTAAAGACGTGCCCTGTTACAAACCTATGTAGGTCACCGTAAGATACCCTATATGACCATGCGAGTACTCGTGACCGGCGGCGCCGGCTTCCTCGGTTCGCACCTCTGCGACGCCCTGCTGACGGAGGGCCACTCCGTGGTTTGCGCCGATAGCCTGCTCACCGGCTCACGCGACAACCTCGCCCATCTTGCGCGCGAGCCGCGCTTTGAGTTTCGCGAGCAGGATGTCTGCCGGCCCTTCGACTTCGGCAAGTTCGATTACATCTTCCATTTCGCCTCGCCCGCCAGTCCCGAGGATTATCTCGCGCACGCCATTGAGACGCTGCAAGTCGGCTCGCTGGGAACGATGAACTGCCTGGAGCTGGCGAAGAAATATGGCGCGAAGTTCTTCCTGGCTTCCACCTCGGAGTGTTACGGCGATCCGCTGGAGCATCCGCAAAAAGAGAGCTATTGGGGGCACGTGAATCCCATCGGGCCGCGCTCGGTTTATGACGAAGCCAAGCGTTTCGCGGAAGCCGTAACCATGGCCTATCACAGGTATCAAAAGGTGGACACGCACATCGTGCGCATCTTCAATACCTATGGGCCGCGGCTGCAGCTCAACGACGGGCGCGTGATCTCGAATTTTATGAAGCAGGCGCTCTGCGGCGAAGGCCTGACCGTGTACGGCGACGGCTCGCAGACGCGCAGCTTTTGCTATGTAAGCGACGAGATCGCCGGCATTCTTGCGCTCGCCAAATCCGATGAGCACGAGCCAACCAACATTGGAAATCCCAACGAGTTCACCATCCTGGAATGTGCGCAGGTGGTGCTGGAGGTCACGGGATCGAGCAGCAAAATTCGCTACCAGGCGCTGCCCCAGGACGATCCCAAACAGCGCCGTCCCGACATCGGCAAGGCCAAACGGCTGCTCGGCTGGGAGCCGAAGATCGATCTGCGGAGCGGGCTGCGCATGTCGCTGGAGTATTTTCGCGCGGCGGTGCGCGCCGGCGCCGCGCGCGCCTGAGACACTCCGCGCCGCGGCAGTCTACTTATTCAGTTTAATCTGCTTCGGCAGATGCTTGGGATCGTAGATGAAGTCGACCAGCCCGTCGCGATAATCGATCTTCGTCTGCAGGATGCGCAGCATGTTGAATCCCAGAATGCCCGAGACTTGCGTGCCCGTGTGCCGGCTGATGGCGGACAGGTCGAAGGTCACTACATCCTGGTTGGCCTGCTCGTAGCGCCCGAACTGCAGTGTTGCCTTATCGGCACGATAGACCTGCGCCACCGAGCCGCTCAGTCCCGTGATACGTGTGGCCGGATCGGAGCGCAGTTGCGTCAGTTGCCGCGCCGCCTCGGTGGAGAGCACATTGTTGAACGAACCGGTGTCGATGAGAAACAGCATAGGGCCGGCGTTGTCCACGCGGGTAGGAACGAACAGCAAGGTACGAAATTTGTAGACCTTGGTCCAATTCGCCATCTCGGGGGCGACGTAGGCGTCTTTGGGCAGGTTCAGCATGTCTGCCGTGCCCGCCTTGCCTGAGGTATTGCTCGCTGGCGCGCCTTCAGTTTCCAGTTCCTGGCTGTCGTGCGACATCGTCTCCAGCGCGGTGGGCACAGCAACCGCGTCAGGGCGCTTGGGCAAGGGCGAGAGGCGCAGCTTGGCGCCGGGAATGTCGATATCCACCAGATACGCGCCGAAGACGTCGGCGCCAATCAGCCCATCCTGACCGGTGACTGGAGTGGCGGCATCGGTCACGCGCACCATGCAATCGGAAAATTCCAGATCGCCGACTCGGATGCGATTGACCACCGCCCGATAGCCGCCCTGCTCGCCTGAATCGCCCATACCAACGATGGGCTGATAGCCGAGACGCTGGAGCCCGAGCCTCTCCGCCGCCGCCCGTCCCAGCAGAACGCCGCTGGCGCCGGTGTCGAGCGCCAGATGCATCTCCTGATTGTTGATCTTGACCGCCAGCCCGGAAGCTCCCAGCTCGCTGCCGGCGCGGGCGATGGCATAGAGCTTGGTGGACGTTTCTTTCACGCTGCTCACCAGAGTGCAGGGATGCACCGGCGTGTCCGCGTTCTTCTCCAGGAAGGCAAGATACTGCTGCAAGATCTTGCTGGTTTGCGGATTGAGTGAGGGAGTGGCCACGTAATCCCGCAGCGCGGGGACGCGGTCCGCAAGGGGAAGCGAGTTGAACCACAACAGTTGCACCGCAATGTCGTTGGGGGCGAGTTCGTGCGCCCGCTTCATGTTGTCGTAGGCGCGGCGATAGAGCGAATAGGCGCGATAAACGCGCGCCAGCGCCAGATAAATTGCCGCATTGCCTGGCTGCAGGTTCTCCGCCTTGACATAGGAGCGTTCGGCCTCCGGAATCTTGCCTTCGCCGAACTGCAAATCGCCCAGGGTCAAGAGCAATTCAGGCGACTCCGGGTGCAGGGCCAGCGCGGTATCGAGCGCGGAGTGCGCGGCGTCGAGTTTTTGCTGGAGGATGAGCGCACGTGCCAAGCCGACCTGGGCAGGTATCGAGTCGGGATCAACATTAGCGATCGCCTGATACTTCGTCTGCGCGTCGGCTAGCTTACCCGTGGCGAGCAGACGGTCAGCCATTTCCAAAGCGGCTTTCTCTTCCGCCGGATTGAGCGGCTGCGCAGCCGGCGCGGTGGCCTGCGGAGCGGGGCCGCCAAGTTGTATGGTGGCAGCCGGCTTGCTGGACGGGTTCGCACTCTGGGAAGCGCCGCCGGCGGGCGAGGTCTGCGCCGATGCGGCGCAAGCGCAACAGGTCAGTAAAGCGACAACTGAGCCGAGGAGCCGGGAAATCATGGGCAAATCCTGTTGTGCAGGGTAGCACGAGTGGAAGGCACGTGGGCTAAAGCCCGGAATCGTTAAGAAGCGCTTGCCGGCACACCTCGAAGTCGCGCCCTGACTCATGTTGATGTCAGAAGAAGAAATGCCAATCCGAATCTTCGAAAACTCGATGCATGTCCCTCGCGTCGAATGCCGTTCTGCCGCCATCCGTCTTGTGCCGGCGTTCGTGGTAATCCCGACACTTTGAATTTGCATCCCACCACCATGCGCGTGGGATTGATTCTGTCGGCGCTGGTGGTCAGCGCCCTGCCGCTCGGGCTTGCCGGTTGCAACGCCTGCTTCAACAGCCAGCCACAAAGTCCGGAACAGATTCGCCAGCAGACTGCTGCGGCCACGGCCAAGCTGAAGGACGACACCAAGGCGGTCGCGCAA
>Ga0335073_10003193_pt1 | contig 22767 bp, 20 predicted proteins | sample Lox_Sample_22_FD_207093 | JGI IMG/M metagenome (GOLD analysis project Ga0335073, IMG submission 207093) | Soil microbial communities from Loxahatchee National Wildlife Refuge, Florida, United States - Lox_Sample_2.2 | ecosystem: Environmental > Terrestrial > Soil > Wetlands | place: USA... | reverse complement strand
CTACCTGCTCGCCCCCCTTCTGCCGATGGGACCGTGGGCCGAATCTTCTCCGTGTGGTCGGCAACGGCCGGATGGAATTAGCGTTTCGGTCGGGCACCAACCCTGAGCGGATCTCAACCGGCGTTCGCGGCCGGAGTCGTCACCACGACGGCCCCGGCCGCAAGCCGCTCCGGGGTCCTCAGGAGAGCATCAAGGTCCGCGTGTGGCGCCTGCGGCCGGACCCGATCGTGAGCTTGTAGCGGCCGGGCGCCAGCGTATGGACCGCCGCCAGGCGCACCCTCAGGCCGCCGTGGCGGGAGACCGCCGCACCGGTCGCATAGACGACCCCGTGACGCGACAGGGCTGCGTGGGCGGAGGACGCGGTGGCCGTGAACTTGACCGTCCCGGACACCAGCTTGGTCGTGCATTCGCGGACGTTCTTGCCCTTCTTCTTCGCGACCGTGCACGTGACCAGCTCGATCTTCCCGGCCGGGCCCGTCGGGCCCGCTGGGCCCGCCGCACCGGCGGGGCCCGCCGCGCCGGCTGGTCCGATGGGACCGGCGGATCCGGGCGCGCCCTGGGCTCCGTTCAAGCCGGGTGCCCCGCCCGGCCCTTCTTTGCCTTCTTTGCCCGCCGCGCCTTCTTTCCCTGCGGCGCCTTCTTTCCCCGCGGCGCCTTCTTTCCCGGCCGCGCCTTCTTTGCCCGCCGCGCCTTCTTTGCCTTCTTTGCCTTCCTGGGGAACCTTCACGAACACCGCGGTGACTTCGGTGTTCCTGGTCATGAACACGACGCATTCGCCTTCTTCGCTTCCGGGGCACCCGATCCAGCCGATGAATTCGTAACCGGCTTCGGGGGTGGCGACGAGTTCGACCGCTCCGAATTCGAATTCGGCGGTGCAGTTCGAGGAGCAGCCGTTGATCCCCGATGGCGTCGAGCTGACGGAGCCCTTCCCCAGCACGTTGGCCGTGAGGTCGAAGCGGGGGTTGACTTCGAACTCCAGCGTCACGGAGCTCGCTTCCTCGATCGTGAATTCACACGTGCCGGTCAGCGTGCAACCCGACGCGGAGCCCGAGCCGAACGCGAATTCCGTGAACCTCGACCCGGGGTCCGCCGACCCGATCACGAGCACCGTCACGCCCTTGGCGTATTCCGTCTGACAGGCTTCCACGGCCAGGCTGCCCTGGACTTCGCACAGGGCTTCCCCTTCGCCGGTCACGTTCACGGTGAGGCTCTGCAGCGGCGCAAACGTCGCTTCGACGCTGCTTTCTTCTTCGAGCGCGAATTCGCAGTCCCGCACGGTGGTGCACGCGGAAGCCGAGCCTTCACCTTCGCTGAACCCGACGAACCCGACGCCCGCACCGGGGACACCGCGGAGGATGAGTTTCGTGCCCTTGGGATATTCGGGTTCGCATTCGGCGAACAGGGCGCCGTTGGCGGAGCATTCCACTTCGCCCATCCCGACCGTGTTGACTTCGAGGGGGATCGGTTCCCCGGCCGCGCGCGCCGGGGCGCTGGCGATCAGGAGGACCAGGAGCGCCCCGAGAACGACCGGAACGGCGAGCAGCGGCCTGCGAAACGTCATCGAAACCTCCTCGTGAGGCGGCTGCGCAAGGGCACGGGGTGCTAGGGCACCCGGCGGCGCAGGCCGCGGCGTGCGACCAGGATCGGGAACACTTCAGGTGGCGGGTTTCCCCGTCGCGGCGCGGAATCCTGCCTTGGCGAGGGCTACGCGAAGGGCCCCGGAGGGGGCCACGTGGCTAGCCGCCGATGTAGGACATCTCGACCCGCGGCTTGCGCTTGGTGGCGACGCGGGGAGCGTGTGTGGGACGTGTGCCGGCCCCGTGTCCTTCGGCTGCCGCCCGCAGCTCCGAGTAGCGGTCGCTGCGCCCGCCCCAGATGGCGGCGAGGCGGGCCTCGAGCTGCTCGTCGCCGGCACCGTCCCTCAGCAGTGCCCGCATGTCGCTGCCCGTGGTCGCGAACAGGCAGGTGTAGAGCTTGCCCTCGGCCGACAGCCGGGCGCGCGTACAGCCGTGGCAGAAGGGCTCGCTGACGGAGCTGATGACGCCGATCTCGCCCTGTCCGTCCTCGTAGGCCCAGCGCGAGGCCACCTCCCCTCCACGGTGCGGGGACAGCGGCCGCAGCGGCCAGCGCTCGGAGATCGAGGCAACGATCTCGCGCGCCGGCACGACCTCCTCGCGGCGCCAGCCGTTGCTCTCCCCCACGTCCATGAACTCGATGAACCGCAGGATCTCCGGGCGCCCGCGGAAGTGCTCGGCCATGTCCAGCACGCAGCGGTCGTTGACCCCCCGGCGCACGACCATGTTCACCTTCACCGGCTCGAGGCCCGCCTGCAGGGCGGCGTCGATTCCGCCCAGCACGCGCTCCAGGGAGACGGCGGTGTCGGCGATCGTGCGGAACAGGTCCTCCTCGAGGGTGTCGAGGCTGACGGTCACCCGGTCCAGCCCCGCCCGCTTCAGCGCCTCGGCGTGACGCTCCAGCAGCAGCCCGTTGGTGGTCAGTGCGATGTCCTCGATGCCCTCGAGCGCGCGGAGCATCGCCACCAGCTCGGGGACGCCCCGGCGCAGCAGCGGCTCGCCCCCCGTAAGACGCACCTTGGCCACCCCGAGCCGGGCCGCCACGCCGACGAAGCGGGTGATCTCCTCGAACGACAGCAGCTCCGAGCGGGGCAGGAACTGGAAGTCACGGCCGAACACCTCACGCGGCATGCAGTAGCCACAACGCATGTTGCAGCGGTCGGTGAGCGAGATCCGCAGATCCCGCAGTGGCCGTCCGAGCGTGTCCCGCGCCCCGCCCATTCACGGCCAGCTTAGCCCTGCACCTGCGGATATACGCTCTTGTGAGGGTGTCCTCCACCACGCTGCTCGAGATCGACCGCGCGCGCGAACTGGTGCTGGAGTGCGCACTCCCGCTGGGCGTGGAGCCGGTCCCGCTGGACGACGCGCTCGGGCGGGTGCTCGCGCAACAGCTGCGCAGCGACGCGGCCGTGCCCCCCTTCGACAGCTCCGCGATGGATGGCTTCGCGGTCCGCAGCGAGGACCTCGTCGCGGCTCGCGAGGATGCGCCCGTGACGCTCGCGGTGGTGGGCGAGTCGCGAGCCGGCCAACCCATGAGCGAGCCCGTGGGGCCCTCGCAGGCGGCCGTCATCTCGACCGGGGCGGTGGTCCCGGCCGGCACCGACGCGGTGGTCCCGATCGAGCGCGTCAGCGTGCACGACGGACACGTCCGCCTGCACGAGCCGGTGGCCGCCGGCAACGACATCCGCCGCAGCGGCGAGGACATCCGCCCCGGCACCGTCGTGCTCGAGGCCGGCAGGAGGCTCTCGGCGGCCGCGGTCGGCGTCGCGGCGTCGCTGGGACGGGCGCAGGTCGAGTGCGGGCGCCGCCCGCTGGTGTCGGTGATCGCCACCGGCGATGAGCTGCTCGAGCCCGGGGAGCCGTCCCGGGCGGGCGCGATCTACAACTCCAACGGCCACGCGATCCCGGCCCTGGCGAGGGGCGTGGGGGCGGACACGCAGGCGCCGGGAAGCGTCGGCGACGACCCCCGGGACACCCGTCGGGTGATCTCGCAGGCGCTCGGCGCGAGCGACGTGCTGGTGCTGTGCGGCGGGGTCTCGGTAGGTCCCCACGATCACGTGCGCGGGACGCTCGCCGAGCTGGGAGCAGAGGAGCGCTTCTGGGGCCTCGCGCTGCGGCCCGGCAAGCCGACGTGGTTCGGCACCCGTGGGCAGCAGCTCGTGTTCGGGCTACCGGGAAACCCGGTCTCGGCGATGGTCACCTTCACGCTGCTGGTCGCGCCTGCACTACGGGCTATGAGCGGGGCGACGCAGCTGCGCCACCGGGCCCGCGGAACGCTCACGAGCGACTACGAGAAGCCGGCGGGGCGCGCCCACGCCGTCCGCTGCCGCCTGCAGATGGACGAGCGGGGGCTGCGCGCGACGCCCGCCGGGCACCAGGGGTCGCACGTGCTCACCACGATGCTGGACGCCGACGCCCTGGCGATCGTCCCGTCCGCGACCGAGCACGTCGGCGCCGGTGAGACGGTCGAGCTCGAGCTGCTGGCGGACCGAGTGGTGTGCCGGTGAGGGTGATGGTGCGCCTGTTCGCGGTGCTGCGGGAACGGGCGGGCCGCGACCGGGTCGAGCTCGAGCTGCCGCCCGGGGCCACGGTCGCCGACGCCCTGGCGGCGCTGGCGGAGCTGCCGGAGCTCGCCGGGGTGCTGGCGAAGCTGCCCGTCCAGCTGGCCGTCAACCGCGACTACGCCTGCGAGCGCACGCGACTGCGGGCCGGCGACGAGCTGGCGCTGATCCCCCCACTCAGCGGCGGCGATGGCCCGCACGTCGCCGTCGGCGAGCAGCCCCTCAGCCTCGACGCCGTGACCGCGGCCGTCAGCGACCCGCGAGCCGGGGCCGTGGTCAGCTTCCAGGGGGTCACCCGCGAGGTCTCCACGCTCGAGTACGAGGCCTACGCCGAGATGGCGCTCGAGCGGATCGCGGCGATCCTGCGCGACGCCGTGGACCGCCACGACCTGTGCGCGGCGGCGGCCGAGCACCGCGTCGGGAGCGTCCCGCTGGGGGAGCCGAGCGTGATCGTCGCCGCCTCGGCCCCCCACCGCGGAGAAGCCTTCGCCGGTGCCCGCGAGATCATCGACCGCATCAAGAGCGAGGCACCGATCTGGAAGCGGGAGGTGGACGAGGACGGCGTCAGCCGGCCCGTGACGGGCACCCCCGCCCCGGGCGCCAGGGTCCACGGCGCGGACGGAGCGGGGGCCGGGACGTGAGCGAGCGGCGCCTCACCCACCTCGACGAGCAGGGACGGGCGCGGATGGTGGACGTGGCCGGCAAGGACACCACCCGCCGCGTGGCGCGTGCGGCTGCCCGGTTGCGGATGTCGAGCGAGGCCGCCCACGCCGTCGAGAGCGGTCAGGGCCCGAAGGGCGAGGTGCTGGGGGTGGCCCGGCTGGCCGGGATCCAGGCGGCCAAGCGCACCGACGAGCTGATCCCGCTCGCCCACCAGGTGGCGATGACCTTCGTCGACGTGGCCGCCGCCGTCGATGTCGGCAAGGGCGTGGTGGAGCTGGTCGCCGAGGCCCACGCGGTCGACCGCACCGGCGTTGAGATGGAGGCGATGACCGCCTGCTCGGTGGCGGCGTTGACCGTGTACGACATGGTCAAGGGGCTCGAGCGGGGGGTCGTGATCGAGGAGATCGCGCTGCTCGAGAAGACCGGCGGGCGCCACGACTGGCGCCGCGGGGACCCCTGAGCGTGGCCCCGCGCGCCGCCCTGATCTCGATCAGCAGCTCCCGCTCGGCGGGCTCGGCGCCCGACCACAGCCGTGAGCCGCTGGAACGGCTCGCCGGAGGCCTGGGGCTCGAGGTGCACGCCTTCGAGCTGGTCCCGGACGACCGCGAGCTGATCGAACGGCTGCTGCGCCGCTACAGCGACGAGGAGGCCTGCGAGCTGATCCTGACCAGTGGCGGGACCGGCGTGGCCCCGAGCGACGTGACGCCCGAGGCGACGCTGGGGGTGATCGACCGCAACGTCCCCGGCATCCCCGAGGCGATGCGCGAGGCCTCCCGCCCCCACACCCCCAACTGGATGCTCTCGCGGGCCCAGGCGGGGATCCGCGGGGGCACCCTGATCGTCAACTTCCCCGGCAGTCCCGCGAGCATCGAGCAGACCGGCGAGGCGATCGCAGCGGCGCTCGAACACGCCCTGGCGCTGATCGCCGGGCGGCCCTCAGGCCATCGCCCGGACCCCGTCAGCCAGCCAGCGCGGCGCCGCCGGGGTCGTGCTTGAGCATTCCCCGTAGGCGCCACCCGGCCCAGATGTAGACCAGGCCGCGGATGATGAACACGATGCCGGCGATCACGGCCAGTGTCTTGAGGCTCGGATGGGGCCAGCTGAGGATCACGACGCCGGCGATCAGGTCGACGGCGGCGATCAGCAGGTAGGCGCCCCGGCCCTCGTGGATCGTGAAGGCGTACACGAAGCGGGCGACCCCGGCGACGACCAGCCAGATGCCGAGGATCACGATCAGGACCGTGAGCGACTGGAACGGTTTCTTGATCAGGATCAGCCCCGCGATCGCGCTGATCACCCCGACCACCGCGAGCAGGGCGCGGCTCTCGATGCGCCCGAGCACCGCCGCGACGATCGCGAGGATGCCGTCGATCAGCAGGAAGATCCCGAAGATCACGGTGAAGACTTTGAGTGTTTCTTCGGGGTCGGCGACCAGGAACACGCCCACGCCCAGCGTGATCACGCCGAACACGAGCATCGCCGTCGCGACCGTCTTCAGCTCTCGGACCTCGTCCATCGCTCGTATCCATTCGCGCTTGCGGGAGCGATTCCTGCAACAACCCGGCGCGCACGTTTAGAGAACCCGCTCCCAGGGGTATTCGGTACGAGTCGTTTGGCGCGTACCGAAGTCGGGGTTTCCGGGAGCAGGCTTGAACAGACAGGGCGGTTTGAAGGGGGACGTGGTGAAGGCGCTGATGGGCGCCCTGCTGACCCTGGCGCTGGCGCTGTGCACGAGCGCGGGAGCGCTGGCGGCGAGCTCGCAGCGGACGGACAGCGTGCGCGGCATCCCGGGCCTGCCGACGGGCGTTCCGGCGGCCGCGACGGCGCCCGAACCGGCGCTGACGGAGCCGAGCAGCGGCGAATGGCCGTTCCCGAGCGACTTCTCCCGCACCGAGGGCACGGGGCTGCTCTCCAAGGGCGCGAGCCTGTGGACCGACTTCCTCTACGACGACCACGGGCCCCTGGGCAGCCCGGTCGGGATCGCGAAGTCGGCCCTGGTCTCCGACCTGGCCCCGGTGCACGGCGGGTTCGCGTACCCGGAAGGGCCCGCCGACAACAACGGCGCCGACATCTTCCGCGCCGGGGTCGGGTACGCCCACGGCGCCACCTACTGGCGGGTGGACTGGAACACGCTCGCCGACGCCGACGTGCCGATCGCCGAGTGGACCTTCAGCACCGAAGCCGCTGCGCCCGCGGCGGGCGAAACGTGGCCCGCCAACGCCGGCGTGCGCTCCGCCGGAATCCAGTACGCACTGGTGGTCTCCGCCCAGCACGCGCGGCTGCTCGAAGTCGCCACCGGCGCCCCGGTGGCGGGGGCGGAACTGCACACCGAAGTGAACCTCGCGGCACACTCGTTCGTGGTGCGGATCCCCACCAGCGTGCTGCCGGTGAGCGGGAGCTGGCAGGTGCGGCTGGCGGCCGGCCTCGCCAACGCGGCCGGGACCGAATTCGAAACCGTCCCGGCCCAGGACGGGGGCCTGCCGGGGCAGACCAACGTCTACAACGTCACCTTCCGTAGCTACCAGCAGGAGAGCGAGCTGGTGTGCCCGAGCGAGGAACTGCCGCTGCCGGGGCTGTCCGCGGCGCTCGACGAAGGGCTCGCCGCCGAAGGCGATGCCGAAGGGACCGAACACGTCCCCGTGGCCGAGTGCGGGAACATGTGGATGGAGAACGACCAGGCCAACACGCTCGCCACCGGGAACGTCTCCAAGTACGCGCTGACCGTGAACTGGGCGCAGCTGCAGGGCAAGCAGACGACGCCCGAACCGGAGCCGACCGGGTACTCCAACCGCTGGTACGTCTCACCGCTGTCGCTCGGGGAAGGGGTCAAGGACGCCGAAGGCTCCAACACCTACACGGGCCCCACCTACCTCGGGCGGGTGCAGCCGTACGCGGTCTACGTCCCCAGCACCTACAACCCGTCGAAGCCCACCTCGCTGACCTGGATCCTGCACTCGCTCGGCGCCAACCTCAACCAGTACGGGGGCGTGGCCCCCAGCCAGCTCAAGGAGGAGTGCGAGCAGCGCGACTCGATCTGCGCGACGACCGAGGGCTTCAGCGACGGGCAGTGGTACTACGGGGCCGCCCAGGTGGACTTCTGGGACGTGTGGCACCAGCTCGCGAGCCACTACGCCCTGGACCCCGACACGACCGTGATGTCGGGGTACTCGATGGGCGGCTTCGCCTCCTACAAGCTGGCGCTCGAATACCCGGACCTGTTCGCCCAGGCGATGCCGCTCGAGGGACCGGTGATCTGCGGCACCCGCGTGACCCCGCCGATCGAAAGCGCGGCCGGCGGGGAAGAATGCACCAGCGAGGGCAACACCACGCCCCTGATCGTCAACGCCAAGTGGATCCCGTACGTGATGACCTACGGGGCGATCGACGAGCTGGTCCCGTTCACCGGCGGGCTGGAACAGGTCGAAGCCTTCAACAAGCTCGGCTACCGCTACTACGCGGTCCTCTACCCGGCCGAGGACCACATGGTGTTCGCGCTCCAGAACGACTTCGCCCCGGCCACCTCCCAGCTCGGCTCGCTCGAACGGGTGAAGACCCCCGCGTCGTTCACGTTCGCCTGGTATCCGGCGCTCGACTCGAGCTCGCTCGGGATCGGGCCCACGGGCGACTACTGGATCAGCGGCCTCGGCGCGCGCGCCGCCGGCTCCGGACGGCTCGCCTCGGTGAGCGCGAGCTCCGGCGGGCTCCCCGAACCCGAACAGAAGCTCGAACACCACACGGGCGCCGTGGACGGCCCCACGCCGGCGATCGCCGACTCGCTGACCTGGACGCCCGGGCCGACTCCCAAGCCGACCAAAACGCTGACCCTGTCGCTCACCGACGTGTCCAGCCTGGCGGTCGAAACCAAGGCCGCGAAGCTCAAGTGCGCCACGGTGACGGTCACCAGCGACGGGCCCGCCACGCTGACGCTGCTGGGCCTACGCGCGGGATCGGCCGTGAGCGAGAACGGGGCCACGCTCGCCAGCTCCTCGAGCGCCGGCTCGGCGGCGGTGCCGGTCGCCAGCGGCAGCAACGTCTTCAGCTACTGCTGACGGTGGCCCCCGCGGGCGGCGGCGCTAGCGGGGGGTGGGATCGGCCGGGCGGCTGCCCGTCCGCCGGGCCTTCACGTCGCGGCGGGCCACCGGCAGCGTGAACCACACCGTCTTGCCGGCCGAGCGCGTCACCACGCCCCAGCGGTCGGACATCGACTCCACGATCATCAGCCCCCTACCGGAGAGGTCGTGGGGCGTCGGCGACATCCGGCGGGGCCCACCCTCGCCGGTGTCCCGCACCTCCACCCGGATCTCCTTGCCGATCGAGACGCTGACCTCGAACAGCGTGTGGGCGTGTTGGACGCAGTTGGTGGCCAGCTCGGAGGCCATCAGCTCGGCCAGCTCGGCGGTCTCGGTCGGCTGCTCGCGCAGCAGGTCGCGCACGAAGCGCCGGGCATCCCCGACCGCTGTCGGCGTGCACGGAAAGGAGCGCTCGGCGGTCATGGGTCGACGAACGGGAGCACCGTCGTGAGGCCGGTCATCTCGAGCACCCGGCGCACCGCCGGCGACGGTTCGCGCAGGCGTACGGTCGGGACCCTGCGGGTCGCTCCGAGCAGCACCGCGATCCCGGCGCTGTCCATGAAGCGCAGCTCGCTGAGGTCGAACAGCAGCTCGGCGGGCTGGGGGGCGCAGGCCTCCTCGACCGCCGATTCCAGGACCCTGGCGGTGGACACGTCGAGCTCCCCCGCGACGCTCACCACCGTCAGCTCGGGCGTCTCGCGGCTGGTCTGCACGCGCAGGTCGGCGCGCTGGTTCATGTCCGCCATTGGATCCCCACGATCGCGGTGTCGTCGCTGTGTTCCTCGCCGGGAAGGTCGCGCACCAGCCCGGCGACGAGCTGGTCGAGCTCGGGGGGCGCCTGCAGGGCCACCGTGCGCAGCCGCTCGAGGCCGACGTCGAGCAGCTCGCCCCGCCGCTCCACGAGGCCGTCGGTGTAGGCGACCAGGATCGCCCGGGGCGGGATCGCGACCTCGGTCTCGCTGTACTGCCAGTCGCGGGCCACGCCGATCGCCACGTCGGGCTCGAACTCGAGCAGGCGGGCCTCGCCGTCGGCGATCAGCAGCGGCGGCAGGTGCCCGGCGCTGGCCAGGCTGATGCGATGCTCGGAAACGTCCACGCGCGCGCACAACATGGTGGCGAAATAGTCGGGGGAACCGCTGTTGACGAAGTTCGACAGCTTCGAGAGCACGGACGCGGGGCTCGAGTCCTCGGAGGCGTAGGCGAGCGCGGCGTGCCTCAGCGAGGCCATCGTGGTGGCCGCCCGCAGGCCGTGGCCGGAGACGTCGCCGATCAACAGCAGCGCGCTGCTCGGACCGCAGGGCACGACGTCGTACCAGTCGCCACCCCCGTCGATCCCCGACGCGGCGGGGACGTAGCTGGCGCTGATCCGCAGGCCCGCCACCTCGGGCAGCGTCTCGGGCAGCAGCGCATGCTGGAGCGTCTGGGCGATGCCGCGCTGCTGGGTGTAGAGCTGGCGGTTCTCGCTGGCCACGCGGTCGAGCACGCCGGCCAGACGCTCGGCGTCGGCCCGCCGCCGCACGACGCGCTCGGTGAGCACCGCGGCGGCCATCGAGACGAGCGCGCCGACGATCGCGACCAGCCACGGGAGGTCCTCGAAGAACGTGCCTCCGAGCGAGCGGGCGGGCGTCACGACGAGCGTGAACGCCCCCTTCCCGAACGGGACCACCGTGCTGGCCTGCCGCCCCGTGATCGGGAAGTGCGTGATGTCGGTCACCAGCAGATCCTTGCGGCGGCGTGAGCGGCCGAGGTAGACCGCGTAGTTGAGATCTCCGAAACCGGTGCTTTCCGCCAGTTGAGAGCGCCTGCTGGCGGGCAGCGGATTCTCCGCATAGACGACGTACCCCCCGTGCGCGCCCGGGACGGAGTAGGCGTAACCCAGGCGCGGGGTGGCTCCCGGGAGCAGCTCGGTGAGCACGAGCTGGCCGCTCTGCTTGGCCTCGGCGAACAGCTTGCGGGCTTCGCCGGTCCTCCCCGCCAGGGCGGGTCGCTGCCCCACGATCACCGTCGGGGCCACGCGCGACCCTTCGGCGGGCCACAACGACGCCGACGTGAACGCACGTCCGGTGCCGACCAGGGGGGTCATGAAGGCACGGAACTTCTGGGCGTTGCCCCCGGTCGCGTCGGCCAGCTCGGCCGCCGAGGCGAGCGGCGTCTGCAGCGTGGGCACCGCGGTGCTCAGCACCAGGCTGAGCTCGCGGGCCCGCAGCTTCAGCAGCCGGGTCTCGTTGTGGTCGTAGAGCTCGAGCGCCGCCACCGACAGCAAGGCGGTGATCAGCAGCCCGGTCGCCAGCGTCAGCAGCGCGGCCCGCGAGACCCGTACGCGTGGGGTCGCCCTGGCGTGCTCGGCCGCGCCCTCAGCCCACGCAGCGCTCTCGGGACCGGCTTCCACGCCCTGCTCGAGGTCGGGCCCCGCCGTGGAGATTCCCGCGGCATGCGCCGTCGCAGCGTCCCCGGACTCCATATCAGTGACCCACTGTACCCCCGAAAGGCGGGCGGGATTCGCGTGGGAGCCACTCCGCAGCACGGCGCCGGCCCGACCCCGACCCGGCGGGAGCAGCCGCGCCGGACATTAGTATCCGGCGCCCGTGGTCGATCCGCTGCTCGCGGCCGGCACCCGCGGCGCCTGATCGTGGCGCACGCAGGAGGCCGGCGAAGGTTCCCCCGGCAGGCGGCCGGCGGTGCGCCGCTGCTCATCCTCGGGCTGGCCGCCGCCGTGGCGATCGCCGGCTGCGGCTCTTCCAGCGAACCGAAACTCGACACCGCTCGCGTCGAGCGCGCCGTGGCGGCGTCGATCCTCGCCCAACGGGGCCTGCACACCACGGTGTCGTGCCCGTCGGAAGTGGCGATCAAGACGGGGAGCAGCTTCACCTGCGACGCCAAGCTCGAAGTCGGCAGCTATCCGGTGACGGTTGTGATCACGAACTCCAAAGGCCACGTCCGCTACGAAAACCGTGCCCCGCTGGTGGCCTTGAACATCGAGAAAGTCGAGCACGCGATCGCGGCCTCGATCGCGGCCCAGCGACATCTCAAGGCCGACGTGAGCTGCCCCCAGCAGGTCCTACAGCAGTCGGGCATTTCGTTCCTCTGCACGGCCACCGTGGACGGCAAGTCCTACCCGTTCGAAGTCACCCAGGTGGGCAACAACGGGCGCGTGAAGTACGTCGGCCGCTGACCCCGGCTGGCGGGCGCTCGCACGGGTGTAGGCTGGGACGCAACCCGCGGCCCGGGCCGGCGCGCGCCCGCCGCCGGCGATCGCGACGTGGGACCTGGCCGGGTTGGCGCCAAGCGGGTCTTCAGCCCCAGTGTGTGGGTTCGACTCCCACCAGGTCCCCTTGACGGGCACGACGCAGGTTCCGTCTAGCCCGGGCCGGCGCGTGCGGGGTCAGTCCGACTGCGGGAGCTTGACCTTGCGCCCGCGGGCCGGAGCCGACGGGGGCGGGACGACGGGCCCGATGTCGCCGTCGGGGGCCTCGTCGAGGTCCACGATCACCGGAGCGTGGTCGCTGGGGCGGGACCCCTTGCGGGCCTGACGGTCCACCCACGCCGCCCGCACCCGCTCGCTGACGGCGTGCACCAGGTCGATCCGCATCCCGAGGTCCTGGTGGAACATGCCGGCCCGGTAGTCCCAGTAGGTGAACACCCGCTCCTGCGGCCAGTGCTCGCGGATCACGTCGTGCAGGCCCGTCCCCAGCAGGCCCCGCAGCGCGGCCCGCTCCGGCGGGGTCACGTGGGTGTGCCCCTCGTAGGCGGCGGGGTCGAACACGTCGGCGTCGGCGGGGGCGATGTTCATGTCCCCGCAGACCATGGTCGGGCGCTCGTCGGCCTGCAGCGAGCGCTGCAGCGCGCCCAGCCACTGCAGCTTGTAGGCGTAGTGGTCGGAGTCCGGGACCCGCCCGTTGGGGACGTAGACGCTGTGGATCCGCACCCCGGCGCAGGTCGCCGAGACCGCCCGCGCCTCCTGGTGGGGGAAGCCCGGACCGTCCGGGACACCCCGCTCGACCTCCTCCAGGCCGACCCGGGAGAGCAGCGCCACGCCGTTCCACTGGGCCTCCCCATAGAGGGCGATCTCATAGCCGCGCCCTGTGAGCTCGTCCCCCAGCAGCTCGGCGAAGGCCTCGTCGGTGAGCTTGGTCTCCTGCAGGCAGACGACGTCGGGATGCCGTTCCTCGAGCCAGGGGAGCAGCCGGCCGACGCGCTGCTTGACCGAGTTGACGTTCCAGGTCGCCACTCGCACCGGCTTACCGTACCGAGCCCGAGGGCTCCGGGCAGAGGGCCGGTCAGCGCTTGACGCACCCCTCGCCTTGTGCCAACCTAGCCCGAGCAACGCCTGCGCCGGAGGGGTCATGCCGCGGCGACTGGTGGCTTTGGAAAATCGGGGTTTCCCAACGCCGAATGGGGGCGTGGGACGACCTCACGTCATTGGAAACTCATGGAGGGCGAAGGAGCTATGGAGAGACGGATCAGGGTCGTGGGGCTGTGCCTCATCGCGGTCTTCGCGCTGAGCGCAGTGATCGCGGTGGCGAGCGCGCAGGCCAGCGTCGAAGTCGGGCAGTGCGCCAAGCTGCTGAAGACCGGCAAGGGAGAAACGAGCTACAAAGGCCGCTACAACAGCAAAACGTGCGGCAACAAAGCAGGCGAAGAAGCGACGCCTGAAGAACAGGGCCTCGGCGGTCCGAAAAACAAGTACGAATGGAAACCCGGGCCTGCCGGAAACGGCGCCTTCACGGGCAAGGGCAAGACCGTGGCGATCACGGCCGGGGAACTGGAAGTCACGTGCAAAACCAGCGTGTCCTCAGGCGCGATTCGCGGCGCCGGGACGATCGAAGCCAGGTTCAACTTCAAGGGCTGTGTGCAGCCGAAAAACGAAAACAAAAAATGCACCACACACGGCAAAGAACTGGGCGAAATCGAAACCCACGCGCTGATCGGCATCTTCGAAGAAGGGGCCGAACCCGGTAAAGAACCGCTGATTCAGTTCACGCACAAAGGCAAAGGCACCATTTCCGAACCGGCGGAACCGTGGGTCGAATTCGAATGCATCGAAAAAAAGTTCACGGTCTCGGGCATCCTCACGGGCAAGAACACCCAGGTCCCGAACGAAATGACCAAAAAGGGCGGGGTCGAATTCAGCGCCCTCGTCGGTAAACAGGAACTGGTGGCGAGCTTCCCGAGCCCGTTCAGCGAAGAACCAGAAACAGCGCCGGTCACGCTGTACTTCGCGCAAAGCGCCAAGTTCGAAGGCAAGTACGAGCTGCGACAGCTCTAGCAAGGGTCGAGCGACTCTCCTGGCTACCAGCTCACAAGCAACATGATTCGAGAACGGGGGGCCTGCGGGCCCCCCGTTCTCGTCGGTGCCCGGGACGCGGATAGCGCAGCCGTACTAGTCCCGATAAGGGGGGAACCGGCGCGCCCCTGAACCACCCGCCGCCAGCATCGCCTCAATGCGATCTGGAGGTTGCGCTCGCGCCACGCTGTTCGCGTCCATCCTGGCGCTGACCCTCGCCCTTACGTGCTCTGCCGCACGGGCGAGCAGCGAAGGCTGCCCGGCCACGCAAGGCGGCCCCGCGGCCGTCGAGTGGGGGGTCAACGGCTCCGAACAGCTGGCCGCGGGCTTTCGCAGCGCACACGAGGGCTCACCCAACCAGGTCCTCGGGCTCGCCGACGTCCGTTCGGTCCAGGCGGGGTTCAAGTTCGCCGTGGCGCTGCTCGGCGACTGCACGCTCGCCTCGTGGGGTTCGAACACCAAGGCCCAGCTCGGCAACGGCAACCGCCTCCAGGCCCAGAACCGGCCCGGACCGGTGGTCAACCTGGAAGGCGTCAGGGAAGTGTCGGTGGCCAACGCCCACGCCGCCGCGCTGCGCTACGACGGCAGCGTGTGGACGTGGGGAGCCTCGGAATTCGGCGAGCGCGGCAACGGCGAAAAGGGCTTCGAACGGACCGCCCTGGCGGGCGAACAGAATGCCCGCCCGCGTGACGAACCGGCCCAGGTTCCGGGGCTGGAACACGTCGTCCAGCTGGCCGCCGGCGGGGTGCGCGACTTCGCCCTGCTCGCCGACGGGGAAGTGCTCGCCTGGGGGGAAGACCAGAACGGTGACCTCGGGACCGAACAGACGGGCGGCGAAGAAGAACAGTGCTACGGGGAAACCCACTCCCGCACCCCCGTCCCCTGCAGTACGCTCCCGCGCCGCGTGAAGCTCGAAGGACACCCGCTCACGGGCGTGGAACGGATCGCGGCGGGCGGCGAATCCGCCTACGCGGTCCGGGGCGGCGGCCGGGAAGTGCTCGCCTGGGGGGAGAACGCCAAAGGGCAGCTCGGGACCGCCGGTCATGTTCACGCCGCCCTCGCCGGTCGTCGAACTGGAGGGCGGCTCGCGCCACGTGCTCGCCCGCCTGCAGAACGGCCAGGTCTACGCGTGGGGAGCCGACGAATCCGGCCAGCTCGGGTTCGCCTCCGCCCCCGAAGGATCCGAAGGCTGCGGCCAGCACGCCTGCGCGATCATGCCCACGCTGGTGCCGTCGCTCACGCACGTGGTCCAGCTCGCCGCCGGGGAAGCCGACACGCTGGCGCTGAAAGAAGAAGAAGGCGGCAAGCGGGTCATCTACAGCTTCGGCCGGGGCGGCCTGCAGGAACTGCTCGGGCTCGGCGAATCGGCGCCCGAAGCCAGCTCGACGCCGACCCCGATCAGGGGCCTCGCGTCGGTCGGCGGGATCTCCGCCAGCTCCACCAACGGCGTTGCCTACCTGCAGGAAGGCGCACCCCCGGCGCCGCTGCTGTCGGCGGCCGGAGCCGCGGAAGCGCTCGAAGTGGGGTGGACCGCGCCGGCGGAAGCGTACCGGCTGCGCTGGAGGCCGCTGGGGACCAAACCGTGGAGCAAACCGCTGGAACGTGAAGCCATCTGCAGGAGCGAACCGGGCTGCTCCTACCAGCAGACGATCTCGGGGCTCGGACCGCAGCCCTACGAAGTCGACCTGGTCGACGCGAAGCTCAGCGAAGGCAAGGCCGGGCACGAAAAGTCGCGCTACATCTCAGCCACCGCCCTGCCGGCCCCGGGGGCACCGCTCAACACCGCCCCGCCCGCGATCGGCGGCTCTCCCCAGCAGGGACAGAGCGTGACCGCCACCACCGGCACGTGGAGCAACGGACCCACCTCCTACGCCTACCAGTGGCTGCGTTGCGAAGGCTATGGCGAAGGCGGGGCCGAAGAAGAACTGGGCGAGGAATGCGAACCGATCGAAGGCGCCACCACCGCCGCCTACACGCCCCAGGCGGCGGACGCCCGCCGCTCGCTGCGGGTCACCGTCAGGGCGTCGAACGCGTCCGGCTGGAGCCTGGCCGTCTCCAAGCCCGAAGTGGTCCTCGGCACGGGCGAAGAAACGCTCGCCTCAGCGCCCGAAAGCGTCTCCGCACCGACGATCTCCGGCCTGGCGGTGCTCGGCAGGACCCTCACCGAGCACCACGGCGGATGGGAAGGCGAAGTCGCGGGCTACTCCTACAAGTGGCTGCGCTGCAAAGGCCACACGGCCCAGGGCGCCGGCGCCGGCTGCGCCGCGATCCCCGGGGCCGCCGGCCAGAGCTACACGCTCGCGGCCGAAGACGTCGGAACGTGGATCGAGGTCCAGGAGACGGCACTCAACAGCGGCGGGTGGAACGTGGCGAGCTCGGAAGCGCTCGAAGCGATCCCGCCCGAAGTGCCGCTCAACACCGCCCTCCCGGGCATCACCGGCACGATCCAGCAGGGCCAGACGCTGAGCGCCCGCGAAGGCACCTGGACCAACAACGCCAAGGCGCCGGCCTGGCAGTGGCTGCGCTGCGCCGCCACGGGCTCGGCCTGCACCGCCATCAGCGGCGCCACCAAGAAGACCTACAAGCTCGAACCCGAAGACGTCGCCCACACGCTCGAGGTCAGCGAAACGGTCGAAAACGCCGTCGGGCACAGCGCCCCCGCCACCTCGCCGGCGACGACCGTCGTACCGGTGCCCCCGCCGGCGCCCGAAAGCACCTCCCTGCCGACGGTCACGGGCTCCGCCCAGCAGGGGCAGGTGCTGACCGAGCACGCCGGCACCTGGAGCGACGAACCCGCCAGCTACTCCTACGCCTGGAAGCGCTGCTCCCCGGCGGGCGGCGAATGCAAGGCGATCTCGGGGGCCGCCAAGCAGACCTACCAGCTGACCGCAGCCGACGTCGGACACACGATCGTCGCCAAGGAAACCGCCGTCAACGCGGGCGGCTCGACCGTCGCCAACTCGCTCGGCACGGGCACCGTCGCAGGAGCCGTCCCGGTCGCCGTGTCGCCGCCCGAAGTCAAGGGGCCGGCCCAGCAGGAACTGCCCCTCAGCGCGACCGCCGGGACGTGGGCCAACGAACCCACCTCCTACGCCTACCAGTGGCTGCGGTGCGGCCCGGGCGGAACCGGCTGCACGTCGATCGGCGGCGCGACGGGGGCGGCCTACACCCCGGTGACGGCCGACGTCGGCAACACGATCCGCGTGCGCGTGAGCGCCGCCAACGCCGCCGGCGAAGGCGCCCCCATGACCTCCGAACCCAGCCCCCAGGTGCTGCCGGCGCCGCCGCTCGCGAGCGCCCCGCCGGCGATCACCGGCGTGGCCGTCGAAGGCCAGCAGTTGACCGCGCGTGCTGCCAGCTGGACGAACGCACCGAGCGCCCACACGCTCGCCTGGATGCGCTGCGAAGCGTCCGGCTGCAGCGACGTCGAAGGCGCGGGCTCTCCCACCTACACGCTCACCCGGGCCGACGTCGGCTACGCGATCGCGGTTCGCGAAACCGCCTCCAACGCGGGCGGCTGGAACGCCTCCAGCTCCGAAGCGACCGCCGTCGTGACCCACGTCGTGGTGCCACGGCCGGTGGTGAGCGCGGTCAGCCCGAACCGGGCGGCGGCCGGAAGCGAAGCGGGCGTCACGATCACCGGCAGCTCTCTGTCAGGCGCCACCAGGGTGATGTTCGGCTCCCAGCCGGCGCTCGCCTTCAGCGTCGCCTCCCCCACCTCGATCACCGCCACCGCGCCCCCCGGCGGGGCCCAGGCGGTGGACGTGACCGTCACGACCCCCGGCGGTACGAGCGCCGTCGTCGCCGGCGACCGCTTCTTCTACGCCGAAGCCCCCGAATTCGGGCGCTGCCTGGCGATGAAAGGCCTCGGCTCGTTCTCGACCGCCGCCTGCGCCACGAGCGGGACCAAGTCCAACTACGAATGGGAACCCCAGCTCGCCGCCGCCGGATTCAGCGTGGCCGGCAAAGCCCCGAGCATCGAAACGGCCTCCCGCCACGCGGTCGCGTGCGCGTCCGTGATCGGCCAGGGCTCCTACTCCGGCCCGCGCGAATCCTCCTGGCAGCTCACGTTCAGCGGCTGCGAATCCGGCTCCCAGAAATGCAGCTCGGCGGGGGCCGCGGCCGGCGAAGTGCGTAGCGCCCCGCTGTCCGGGTCGCTCGTCTGGGAACAGCGCTCCAGCAAGCGCGTGGCGGTGCTCCTGAGCCCCGAACACGGCACCTCGGCGCTGATGGCGATGCAGTGCGGGTCGAGCACCACGGAAGTCAGGGGCGGCGTGCTCGTGCCGGTCAAATCGGGCTCGATGCTGAGCTCCCAGACGCTCAAGTTCGCCGCCGCGACCCGGGGCGTCCAGGAACCCTTCGAATACGAAACCGCCTCCGGCCAGGCCGTGCCCGCCTCCCTCGAAGTGGGCTCGGCCGTCGCCGGCTTCGAACGGGCGGCACTGAAGCTCACGCTCACGCAGACCGGCGAAGAAGCGGTCGAGATCAACCCCGTGATCTAGCCCGGTCACGGCTGCGGGGGCGCGGACCCGGCCCGCCCGGACCCGCCGTGAGCGGATTCTTAGGCCTTTTTTGTCTGCGCGTTAGGAGCGCGGTCGATGATGGGCGCTCCCCCGAAGGTCATCCCCCACCGGGGCCGCGGGAACCCCCGACCCGCGAGCGCCCACCCCCACCGAAAAGGAGGAACGATGGCCCGCATCGTCGTCCAGACAGATGATCGCCGAACCGTCCTCGAGGAGCCCGACGTACAGGTCGCCGACGTCAGCGACGCCCGCACACGGCTACAGCTGATGGGCCGCCTGCAGGCCGCCGTCGGCGACGCCGAGCGCTCCCGTCCGCGCCGGCAGGTCAAGCGCCTGCTGACGATCCTTCCCGCCGCCGACTACCGCGAGGTCAGCGGCTGACCCCGGACCCGGCGCATGCCCGGCCCGGCGTAACCGCCGGGCCGACGATCCGGGCTGCGCCAGCGCGTCAAGCGACACCCCGCCCGGGCTATGCTCGCGGTCGCCTCCAAACGGATCTGGCAAGGAGAAGGGCCCGGATGCAGCCAACGGAACACGCACGCCCGGCGGGACGGCCGGCGCTGGTCGCCGCCGCCCTGTGCGCGGCCCTGCTGCTGACGGTCGGCCTGCTGCAGGGGTGCCCCTCCGCGCAGGCCGCCCGCGGGCGCCCGGCGGCGCTGCCGAGATCGGCCGGGAAGCTGGTCGGAATCGTCCGCCACAGCGCCCGTGCGTCGGGGCGCGCCCGGCCCAACGGGGTGGTGAGGATCCGCTGCTGCGGACAGCGGACGCTGGCGGTCTACTACCGCGCCCACCCCAGCGCCGGGCGGCCATGGCACGGGACCTATGAACTGCGGCTGCGCCGCCGGGGCAGGTTCCTGGAGTCGGTGGGGATCGCGTTCTTCCCCACCGCGGCACGGTGGAGCTACGGGGGGGGCGCCAGCGGCGAAGGGCCCCGCTACGAACTCTCGATCACCTCTCCCCGCGGGCGGCGAGGCTGGCGCCTGAACGTGTCGGCGAGCTACTTCTCCTGCCCACCGCCTCCCTCGGCGGGCCCCTCGGCGGCGGCCCAGTGCGAAGGCTTCAGCGACGCCCTCGCCCTGGGCGAACGGCAGCTCGGCGCCAGGCGGCTGCACGCCCTGCTCCACCGGGCGCTGGGCTTCGTGCGCAAGGCCCGCCGGCGGGTGCCGATCTCCGGCGCCGACGTCGCCGCCGCCAGCGAGGCCGTGAGGGCGGCCACCGCCACCGCCGCCGTCCGCGCCCGCAACTAGCCTCGCGGCGAGCCGTGCTCGCCTCGCTCCCCTTCACCACCTCGCACGCGGAATGGCTCGGCCTGGTGATCTCGGCGATCAGCCTGATCGGGATCGGGGGGATCGTCTCGACCCTGATCTGCCACCGCAAGGGCTGCTTCCGGCGCGGCCGTTTCCGCCTCGGGCACTATCGCCTCTGTCACGTCCACCACCCGCTCGTGCCCTCGGACGGCAAGATCACCGACGAGCACATCGAAGCCCTGCACAAACAGATCGTGACGACCGCCGCGGAGGCCCTGGCGGGCGCCGGGGGCACCGCGAAGGGCGCCGGCCACAGCGCCGCGACACCTCACCCGGACAAACCAAAGTAGGTGTTCAAGAGGCCGCCCCGCTGGTAGGATCTGCGCTTCCCGCGGGTGGCGGGGCGCTGGCGAGGAGACGCTGGGCGAGGAGAGGAGGCCACAAGTGAGAGGGCTGACCCGCAGGCAGTTGCTGAAGGCGGGGGCTGGGGCAGGCGCGGCGGCACTGGCGGCCGACCCGCTGCTGCGCTCGGCGATGGCGATGAAGCTGCCCCCGGGCGAATTGAACGATATCGAGCATGTGGTGATCCTGATCCAGGAGAACCGCTCGTTCGACCACTACTTCGGCCTGCTGCCCGGTGTCCGCGGCTACGGGGACAAATCGGTCCCGAAAAGCATCTTCGAACAGCCCGGCTACCCGGTCGAAGGCTACGAAGGCGTGCTGCTCCCCTTCCACGCCCAGGGAACCGACCCGATCGGCGACCTGTGCTTCCCGGACATCACACACTCGTGGGTGCCCCAGCACGAATCCTGGAACGAAGGCGCGATGGACCGCTTCGTCGAAGTTCACCTCGCCAGCGAGGGAATGGAAGCCGGCCCGGCGACGATGTCCTACTTCGAACGCTCGGACATCCCCTTCTATTACGCCCTGGCCGAAAACTTCACCGTGTGTGACAACTATTACTGCTCGGTGCTCGGGCCCACCTACCCGAACCGGCTGTACTCGATGTGCGCGACACTCGACCCGAATGGTGAACACGGTGGACCGCTGGTCGAGACGCTGGTCGAATTCGACACGTTGAGGGGCCGCTTCACCATGCCGACGATGTTCGAGGAGCTGATGGCAGCGGGGGTCACCTGCAAGGTGTACAACGGCCCGGAAGTGGGATACGAGGACAACGTGCTCGAGTTCTTCAAAAACTTCCAGAGCAACGAACAGCTGAAAAACCTCGCACTCGAACCCGAATACCCGAAGGACATGATCAGGGACCTGCGGAAAAAAGAACTCGCTCAGGTCACCTGGATCTGCCCCAACCTGGGGCTCGACGAGCATCCCGGTAACTCGGCTCCGAAGCTGGGGGAGTACCTGGTCCAGGAACTCATCAAGAAGCTCCACATCCACGGCTACTGGAAGAAGACGGCGCTGTTCATCACCTACGACGAGAACGGCGGCTTCTTCGACCACGTGGCACCGCCCGCGGCACCCGCGGGCACCGCCGACGAGTACCTCACCGTGGAAGACATCAGCCACAACTCGGGCGGGATCAAAGGGCCGATCGGGCTCGGCTTCCGCGTTCCGCTGCTCGTGCTCTCGCCCTTCAGCCGCGGCGGGTTCCTGTGCTCGGACGTGTTCGACCACACCTCGCTGCTGCGCTTCCTCGAGACCCGCTTCGGGGTCGAGGTTCCCAACCTCAGCGCCTGGAGGCGGGCGGCGACCGGCGACCTGACGAGCGCCTTCAACTTCGCCCAGCCGAACAACAGCAGGGGCAAACTCCCGGCGCTGACGGTGTCGAACGAAGAACTCGAGGTGTGCCTCAAAGCCGAGCCGATGAAAGTCCCGCCGAACTCCTTCCCGCAGCAGGAAGCGCGGACCTGGAAGACCCCCAGCGGGCCCTGAGCGCCGTCGCTCAGCGGCGCTCGAGCACCACCACCGGGATCTCCCGGGAGGTGCGGCGCTGATATTCGTCGTAGGCGGGCCAGACCTCGGCCATCTTCTGCCACAGGCGCGCCCGTTCCTCGCCTTCGGCGGTGCGGGCGCGGACCGGTATGCGCTGGTCCTCGACCTGGATCTCGGCCTCCGGGTCGGCCCGGAGGTTCTCGTACCAGGCCGGGTTCTCGGGGGTGCCCCCCTTGGAGGCCACCACGACCCAGCGGTCGCCGTCTGTGCGCTCGATCAGGGGCGTGGTGCGCGTCTCGCCGGAGCTCCTTCCGCGCGTGCTCAGCAGCAGGATCTCGGCGCCCCGCCAGCGATAGCCGCGCTCGCCACCGGTCTCCCGGTAGACGCGGACGTGCTCGGCACCGAACAGCTCGTCGTCGGGGCTCTCGCTCACGCAGGGGATCCTACAACGCCCGGGAAAACGGGCGCTTTGCTGGACATTCGCGCCCGCGACTGATAAACAGCACCTAATAAGGGCCCGACCGCCGTGGGGGGCGGTCCTGTTCCGGGGGACCTCCGGGGCGCGGGCGTAACCATTCATTGCTGGAGGAAGTCATGGAAAGACGTAATCTCGCGGCGGGCCTCGCGGCGCTCGTGTTCGGACTGCTGATGCTCAGCGGGACGGCCTTCGCCCACGCTGCCCACCACAAGAAGGCGAAGCCGAAGCAGGAGGCCGCGGAAACGTGCGCGGTCTTCACGGAACCGGGCGCCTTCATGGACCAGGGTGAGTTCGGCACATCGTCCAGCGTCGCCGACATCGTCTCGGTGGAGTGCGAAGAAGTCTACGCCGAGAAGGAAGTCACGATCAGCGCGAACGAGCTCTACAGCCGCTGCGACAAGCAGCTGTACTGGTCGGAAGCGGCACCGTTCGACCCGACCGAGTCGCAGCCGAGCTACACGGTCAGGCTGG
>Ga0335073_10003192_pt1 | contig 22767 bp, 18 predicted proteins | sample Lox_Sample_22_FD_207093 | JGI IMG/M metagenome (GOLD analysis project Ga0335073, IMG submission 207093) | Soil microbial communities from Loxahatchee National Wildlife Refuge, Florida, United States - Lox_Sample_2.2 | ecosystem: Environmental > Terrestrial > Soil > Wetlands | place: USA... | reverse complement strand
GGCAGCGCTTTGGACGCGCTGGAATCGCCACGATCGGCATGCTGTTGGCCGGACTATTTATCGCGTTCGGCAGCCACGCGCAGAGTGCGCGCGTGGCGAGCGTGATCCTTGCGGGTGGGGCGGGTGCGCTCTACCTCGCACAGAGTTCGTTCTTTTCGGCAAGTGCGGACGTCGGCGGCCACTTTGCCGGCTCGATTTCGGGTCTGATGAACATGGCGTGCCAGATTGGCGGCGTAATCACCGCTTCGCTTACACCATGGATTGCGGGGCACTACGGCTGGAACGCCTCTTTCGGCGTGGCCGCCGCGCTCTGCGCGATTGGCGCGGCGGCGTGGCTGGCCGTCGATCCGCGGCGAACGCTTTTGGTGAGCACCGATCTGGCAGCGACGCGTGAGCAAAATATTTCGTCCGTAGGAGCGAAGTAGCGTTTGCGCGACGTTCCGCGGCGAGTTTGCCGCGCAAACCCGTCGATTTTTGGAGAACTCGTAGACAGGGGGTTTGAGATGTTTTTCCTCAGGAAGGGCTTCATTGGGGGCTGCCTGATTTTTTTCGTTGTAGTGCTCTGTATCGGCCTCTTGCGTGCTCAATCCGCGCCCGCGAGCGCTGCTTCGCAAGGGGGCACAGTGAGCGTCGATACGACGCCCGCGCGTATATTGAATTCGTTCGAGCCGGACAAAGCCATTGGCAGCTCGATAGACGTTCTTTCGCACGACGGGATCGATGAGGTCTACACGCCAGAAAACATCAAGCAAATGCTCTCGGCCGGCTACGGGACGATTTCCTATCGCAATAATTCTGAGCTGCGCGCACTAGCGTGGCACTGGAATCCCATCGGCACCTGGAGCGATCCCGTTCATCAGAGCGGGTACTTCACTGGCAGCACGGAACTGAAAGAGCCGATACGCTACATCCTGTCGTATAACTTGCCGCATCACGGCACGGGGCGCGCAGGCTCAGCTTCGCCGTTAACCGACGGTGACCTGACAACATACTGGAAGAGCAATCCTTACCTGACGAGCAAGTTTACCGGCGATCCGGACGTGGCTCACCCACAATGGGTCGTGATCGGTTTCCGCAAAGACACGCCCATTAACGCGGTGCGGATCAACTGGGCGAATCCGTACGCGGTGACGTACGAAGTCGATTATTGGGTACCTGCGAATGGCGCCACGGGCGACGAAGCCGACCCTCTGAGTCGAGATCCAAACGGACAGTGGACAAAATTTCCCTCGGGTACGGTGCAAAATTCAGCCGGTGGAGTGGCGACGCTACAGCTTTCCGACGCTCCGATCCCGGTGCGGTATTTAATGATCTCGATGACGAAATCGTCCAACACTTGCGATACGCACGGTTCCGACGACGTCCGCGATTGCGTCGGCTATGCGATTGACGAGCTTGCCGCCGGGACGCTGGACCAAAGCGGCGCGTTCACGGACGCTATTCATCAGGCTTCTGCCGATGCGCCCGCCCGCGGCCAAGCCGGCGGCGGGGCGAGTATTACGGTTTCATCGGTCGACCCGTGGCATTCGGCTTCGGACGTGATCGGCAACGGTCGTTCGGAACACACAGGCTTCGATCTGCTCTTCACGAGCGGGATCACGCGAGGGCTGCCGGCGATGATTCCTGTCACGATGCTCTACGGCACGCCGGACGACGCTGCGGCAGAAATCGCGTACGTCGAGAAGCGCGGCTATCCCATTTCCTATGTCGAGATGGGCGAAGAGCCCGACGGCCAGAAAATCCGGCCCGAAGATTATGCTGCGCTCTACATCCAATGGGCGACCGCCATTCATAAGGTCGACCCGAAGTTGAAGCTCGGCGGCCCGGTGTTCGAGGGGATCAACGAGGACATCAAACTCTGGCCGGACGCGCAAGGCCGTACGTCGTGGACCGGGCGCTTTTTTGATTACATGCGCGCGCATGGGCATATGGCGGACGTCTCTTTCTGGTCGACCGAGCACTATCCCCTCGAGCCGTGCGGGATCACATGGAGCGACCTCTACAAAGAGCCCGAGATGATGGCGCACGTGATGCAATCGTTCCGCGAAAACGGCTTGCCGCCGAACATACCAATCATGGTGACCGAGAGCAGCCTTTCCTGGCGCTTGACCGGCCCGATGAGCCAGGTCTTCGGCGGGCTCTGGCTGGCGGACAACGTCGGCTCGTTTTTTGCGGCGGGCGGAGCGGAATTCCACCATTCGCCGATTCAGCCGCAGACGGTGGGCACTACCTGCGATGGCGCCGCGACATGGTCGAATTTCGTGCCCGACGCACAACTCAATGTGAAGAGTTACACTGCGTTTTATTTCGCGGCGCAGCTCATCAATCTTGATTGGGTGAAGCATGGAGCTGGCATCCACCGCATGTTCCCGTCGACGACGGACGTCAAGGACGATGCTGGGAATGTTTTGGTCACATCTTATGCGTTGTTGCGCCCGGACGGGGATTGGTCGCTGATGCTTGTGAATCGCGATGAGAGCAACAGTCATGTGGTGAAGGTCGTCTTCAGCGATTCGGGCGCGAGGCGCACAGGATATTTCAGAGGGCCCGTTACGATGGTCACCTTCGGGAGTGGGCAATACGTCTGGCGGGACACGGGACGAACCAGCCACGCCGATCCCGACGGGCCACCGGTGACGACTAAGGTACGGGGAGGGCGAGACGCTACGTTTACCTTGCCGAAAGCCTCGATAACGGTGCTGCGGGGAAAGGTAGCCGGACTGCCGAAGGCCGAGTGATGTTCTTGAAGGCGAGCGTCGGCAGAGGTGACGGGGTCCATTACTGCGTCAGGCCCCGCAGGGCGCCTTACGTAAAACAACGGAGACCGGCGATTACCTACGTATTTGCGCGATGACGGCGCGGCAACCTGTGATCTGAGCGGCAATTGCGCAGAAAGCCCGGACGGTAAACTCTGTGGAGACAGGGATTATCGTCATGATTGAGGAATATCGAGACCTGATGAGCGTCGTGTCATACGCGCTCCCGCTCTTCGTGATTTTCGCAGTCGGACTGGCCTGGGCGCGGTATCGCGGCGCGACGAAACGCCACCCCGCCCGGCATTAGATTCCGCACTTGCCTCCACTCGGATTCGAGCTCGTCTGGCAGCGCCCTACTGGCGTAGCTGCCGCACCGTCCGAATTGTTTCCAATTTTCCTGGAGGCGAGGAGCCCGAACCAACTGACTGAACGGCCAGGAAGTCAGTTAAAAAGGATGGAGCCGACGCCCAGACTTGAACTGGGGACCTGCCGATTACGAATCGGCTGCTCTACCAACTGAGCTACGTCGGCTTAGCTAAAAAATCGTCAATGACTACGCAGAGATTCCCCGCGATTTATTCGCACGCAACCACAAACGTTGTAGCCGCCACCATACACCAAAATCCGAACCCGTACGGAAGCCTTGTGTACAAGCGCCTGATCCGCCGAATCGGGTTCAACCTCATGGTTGCGCTACTGTAGCCATTGTACCTAAGGCGTGAGCTTCTGGCGATGCTTCCGAATCGCCTTGTGCCTGTTACCAAGACTACCTGCAATTCTGCCACAGGCTCGGCTGAATTTAACCGACTCTGCTAGTTTTTCGTGAACAAGTTAGCGGGACAGCGGCAAGAGCAGCCAGGCGAAGCCTACCGCGAACGCCACGAATATAAGGAAGGTCCAGGCAGTGTGGCGCGCACGATTCACCGGCGTTCGTTCACCGAGCGCGGCGAGCGCGACCGCAACCAACAGCGCGAAGATCATCATCGCCGCAAAATGGTGAGTCGCCATCACCTGTTCCTGTGCGAAGCCATCTGAAACGCATCGAGCATCGCCAGCACGTTCACGATTCCGGCGGCCGCGATGAGTCGCGTCCCGTAATCTCCGGCCGCGCGCGAGAGGTCCGACCCCGCCGCTTCGAGCGCGCGCGCCAGAAAGTAAAGCGTGCCGCAGCCGAGGTCGGCGAGAAATCCCAACGTGCCAAATGGGCCATCGGTGCCGGGAACGAGTACCTCTCCACGCATCGCGCATCCGCAGATTAGAAGGCCGACGACGCAAGCGAAGAAAGTCCCCGCCTTGGCCCAGCGGCCGAGCAGCAAGTGACCGAGTCCAGGCACAATCCAAGCGGCTAGCGCAAACAGAGTCGCCGGCGATTGACTGCTCGCCTCGGCCGGGGCGGGCTGAACGGGCGATGCTGTTTCCGCAACTGGAGCAACACCGGGCTCGACTGCGGGATGCACCGAAACTTCCGACGGCGCTTCGTCACTCATAATTTGCAATCCAGTTCAGCGCAAAAGCGCCAGAATTTCCGTCTGCACGGCACCAGTCACGCGAGCCTCGCGCTTTCCGACAAAAACGTTCACTTCGCTGCGGATGCCGAACTCGGGCAAATAAATGCCCGGCTCGACGGAAAAGCACGTGCCGGGAATGATCTTGCGGTCGTCGCGCGTTTCGAGGCCGTCCATGTTCGCGCCGTTGCCATGAACTTCGCGGCCGATGCTGTGACCTGTCCGATGGACGAAAGTTTTCGCATATCCCGCTTTGCGAATGGATTCGCGGGCGACGCGATCGACTTCCCATCCGTGAATTTCGCGCCCGTGCGCGACGGCGTCCTTCACGAACTCGACTGCTTTATCGCGCGCCTGGCGCACGATCTTGAAAATATTCGCGTAGGAATCCGGCACGCGTTCGCCGAGATAGCCGACCCATGTGATGTCGTAATAAACGCTGTCTGGCGCGTCGAGTTTTGCCCACATATCGAGCAGCAGCAGGTCGCCGGCGCGAATCGGAAGCGCGGCGGCGGCTTGCGGCTCGTAATGAGGATTACCGTTATTCGGCTGCACCGCAACGATGGGCGGCTCGGCGGTGACGAGCCGGGCATCGCGAAATTCGCCGCAAATCCACGCCTGCAGCTCATTCTCTTTGAGCGGAGTTCCGTCGCGAACAAAATTTGCGGCGCGCGCGAACGCCTCCTGGCGAATTCGGTCGATGCGGCGTCCGGCTTCCAGATGCATCTCAAGCTGCGCGTCCGTCCACGTCGCTTCGAATTTCTGCACGAGATCGGCCGAGCTCACGATTTTTTTCTTCAGCTTGCGCAGCAGTTCGATAGTACCTGCGTCGACAAGCCCAATATAGGGAATATTGTTGTCCGGCGAATATTGCATCGCGATGGTGCGAGTGCCCGCGAGCAGCTTTGGCAGCATCCTGTGCAATTCTTCCCAGCCCGAATATAGGAGCGTTTTGCCCGGCAGCGACTCGAGATTTTTACTTTCGACACGATGAATCAGCTTGCGCGGCTCGCCCTTTGCGGGTATCAGGTAAAACCAGCGGCGCGTCATCATCAAATCGCCGTTCAATCCCAGCACATGTGCCGCAATGGGGTCGCGCCGGTGATGATCGTAAAAAAGCCAGCCATCCAGCTTGTTGGCTTTCAATTCCGCCTGAATCGCTTTGATGTCCGCCATGGATTTGCCTATCGCAGGGAGGCTAAGCTTCAGTACCGATGAGAAGCCGTCGCGCCTCGGCGCGCGTAACGCCCGCGACGGCCACGCGCTTCGTCCGGCCTTTCTCGCCCGCGACAATCTTAACAGCCGCGGCGGGCACCTTCAAACTGGCGGCTAGAAATTTGCGCAGCGCGTCGTTAGCGCGGTCGTCCACGGGCGGAGCAGTGAGCCGCACCTTGAGAGCGCCCTGATAATCGCCCTCGATGGCGTCGCGGCTGGCCCGCGGCGTTACGCGCACCAGAAAGATCACTCCGCCTTCGCGCTGCGTGATTTCTACCATGCCAGGTTTAGTGGGCGCCTGCTCCGAGCTTACATCTTTTTTGGGGCGCTACGCTTGATAGGCTGAGCACCTCTAGGGGTTCCGAAAAATGGCGTGAAACTGTATCGATTATAAAAATGGATCTCATTGAATTGAAGGGACTTGCGGCGATTTCTAATCGTCTCTTGTATCGATTAGGATTTGGCGGGGCGAGAGCCGGAGGCGAAAGTTGCAAGCAGGGGTTTACGCGTCGATTAGAAGCGAGACTTTTGTTGGAGCGGAAGGAGTTAGGTCGATTTCTAATCGGCAAGTGTCGATTAGAAATTTGGGGGCGACTTTCGCCTGGGTCGGGGGCCGGATACGGCTTTCGTGGGGCCGGATGCAACGTTGAAGTTGTCATAAAATGTCGAGCATAGTTTACCACATATGATGCTGCTTTGCAAGGAAATAATTGAGGATTTGCGGTCCTGGTACGCACAGGACCCGGTCTTCGCGGCGCAGGGCGCCTTGGCTGGGCGCGCCTTTGGACGCTTAAAATGGCCTTTATTGCGCGCTAATTGGGGGATTCTGCGGGCTAAAGACGGCTGTCGTCACTGGGAAGCGGACGCTCCGAGTTCCAGGTTGCTGACGAGGTGCTGGACGGATTGAATGGCTTGGCGGTCGCGATTCTTTTCGCGCATGGCGTGTTTTTGAGGGTCGGAGGCGGACCAGAGGGGTTCATTCGTGCCAGCGTCGTAGATCGTGAGGGTGACTTCGGCGTCGGATTTTTCGCGTTTGGGCTGGGTTGAGACGAAGGAGTTGCCGCCCCAGGACGCAGTGCCTTTATCCGGTTCGCGGTAGCTGAGCGTGACGATGAGGTCGGCGCGGTCAGCAGAGGCGACAATCCTGTATTTTCCCCAGTCCCGGATGGCGTCGCAAAAGGCTTCGTAGACGACGGGGGTGTTGCCATCGTTGTGGATGAAGATCGTCTTTGCGCTGGTGACGGCGGCCGGCAGCGGGGCGGCGTATTCTTCGGCGGTTTGAGCGGTCACTCGTGCGGCGGACAGTAGCAAAAGAGCGCCGAGCATTGCGACGAGCAGTGAGTTTTTCATCGACGCCTCCACGTACGAAGATCGCCTGATTCGAAAAACGCAAAGCCTGGTGGAGGATTCCGCATGGTCCCGTGGTGATCCTGTGCAGAATCGATCGTACGGTTTGGAATGGAACGGCGCGATGGGCCATAAGTACTAGGGTGTTGACTGAAACGAAATGGGAGTTGCTTGCTGCGCGTTGCGGAGGAGAGGCAGGGAAATTCAAAGACGGAAGCAAATTCAACTGCGCCCGCGCAAATGGCGGCCGCTACGCAGGCAATGCGAGGATGACCACGGAGAAGCGCGCGCGACCCTTCGACTGCGCAAGGGCGGGCAGGACCGTCAGGGCGCGGCCCTTAGGTTACAGCTGCTAGCTGCCGGGCTTGGGGGTGCGGAGATAGGCGGCGCCGTAGCGGAAGAGTTTGCCTTGCTGGAGCGTGCGGACGTTGACGATTTGCGCGGGAACGAAGATGGTGTTGCCACCGGGGGTGAATGGAACGGCGGCTTCGACATTGGTCTCGACCGGATACTCTTTGTTGGTCTGAAAACTGAAACCGCCGCGGGACATATCCTGGCAGGGCACGATCTCCTCTTTGCCGCCGGAAACTCTGACGCACGCGTTGCATTTGACCTTGGTGCGGCGGTCACGGCGGCGCTCGGCTTCGGGCACCTGGGCGACGGGCGGCTCGGCGGCGGTTGCGATTTCAAGCGGCGAGGGCAGCGGCGCAGGCTGCGGGTCGGCCACGGGAACGGGCTCAGGCTTGCGCTTCCGCTCGGCAGCGATTTTCCAGACGGTGGAGCGGCCGCAGCGATCGCAGTAGCGCAACGAACCTTCGTTTACCGTGTAGATGTCGAGTTCGGTGGCGTCGAACTGAACATCTTTCTGTTCGGTGCAGCCGGAGCATTCGAGGATGACCGGCAGCACTTGTTTTCCGAACGCTTCTCCCGGAGGAAATTCGAGTTTCCAAAAATCGATGGCCGGATCGACGAACGCGACGCCGTAGATGTGGCCGTCTTCGCGTTCCCCGAATTCGCCGCAGATGCGGACTTCGGTCTCGCGATTGGCGGCAACGGAGTGCAAATAGATTTCCTGCTCGGCGATGAGTTTGTGCCGGGAAATGATGCTGGCGCCGTGGCGGCTCAGGGTCAGCGTGCGGGTACGTTCGGAGAATTGACGGCCGTCCGCGTCGGCACCGGACAGGATGATAGGGATTTCCTTCGGAATACGGCCGCTTCGCCGCACGCCCGCAGCGAGGGTGTGTGCATGTTGCACATGCATAGTTTACGGCTGTCAGGAGCCGGCGGAGCGCGGGAGTGTCGTATGGGGAACGGTGAGGTTGCGGGAATTTAAAGAAGGGAGGAGCGCACAAGCGGGACAGGTTGGTGAAAAAACCGGAGAGGGGGCTGTGTCTATGGACGGACGAGGGTTACGGCGGGGCTAGAAGCCCCGCCTTCCCGGAGCCGGAGTTTTTACATAGCGCTTTCAGAGTTCGACGTCAGACGATTTGATGCGCATACCGAAGAAGGAACGGTAGACGAAGAAAAACGCGATGGCGAAGAAGATGGCCGCGAGGACGTGCGTCAAGTTCGAGCTGCCCTGCGAGCCGGTGAGTTCGACGGCGAGTTCGACGGCGAGCAGGCCGAAGAGCGTGGTGAACTTGATGACCGGATTGAGCGCGACCGAGGACGTGTCCTTGAACGGGTCGCCGACAGTATCGCCGACGACGGTTGCGTCATGGAGCGGCGTGCCTTTCTGCTTCAGCTCGACTTCGACAATTTTCTTGGCGTTGTCCCAGGCACCGCCGGCGTTTGCCATGAAAATGGCTTCGTAGAGGCCGAAGATGGCGATGGAGATGAGGTAGCCGATGAAGAAGAAAGGTTCGACGAAGGCGAACGAGAGCGCGAAGAAGAAGACGGCGATGAAGATGTTGAGCATGCCGCGTTGGGCGTAGCGCGTGCAGATTTCGACGACTTTCTTGCTATCGGCAACGGACGCTTTCTCGACGCCTTCGAGCTTGATATTGGCTTTAATGAATTCGACTGCGCGATAGGCGCCGGTGGTGACGGCCTGCGTGGAAGCTCCGGTGAACCAGAAGATGATGGCGCCTCCGGTGATGAGGCCGAGCACGAAGGGCGCGTGCAGCAGCGAGAGCTTGTTGACGTTGGTGGTAAGGCCGTTGGTGAGGGCCATGATGATGGAGAAAATCATGGTGGTGGCGCCGACGACGGCTGTGCCGATTAGGACGGGCTTTGCGGTGGCTTTGAAGGTGTTGCCGGCGCCGTCATTGGCTTCGAGAAGTTCTTTGGCGCGATCGAAGCGGGCATCGACGTTGAAGTCTTTCTTTAGTTCTTGCGTGATGTTGGGGATGGTTTCGATAAGCGAGAGTTCGTAGATGGATTGGGCGTTGTCGGTGACAGGGCCGTAAGAGTCGACGGCGATGGTCACAGGACCCATGCCGAGGAAGCCGAAAGCGACAAGGCCAAACGCGAAAACGGGCGCGGCGATCATCAGGTTTTGCAGGCCGTGAGTGCTGACGAGATAGCCGGTGGCCATCAGCGCGACCATGACGATGCCGAGGTAATAGGCAGAGAAATTGCCGGAAACGAAACCGGAGAGAATGCCAAGCGACGCGCCGCCTTCCTGGGCTGAGGCGACGACTTCCTTTACGTGGCGCGATTCGGTGGAGGTGAAGACCTTCACCAGTTCGGGAATGACGGCGCCGGCGAGCGTGCCGCAGGAGATGATGGTGGCGAGTTTCCACCATTGTGTGGTATCGCCGTTGAGATCGGGGATGATGAAATAAGAGATCAGGTAGGTGAGCGCGATCGAGACGAATGAGGTGAGCCAGACGAGCCAGGTGAGCGGCGTTTCAAAATTCATTTCTTCGGCATGAGAGTAGCGGGCACCCTGGATGGCGTTGTTGATGAAATATGCGGCGGCGCTGGCGACGAGCATGGCGATGCGCATCACGAAGATCCAGACGAGGAGCTGGACTTGCACGGTGGGATTCGTGACGCCGAGAAGGATGAAGGTGATGAGCGCGACGCCTGTGACGCCGTAGGTTTCAAAGCCGTCTGCGCTGGGTCCAACGGAGTCGCCGGCGTTGTCACCGGTGCAATCGGCGATCACACCGGGATTGCGCGCGTCGTCTTCCTTAATTTTGAAGACGATTTTCATCAGGTCCGAGCCAATATCGGCGATCTTGGTGAAGATGCCGCCGGCGATGCGAAGCGCGGCCGCGCCCAGAGATTCGCCGATGGCGAAGCCGATGAAGCATGGTCCGGCGTAGTCGCCAGGGACGAAGAGCAGAATCACGAGCATCATCACCAGCTCGACGCTGATGAGCATCATGCCGATGCTCATTCCAGCGCGGAGGGGAATCATATAGATCGGATACGGCTTGCCGGAGAGGCCGGCGAAGGCGGTGCGGGAGTTGGCGAAGGTGTTGACGCGAATGCCGAACCATGCGACGCCGTAGCTGCCGGCGATGCCGAGCACGCTGAAACCAAGAATCATCAGCACGCGAACGGCCTCGTAATGAAGCAGGACGCCGAAATAAAGGATGATCACGGCGGCGATGAAGGCCCAGAGGAGCAGAAGGAACTTACCCTGGGTGATCAGGTACGTCTTGCAAGTTTCGTAGATCAGCTCGGACATTTCGAGCATCGAGCGGTGCGCGGGGAGATTCTTCAGGCGGACGTAAATCGTGAGTCCGAAAGCGAGGCCGAAAAAGCAAAAGAGGATCCCCCAGAGAAGCAAGTTGTGCCCATTGACGCCAAGGAAATTGACCGTCGTAAGGTCAGGCAGCTTCAGGTTGGCTTCGCCGGAGGGACTTGCCTCCTGCGACCACGCGCTGCCGGCGCCGGCGAGACTGAGAAGGGCGGCCAGCGAACCCGTTTTCAACAAGCGATTGCGCAGCGACGCGCCGCCTGCAAGCAATTTGCACATTCCAATTCCTCCGTTTGGTTTCATCGATTCGGTCTTTTAAAGGAGACGATCAAGGCGCAACGGCGATAGTTTTCGCGGCCGCAAATGGCGGCCGGTACAGCGGAAGGGGAAGCGACAGCGAGAGGTCTCCGCTTGAGAATCTCTCGCCGGCAACCCGGCGGCAGCAGGTTGGACATCCCCCCTCACAAAATAGAGAGCATCAAACGCGACGAAGGCAGCTACCCCATACGGCCTTCATTTTGACTTTGACTGCTACCCCGTGAGCGAGATGCAAGGCCACCTTGTCATTCTTCTATCAGGAAGCCCGATTTCCGTCAAGAATTCGGAGGCGGCGAGGGATCGTTTTACCGTAAACGAGGATTGACACGTGGCAAGGCGCCCAGTAGGCTAGGCGACCAGACGGGGTGTTGCGGGGGCTTTCGCGAAGGCCAAATCGAGCGACTATGAAACGCGAACAGATCATCAGGCTACTGGAAGATGCGGGCGCCATGCGGACGGGGCACTTTGAGCTCTCCAGCGGACGGCACAGCGCGAATTACATTCAGTGCGCGCTCGTGCTGCAGTATCCGAAGCACGCCGAGACGCTCGGGCGGGCCCTGGGCGATTTGTTTAAGGATATAAACGTCTCGTGCGTGGTGGCTCCTGCGATGGGCGGCATCATTATCGGGCATGAAGTGGCGCGGGCGTTGAATGCGCGTTCGCTTTTTGTGGAGCGCGACGCTTCGGGGCACATGGCGCTGCGCCGCGGGTTCGAGTTGAAGCCGGGCGAAAAGGTGCTGGTGATCGAGGACGTGTGGACCACAGGCGGTTCGACGCGGGAGACGATTGGGGTGGTCGAAGAGGAGGGCGGATTGGCCGTGGCGGCCGGCGCGTTGATCGATCGAACCAGCGGCAAAATCGAGTGGAACTTGCCAGCGCGTGCGTTGCTCGAGTTGGAAGTGCCCAGTTATGAAGCGGAGGATTGTCCGTTGTGCCACGCGGGCGGCATGGCAATGCGGCCTGGATCGCGCTACTCGCGCGCGAGAATGTAAGCTGTACCGCATGTGGCCGGGCCTGCGAATCAGCGGCAGCGACATTGCCGCGACAGAGATGACCTGGAATTTTTGCGCGGCGCATCCTAAGGGGTAAACTTCTCGGGCTCGTTGCCTTTCGCATGCCGCGTGCGATAATTGCGGCAACGATGCGGAATATCAAGATCACGATCGCCTACGACGGTGCCGGCTTTCACGGCTGGCAAGTGCAACCGGGAGTTCCGACGATCCAGGGCGCTCTCAACGAAGCCGCGAGCCAGATCACGCAGGACAAAATCATCATGCACGGCGCGAGCCGCACGGACACCGGCGTCCATGCGCTTGGACAAGTGGCGCATTTTCGCACGCAGTCGCGCTTGAGCGCGGGCGAATTTCAGCGTGCGCTCAACGGGCTCTTGCCCGCGACGATTCGGATCGTGGCGGCAGAAGAAGTCGGGCCCGATTTTCATTCGCGTTGGCAGGCGCAAGCGAAGACGTACCGCTATCGCATCTTTCGCGGCAATGTGCTTTCGCCGTTTGATTACATGCGAGTGCTGCATTATCCGTGGCCGCTCGATGAAGACGCCATGGCCGCGGCAGCTCGCGAATTTGAGGGCGAGCACGATTTCACGTCGTTTGCGGCCGCGTCCGGGATCGAAGATGATGACCGCGAAATGACGCGGATGATCTTTTCATCTGAGATTGTGCGCGATGCGGAGCGCGACGAGATTATTTACGTAGTGCGGGGGCGCTCGTTTCTGCGATACATGGTGAGGAAAATGGCCGGCACGCTGATCGAGGTGGGAAAGGGAAGGCTTTCGACCGCAGACATCGCGCGCATTTTTTCGGAGCGCGACCGGAATGCATCTGGACCAACCGCGCCTCCCGAGGGCCTCTACCTGATGTGCCTTGAGTATCCGGATCCGGCCGATTCGCTCGCGGGCACGTCGGTCCGCAGCCGGCAGACCAGCCGAACGTGAATCGGCTTGCGATGCCGGAACGCGGAGCAACCGGCGTCTAGATCGGCCGCTCGCCGAGCAAAACCTGTGAAATTCTCACGCATCTGCTGTATCTTCTTTTTGATGGCTACGTTTCCGGCCAGCGCCACCGACCAATCCATTGTGCGCCTGATGCAGGATCCTGCATGCGCGCGGGCGGTGGCTTGGATCGACCGCAGCAGCCCCTGGGTAACCGAACAGCAAATTCGCCTTACGGAAACTCCTGCGCCCGAATACGGGGAAAAGAAGCGCGCGGAACTCCTGCAGTCAATATTCGCGGGCTTTGGGCTCAAGGCACGGATCGATGAAACCGGGAATACGGTCGCTGAGCTTGTGGGGATGCAACCGGACCGCGTGGTTTTGATTGCCGCGCATCTCGACACCGTGTTTCCGGCGGGCACTGACGTTCATGTGCGGCGGGATGGAAAACGCCTGCTTGCTCCGGGAATTTCGGACAACGGCGCAGGACTCGCGGCGCTCGTAGGCGTTGCTCGCGCCTTCGTGGAATCGAGCGTGCGCACGGAGGCGACGGTTGTTTTCGCCGGCGATGTGGGCGAAGAGGGAGAAGGGAATTTGCGCGGAATTCGCGCCCTTGTCGATGCCTATGGTTCGCGGATCGTGGCTGTGATTGCGATCGACGGGCCGTCGACCACGCACATCACGACGCAGGGCGTGGCTTCGCGGCGGTTTGAGTTTACGGTGACGGGGCCAGGCGGGCACAGCTGGTCGGATTTCGGCATGCCCAATCCGATCACGGCGCTTTCGCGCGGCATCGTGCAGTTCTCGGCGATTCGTTTGCCCGATACGTCGCGGAGCACTTTTAATTTCGGAGTGATCGAGGGAGGGAACTCGGTCAATTCGATTCCCGGCGAAGCCTCCGTGAAGGTGGACCTGCGTTCGGAGAATGAAGCGGAGCTTTCCCGGCTCGAGGCGGCCCTCCGCGACGCGATGCAGTCAGGGGTGAATGCAGAGGTTGCCGCGCGACGCTCCTCGGAAGGCAATTTGCAACTCAAGGTGCGTTCGCTCGGTTCGCGCCCAGCGGGAAAATTACCCGAAAATTCGCAGCTGATGCAGACGATCCGGGAAGTGGATCGCTATTTGCAGAATTCGTCGCGCATCGAGAGCAGCTCGACGGACGCGAATTTACCACTCTCGATGAAGATTCCCGCAGTGTCGCTGGGCGGGGGCGGCAAAGGCGGCGGCGCCCACACTCTGGCCGAATGGTACGACCCGACGGGACGAGAGCTCGGCATCAAGCGCCTGTTCCTGACGGCGACAGCTCTCGCCGGCCTGCAACAATAACCGCGTTACGAAGAAGTTTTCAGGATTCCCACCGAAGCCGTTTCAAGCGGATAATTAGAGACAAAGAGCTGCCCTAAAAGACGCGAGCAGAAATAATAGGTCGCTTTCCAGCCCGCGCCGGCACAGCAAGGCATGGACGTTCCGGTGCGGCGGCAATACAATTTTCAGCCGTGACCGAGACTACGGACATATACGGCGCATTGCAGCGCTACTGGGGCTACGAGCAATTTCGCCCGTTGCAAGAGAAGATCGTGCGCAGCCTGATCGGCGGGCACGACACTTGCGTGGTGATGCCGACTGGCGGGGGAAAATCGCTTTGCTACCAGTTGCCCGCGGCGCTGCTCGGGCGCACGGCGATTGTGATTTCGCCGCTGATCGCCCTGATGCAGGATCAGGTGGCGCAACTTTCGCAGATGGGAGTCCCGGCCGTTTTTCTGAACAGCACGATTGCCGAAAGCGAACAATCGAGAATCGTTCGCGAGGCGCAGGAGGGCAAGCACCGGCTGCTGTATATCTCACCCGAGCGCCTCGTGCGGCCAGACACGATCCAGTGGCTGAAAAAGACGCCGCTTTCGTTTTTCGTGATCGACGAGGCGCATTGCATATCCGAGTGGGGCCACGATTTCCGTCCTGAATACCGGCAGCTCAAAAGTTTGCGGAAGGATTTTCCGCATGTGCCGATCGCGGCGTTTACGGCGAGCGCGACGCGGCACGTGCGGCACGACATCGTCGAGCAGCTTCAGTTGCGCAACGCTCAAAAATATATCGCGAGCTTTCGTCGCCCGAATCTGCGTTACATCGTGCGGCAAAGCAATTACAAGACCCAGGGCGAGATGCTGCTGCGAACCTTAAGGCGGCACGAAGACGAGAGCGTGATCGTCTATTCGCCGACCATCAAGCGGGTGGGCGAAACCGTGCTTTTTCTGAAAGAAAACGGAATTTCAGCGCTTCCTTATCATGGGCGAATGGACGCGGCAGAAAGGCAGGCGAGCCAGAATCGCTGGATGGCCAACGATGCGCGAGTGCTGGTAGGGACCATCGCGTTTGGCCTCGGCATCAACAAGCCAAACGTACGCGCGGTGATCCATCTTTCGTTGCCAAAATCGGTGGAACAGTATTACCAGGAAGCGGGCCGGGCCGGGCGGGACGGTTTGCCCGCGGACTGCGTTTTGCTCTGGCAGAACAAGGACGTTGGATTGCTGGCTCATTTTATCGGGCAGGTGAGCGATCCGGCGGAAAAGGAGCGAGCCTGGCGGAGGTATCACGCGATTCGCGCGTTCGTCGATGCGAAATCGTGCCGTCATTTGGGGATCTGCGCGCATTTCGGCGAAACGCCGAAGTGGAAATCGTGCAATGCATGCGATGTTTGCGGCTGCGAGATGGCGTGGCTCGATGCAGCACCAGAGCGGAAGAGCAAAAAGAGATCCAGACGCTCCGCGGATTCACAAATGCGGGGGCCACGGGATGCCGAAGGCATGATCCTCGCCAACATTCTGCGCGACTGGCGCCGCAGCGAGGCGGAGCGCCAGGGCGTTCCGGCCTTCGTGATCCTGTACGATTCAACGATAGATAACATTTGCGCGACGCGGCCGGGTTCGCTGGAGGCGCTGCGACGAATTGCGGGAATCGGCGAGCGAAAGGCGGCGCGGTACGGCGAGCGCATCATTGGCATGGTGGGTTCCGCGTCTTCTGCGGCCAAACTTGCGTCTTCAGGGGTGCTGGGCGAGGGCGCGAAGATGACGCGGCAGTTGCTTAAGGAAGGGCGGAGCTTCGATGAGGCAGCGAAGATTCGCCAGGTAACGGAGGGCACCATAATTGAGACGGCGGCCAAGTTAATCGAAGACGGCCAGCTTTCATTTCGCGAGGAATGGCTGGATCCCGCCAGGCGAAAACTCATCGACGAGCAGTGCGGCCGGCTTGGGACCGAGCGGCTGCGTCCGCTGAAAGACGCGTTGCCGTCCGACATAACGTACGACGAAATCCGGCTCGTCGCGGCCGAATTTCGCCGCCGGGCAAGCAAGCCTAAGCCGGCGCAAGCGGCGGGCTAAAGTTCGAAGGAGGAGGGAATGGAACTCTCAGGGACGACAAGGTTGATCTGCGGAATTATTCTCATTACCGTTCCAACCATCGAATACGGCGGAACTTTCTTGCTGGGGATGGTGAAAAGGTCCGACCCGGAATACGTGAACAATCCGCTGCGGCAGAATTTATTTCGCGCCGGGCACGCGCATGCCGGCGTGCTGGTGATTCTTTCGCTGGTGGTGCAGCTACTGGCGGATGCATTGAACGTGCCTGAGGGTCTGAGCCTGGTGGCGCGGCTGGGCGCGCCATGCGCTGCGATCCTGATGCCGCTCGGCTTCTTTCTCTCTGTGGCGCAGTCGGGGACGCAAAGACCCAATGGCATGATCAGCCTGGTCTACGTGGGAGCGCTGCTGCTGGCGATCAGCGTCGTGGTGATGGGCGTGCTGCTGGTGAGGTCGGTCTAAATGCGAATGTCTACGGCGCGCAGGTGGATTTCAGGATGAACGCAATTTGGACGAGGGCGCCAGAGCGACAGCCGCTTCGGAAGTGAGATAGAGGAACGTGAAGGTTTCCTGCAAATACAAGCGAACCTGCGCATCGGTGTGGCTCAAATAGCCAATAGACGCATCCTGGCCGATGTGGAGATCGAAATCGCCGCCGCGGGTGGTGAGGACGAAGGCGCCATCGATGGCAGGGGCCCAGATGATCTTTCCTTCCGCGAGGCGCTTCACATGTTCGAGGACCGGATAGCCGTTGTCGCTCGTTTCGGCGAGCGCGGTGTAAGCGTCGGCGCTGAGGAGAAAGGAATAGGGGCCGTTGACTCCCATGAGGCGCAATTGGCTTAGAGCTTCCGCAAAGGCCTGCGGGTAATTGCGGACATCCTCGGGAAGAGATTTCTTGGGGTTGCTGGTGCCCTGGCGTACGCCGACGATTCCAGCGGCGTCGTACCCTTCGAAAATGGCGCGGTCCTCCGCGAAGGCGAGTTTGCGGGCTGCGTCTTTCGCAGGCTGCCAATCGGAATCGTTGGCGCCACGCTCCACGTCGTCAATCATCTGGCGATCGAGATCGAATGGAACACGCAGTTCAACGATGGCGTTCACCTCGCGCTGGCGGCAGGTCACGCCCTCCGAGGGCGCTGCGATGTCACGGAGGTGGCCTGTGCCGACTGCGGAAAGAGCGGTGCCCTCCGGGCCGCGGACGTCCACGGCGCGGCGGCCAGCAAGGTAGCGCTTAAGAGTGCGCGAAGTCTCCTCTTCGATTTGAGCCCACGCAGCATCGGAAATCGGAGCCAGTTCGCGGTGCAGATTATTCATGGGAAATGTGTCCTTTCAAAGAACCGATGCCGAGCGAGCCATTTTTTGATGGCGCGACAGAGGTGGAAGTTTCAGCAGGCGTCATGGCCGGCTGCGGCGTTTCCGCAACGGAGACCGCAGGCTGGTCAGGCGTGACGCTGTCTAGGAACGTCGCCGTGGGGATAAAAAACAGTCCTCCGGTGACGGCTGTGCTGAAATCGAGGATGCGGTCGTAATTGCCGGGCGGCCGTCCAATGAACATGTTTTCGAGCATCTGCTCGATGGGCCGAGGCGATCGGCAGTAGCCGATAAAATATGTCCCGAACTCGCCGTGTCCGGGACGGCCGAAAGGCATGTTGTCCCGAAGGATTTTGATTTCTTTGCCATTCTCTTCAATGGTCGTGAGGGCGTTGTGCGCGGAGGACGGTTTGACGGAATCGTCGAGCTCGACGTCAGAGACTTTTTTGCGCCCGATGATCCCTTCCTGTACCTCGGTGGCCAGGGCGTTCCAAACGTCGAGATTGTGAAGATATTTTTGCACGATGACGTAGCTGCCGCCTGAGAAGGCCGAGTCTTCTTCTCCGATCAGAACGGCCTCTGATGCGGCGCCGCCGGTAGGATTTTCGGTGCCGTCCACAAAACCGAGAAGATCGCGATTATCGAAATAACGGAAACCGTGGACTTCGTCGACCGTGGAGCCTGCGTCTCCGAGTCGTTCCATGATTTGGGATGCGAGTTCGAAGCAGAGATCCATATTTTTGGCCCGAATGTGGAAGATCAAGTCGCCGGGCGTGGCGATTGCGTGGCGTGAGCCCGAGCGAATTTCCCGGAAGGGATGCAACTCCGCCGGGCGCGGCGTGCCGAAGAGGCGGTCCCACGCATCCGAACCGAAGCCCATGATGCATGAAAGGCCGGCCTCGAGATTGCGAAAGGCAACCGCGCGCAAGAGCGCGGAAAGATCAGCACAGAGGGAGAGAACCGTTGCGCGGTTTTCGTCGAGCGGCTTGATCGTGACGACGAGAAAGATGGCGGCGCGCGTCAGCGGCAATGAGACGGGTTGCGAGACGACGGCCGGTGCACGGGCCGGGGATTGCGCGCTGATTGGATCGGATGCCATCGCTCATCTTTCCCGCGGGACCGCATGAACTTCGTTCCCGCAGACCTCCCGACCGCTCCGATGAGCGGTGGGCCGACAGCTTAGCATTGTCCCTGAATGAATTTCCACGCGAAGAAAAAGCCTTGGCTTGCGCCGCGAATGTTTCTGAGATCAACTGTGGAATTTAGCTTTCCGTTTGAGGAACGCTTCGCGGGCGTAAGACCCGCCGTTCTCGTATAATGGCGCAGAAATCACTGTATTTCAGCCGGAGCGACAAAAATCATGAGGAGGTACGGATGAGCGAGAAACAGAATTTCGAGAATCATGCAAAATTCTTTCCGCTGTTTCATTTTGTCGTTGCGCCTATCTTCATGCTCAACATCGTGTGGTCGATCATCGTGGTGATTCGTCACTTCTCCTTCGGGACAGTCGTTTCGCTGCTCGTCGCCATCGCATTATTCCTGCTGGCTCTGGCCGCGCGGCTGATGGCCCTCAAGGTGCAAGACCGCGTGATTCGCCTCGAGATGCGACTTCGTCTGCAGGAGCTCCTTCAGCCCGAGCTGCGTGCGCGAATTCCCGAATTTACGCTCGACCAATTGATCTCGTTGCGCTTCGCCGGTGACGCGGAATTGCCGTCGCTCGCGCAGAAAGTGCTCGATGACAAAGTGACAAGCCGCGAGGCGATCAAGAAGATGGTTCGCGATTGGCAGGCGGACTTGTTGCGCGCCTGAGGAAAACGCCCGCACGACGCGGGTATAGGCTGAAATGAAAAGTGGTCGGGGCGTGGAGATTTGAACTCCAGACACCCTGCGGCCAAGGCAAACTCAAGCAAGCTAAGTAGTTGTCTCGTCTGGTACTTTCGCGCATCTTGCATCACGGTTCATGGCGGTTTTCGGCAGCTACTGTTCCCAAATTGTTCCCAACTAGATCTGACCAACGTGGGAGGATTGCCAAGATCATCGTCATTGGACCCGCACCTAAGAATCACGTTTACATGCAGCCGACCCGCAGAGGATGACCTTTCCGAACTTGCGGTCGTAAACAGCCCTATTCGGTGACTGCCTGAGCGGTAGCGAATCAGTCTCGCATCAAGAACCTGCTCCCGACCTGCTGCACTGATGATTCTGCCAGAGGATCGTCCGAATGACCTGGGAAAATCGGGCGGCCTAGTGATGTTAGACCGCCCGACTCTGTTAGTGCGAGGCCGGCGAGTGTCCTTCGGTGCCTGCTAGTGGGCTGCGGCGCCGGTTGCTGAAGCTGAGCCGACTGCCGCTGCTTCGATGATCGAAGCTACAGCCTCAGGCTGCGACACGTAGACTGCGTGGCTCGCTTTGGTCTCGACGACCTTGGCGCCTGCGCGGTTGGACATGAACCGCTGTGCATCCGGCGGAATCATTTTGTCTTCGGTCGTGAGTAGATACCAACTCGGCTTAGACTTCCAAGCTGGTTGGCTGATCACTCCCTCAATCGCTCCAGTACCCCACGGCACTTGTGAATCGGCCATGAACCCTGCTAGTTCCGGCTTTACGTCCCCTGCGAAGGCAGCTGCGAACTTCGAGCGATCGAGAAGGAGGAAACCATCTTGCGGCGGGAGAATGGGAGGCACCGGCGCGCCCGGGGGGGCGCTCTGAATCAGCTTTTGGAGGGATTCGCCCGCATCCGGGGCGAACGCGGCGATGTAGACGAGGCCTGCGACTCTCGGATCGTTGCCGGCTTCCGTAATGATCGCTCCTCCGTACGAATGTCCGACGAGGATCGAGCGCCCGTCTTGAGCGGCGAGCACTCTCTTCGTGAAAGCAACGTCATCCGTTAGAGAGATTGTGGGATTTTGCACGATCGCGACGTTGTAACCTTTCTTCTTTAGAATTTGATAGACCGGCTCCCAACCGGAACCGTCCACGAAGCCACCATGGACCAGCACAATATTCAGTTTGTTCATCATATCCTCGCTCCCCTTTTCATTGAATTTGAGCTATCGCGTTTGCCGCGCAGTTCATGGCCCCGTTGTACGCCAGACAATTGTGAGCAACAAGTTCGTAATTATCAACATTCAGTGATAGATTCTCAATAATGGAATTCACATCGCGACAGCTGCGCGCGTTCCACTTGGTGGCACAATATCTCAATTTTGCGCGAGCGGCGGAGGCTTTGTTCATCACACCTTCGGGTCTGAGCGTGTTGATCCGCGAGCTTGAACGCCAACTGGGATTTCGTTTGTTTGATCGTACGACGCGGAAAGTCACGTTGACGCCGCGCGGGCGTGAACTTTGTGAAGTCACGCGACCCGCTCTGGCGACACTCGATGGAGCTATGTCTCGCATTGAACGGGCGGAACACGGGAAGGCCCGACGGATCACGGTCGGGACAACACCTTGGATCGCGGCGAACGTGTTGCCGCCTGCGATTAAAGCGCTTCGCGATCTGCGACCCGAAGTGCAGGTCGATATTTACGATGGGACCATCGGCACAATTGCCCGTCGAGTAGAAGCTGGAAAACTCGATTTGGGGCTGGGCATTTTGGAGACGATGCCCGGATTGCGCCGCGTGCCATTCTTTCGTTTCTCGCTGATGGTAATTCACGCCGACAAAGACGGGCTGCCCAACCGCGCGTCGACGAAATGGACCGCGCTAAATGGGCAGACACTCATTTCGCTCACGCCAAATTATCCGCACCAGAAGCTGATCGACAAGCAGCTGAAAAAAGCTGGAGTCACATGGAAACACGGGCAGACCGTCAACATGCTGGAGACGCAAGTTGGGTTGGTCGAGGCCGAGCAGGGTATTGCAATTGTCCCCTCTTTCGGATTGCCGGCGTGCCGCGGTCGCAAGCTGACGATGAGCGAACTGGTCGAACCGGTAGTGAATCTCTCGTTTTACGAGATTAGCAGCAGAGCCAGGAAGCTTCCCGAGGAAGCAGCAGAATTCAGCGCCTTCCTTAAAAGATACATATCACGATGGGCTGGCGAGGCTGGAGCGCTCTAGTTCTCATGAGACAAACGCTTCCGGGATAACCTAGCAACCGATGGGTTTGGGAGACGCTCTAAGGCTCCTAATCTTCCTTCACTAATTCAAGGTGCAGAGCGTCTGCTCACCAGGCGGGTGCGTCCGAACTCGGGGCCGCCTACTTGGGACGCAGGCGGCCCGCATCTCGGCTCAATGTTTCCAATTACTTGCGCGAACTCACCTGCTCGTTGAATGCGCTTTTTCGGCGAGCATTCCGTTATTGTTCCCAAGGTGCACCACAATGCAGCAGCGCAAAATTTCCCCGCTTGTAAGTCGCTGAGCTAGCAAGATTTGGTCGGGGCGTGGAGATTTGAACTCCAGACCTCCTGCGCCCAAGGCAGTTGAAAAAAATCTATCTTGTTGGTCCGTCTGGCTTTGTTCTGCGTCATGGTACACGGTTTTGGACCTAATTTGGCAGCACTTGGACCCAAGTTGGACCCAAATTTCTTTTCGCAACTAGGCAGACGGCAGGCAGGCGCAGCCTTATAACAATGCCACTTCGCGGTCGAAATTTGGCTTCTTCTCGGCATGGAGCTTTAGTGCCACGCCACAAACCGCTGCGATGCGCTCCAGCATCGTGAGTGAGTGTCCCGGTATAATAGGCAAGCCTGTCCTTCGCCGCGTCGAAAAACCTTCCACTAGGTAACGAAAGTAAAGTACGCTATCCTTTCGTTGCGAGATTCCTAACGAAACGATCCTTTCGCGATGGCAACTCCAACGAAACCCAATAGCCGTCTCGGGACTTACGTTGTTAAGTCCTTCAAGGACGAGTCCTTTCGAGCTTACGTACCTCCACCACTGCCGCCGGAGCCACCTCTGGGGCTCCAGCGGCTCTTGCCGCTGCTGGAACAAGCCAACCAAGCACTCGGTCGCCTGGACGGCCTCGCATCCATTCTGCCCGATCCCTCGCTTTTTATTTACCTCTACGTCCGAAAGGAAGCTGTACTCTCCTCGCAGATTGAGGGCACGCAATCGTCGTTTTCAGACCTGATGCTGTTTGAAAGCGCCGAGGCCCCTGGCGTTCCGCTGGAGGACGTTCAGGAAGTCTCAAATTATGTGGCAGCGATGAATCACGGGCTCCGCCGACTCCGCGAGGATTTTCCCCTGTCTTTGCGGCTAATGCGGGAGATTCACAAAATTCTTTTGTCTAAAGGGCGCGGTAGCCAGAAACGTCCCGGCGAATTCCGCGAGAGTCAGAACTGGATTGGGGGCACGCGGCCCGGAAACGCAGCGTTTGTTCCGCCGCCACCCGAAAAAATCATGGAATGCTTGGACGCACTGGAAAAGTTC
>Ga0335073_10003191_pt1 | contig 22770 bp, 21 predicted proteins | sample Lox_Sample_22_FD_207093 | JGI IMG/M metagenome (GOLD analysis project Ga0335073, IMG submission 207093) | Soil microbial communities from Loxahatchee National Wildlife Refuge, Florida, United States - Lox_Sample_2.2 | ecosystem: Environmental > Terrestrial > Soil > Wetlands | place: USA... | reverse complement strand
GGCGTCGCGGATGATCCGGCCGTAGCCCTTCGGGTTGTCCAGCTGGGCGGTGAGGACGGTTACGGCGGCCTGATGCCGGTGGTGGGCCGCGACCAGGTCGCCGAGCGTCCGCCCGCGCAGCAACGGGGTATCGGCGTAGGTCACGACCACGGTGCCGTGGATGAGGCCGACGGCCTCGATCACCGTGCGCACCGCGTGGCCGGTGCCCCCGCGCCGGTCCTGGACGACGATCTCGGCGTCCGGCGCGGTCTCGGCCAGATGCTCGCTGACCTGTCCACGGCCATGGCCAGCGACGACGATGAGGCGGGCCGGGTCAAGTTCTCGGGACGCGGCCACGACGTGACCGAGCATGCTGCGACCACACACCTCGTTGAGCACCTTGGGTGTCTGGTTCTTCATACGGGTGCCCTCACCCGCCGCAAGAATGATCACGGCGGCCGGACCGCTCACGCTCACTCGGCTAGGCTCCTCGGTATTGGCGCAGGCACCAGGCCTGTGGCGCACCGTCGGTGCACTCCCCCCGGACAGTTCACGCTCCCGACCCTCGCAGGATACCGCCCGGTCCCTTCGCCCGGCCCGGCATGCACTGATCTGGGCACATCCGCCCGCCCGCCTCTGGCGTTCCGACGCCTGCCGCCCCACCACGGTCGCTTCCGACGCACGGCCCCGCAGCCGCCTCCCGAGCGATGAATAGCCTCGCTGGTCATGGCCGCGCGGCGGCAGTCGTTTTGTCAGTACCTCGCACTAACATTCTAATATGAGCCAATCAACAGCCTTTCTCCAGTTACGAGAGCAAGCCATCGCGCTGCGCCGGGCCGGCCGGTCCCGCCGCGAGATCAAAGAACTGCTCGAAATAACAAGCAACCAGACCCTGAACGAGGTACTCAAAGGCGAGCCGCCCCTGCCGTGGACATGGCGGCCGAACGCCAAGGACGACCTCCGGGTCAAAGCCCGGAACCTGCGCGAACAAGGCCTTGACTACAACCAGATCGCCACCGAACTCGGGGTCTCCAAGAGCTCCGTGTCGCTGTGGGTTAGGGATCTGCCGCGCCCGGCAGGCCTGAGCTACGAGGAGTGCCGCAAACGAGCCGCAGAAGGAGTCCGGAGGTACTGGGCGGCCGAGCGGCCCATTCGTGAGGCGAAGCGGGAGAGTGCCCGGTCCGCCGCCGCAGCGGAAATCGGCGCCCTCACCGACAGAGAGATCATCATCGCCGGAGCGGTCGCCTACTGGTGCGAAGGCGAGAAAAGCAAGCCCCACCGCCGAAGTGACCAGGTCAGCTTTGTTAACAGCGACCCCGCGCTGGTCAAGTTCTTCCTGCGGTTCTTGGACGTGGCCGGGATCACGCGGGAACGGCTGATCTTCCGGGTCCACATCCACGAGAACGCCGACGTGGCAGCGGCGCAACAATTCTGGCTCGAGGTTACGCAGGCCCAGTCCGACCAGTTCCGGCGGCCGACCTTGAAGCGTCACAATCCGAGGACGGTGAGGAAGAACATCGAGGCGGATTACCACGGCTGCCTGACCATCAAGGTCCGCCGTGGCACTCACGTATACCCGAAAATCGAGGGCTGGGCCGGAGCTGCCATGTCCGAGCCCGGCGGCGCTGGCAATCAACCCGTGGCCCGTGCCCGCGCCGGGCGCACTGACTGACGCGTCCGCCTGACGTCGCGCGCGAATAACCGTTCGGGGCCAGGGGCCTCGACCCGCTCACTCGGTATCCTTATGGCAAGCGAATCGTTGATTACGATCCGTGTTGTTACTCCGGCGTAGGGTAATTGGCAGCCCACCGACCTTTGGAGTCGGGTTTGTCCTGGTTCGAGTCCAGGCGCCGGAACTCCGAACGTCATTTACCCGGTTCGGGTCCCGGTCCCGACATGGATGAGCGGCCGGGCGGGTATGAGCATGCACTCGCCGGGCGCCGACGCGCGCCGCGTCCTGGACGTCCCGGCGAGGTGAGCTTGCCCACATGTTTAAAAAAAGTGTTCCCAGGTACTTGCGTAACCTACGGCACCGTAGCCTACGGTTACGTAAGCGTATCTGCGCTGGCCCCAGACCCGGCAGGTGCGGAACGCCCAAACGGCCGCCACCCTCCGATGCCAAGTGAGGACAGCCATGGCCACTTCCGCAGACACGTCTCCCGCGGGTCTCGCCACGCTCGCACCGCCAGCGCAACCGCAGCAGCCGCCGGCCGCCCCGAGACAAGTCAGGCCGGACGTCGAGCCAGAACAGACCGGCCTGACCGGGCGGATCCTGGTCGGCGTGTTCGTCGGCCTGCCGATGCTCGCCCTGCTCGCCGCCGCGCCGCTGGCCTGGGGCTGGGGTCTCGGCTGGCACGACATCGTGATCGCGGTGGTGTTCTACGCGATCTCCGGGCTCGGCATCAGCATGGGCTTCCACCGGTACTTCACCCACGGATCGTTCAAGGCCACCAGGGGATTCAAGATCGCCCTCGCCATCGCCGGGACGCTGGCGCTCGAGGGCCCGGTCCTCACCTGGGTCGCCGACCACCGCAGGCACCACAAGTACAGCGACCGGGAGGGCGACCCGCATTCGCCCTGGCGGTTCGGCAATGACTGGAAGGCGCTGACCAAGGGGCTGGGGTACGCCCACATGGGCTGGATGTTCGACCCGACCCGCACGTCGCAGGAGAAGTTCTGCCCGGACTGGCTGGCCGACGACGACATCCGCCGGATGGACCGCTGGTTCCCCTGGCTGGTCGCCGCGTCGTTCCTGGCTCCCGCGCTGATCGGCGGGCTCTGGGCCTGGTCCTGGCAGGGCGCGGTCACCGCGTTCTTCTGGGCCAGCCTGGTGCGGATCTCGTTCCTGCACCACGTGACCTGGTCGATCAACTCGATCTGCCACACGTTCGGCAAGGAGGAGTTCAGCGTCCGGGACAAGTCCCGCAACGTGAACTGGCTGGCGATCCTGTCCTTCGGCGAGTCGTGGCACAACCTGCACCACGCCGACCCGACCTGCGCCCGGCACGGGGCGCTGAAGGGACAGATCGACATCGCCGCGCGGCTCATCTGGGTGGCCGAGAAGCTCGGGTGGGTCTACGACGTCCGCTGGCCGGACGAGGCCAGGCTGACCGGCAAGCGCACCGGCTCCAGGAAGCTCGGCTCGATGACCAAGCGCGTTGCCGGCACGTCCGGCCAACTTGCCGGCCGGTGACATGATGGGCCAGTGACAAGCCAGCCCACAGGGTCGGGTCGCAAGAGGATGACCGGCAAGGAACGCCGGGAACAACTCCTGGACATCGGGCGCCGATTGTTTGCCGAGCGCGGCCTGGACGGCACCTCCATCGAGGAGATTGCCGCCCGGGCCGACGTCTCCAAGCCCGTGGTCTACGAGCACTTCGGCGGGAAGGAGGGGCTCTACGCCGTCGTCGTCGACCGCGAGGTGGAGCGGTTCATCGCGATGGCGACCCGGCTGCTGGCGGGCGACGACACCATGGAGAAGTTCGAGGTTGCCGCCGTCGAGCTGCTCCGGTACATCGAGGACAACTCCGACGGGTTCCGCATCCTGGTCCGGGACTCCAACCCCTCGTCCGGCTCCGGCACGTTCGCCAGCCTGATCAGCGACATCGCCAGCCAGGTCGAGTACATCCTCGGCGACGTGCTCAAGGACCGCGGGTATGACCCGAAGCTCGCCCCCATGTATGCCCAGATGCTCGTCGGAATGGTGGCGTTCACCGGCCAGTGGTGGCTCGACGCCCGCAAGCCCGAGCTCGAGGTGGTGGCGGCCCACCTGGTCAACCTGGCCTGGAACGGCCTGGCCGCGCTCGACCCCAAGCCGCAGATGTCGCCCGCGGCGATGAAACGACTCGGCGGCCAGCAGGACGACTAGCGCCGGACCGCAACCACGAACACCCGCCGGAACGGGAACACCGTGCCGTACGGGGCGGCCGGGTACGCCTCGGCCATCCGGGCCCGGAACTCGGCCAGGAACTCCCCGGCCAGATCGGGCCGAAGCGCGGCGATGACCGGGCGCAGGCCCGAGCCCTTGTACCAGTCGACGACCGGGTCCTCGCCGCGCAGCACGTGCAAGTAGGTGGTCTCCCACGCGTCGACCTCGAGCCCGGCCCGCGCCAGCAGGTCCACGTACTGCGCCGGGTCCGTCGACTGCCGGTTGAGCGCGACGCCGTCCAGCAGCGGGCGCCAGCGATCACTCGCGACCAGGTCCGCGATGGCCCGGTGGCTCGGCTGGTCGAAGTTGGCCGGGATCTGGAACGCCAGCCACCCGCCCGGCCGCAGGAAGCCCGCCCAGCGGGACACCACCGCGATATGGTCGGGCACCCACTGCAGCACGGCGTTGGAGACGATCACGTCCACGCCGCCGTCCGGGGTGAACTCCGGGGTGAAGTCCCTGACGTCGCCCAGCGCGAAGCTCAGCCGGCGCCCGTCCGCGTCGGGCAGTGCCTGCGCAGTCTCGATCATCTCCGCCGAGCTGTCGATCCCCCGCACCTCGGCGCCCGGCCACCGCCGGGCCAGCGCGGCGGTCAGCGTGCCGGGACCGCAGCCCAGATCCACCACCGCCGAGGGCGCCTCGGCCGCGATCCGCGCGGTCAGCTCGAAGAACGGCCGGGACCGTTCATCCCCGAACCGCAGATACTGAGCGGGATCCCACACGGTGCCTCCTGCAGGGTGTAAAGTCTCTTGACGTCAAGGTAAATCCTCCCGGCACCATAGCGCTAGCTAAATCTTGATGTCAAGAGATAAGCTGGCCGACCATGGAGCAGGCCAGCGCGCGGCCGCCGCTGCGCGACGAGGTGGACGAACTCGTGGCCCAGTGGGGAGCCGAGCGTCCCGACCTGGACGTCGGGCCGCTCCAGGTGCTCAGCCGGGTGTCGCGGCTGGCCCGGCACCTGGACCTGGCGCGGACGGCCGCCTTCGCCGCGCACGGCCTGCAGCCTTTCGGGTTCGACGTGCTGTCCGCGCTGCGACGGCAGGGCCCGCCCTACGAGCTCAGCCCCGGCGCGCTGCTGCGGGCCACCCTGGTCACCTCGGGCACGATGACCAACCGGATCGACCGCCTGGCCGAGGCCGGGCTGGTCAGCAGGCACCCCGACCCGCTGGACAAGCGGGGCGTCCTGGTCAAGCTGACCGACCGGGGCCGGATCGCGGTCGACGCGGCCCTGGAGGACCTGCTGCGTTCCGAACGCGACCTGCTTACCGGGCTGGACGGCGCGCAGCGGCGCGAGCTCGCGGCGCTGCTGCGGATCCTGCTGGCACCGTTCGATGCCAGCCAGCCGCCGGACGGCGCGCGGACGTAACGGCCCGGCGGCCCACGCCAAGCCCGGCCCGGGTCCGGCGGGGCCGCGGCACGGCGGCGCCGCTCCTATACTCGGCGGCATTCCCGCCGTTCAGGAGGCTAGGTGCCGCGCCTCACCCGGCTCGCCGCCCTCGCGATCAGCGCCGCCCTGGTGGCGGCGTGCGGGGCGGCGGCCGGCGGCGCGAACTCCCCGGCGCGCCGGGATAAACCCCGCGCCAGCTACTACCTCGCGCTCGGCGACTCGCTGTCGCGGGGCGTGCAGCCCAGCGCGGGCGGGGCCAGCCTGCCGACCGGTCAGGGCTACCCCGACCAGCTCTACGCTGCCCTGCACGCCGGCGATCCGGAACTCCGGCTGGTCAAGCTGGGCTGCTCGGGCGAAACCACCGCCACTATGATCAACGGCGGGATCTGCAAATACCCGGCCGGCTCGCAGCTCGCCCAGGCGGTCGACTTCCTGCGCGCCCACCGCGGTCAGATCTCGCTGATCACGATCGACATCGGCGCCAACGACCCGGACTCCTGCATCCAGCGGCCGACGATTCTGAAGATCGCCGCCTGCATCACCAGTACCTTCTCAGACACCACCGACAATCTCACGAAGATCATGACCCGGCTGCGCTCGGCGGCCGGCCCGGCGGTGCGCATCATCGGCATGAACTACTACGTGCCCGCGCTCGCCGAGTGGCGCGACGGCCTGCTCGGCCGGCAGGTCGCGCGGCTGGCCGAACGGCTCGTGGTCGGCTACAACCGGCTGCTGAGCGGGATCTACACCGCACACGGCGCCCGCGTCGCCAACGTGTTCGGCGCGTTTCACAGCGGCGACTTCACCGACGAGGTGACGCTGCCCGGCCTCGGCCGGCTGCCCCGCAACGTGGCCACGATCTGCACGTACACCTGGGAGTGCGCCGCCGCTCCGCGCGGCCCGAACGAGCACGCCCGCGAGGTCGGCTACGGCGTGATCGCGCTGGCGTTCCTGCTCGCCGACCGGGCTTCCTCCTCCTGAACCGGGATCACACCTCCTCTTTCTAAATCAAGATCATTTTCCTTAACGCCCCGGCCCGGGGTCGCGGCCGGCCCGCCAGGCCATCACGGCCCCGGTCGACAACCCGGACAGGATCGACCGGCTGGACAGCAACGAGAGCATCGAGCCGACGCTGCCCAGCGAGCCCACCGACGCGAGCGACAGGATCGAGCCCGCCGAGCCCACTGACAAGATCGAGCCCGCGCTGCCGATCGACAGGATCGAGCCTTCCGAGCCGATGCTCAGGATCGAGTTCGCGGAGGCGATCGACCACTTCGAGCCGCGCTGATCTTTCATGCGGGCATTGTCGCACCCGGTCAGGACAGCTCCTCGGCCAGCGCCAGCCAGCGCTCCTCGAGGCCGGCCTTCTCGTCCTGGACCGCGCGCAGCTGCGCCCCGAGCTCGATCAGCCGGGTGTAGTCGCTGGCGTTGCGGGCCAGGCTGTCGGTTAGCTCGGCCTCCTGGCCGGACACCCGGTCGAGCTGGCGTTCCAGCCGGACAAGCTCCTTCTGCGCGGCGCGCTGCCGGGCCGCGGGCGAGGCCGCCCCGGTCCCGGCCGACCGGGCCCCGGCCTGGCCGGGCGCGGAACCGGGGCGTTCTGGATGACGGTTTTCGGTTTTCAGGTATTGCTCGACCCCGCCGGGCAGGTAGGCGAGCTGGCCGCCGATCAGCGCAACCACGTGGTCGGACACCCGCTCCAGGAAGTACCGGTCGTGGCTGACCACGACCATGGACCCGGGCCAGCCGTCGAGCATGTCCTCGAGCTCGGTGAGCGTGTCGATGTCCAGGTCGTTGGTGGGCTCGTCGAGCAGCAGCACGTTCGGCTCGTCCATCAGGGCCAGCATGAGCTGCAGCCGCCGGCGCTCGCCGCCGGAGAGATCGGCGACCGGTACCCACTGCCGCTCGCCGCGCAGGCCGAGCCGGTCGAGCAGCTGGCTGGCCGGCAACTCGCGCCCGCCGATACGGACCGAGCTGCGCAGCTGCTCGGCCGCCTCCAGCGCGCGCAGGCCGGGATCCACCGCGGCCGGCTCCTGGGCCAGCTGCCCGATCCGGACCGTCTTGCCTGCCGCGACCTGGCCGCTGACCTGCAGCCCGTCCGGCGTTTCGCCCGCGAGCAGCTGCAGCAGCGTGGTCTTGCCGCTGCCGTTCACCCCGACCACGCCGACGCGCTCGCCCGGGCCGAGCCGCCAGGTCACGTGGCTGAGCAAGGTCCGCTCGCCGGCCTTGACGGACACGTCTTCGAGTTCCAGGACGGTCTTGCCCAGCCGCGCGGTGGCCAGGCGCGCCAGTTCCACGGTGTCGCGCGGCGGGGGCTCGTCCGCGATCAGCTCGGTGGCCGCCGCCACCCGGAACTTCGGCTTGCTGGTCCGGGCCTGAGGGCCGCGCCGCAGCCAGGCCAGCTCCTTGCGCAGCAGGTTGCGCCGGCGCTGGTCGGTGGCCTCGGCGACCCGGGCCCGTTCCGCGCGGGCCAGGATGTAGGCCGAGTAGCCGCCCTCGTAGGCGTGCACCCGGCCGTCGGCGACCTCCCAGGTCCGCTCGGTCACCGTGTCCAGGAACCAGCGGTCGTGGGTGACGACCACGAACGACCGGACGTGCTCGGCCAGGTAGCCGGCCAGCCAGCTGACCGCGTCCAGGTCGAGATGGTTGGTGGGCTCGTCGAGCAGCACCAGGTCGTGGGTCCGGCGCAGCAGCGCGGCCAGCGCCACCCGGCGCCGCTCGCCGCCGGACAGCCGCTCCGCGCGGGCCTGCAGGTCGATCCCGGACAGCAGCGCGGAGAGCACCGAGCGGCCGCGGGCGTCCGCCGCCCACTCGTGCTCGGGCAGCGAGCCGAAGACCAGCTCCCGCACCGTTCCGGACAGCTCCTCGGCCTGCGGCAGGTAGCCCAGGCTCAGGTCGCGGGCTCTTGTCGCGCGGCCCGAATCCAGGTCGGCCCGGCCGGCCAGCGCCTCGAGCAGCGTGGTCTTGCCCGCGCCGTTGCGGCCGACGACGCCGATCCGGTCCCCGGCGGCCACGCCCAGCGACACGCCGTCGAGCAGCACCCGCGGCCCGTACGCCTTCCGGGCCGCCTCCAGCGTGACCAGCGGCTGGACCGGGCTCATGCTCTATCCGCCGCGATGATCGCGGCGCCCCCGGCCGGGCCCTGCACCCGGACCGCGCCGCGGCATACCCCGGCGCTGGTCAGCCCGACCGCGAGCTCGCGGGCGTGCCGGGCGTTCGCGGCCAGGAACGCGCAGGTCGGGCCGGACCCGGACACGATGGCGCCGAGCGCCCCGAGTTCCAGGCCCTCCGTCAGTGCCCGGCGCAGGTCGGGGCGCAGCGAGACCGCCGCGGCCTGCAGGTCGTTGCTCAGCAGCGGGCCGACCGCGGCCGGGTCGCCGGACCGCAGCGCCGCCATCAGCTCGGTGCTCAGCGTTGGGTTCGGAGCTTCCGGCCCGGCGCTGGTTCCGGCGCCGGCCGCTGTGCCCGCCGCCCGGGCCGCCCCGGCCGTCACGCCCGCCGGGACCTCGACCGCGTCGGCCCGGGCCTCGCGCAGCCGGTCGCAGGCCGCGTACACCTCGGGCGTGGACAGACCGCCGGACGCGAACGCGAGCACCCAGTGGTAGGTCCCGGTCGCCAGCGCCGGGGTGAGCCGCTCGCCCCGGCCCTGCCCGACCGCGGTGCCGCCGAGCAGCGCGAACGGGACGTCGCTGCCCACCCCCGCGCCCACCTCGCGCAGCTCGGCCTGGGACAGCCCGGCCCCCCACAGCTCGTTGCACGCGACCAGCGCGGCCGCGGCGTCGGCGCTGCCGCCGGCCAGCCCGGCCGAGACCGGGATGCGCTTGCGGATCTCGATCTGCACCGCCGATTTCTCCCGCCGCCGCAGGCTGGCGGCCAGGGCCCGGGCCGCGCGGGCCGCGAGATTGGCCCGGCTGGACGGAATCGATGCCGCGTCCTGCCCGGTCACGCGCACGCTGGTTCGTTCAGCAGGCCGCACGCTCACCTCGTCGAACAGTGACACGGCGTGAAATACGGTGATCAGATCGTGATAGCCGTCGTCGCGCCGGGGCCCAACGGAGAGCTGCAGGTTGACCTTGGCCGGAACCCGCACAGTCACAGGCGTCACGATCAGCCAATCGTACGCGGTGCCGCAGGTCCGGCCCACCGGCCCGGCTCGAGGACGTCGAGGACCAGGCGCCGGGGACGTTCCGGTGCTACACGCTGAAGGCCCGGGCGCCGAGATACGCCGTGCTGGACACCGGCTACGGCTCGATGTACGGCGCCTACCGGGCAGTTCGCCCGGGGGGTCAGGTCGCGCGCCGGGCCTGGGCGATCCGCGCGAACTCGGCCACGCCCAGGGACTCGCCGCGCAGCGCCGGGTCGATCCCTGCCGTCCTGAGCACCCGTTCCGCCGCGGCAGCGGAGCCCGCCCACGGGGCCAGCGCCGCGCGCAGGGTCTTGCGGCGCTGCGCGAACGCGGCGTCCACGACCGCGAAGACCTCCTCGCGGTCCTCGCGGTCCGCGCCAGCGGGCGGGTCGCGCCGGGTGAGGGCGACCAGGCCCGAGTCGACCCTCGGGACCGGCCAGAACACGCTGCGCGGCACCTGCCCGGCCCGGCGCACCTCGGCGAACCAGGCCAGCTTCACCGACGGCACGCCATAGGTGCGGCTGCCCGGCGGGGCGCTCATCCGGTCCGCGACCTCGGCCTGCACCATGACCAGGCCGTGGCGCAGCGACGGCACCGTGGCCAGCAGGTGCAGCACGACCGGGACCGCGACGTTGTACGGCAGGTTGGCCACGAGGGCCGTGGGCTCGCCGGGCAGGTCCCGCACCCGGGCCGCGTCGGCGGTCACCACCCGGAGCCGGCCGGCCAGGCCGGGTGCATGCGCGGCCACGGTTCGCGGCAGTTCCTCGGCGAGGGCCCGGTCCACCTCGACCGCGATCACCCCGCGCGCCGCGGCCAGCAGCGGCAGCGTGAGCGAGCCGAACCCGGGGCCGACCTCGAGCACGATGTCGGCCGGGTCCAGGCCGGCCAGCGCGGTGATCCGGCTGACCGTCCCGGCGTCGGTCACGAAGTTCTGGCCGAGCCGCTTGGCCGGCCGGATGCCGAGGCGGGCCGCGATCTGCCGGATCTCCGAGGGCCCGAGCAGCCGCGGACCCGCCTTCGCTGCCACGCATTGCAGGCTAGCGGCCGTCCTGTCTAGCCCGCGCTGAGGCTCAGCCGGCCGGACTGCAGCGAGCCGGCCATGACCAGAGGCTGGTCGGTGATCACGTGGGTCAGCGTCAGGGTCAGCTGGCCGGTGAGGCCGCCGGTCAGCCGCAGCAGCACGGTGACCGCGTTGCCCGGGGTCAGGGTCACGCACAGCGCGCCCAGGCAGCCGGAGAGCTTGGTGGCGTACAGCACGACGCTGCCGGTGAAGTCGAACGTCGGGCTGGTGGTGACCGCCGTCGATCCCCGCTGCCTGACCGTCGCGGTGACGTCGCCGGACAGCGCCATCGAGGTGGCGGTGAACTTCATCATCTTGACCGTCCCGCCGTCGGCGGTCGGCACGTTGGCCGCGCCCTGGTAGACGAACGCGTCGAGCGTGGCCGAGCTAGCGGTTATCACCGAGGTGGCCGTCGCGGCCACCAGGTCCGGCCCGGACGCCGTCCGGTGCTTTCCCTTGTGGCGTGACTTTCCCGGCTGGCCGGGCTGGCCCGGGCTCGGGCTGGCCGACGGCTGCGGGCCGGTGCCGGTCCCCGTCGGGCCCGGGCTCGGCGTGGGCGTCGGGCTCGGGTTCGGGCTCGGCAGGCAGATGATGAGCAGGATGCAGCTCCCGGCGCCCTGCTGCGGCGCGGCCGCGGTCGCGCGGGCGCCCGGCGCGCCGAGCAGGCTGGCCGCCAGCACCAGGGGCACCGCGGCCAGGCCCAGGTACCGCAGCCCGGATGGCGCCCGCGACTCGCCGGGTACCTCGGGCTCGCCGGGCTCGCCGGACTCGTCGGGCTCGCCGGGCTCCTCGGCGTCGTCGAGTTCATCGGGTTCGTCGAGTCCTTCGGGTGCCTGGAATTCCTCGTAGTACGTGTAGCCCTTCAAGCCCCCGGTCCCGGGATCCGTCGGCTCATCGGGTTCCCACGACTCGCCGGGTTCCCCGATCACCACGGGGGGATCCGGCTCCGGCGGCAGCGGCGTCCACGCGAACGCGACGCCGCCGCCCGCGATCGCGAGCAGCATCCCGATGAAGAAGCCGCCCAGGTTGGAGGCCGGGAACGAGAGGATGCCCAGCAATATCCCGGCGATCCCGTAGAAGGTCCGGTGCGGCGGGTTGACGCAGATCAGGACGCCGCAGGTGACCATCAGCGCGCCGATCAGCACGCCGAACACGCCGCCGATCCCGATGTAGATGACCAGCCGGATCGCCCCGTGACCGAGCACCCCGGTCAGCGGGATGGCGATCAGCTCGATGCCGCCCAGGCCGAGCAGCAGGCCGCCCCAGAAGGGCCGCGTCCGCCGCCACCGCTGCCACGATTCCCGCCAGGCCCCGTACGGGCCCGGCCGCTCTCCCGCCGCGCGCCAGACCAGAAACGGCTGCGACGGCTCTTTATGATTTGGCATCGTTACGGGCAGCTGCCACCGAAGCTGAGGTGCAGGCCGGGCAGCGTGAACGTGCCGGCCGTGGTCAGCCAGGTGTGCTGGACCAGGTTTTTGATCGTGATCGTCGCGGCCTGCTCGCCGAACCCGCCGCTTGCGCCGGCCGTGCCCGGCGTCGCGGTGAGCGTCCCCGCGTCCTGGCCGATCGTGATGCCGTGAAACTCGGCCGAGCTGCCGGCGAGCGAACTGGCGTCGACGATCAGGTTGGTTGCCTGCACGGGCGTGTTCCCCTGGCCCGCCGTGAGACGCATCGTGATCGGCCCGGCCTTGACGGCCTGGCACAGGCTGTTCAGCGTGGCCGAGCCGATGCCCGAGACGATGACCGGCTGCGTGCCGGAACCCGATGAGGTCACATCGGAGCCGAACTGCTCGAATCCGGTTCCGTTCAACTGCGTCGCGGTGACCAGGAACTGCTGGCCGGATACCGAGACGTTGGCGGCTATCGCACCCTCGGCGGTGAGACCGATCAGGATGGCCGCGATCGCGACGGCGGGCGCTATGACGATCGCCAGCCTCTTCCACCTCACGCGTCCCACAATCGCCATGTCTGATACTTGCCGATTACCGGACATAGCTACCCCTACGACGCGAGTGGTGATGAGGGTATGAGTTTTCCCATACCGGGCAGTGCCAGCAAGTTACCGGCCGGTAAGGTCGGCCGTCAAGTGCAATCCCATATAGAACGCCCATGATCGGTACAGCGCCGGACCGGCCGGGCGTGTCACACCCAGCCGCGACTTTTTTGAAAAATCTTCACCGGCCCGCTACCTGCCCGGCCGGCCCGCCCTCCAGGCGCCGCGATCCCGTCTTCAGCGCCACCCGCAGCCTCAGGCCGGCCGTGGATCGGCGGTCACGAGCAGCGAGCGGCCGGGCTCGGCGCCGGTGCCGAGGTCCGCCGCGTCGACCTGGTCGGCCGGGCGCCAGCCGGCCCGGCGCAGCAGGTCCAGGTGGGCGGCGGCGGGCAGGATGGTCAGCCAGGGCTCGGCCGCGGCACTCCGGCGCCTGGCGTTGGCGATCGCCGCGACGCGCTCGGAGTCCAGGCCGTCACGATGGACGCTGAGGCTCGCGGCCAGCCGGCTCCCCGGCGCCGCCCGTTCGCGCAGCGCGCCCAGCAGTCGCAGGCAGGTGGGCTGGTCCAGGTAGACGAGCAGGCCCTCGCAGATGAACAGCGAGGGCCGCGCGGCATCGTGGCCGCACGCGGCCAGGACGGCGGCGACGTCGTCGGCGCGGAAGTCGGCGGCGGCCAGGGTCGGCCCGCCAGAATCTGGGCCGGCGCCCAGCGCCCGCAGCCGGGCCGCCTTGTCGGCCTGGGTACCGGAGTGATCGAGCTCAAAGAAGCCGACGCCCGCGGACCGGAACCGCAGCGCGCGGTCGTCATAACCGGCGCCGACGATCACGATCTGCGCTATCCCAGCTGATACCGCGGCGAGCACCTGATCGTCGAAGAACCTGGTCCGGGCGGCCAGGCTGGCCCGCTGCGAACCGATGTCCGCGGGGCGCATGCCGCCGCAGAGCCGCCGCTGGGCGTCGGGATCGCCGCCGGGCGAGTGCGGGCGGGCGAACTCGGCCCTGGTCAGGGCCACCGCCTGGCTGGTGCGCGAAGGACCCCGGCCGGGCTGACGCTTCCGGAATGGCCAGATCATAAGGGTTAGCGTACTAGATTCTTGGACCTGTTCCTGGCGTATGGCCACTGCATGGCATATTAAGTACGTGCTAGCGTACTATCTGTGGTCGACAAGGAAACACTGCAGGCCGCGACGGCGCTGCGGCGGGGGACGACGCGGCTGGCCCGGAGGCTGCGCATGGAGCGGCCGGAGCCAGGGGGGACGGAGCCGGAGCTGAGCAACTTGGCCCTGAGCGTGCTGGCGCACCTGCACCGGCGCGGCGCGATGACGCCCGGCGCGCTCGCGGCGGCCGAACGCCTGCAGCCGCAGTCCCTGACCCGGACGCTGGCCGGCCTGGAGCGCCAGCACCTGGTTACCCGGAAGCCGGAGGGACGGGACGGCCGGCGCTCGCTGGTCGCCCTGACCGAAGGGGGCGCGCAGGCGCTGGTCCGGGACATGCGCCAGCGGGACGACTGGCTGGCGGCGGCCATGGCACGTGAGCTGACCCGGGCCGAGCGGGAGTTGCTGCGGCTGGCCGGCGACCTCATGGAGTGCCTCGCCGAATCCGCGGGCCAGGCGCCGGACTTTGCGCCATAAAGTTCTGGGCCGGAACCCTTGACTTTGCGCCATAAAGCGGCGTCTACTTTATGGCATAGAGTCGTTCTAGGGAGGCACCATGAAGCCCACACCTGATGCCATCGCCTCCGGCAGCGAAGGCGCCATGACCCCCCAGCAGGCCGCCGCCCTGCTGGACCAGGTCACGCACGAGGCACGCCGCAAGCTCGAGCCCTCCCCGCCGTGGCTGCTGGCCACCCGGGCGGTCGCGGTCCTGCTTCTCCTGGGCGCGGTCTGGATGTCGGTCCGCGGACAGCACCCCTACCAGGGCCCGACGGCCGCCGACATCCCCTTCCTGATCGCGTTCATCGTCATCAACTTCGCCGCGACGGTCTCTTTCCGCAGGCACGCGGTGGCCGGGGTCCGCGGCTCGTCCCGGCTGCGCCGGTCCGAGATCGTCGTTCTGGTGCTGGCGTGGGCCGTCGTGATCGTGATCGTGGCGGCGCTGGCCGTGGCCGGCACGAACGTGGGCCGCTACCCGACCTCGGTGCTGATAGCGCCCGGCCTGGCCTGGGCGGCCATCAACGCGGCACGGAGGTCATGGCGCAGGCTCGCCACCGGGCTCGGGGTCGCCGTCGTCGGCGTCGCCGGCTTGCTCGCCGGGCCGGTCGGGGCGTGGCCGGTCGCCGGAGTGGGCCTGTGCGCCGTGCTCCTCTGCGCGGCCGGGGCGGTGGCGTGGAATCACCGGGCATGAGGGGGCGGCCATGAATGAAGAAACGCTCGACCCGCTGATTCACGTGCCCACCCGGTTGAAGATCGTCGCGACGCTCGCCGCCCTGCCTGAAGGCGACACGCTCTCCTTCACCCGCCTGCAGGACATGATCGGGCTCACCCCCGGAAACCTGATCATCCACCTGCGCAAACTTGAAGACGCCGACTACATCAACAGCGAGAAGACCAGGAACGGGACCGTTTCCATCACCACGGTGGCCCTGACCAGCCAGGGCCGGGCCGCGCTCGGTGCCTACACCAGGGCGCTGCGCGATCTGCTCGGCGGCGACCTGCTCGGCGCCCTGTGAATGGCCCCCCCTCCCCGGTCTTCCCGGATAGCCCCTCGCCGAGGGGCTATCCGTTGTTGCGGGAGCGGGCGGGTTAGCGGGGCCAGGGGCCGAGGACGCGCTCGCCGGTCGCGGTGACCGCGGCGCACAGGTCCGCGACATCCATCCCTTTCACCTCGGCCAGCGCGCGCAGCGTGTACGCGACCATGGCCGGCGAGTTCGGCCTGCCCCGGCGCGGCATCGGGGTGAGGAACGGCGCATCGGTCTCGGCCAGGATCAGGTCGACGGGCGCGGCAGCGGCCGCCTCCCGGAGCGAGCGGGCGCTGGAGAACGTGACGTTCCCGGCGAAGCTCATCACGTACCCCGCCGCCGCGCAGCGGCGGGCCATCTCGGCGTCGCCGGAGAAGCAGTGGAAGATCACGTGCTCGGGCGGGCCGTCGGCGTCCAGGATGCGCAGCACGTCCTCGTGCGCGTCGCGGTCATGGATCATCAGCGCCTTGCCGGACTGCTTGGCGATGTCGATGTGCGCCCGGAACCACTCCCGCTGCAGCTCGGGCGGGGCGCTGTCCCGGTAGTAGTCCAGGCCGGTCTCGCCGACGGCCCGCACTCGCGCCTGCTCGGCCAGCGAGCCGATCTCGGCCAGGACCTTGTCGCGCTCGACCGCGGATCCGGCGGCCCGGGCGGTCTCGTTCGGGTGGATGGCCACGGCCGCGTACACGTCGCGGTGGGCGTCGGCGCAGCCGGCGGCCCAGCGCGACGTCGGCAGGTCGACGCCGATCGTGACCACCCGTACGATCCCGGCCGCCCGGGCGCCGGCCAGCACGTCGGGCACCGGGCGCTCGATCAGGTCCAGGTGGGTGTGGGCGTCGAACGCCTCGGCGGGCAGCGGGGGCGGCGGCGGCGGCTCGGGGCGGGCCGCCGGGGTCACGCCTGCTCCAGCCGGGCCAGCTCCTCGTCGGCCAGGGCGGGGTCGAGCTTGGCGAACAGCGGGGTGGGGGTCTGTAGCGGCGTGCCCGGCCGGATCGCCTCGGATCGCCACCGGGCCGCGCCCTGGTAGTCGCCGGTGATCACCGGATAGGGGGCGCCGCCCTCCTCGCTGACCTCCTCGATCCGCGGCATCCCCGACCAGTCGCCCGAGCCGCCCAGCATCTGGTGCACCTCCTGCGACGAGCGGGGCAGGAACGGGGTCAGCAGCGTCTTGCCGTCGTCGACGAGCTGCAGCGCCACGTGGCAGATCGTCCGCATCCGCTCCGGATCGGACTCGCGCAGCTTCCACGGCGCCTGCTCGGACAGGTACTTGTTGGCCTCGGCCAGGGTGCGCATGGTCTCGGTGATCGCCGCCTTGAACCTCGACCGGGACAACGCGCCGCCGACCTGCCCGAACGCGTCGCGCGAGCGCTGGAGCAGGTCCCGGTCGGCGTCGGTCAGGGCACCTGGCTCCGGGACCGAGCCGATGTTGCGGGCCGCGAAGGACACGGTGCGGTTGACCAGGTTTCCCCAGTTGGCCAGCAGCTCGTCGTTGTTGCGCCGGATGAACTCGCTCCAGGTGAAATCGGTGTCCTGGTTCTCCGGCCCGGCCACCGCGAGGTAGTAGCGGAGCGCGTCGACGCTGTAGCGATCGAGGAAATCGCGCACGTAGATGACGACCTGGCGGGATGAAGAGAACTTGCGCCCCTCCATCGTGAGGTACTCGCTGGCCACCACGTCGGTCGGCAGGCTGAGCGCGCCGAGCGAGCCCGGCGTGCCGCCCTTGGCGCCCTGGCCGTTGTAGCCGAGCAGCATGGCCGGCCAGATCTCGGCGTGGAAGACGATGTTGTCCTTGCCCATGAAGTAGTACGACTCGGCGTCCGGCGACTGCCACCAGGCCCGCCAGGCATCCGGGTCGCCGGAGCGCCTGGCCCACTCGATCGACGCGGACAGGTAGCCGATCACGGCGTCGAACCAGACGTAGATCCGCTTGTCCGGGCGGTCACGCCAGCCGTCCATCGGGATCGGGACACCCCAGTCAAGGTCGCGCGTGACGGCCCGGGGCTTCAGGTCGTCGAGCAGGTTCAGCGAGAACTTCAGCACGTTGGGCCGCCACTGCCCGCTCTTGCTCTGCAGCCAGGTCCCCAGCACGTCGGCGAACGCGGGCAGGTCGAGGAAGAAATGCTCGGTCTCCACGAAGACCGGCTTCTCACCGTTGATCTTCGAGCGGGGATTGATCAGGTCGACCGGGTCCAGCTGGTTGCCGCAGTTGTCGCACTGGTCCCCGCGCGCGTTCGGGTACCCGCAGATCGGGCAGGTCCCCTCGATGTAGCGGTCGGGCAGGGTCCGGCCGGTGGACGGGGAAATCGCCCCCATCGTGGTCCGCAGGAAGATGTAGCCGTTGTCGTACAGCCCCTTGAAGATCTCCTGGGCCACCGCGTAGTGGTTCTGCGTGGTGGTCCGGGTGAACAGGTTGTAGGACATGTCCAGGCCGAGCAGGTCCTCGGCGATGACCCGGTTGTACCGGTCGGCCAGCTGCCGCGCGGTGACGCCGGCCGCGTCCGCCTGGACCTGGATCGGCGTGCCGTGCTCGTCGGTACCGCTGACCATGAGCACGTTGTTGCCCGCCATCCGCTGGTACCGGGCGAACATGTCGGCGGGCAGGCCGAACCCGGACACGTGCCCGATGTGCCGGGGGCCGTTGGCATACGGCCAGGCCGGCGCGGTCAGTATGTGACGGCTCGTTGCGGACATCCCCTCAGCCTATGGGTTCGCCCGCGGCGCCGTGCCGCAGGACCGCGTCGTACACCTCCCGTTTGCGCAGCCCGAGTTCCCTGGCCACCTGGGCGATCGCGGCCTTGCGCGGGACGCCCTCCCGCTCGAGCCCGGCCACCGCGCCGGCCGCCTCGGGGGCGGCCTGTTCGGGGTCGAGGCGGCGGGCCCGGGAAGCACCCGCGACGACGATCGTGATCTCGCCCAGCCGGCCGGGCTCGGCCCAGGCGGCCAGCTCGGCCAGGGTGCCCCGGCGGACCTCCTCGTGCGTCTTGGTCAGCTCGCGGCAGACCACGCCGCGGCGCCCGGGGCCGAACGCGTCGGACAGCTCGGCCAGCGTGGCCGCCAGCCGGCGCGGCGACTCGAAGAAGATCAGCGTGCGCGGCTCGGCGGCCAGCTCGGCCAGCCGGCTCGCCCGCCCGGACCGGCGGGGCAGGAAGCCCTCGAAGCAGAACCGGTCGCTGGGCAGCCCGGATACCGCGAGCGCCGCCGTGACCGCCGAAGGGCCGGGCAGCACGCTGACCCGGATCCCGGCCTTCGCCGCGGCCGACACCAGCCGGTAGCCCGGGTCGCTGATCCCGGGCATGCCGGCGTCCGTCACCAGCAGGACGTCGCGCCCGGCCGCGAGCTCGGCCAGCAGCGCCGGAACCCGCTGCGCCTCCACGTGGTCCCAGTACGAGACGATCCGGCCGGTCATCAGCACGCCCAGCGCGGCGGCCAGCCGGCGCACCCGGTGGGTGTCCTCCGCGGCCACGACCGGCGCCTCGGCCAGAGCGGCGGCCAGGCGCGGCGAGGCGTCCTGCGGCCTGCCGATCGGCGCGGCCGCGATCGTGAGCGTTCCGGCGGGCGGGCCTCCCGCGATTTCGCCGCCGCGGGTCCCGTCGCCGCTCACGCCCTGGTCGGTATCACGTTCCATGTCGCGCCCAACGCTAGCCGCCGGGCGCGCCTACGATGGCATCCGATGACGGCATACGAGACCGAGCCCGCGGAGGCGGACCAGGCCAGCCGTTCCGGCGGCCTGCGAGACCGCCTGGTCCCGCCGATCCCCGGCAGCCCCGCCTGGGGATGGGCCGGGCCGCTGCTGGTGACCGCGTTCGGTGCCTTCCTGCGCCTCTACCGGCTCGGCACGCCGAAGGCCGTCGTCTTCGACGAGACGTACTACGTCGGCGACGCGTACGGGATCCTGCGCCACGGCGTGGAGATCAATCACGCCAAGAACGCGAACGTGCTGCTGGTCCAGGGCAAGACGAACATCCTGACCGCCGGCGGCGAGCTCGTGGTCCACCCGCCGCTGGGCAAGATCTTCATCGCGGGCGGGGAGTGGCTGTTCGGGCTGACCCCGTTCGGGTGGCGGTTCGCGGTCGCCCTGGTCGGCTCGCTGTCCATCCTGATGACGGCCCGGATCGCGCGCCGGATGACCCGGTCCACGCTGCTCGGCTGCGTGGCCGGCCTGCTGCTGGCCCTGGACGGGCTTGAGCTGGTGATGAGCCGCACTGCCCTGCTGGACATCTTCGTGATGTTCTGGGTGCTGGCCGGGTTCGGCTGCCTGGTGCTCGACCGGGACTGGTCGCGCGCCAAGATCGCCACCGCCGCGGAGGCCGGGACGGCCGACGACGCCGGGCCGGCCCTGGGCATCCGCTGGTGGCGCGCCGCGGCCGGGGTCTGCATCGGGGCGGCGATCGCCTCGAAGTGGAACGGGGCGTGGTACCTGCCCGCGTTGTTGCTGCTGACCGTGTTCTGGGACCTGGGCGCGCGCCGCGCGGCCGGGTACATGGCGCCGTGGCGCGGCGCGCTGGTCCGCGACGGGAAGTGGCTCCCGGTCACGTTCGTCGTGCTGCCGGTGGCCGCCTACCTGGCCTCGTGGAGCGGCTGGTTCGCGTCGCCGTACGGGTACGACCGGAACTGGGCCGCCCTGCACGGCAATCACACGCCGATCTGGTCGGCGCTGGACTCGCTGTATCAGTACAACCGCTACATGCTGCAGTTCGGCCTCGGCCTGACCACCGGGCACCCGTACAAGTCGCAGCCGTGGACCTGGCTGCTGACCACCCGGCCGGTGTCGTTCTTTTATGCCACCCCGAAGACCTGCGGCGTGCCGTCGTGCTCCCAGGAGGTGCTGGCCATCGGCACCCCGTTCATCTGGTACGCCTCCATCCCGGTGCTCCTGGCCTGCCTGGCCTGGTGGCTGCTGCGCCGGGACTGGCGGGCGGGCGCCGTGCTCATGGGCGTGGCCGCGGGATGGCTGCCCTGGTTCTGGTTCGCCCTGCACGACCACAGGACCGAGTTCTACTTCTACGCGGTGGTCTTCGACCCGTTCCTGGTCATCGGGATCGCGCTGTGCCTGGGCCTGATCATCGGCCCGGCCCGGGCCGCGCCGGCCCGGCGCGGCTTCGGCGCGATCCTGTCCGGCGCCTACCTGCTGGCCGTTCTGTGGGACTTCTGGTACATGTACCCGGTGCTGGCCGCGCAGGTCGTCCCGTATACGACCTGGTTGTCGCGTATGTGGTACCACGGCTGGATCTGACCCGCTCCGACCTGAAAGCCGACTGAGAGTTACCACCTCGTGGCAGAAATGTTGCGCAGATCACGCATCCAGAACTGCAAACGTGTGCGTCTATAAGTTGATAGCCGCTTGACGGCCGACTGAATAGGCACGAGGGAGCGTAGCGAAGGTGAAGCCAGAGGATCTGATGACAGACCGCAAGGCCGACTTCGAGCGGGACGTTCTGCCCGTTATGGGCCAGCTCTACCCGGCGGCGTTCCGCATGACGAAGAACTCCAGTGACGCCGAGGATCTGGTGCAGGAGACGGTGGCCAAGGCGTATGCCGCGTTCCACCAGTTCCGGCCGGGCACCAACATGCGGGCCTGGCTGCACCGGATTCTGGCCAACACGTTCATCAACAACTACCGGAAGCGCCGCCGCGAGCCCGCGACCACGCTCGGCGCCGACCTCGGCGACGACTGGCAGAACGGCATCGACCGGGTGGGCACCCCCGCGCGGTCGGCCGAGGCCGAGGCCCTGGACCGGCTGGCCGACTCCGACATCCTGCACGCCCTGCGCGACCTCCCGGAGGACTTCCGGATGGCGATCTACCTCGCCGACATCGAGGGCTACCCGTACCGGGAGATCGCGGACATGATGGGCACGCCGATCGGCACGGTGATGTCCCGGCTGCACCGCGGCCGGGGCCGGCTGCGGGAGGCGCTGGCCCGGTACGCCCCGCAGCCGCCCGCGGCGGCGGCGGCCTACTGACGGGCCGCGTACAGGCTCAGTACAACCGATTGCACGGTCCATCGCCGTACCAGGCGCATGCCGGAGACCAGCGCGAGTTCCTCGCGGCCGATCTGCGTGCCGGGCCGCACGGACCGCTGGACGGCCCACTGGACCAGCCACACCCGGGGAACCCGGGTGAACCGGCGGGCCAGGACCGGGGCCCGTACCTGGGTCCCGGTCAGGGTGTCCGACGCAACCGCCGACGCGCTCAGGGCCAGGTCCCGGAGGCGGCGGAACGGCGCCGGGTAAGCCATGCTCACCACCCGTACCTCGGACGGAAGGTAGAACACGGCGTCGCCCGGCCGTTCGTTCGCGGCCACGACCGCCGACACCCCGCGCAGGTTGTCAGGCCGCGACGAGGTTAGCCGCGCGGCCCGCTGCGGCCCGATCAGCAGGAGGGCCGCCGCGACCAGGACCGCCAGCGGGCCGGCCCAGGCCAGCGCCGGGATCCTCCGCCCGGCCGCCGAGCCGGCGATCCAGCGGCCCAGCCAGGCCAGGCCGGCCGCGCACAGCAGGGCCAGGGCGGGCTGGCCGAAAACCACGTACCGCTCGACGTAGACCGGCTTGACGAGCGACACGGCGAGCAGGATCAGCGGCGGCAGCAGCAGCCAGGGCAGCGCGACGGAAACCACGGTGACCGCGGGCCGTCGGCCGGCATCTCCCCGGGGCCGGCCGGCGGCCCGGTCGCCGGTAACCAGGCGCAGCGCGAAGCCGGCCCCGGCCAGGACAACGGCCAGGGCGATCAGCGGCCTCGAGCCGGCGAAATCGCTGACCAGGATTCCCACCGTGTCCAGGCCGGGGCGCGACACCCAGCCCAGCGTCCCGTCCTGGAGGGAGCCGAGCACGATCAGCGGGGACAGCGCGACCACGGCCGCGGCCGAGGCGGCCAGCCACGGTCGCAGCGGCGCGGCGTCCGGCTGGCTGACCGCACCGCGCGACGGCCGCCTGGCCCGGGCCAGCAGCAGGGTGACGCCGTGCGCGGCCAGCAGCAGGAGCGCGAACAGGCTGGCCAGGCCGGTCAGCGCGATCGCCGCGGCGTACGCCGCCCAGCACCGCCGTCGGCCGTCGGCGATCGCCAGCACCAGAAGGTAGCTGGCGGCCACGGCGAACAGCGTGACCAGCCCGTACGGCCGGGCGTCCTGGGCGTACCAGGTGGTCTGCGGCGCGGCCACGTACAGCAGCCCGGCCAGCAGCCCGCTCAGCGCGGGGACGGGCAGCGCGGACATCCTGGCCAGCCGCCGGGCCAGGACGGCGGTGAGACCGGCCGCCAGGCTCGTGGCCAGCAGCGAGGGAAGCCGCAATGCCGCCGCTGAGCTGCCGAACAGCGCGATGACCAGGTGCATGCCCAGGTAGTAGGGCCCGTGGACGGCATCGACGTGTAGCAGGAGGCCCGCGATCCGGCCGGCCGGACGGCCGGCGGCGACCAGCGTGTAGGCCTCGTCCCGCCATAGCGAGGCCCCGCCGAGCCGGTAACCGCCGACGATGAGTTCGGCCGCGGCCGGGGTTGCGGCCACCAGCCAGCCGGGCAACCGCCGCGCGGCGTGCCCGGGCCGGGCGGCATCCCGTGCGGCCGGGGCAGCGGCGTGGCTGGCGGGCTCGGTGATCGGCACTGTCCCGGTCTCCCGGCGTTGGCTGACGTGC
>Ga0335073_10003189_pt1 | contig 22774 bp, 25 predicted proteins | sample Lox_Sample_22_FD_207093 | JGI IMG/M metagenome (GOLD analysis project Ga0335073, IMG submission 207093) | Soil microbial communities from Loxahatchee National Wildlife Refuge, Florida, United States - Lox_Sample_2.2 | ecosystem: Environmental > Terrestrial > Soil > Wetlands | place: USA... | reverse complement strand
GCGCCAGCCCGCGAGCAGGTCCAGGTACACCTGGTCGGATTCGGTGCCGGTGATCGCGTCGTGGTGCGCCCCGTAGGCGAGCTGCCGCCACGCCTTGTCCAGCGACTCGGCGGGGTACGGTGCCCCGCGCAGCCAGGCCAGCGTCGCGAGCCGCTCCGCCTCGAGAACGACCGTCTCGCCCGCCCGCTGCGCCTGCTTCGTGTCGATGTACGACACGTCCTTGCCGGTGTAGACGGGGTTCATGTCCCGCGTCTGCGGCATGATCCAGAACCGGCCCCCGGAGGCGGGCGCGGCCGCTTCGGCCCGCACCGCGTCGAAGAAGTCGCGGGGGATCGCGGTGACGAACCGCGGCCACACGTACCGCCTGTTCCACTCCCGGTGCACGTCGGTCACCCACCGCGCCGGGATCACGTGGTCCGACCCGACGGGCAGCATGACGTTCCTGGTGGCCGCCACCGCCGCCAGACTCCGGAACTGCTCGTGCGCCGCCCGCAGCGCCGCCTCTAGATCCGGCGTGGTGTGCAGCGTCCAGCCCGCGCCGTAGTGGTTGGCCATGTACGCCGTCAGCAGCCCCGAGCCGTCGGGGGAGAGCCACTCGAACTCGGCGGGGAACTGCATCCGCGTGTTGTCGTCGGGCCCCCACTGATGGAACGGCCCGCGCGCCCACGACGACGACGTGAGCCCCGCGGCGGCCATCAGCCCGGGGAACCCGGGGTCGAACCCGAACGCGTCCAGCATCCACGCCGACCGCGGGTCGGCGCCGAGCACGTCGCGCTGGAAGCCCATCCCGTGCACCGCGTTGCGGATCGTGGTCTCGGCGCTGGTCAGGTTCGTGTTCGGCTCGTTGTAGGTGCCGCCGACCAGCTCGAGCCGCCCGTCGGCGAGCAGGCCGCGGATGGCCGCCCGGTCGCCGGGGAACGCGTCGAAGTGCGGCTTGAGGTAGTCGATCTCGGCGAGGACAAACTTGTAGTCCGGATCCCGGCGCGCCTTCTCGATGTGCAGCCGGACCAGGTCGAACGCGGTCCTGGTGTCGGGCAGCTCGCCGTCTTCGTCGGGCAGCACCAGCCGCGCCTCGGTGAACTGGCCCTGGGTGCTCCACCACACCGGGTCGTAGTGGAAGTGGCTGACCATCCACATGGTCCAGCCCGGCTCGGCCACGGTGATCCGCGCGGCTTGCTCGACGCGGGCAGCGGCCGTCTCCGCGATCACGGTGACTGGCAGTTCGGTGCCGGGGGAGCCGGTCACCGCGACGGCCACCTCACAGCTGCGGCTTTCCCCCGCTCCTGGAAGCGTTATCCGGAACGGTCCCGGAGTGGCTGCCCCGGCACCCTCGATCCGCACCGTGGCCGGCGTGCCGGCGTCGCTGTCGCCGGTGGTTTCGACCGTGACTCTGACGACCTGCAGCGGCTGACCCGCACTGCCCTGGAAGAGGTCGGTCGATTCCACGCCAGTGATCCGCATGCCCCCATCGTTACACGCTGACGCAGGTGCGCGCGCCCCTGGGGAATCGTCCGTGTCGCCGCCGTTTTCCAGTCTCTCGAAACAAATCTTCCGAGAGACTTGTCAAAAGAACTCTTTCGAAGGTAGTGTTTCGAAACATGAGTTCCGAAGACTCCAGCCGCCCGGCTGACGCTCCGGCCAGCACCCCGGCCGACACCTGGGACGAGCCGCTCAAGCTCACCGATCCGAAGGCGATGCGCGCGCTCGCGCACCCGGTGCGGATGGAGCTGCTCGACCTGATCGGCGTCGCGGGCACGCTGACCGCCACCCAGGCCAGCGAGCTCATCGGCGAGTCGCCCGCGAACTGCGCGTTCCACCTGCGCACGCTCGCGAAGTACGGCTTCGTGACGGAAGCGGGCGGCGGCCGCGGCAGGGAGCGGCCGTGGACCAGGACCCGGCGCACGATCTCGATCTCGTCGACCCAGCAGGACAACCCGCAGTCCGCGGTCGCGGCCAGCGCGCTGGGCTCGGTCTACTTCGAGCGGTGGGTGGAGCGCGCGAGGCGCGTGTTCGGCAGCCACGACCGGCTCCCCGGCTGGGAGCGCGCGACGCAGATGAGCAGGAGCGCCGTGTTCATGACGGCGGAAGAAACGGTCGAAGTCGGACGCGAGATCCAGGCGATCATCGACCGCTACCGGGGCAGGGAGCGCGACGTGTCGCAGCGGCCGGCCGACGGGATGCCCGTGGAGGTGTCGTTCTTCATCTCGCCGCTCACTGAGTTCTCCGGCGTGAAGTCGACCGGGGAATCTCAAGACATATCTTGACAGGACTCATGAACGAGATACATCGTAAGTAGTGCGTTCGGCGTCGTGACGGCGGACGCAGCCAACCTGAGGAGTCAGCATCATGCATCCAGAAATGGCTAGCGCCCTGGCCAGCCAGCACCGTCACGAAATGACCGCCAAGGCCAGCCACCGCGTCCAGGCCGAGCAGGCAGGCGACGCAATCCCGGCCGGCCAGGCCCGCCCGAGCGCGGGGCTCCGGTCCGCGGCGAGCCCGCGGGGGCCTCGCCGCGGCGTGCGGCGCCTGTCCCTCCCCGGCGCGCTGCTGCCGCGCTACCGCGTGAGCTGGTCGCGCACCGCCCTGTCGACGGCAGCCGCCGACTGCGCCAGGCGCGGCCACTCGTGGGTCATCGTCATCTCCGCCACCCGCGGCGCCTGACACCCCGCACCTTCCGCCGGTCCCGTCGTCCGTCGCCCGGCGCCGGCAACCGGCTCGTTTTACGCAGACGTGGCCGTCGGGACAATGTCCTGGTCACGCGTGTTACCAGGTTGTACTGTTGGTAACGGGGCGCGAGGACATCGTTTTCCTTCTCCCGATCCAGGGTTAGCCGCGAAAGGCGCGCATTTGACGATGTGCCCGCGAAAGAAGGAGTGTGATGGCCTTGTCCGACCGGCCCGCGACGCTGCGGGATGTGGCGGCCGCGGCGCGGGTGCACCCCGCTACGGCGTCCCGGGCACTGAACCCGGGCACCCGGCTGCTGGTCAGCGAGGAAACCGCCCGGCGTGTCACGGAGGCCGCCGAGCGGCTGGGCTACCGGCCCAATCCGGTCGCGAGGTCGCTGCGCACCCGGCGCTCGCACACTATGGGCGTGCTCATCCCCGACCTGAACAACCCGCTGTTCCCGCCGATCGTGCGCGGCCTCGAGGACCGGCTGGCCGAGCACGGCTACGTCGCGCTGATCGGCAACACCGACGGCGACGTGGCGCGGGAGCGGATGGTCTTCGACCAGATGCGGGCCAGGCACGTCGATGGCTTCGTGCTGGCCACGGCGACGCTGCGCAGCGACATCCTGGACGAGGCGACCGAGGCGGATCTGCCGGTCGTGCTGATGAACCGCACCGCCGAGGGCTACCCCTTCTCCTCGGTCTCCGTGGACAACGAGCAGGGCGTGCGGGCGGCCGTGTCGCACCTGATCTCGCTCGGGCACACCAAGATCGGGCACATCGCGGGCCCGCAGCAAATCTCCACCGGTCTCGCCCGGCTGCGCGGGTTCCGCGACAGCATGCAGTCTCGCGGCCTGTCCGTGGACGACAGCCAGGTCGTGTACGCGAGCGCCTTGTCGCTGGCTGAGGGGCTGCGCTGCGGCCGTGAGCTGCTCGAGCGCAACGGCGACCTCACCGCCATCGTCGCGGGCAACGACATGCTCGCGGTCGGCTGTTACGGCGCGTTCGACGAACTCGGCGTGCGCTGCCCGGAGGACGTGTCGATCGTCGGCTTCAACGACATGCCGTTCATCGACCGGCTGCGCCCGCCGCTGTCGACGGTCAGGTTTCCGCACTACCAGCTCGGTACCGAGGCGGCCAACCTGCTGCTTGAGCGGATCGAGACCGGCGGCGGCGGCCCGGTGAAGATCCTGTATCTGGCGCCGGAACTGATAGTCCGCGGCTCGACCGTCCCGGTCGCCCCGCAGGCGGTGCCCGACCTGGCAGACGAGGACGACACGCAGGACCAAGTGTCACAGGGGGTCGCCAGCGCGGTCCCGCTGCGCCGCGGCCAGGCCCGCCACGGACGGTAACCGCGTCATCGCCCGGTAGCCGGGTTATCCGGCCAGTGGTGACGGGAGCCTGCAATAATGAGGCTCGGCGACAGCAAATCGCCTGTCCGCGGGACCGGGCACCGAGCCACAGCACAAGATAAGCACCCTGACTTTCGGGTACGACGCTGCATTCGGCTGCATCGGTTTTCATCCGCATATGCCATTGGATATATGGCATTGACAACCGGCGTGGGGGGTAGCACCCTCAGCTGCAAACGATTGTGCAAAATTGGAGCATAAGTCAGCACGGACAATCAGACGAGGACGGGATGACTGAGGGAGCTGACGCGCACTCCAGCTGAGCTGGCTGGGCACCGGATGCGATGTCGTCTTCACCGCATTCAGCACCCCAGCCGACCTGATCTCGGCGCTGACCGGGCCGGAGCCTCATCTCCGGCTCCGCTTCCCCGAAGATCATCGTCGACTGCTCAACGGTGTCCGCGGACGCCTCGTCGGTCGCCAGAGAGCGGCTCGCCGACCGCGGCACCGCGCTGCTGGCGGCGCCGGTCGTGGAGAACCCGCGGGTGGTCGAGACCGGACGGATGACCGCCGCTGTCTCCGGCCGCGCGACGCGTTCGACACCGCCGAGCCCTACCTGACCATGCTGGGCAGCGGAGTCACGTACGTGGGGGAGGGCGAGCTGGTGGGGTCTCAGTTCACCCAGTACAAATCACCGGCGTACGTCAACCTCGATTTCGAGCCGACATTCACCGCAAAGCTGCTCCGCAAGGATTTCGACCTCGGACTGGCAGCCGCGCTCACATCAGCTCATTCAGGGTCTGATCGGGCGCGGTTACGGAGACATTGATTTCGCTCATTTATCGCCCAAGAGGCGGAATTGGGCGGTGTGACCCCCGAAAGCGGGCACGCCAACGTTTCCGACGGGCTCGACCCCTGAGCTTCGCCGCCCGTCAGTGCTTCAGAGCCACCGTGAGGCCGTCGCCGATGGGCAGCATGATCAGCTCCACCCGGTCGTCGGCGGCGGCGTGGTCGTTCATCGCGCGTACGGCGATGACGGACGGGTTGTCGTTGCCCGCGTCGAGCACCCGGCCGTGCGAGAACGTGTTGTCTACCATGATCAGGCCGCCGCTGCGCACCCGCGGCACGAGCTCGGTCCAGTACTTGGGGTACGAAAGTTTGTCCGCGTCGATGAACGCGACGTCGAACGCCTCCTCGGCGGGCAATGCGCGCAGCGTGTCGAGTGCGGCGCCGAGCCGGAGCTCGATTCGGTCACTCAGCGCCGCCTTCTCCCAGTACTTGCGCGCGACCGACGTCCACTCCTCGCTGACGTCGCAGCACAGCAGCCGCCCGCCAGGGCCGAGCCCGCGGGCGATGCAGACGGACGAGTAGCCAGTGAAGGTCCCCACTTCGATACCGCGTCGGGCCCGGCTGAGCCTGGTGAGCAGCGTCAGCAGTGTGCCCATCTCAGGGGCCACCTGCAGGGTGATCTCATTAGGGAAGCGCTCCGCCGTCTCGGTGGCCAGCTCCCGCAGCACCGGGTCCGGCGGCGTGCTGTGCGCCGTCAGGTACGCGTTGAGGTGGAGGCTGATCTGCTCGCTGCGCCGCGTCATGCCACCAACTTAGTTCAGCGGCCGCCCGCCAACGCGACCGGGCGCGACCGGGGCATCACAAGCAGCGCGAGAAACCTGTGAACGAATGGCAACAGTATGAGCACTGGTCTGCATTCGGCCGAATGTTTCGCATGGTATCGCATTAAGGTAGCGGCGACACTGTGATGTCGTGGGGCGGTTGGGCAAACTCTCAGCGTGCCCGGTCCGCCGGTTTCAGGTCGACGAGCGGTTCCAGCGCGATGCTGGACGAGAGCCCCACACCCCGGACAAGAGAGGGAACCGGCCGTTGAGTTACGCATATCGTCAGGACTTGAACTGGCTGGTCAGTCACTTCGCTACCCGGGTCGCGGGCGTGGCGCACGCGGCAGTGGTGTCCGCCGACGGCGTGCCGCTCGCCTTGTCGGGCGGGATTCCCCCGGAGATCGCCGAACAGCTCGCGGGCATCACCTCCGGCCTCGCCAGCCTCATGGCCGGGGTGGCGTGGATGTTCGACGGCGGCGTCGTGACGCAGGCGCTGGTGGAGATGGCGGAGGGGCTGATCCTCATCGCGTCGATTAGCGACGGATCGAGCCTCTGCGTCCTCGCATCCCCCCAATCCGACGCTGGCCTTGTTTCCTATGAGATGGGCAGGTTTGCCGAGGCCGTCGGCCGGGTGCTGTCCCCCGCGCTGCGCGGCGTCGAACAGCCGTCCAGCGTTGCTAACCGTTTATGTGACGTTATTGGCTATGTGCGGACGTACCGTGCGATCCAGGCTTAGAGTGTGCGCAGGACAAAATGGCGTGAATGTCATGACTTGGCGGGCTGCCGCAACAAAGCGCCTGGAATCACACGTTGCCTGCGCGGGCTCGTGATCGGCGGCGACATAACGAGGAGAACGACGGGCCATGAGCATCGGGACGCGGGCCAGCGGCGCGGGCAGGCGGGCGAAAAGGCGCGAGCCCCCCAAGCGCAGGTTTGCCCTGCGGTACTTGTCGGTGTCGTCGCGGCTCATCGCGGTAATCGTGCTCGCGCTGATCACGGGCCTTGTCTTCGGCGGCCTGCGAGTGGCCGATGGGGTTGGCAGCGCGGACCAGTTCGGCCGCGTCGCCAGGCTCGCTAACCTCGGCGAGCAGGTCACCATCCTGGTCCAGGACATCCAGAACGAGCGCGACGAAACCGCGGCCGTCCTCGGCGGGGTCAATCCGTCGGTCCTCAAGCCGCTGTACGCCGCGACGGATGCGGCGGCGGTAAGGGCGGGAACGGACGCTAACAGCCTCGGCGGCGACATCCCGGCGAATATTGTGTCCGCGGTTGCGGCGGTGGTGGCGGACACCGGGAACCTGGGAGCGGTCCGCAACCTGGCAAGGGCCGAAGGCAACCCCACACTGGTCATCACGGACTACTCTGGCCCGATCTCCGATATGACGGCCCTGACCAGCGAGATCACCCAGGGTGTCTCCGACGCGACGCTCTCGAACGACGTCCGGACCCTTGACTCGCTCGCCGCGGCGAAGGAGGAGGCAGCGGAGCAGCGCGCCCTGCTGTTCAACGCGGTTACCCAAGGGTCCTTCGACATCGGCGTAGTGACGGCAGTCAACGCCGCCGCCTCCCAGCAGCAACTCGACGAGGCCGCGTTCCAGACAACGGCGACACCAGCGCAGCAGTCCGCTTTCGCGCAGGATTCCGGTTCGCCGTCGGCCAGCGAGGCGGCCACCCTCGAAAGCTTCCTGCTCACCGACGGTGATCCGTTCGCCGACCTCGTGAACCTCGGCATCAGTCAGCAAAAGGCGCCAGCGACGTGGTACTCGCTGATGTCTGACGAGGTCAACCAGATGCAGGGCACCGAGCTTGGGATCGCCGCGGACATCGTTACGCGGGCCGAGTCACTCCAGCAGGGGGCGACGCGGTCCGCGCAGGTCAGTGCCGTCATCACCGGCGTTGCCCTGTTCGTCGTGCTGCTGGCGGCGCTACTCGTCGCCAGGTCCCTCGTGCTTCCGCTGCGCCGGCTGCGGGACGGCGCGCTCGACGTCGCCTCGGTCCAGCTGCCCGAGCGGGTCAGGCGGCTCAGCGAATCCCCCGACCCAGCCGACGACTTGGAGGTCGCGCCGATACCCGTGCTGTCCGACGACGAGATCGGGCAGGTTGCTCGCGCGTTCGACCAGGTACACGCCGAGGCGGTGCGGCTGGCCGGGAACGAGGCGCTGCTGCGCTCCGCCTTCAATGCGATGTTCGTGAACCTGTCGCGGCGCAGTCAGTCGCTGATCGAGCGGCTGGCGCGCATGATCGAGTCCCAGGAACAGAACGAGGACGACCCCGACCGGCTGTCGAACCTGTTCTCCATGGACCACCTGGTCACCCGTATGCGGCGCAACTCGGAGAACCTGCTGCTACTGGCCGGGCACGAGAGTCCGCGCAAGTGGACAGAGCCGGTGGCACTGGCGGATGTCACCCGGGCCGCGAGCTCGGAGATCGAGCAGTACAGCCGCGTGGTGCTCAACGTCCCCCCCGGCATGGCGGTCGTTGGCCCAGCGGTATCCGACGTCGTGCACCTGCTCGCTGAGCTCATCGAGAACGCCACGATCTTTTCCCCGAAAGAAACTCCGGTGCAGCTGTCCGCCCAGGAGCTGACGAGCGGCGGCGTCCTGATCGAGGTCACTGACAAGGGCATCGGCGTTTCTGAGTCACGAATGGCCGAGATGAACTGGCGGCTGGATCACCCACCCGTGATGGACGTGTCGGTGTCCAGGCACATGGGTCTGTTCGCCGTCGCCCGGCTCGCCGAGCGGCACCGGATCAGGATCCGGCTGCGCTCCGCCACTCCACAAGGGCTGACTGCCCTGGTGTGGCTCCCCGACACGGTCATCGAACGGTCGGTGCGCGCCTACCGCGGCACCGGGTCGTGGCAGTCGGGCGCGCAAGGAGACCCCCTCCAGTCCAGGCATCCCTCCGGGCAGCACAGCATCGCCGCCGCCTCGGCGGCGAGCCAGCGTGGCAACGGCAAGCACAGCGTCATGCAGCCAGGCGACTCCACGGCCACCCAGGACCGGCAGGACAGCGTCACTGAGCGGCCGCCCGCCACTGAGGCGACGTCGAACTGGTTCCGAAGCCGGCACACGGCACTGGGCGCCCAGGCGCGGATGCCGGTCAACGGCGGCGGCAACGGGCAAGGCGCCGACAACGGCGAGGCCGTCGGCGCGCTCTCCGGCACTTACGGACAGCAGCCCAGTGGCTGGGGAGCCGCCGGGACAGGTGACCTGGGGACCGGCAGTCGGCAGCCGGCGGATATTGTCGCCGACCCGGTGCAGGGCGACCAGACATCGGCGGGCCTGCCGATGCGCGTCCCGAAGGCCAACCTGATTCCAGGGTCCGCGCTCGGCGCCCGCAACGGTGGACCCGGCAGCCGCAACGGCCTCGCGGCCAGCGTGCTGGGGAGCAGCAGCAACGAGACGCACCCGCTGTCGGCTCGGCTGCCGCAGCGGTCACCTGACTTGGCTCGCAGCCGCCTGAGCGGCTTCCAGCGCGGCGCCCGCCGTGCCGAGAGCCAGCCACCCGCGCAGGAGAGGGAACCGACCGTTGAGTTATGTGTACCGTCAGGACTTGAACTGGCTGGTCAGCGACTTTGCGATCCGCGTAGCGGACGTGGCGCACGCGGCTGTGGTGTCCGCTGACGGTGTGCCGCTGGCTCTCTCGACCGACATCCCCGAGCCCTTCGCGGAACAGCTCGCGGCCATCACCTCTGGCCTCGCCAGCCTCATGCAGGGCGCCGCCCGGATCTTCGAGGCAGGCCTTCCGACACAGGCGCTCGTAGAGATGTTGGGCGGCCTGATGCTGATCAGGTCGGTCAGCGACGGGTCGAGCCTGTGCGTCCTCGCCTCACCGGAATGCGACACCGAGCTGGTCTCGTACGAGATGAGCCGGCTCGTCGAGGCGGTCGGCGAGGTGCTCTCCCCGGCGCTGCGCGGCAGCTTCCAGCAGTCGCAGGCGTACTACCAGCAGCCACAGCCGTACTAATCTCGCGACTACAGTCAGCACACGAGTTGCGCCTGCGGCGCGCGGGCGAGCCACCAGGCACGCCCTTCACGCGACGCGGTACACGCGCACCATCATGACAGGCTTGTCTTCGAGGACGGTGAGGACCGGAACCTCGTAGCTGGCGAGCGGGGTGAGCTCGGCGGCGGGCAGGAAGGCCCGGCCCGGGTCGGCGACGAGAACGTCGGCGCCGGAGGCGGCCGCGCGGCGCAGGAAGCCCAGCGCGAGTTCGGCGAGCTCCCGCTGGTAGAACACGTCCGCCGCGAGGACCACCTGCGCGCCGGACGGATCATCAACGGAAAGGTCGAGCACGCGGGCCGTGACGGCGTTCGCCTCGTTGGCGCGTGCGTTGATCCCGATCGCGGCCACGGCGTTCGGGTCCAGGTCGCCCGCGACGACGCTGGCCGCGCCGCCCTGAGCCGCGGCGATAGCAACCAGCCCGGATCCGGAGGCGGCGTCGAGTACGCGCCGGCCGCGTACGGTCTCCGGGTGGTCGAGGACGTACCGCGCGAGCGCCTGGCCGCCCGCCCACGGGAACGCCCAGAACGGCGGGGCGTCCCGCTTGGTCAGGTCCCACAGCCCGAACGGCTCCGGAGCGGTCAGCAGGCTGATCTCCGGCACGAACGGTACAGCCGCCCAGCTCGTGCCCGACCGCACAAGCGCCTCAGGCGTCACCCCCCGAGCATACGGCGGTTCGCTATCGAATCGCGGACCGTGATCTCGCGGGCCAATCGATCCAGTTCTTCGCGCGCCTGTGCCGGAAGGTCGTCAAGGAGATCAGCGGGGTGCGGTTCCCAGTGCCAGTCAGGCACCGGACCCAGCTCGCGATCTGCGCGGCCGTCTCGGCGGGGGTCAGCGTGGTGGTATCGAAGCACGGCTGGATGTGCGTGCGGAGCCACGCGGCGAAACGCTGGTGCTCCGCGATCGCGGCCTCCAGCGAACTGAACCGCCAGGACGGGCGGGCGCGCAGGCGTGCCGCTAGCACATCGTCGGGGCAGTCGAGGTCGCAGAAGTGGATCGGGCCGAGCAGCTTGCGCGCCGGGACCGCCTCGAACTGGCCGGGCAGCAGCGAGCCGCACAGCACCGTCACCCGGCCGTTCAGCGCCTCCGCGTAGGCCACTCGCAGCCAGGTGTCGCGCCAGATCTCCCAGCCGAGCGCCGCGATCTGGAGGGTGAGATCGACCTCGAAAACAGCGCAGTCCGGCAGCAGGCGGCGCAACGGGCCGGTGACCGTGGTCTTGCCCGCGCCGCTCGCGCCGGTCACCACGAACAGCGGCAGCGCGGGAACGCGCTGCTCGTCGCCGCACCGCGCGCAGCGCAGCACTGGCGCAAGGGGATCGCGGTCCAGGGCGGCCGCGGGCCCGCAGGTCATGCAGAAGATCTCGTCCGGCGGCCGCGGCGCCGTCATACCCGGTCGAAAGGCTCGGGGTAGGCGAACGTGCCGCGCACCTCCGGCCGGTACCCGGTCAGCACGCGCACCTGGAAGTGCGGCTGCCACCGCGGCACGGGCGGCGCGATCCCGTACTCGTCGCTGAGCCGGAACCCGAAGCGGCGGTAGTAGGCAGGGGAGCCAAGCAGGGCGACGAGGGGCTCGCCGAGCGCGTCGCCGGCGCCGAGCACGGCGTGCACGAGGGCGCTGCCGACCCCCCGCAGCTGGCTGTCTGGCCGGACCGACAGCGGCCCGAGCCCGAGCACCGGCGCCTGCCCGACGTGTCCGCGCGTGCAGAGCACGTGCCCGATCACCTCGCCGGCCCCGTCGACCGCCACCAGGGACAGCTCAGGCAGCCATGCGTCGCCGGCGCGCAGCTCATCCACCAGCGTCGCCTCCGCAGGCACCCCGTCCGCACCCCGCTTGCCGAACGCGGCAGCGGTCACCGCCCAGATAGATGCCTCGTCTCCAGCAACCTCACGGCGTATCAGCACGCCACTACGATGTCGGGTCCGGGGCTCACGCCACAACCGAATATCCGCCCAGATCGTCGCGCCGCCCATGGTCTTGCGAGACCCGCGCGTCTAGCGTTGCTTGCGTGGAGAGCAAGCCGGTGCCGCCCGAGCAATGCCTGCGGTCGCTGACCGCCGAGGCGCTGCTCGGGGCCTGGCCAGGCCAAGATCAGCTTCCTGATTCGCTCGGCGTGATGGCCACCGCGAACGCGTTCGTCATGCTCGGCCTCGTCGCGGAAGACCGCGCCGAGGAGATTCTGGCGGGACACCGCACCGCGCTGGAGGCCAAGGGCGTGGCGCCCGGGCGCGGCGTCAACGCCGGCGAGCTCACCGTCCGGCCTGGCGCCCACGAGTACTGGACGGCGCGCGGTGACAGCGTTACGGAGCTTGGGGACCTGCCGCTGCGCGTGCTGCCCGCCGGGGCGCGGCTGCCGGTCACCGTATCCGGGCAGCCTGGCGAGATCTGCTTCGAATGGCTGACGCTGACCCCGGACGGCTGGCGGATGACCTACCGCGCGAGCGGCAGTCGCACACCAAGACCGGCCGGCGCCGAGCAGGAGACCCGAGAGCCCCCGGAGCCCCTGAGAGGCGTGGCCGAGCAGGTTCTCGCGCAGCTCGTGGTCGGCGACGACACCGGCCACCGGTATCAGCTGACCTCTGGGAGAGGCGGCGGCAGGCTGCGCTCCGGACGCGACGACTGGGAACTGCATGGCGAAGCGGCCGCCGATCCTAACCCGCTGGCCGAACCCGCCTGGCTCGAGTTCAGCTCGCCTGCGGCGGCCGCGTCGGCCGCGGCGGCCCACCGCCGACGGATCCAGCTGCCGCCCGAAGTACCCGTCGGCACCGCCGAGCCACCGTGGCCGACCCCGGCCGAGGCCTTCACCGAGCAGCTGGCCAGGATCAACGGCATGAACCTCAACGGCAGCGAGCTGACGCCGGACCAGACAGCCGGCATCGTCGCGACCGTCGCCGACTGCCTGCTGGCCGTCGGCGCCCTCCCGGCGTCCAGCGCGCTGCTCAGGGAACCGCGAGCCAGCGAACAAGACTGGCAGGCGCAGCTCGCCTTCCGCTGGTCGCGCCGCGCCTGGGCGCAGGCGGCCGGAGCAGCCGGGTTCCGTCCGGCTGACCACCAGGGCCTGGCCGCCGAGCTTCCGCTCAAGCACGCCACAGCGGTCATTGAAAGTGTTTCCGCGCACGGCGGACTGGTCATCATCCGGCTGTACGGGCATCCCTGGGTCATGGGGGAGTACTGGCCGATGATCACGCCATGCTTCACGGTGCGCGCCGCCGATGACCGCGGCAACAGCTACCGGGGAGTGCCAGGCGACTGGCGCGGCGGGACGAGCCATCAGGGCAGCGGCGAGTTCTGGTTCTGGCCGCCGGTACCCGACGCGTGCCGGCGTCTTACCGTCATCGTGAGCACACTGTGGGAAGCGGCCTGGGCCGATGTCGATCTACCGGGAAGGACGGACTAGATGAAGCACGTGCACGGACGTCAGGACGGTCAGCCGACTCGCGCCGGAGACGCGGGCACATTCAGCGGGCGGGTGATGATGGACGGGCTGCTCGCCGACGCCGAGGGCGACGCGGCCAACGTCCGCGTGAACAGCGTGGTCTTCGAGCCAGGCAGCCGCACCTTCTGGCACTCGCACGACGGTGGCCAGGTGCTGATCGTCGGCACCGGCCGCGGCATGATCGAGACCAGGGACGGCGACCGGCACGCGCTGCACCCCGGGGACATCGTCTGGGCCGCGCCCGGTGAGGAGCACTGGCACGGCGGGGCACCTGACTCGTTCGTAGCGCATACGGCGATCTCGCTCGGCACCACGCGATGGCTGGAGGAGGTGGCCGACAACCGCTACGAGAAGGCGTTCGGAGACGAGTGACGGGCGACAGCGCGCGCGAGGTGCTCGCGGTCCGGTACGGCAACCGGACGACCACCCGCGCGGAGAGCTTCCTCAACTATCACCTCTACGGTGAGCCGGACGAGGAAATCCAGATCGACTACTACTTCTGGGTCGTCCGCGACGGCGCCAGGACCACCCTCGTCGATACCGGCTTCGCCCCGGCGGCTGGGGACCGCCGCCGCCGCGCCTGGTGGACCACGCCGGCCGACGCGCTGCCGACGGTGGGCATCGACCCGGCGGATGTCGACACGATCGTGGTCACTCACGCCCACTGGGACCACACCGGCAACCTGCACCAGTTCCCAGCGGCCCGGATTCTCATCAGCCAGGCCGAATACGGCTTCTGGACCTCCCCGATGGCCCGCCGCGCCCAGTTCGCCGCGCACGCCGAGCCGGACGAGATCGGCTACCTGCAGCGCGCGGAACGAGAAAACCGGCTCATTCCGATCGAGGGCCGGCACTCGCTGCCGGAGGGGATCGAGATCATCGAGGTCGGCGGCCACACGCCGGGCCAGCTGATCGTCAGCGTGCCGACGGCGACGGACACGGTCGTGCTCGCCTCCGACGCGGTGCACTTCTACGAGGAGGTGGAGCGGGACCGCCCGTTCGCCATCGTCGCCGACCTGCCTGCCATGTACCGGGCCTACGACCTGCTGGCCGGCCTGGCGGCCCAGCCGGGCACCAGCCTGGTCGCCGGCCACGACCCGCTGGTCCGCACCAGGTTCGCCTCGCACCCGGCCGGCCCCGACGTGACCGACCTCACCGTCAGCGCCGAGGCTACGGCGGCGTAAAGGCCGATGCCGACTCCGCTGGCGGCGATGATCGCGCCGCCGGCCCATGCAGCGGCCTTCCGCGATGAATGCGCACAGTGCTCCCCCCGTTAACTCTGTGCATTGCGATGCATCGTGAACACGATTGCCGCTGCATAACATACCGTGAATGAAACTTACCTTATGTAGTTAACAGGTACGCTCGGGTTCCCCAGGCAGTTGACATTGAACGGATCAACGGTAAGTTTTTGGCTCAGTCCAGCACTGGGCTCGCCGACCGGATCGGCTGGCACGTACCATTGTCGGAGCGCCACGCGGGGGCGGAGACAGCCAGTCTCCGGATTGCCGGGCGCGGACAGCGGGTGAGCCGGTGTGGTGTCCGGCTGTCAGGGGGTTGGGCCTGGAAGGGGCCCGGGTGGCTCAGTAGACAACGGAGGCCGTGCTCGTGGCCTACGAGGCGGATCCGGACCGAAGGCGCTCGCCCGGGCCTCCTTCCGCTGACAGTGCCGGACAGAGAAGGTGAAGACAGGGAATGGAAGAGTCCGCCGGGGCGCACGAGGCGCCCGGGACAACTGGTCGCGTGGTCATCGTCATGCCGACGTACAACGAGCGGCAGAACCTCGAGATCATCACCGGCCGGGTCAGGGAATCCGTCCCTGACGCGGACCTGCTGGTGGTCGACGACAACAGCCCCGACGGTACGGGGGACCTCGCCGATAAACTCGCGGAGACCGACAGGCACGTCCAGGTCATGCACCGGACGGAGAAGGCGGGGCTCGGCCGCGCCTACGTCGCCGGGTTCACCTGGGCCCTGGAGCACGGCTACGACGTGATCGTCGAAATGGACGCTGACGGCTCCCACCGCCCTGAGGACCTGCCCAGGCTGCTGACCGCGCTGGACAGCGCAGACGCGGTCATCGGCTCCCGTTACGTGCCAGGCGGCACCGTCGTCAACTGGCCGAAGTCCAGGGAGTTCCTCTCCCGCGGCGCCAACATCTACAACCGCGTGCTGCTCGGCATCAGCATCAAGGACGCGACCGGCGGGTACCGCGCGTACCGCGCGGCCACGCTGCGCAAGCTTGACCTGAACAACATCGAGTCGGCGGGCTACTGCTTCCAGATCGACATGACGCTGCGCGTGCTGCAGGCGGGCCTGAAGCTGACGGAGGTGCCGATCACCTTCGTTGAGCGCGAGCGCGGCGCGTCGAAGATGAGCAGCGCGGTGATCAGGGAAGCGTTCTTCCGCGTCGCCCAGTGGGGCATCGCGGCACGCCTGCACGGCCGCTCCGCGGCCGCGCCACGACGGTAGTCAATCCCCCCAGGGATCAGCTAGCTGTAAGCGGTGCGGTGCAGTGCATCAGGCGCTGCGGCGCTCCGCGCGGCTGGCGGCTTCGGCGATAGCGCGACCCTCCATGGCGCGCCGTTCCCTGATGACCTCAAGGCGTTCGGCGAGCACAGCTTCGAGATCCTCGACGCTACGCCGTTCCATCAGCATGTCCCAGTGACTGCGCGGCGGCTTCGCCTTCTTCGGCGAGGGCGACTCGCCGGTGCTCGCGGTGGCCATGGCCCCGCAGACACGGCATTCCCACATGGGGGGTAGTTCCGCCTCGGCGGCGAAGGGCACGCTAAAATGGTGCCCGTTCGGGCAGTCAAAAGGAACGTCCTGGCGAGGAGCCAGGTCCGTGTTACGGTCGTTCTCGTAGCTGGTCGCGCCGAGTCGGGTTCCGCGTAGTGCGCGTTCGGCCATACTTACTGCCTCCCAGGCGGTTGGCGATCTCTATCGGCAACACTGGACACCCGGACAAGATTCCCCATGCCCAGCGCCGCCAACCCCTTTTCCGGGATGTTTCAGGCACCTGCGGGCCTTTCGGATCGCAATATGCCCGTAATACGGCCACCCGCGGGTTCCACTGGCCGCGTTCGGTCAGGATGTCGCGCAGCAGCACGATGTTGTCGGTCATCACGCCGTCGGCGCCGAGATCCAGCGCGTGCTCGATCTCCGCGCGCGTGTTCAGCGTCCACACGTGCACGTGCAGCCCGAGTTCGTGCGACCGCCTGATGAACTCCCTGGTCGCGATCTGCCGCGGCACCTGGGCGCACTGGGCGCCCGACCGGGCGAGCCGGGCCGCCATCCTCTTGCCAGAGAACCCCGCGTACCTGACAGCCGCGACGGCGGCGGGCGTGACGGCCATGCAGACCGGGCGGTCGAGGATCTTCCTGGCGGCGACCAGCCGCTGGCCGGAGAACGAGGTGACGCACACCCGGTCCCAGGCCGCGGTGCGCTTCAGCACCCGCACCATCGGCTCGATCGTGCCCGAGTCCTTGAGGTCGATGTTGAACCGCAGCTCACCGAACGTGCCGAGCAGGTCCTCGATCAGCGGAATCGGTTCCGTCCCGGCGATTTTCGCCTCGGACACCTGCTTGTAGGAGAGCTTGGCGACCTGGCCGGTGCGGTCGGTGACCCGGTCCAGCGTCGCGTCGTGGAACGAGAGCAGCGCGCCGTCGGCTGTGGAGCGCGCGTCGGTTTCCAGGTACGCGTAGCCGAGTTTGACCGCGTACTCGAAGGCGGACCAGGAGTTCTCCGGGTTGTGCGCCGCACCGCCCCGGTGCGCGAAGGCCGCCGGGCGCGGATGGTCCAGGTATGGTATCGCCACGCCTGTGATTATCCCCGTCAATGCCTCCGATCCGGTAAACATGGCATGTCAGCCACCCAATAACCGGGTGGCCGGCAGGCGTAACCGGTCCGGATGCCACTCGCGGCGGCGGGTTTCGGCCATGGCGATCGCGGCGGCGACCGCGACGTTCAGCGAGCCGACCCGGCCGGTCTGCGGGATGTAGGCGACCGCGTGCACCGCGGCCAGCAGCGCGGGGGAGCAGCCGTGGTCCTCGTTGCCGATCGCCAGGCAGATGTCGCCCTCGAGCGGCGCTTCCGCGAGCGGCACCGCGCCCGAGGCGAGTTCCACCGCGACCACGCGGAAGCCGTCCTCGGTGGCTTCCTTCGCAGCCGCAACGGGGCTCGGCTCCCGGTAGGCCTCGACGAACCGGTCGGTGCCGAGCGCGGTCTTGCCAACCGACGGCATCGTGAGATCCGGGGTGTTGCCGCACAGCCAGATGGCCTCGGCGCCGAACGCGGCGGCGGTGCGGACGATCGAGCCGACGTTGAAGGGCTGGGCCACCGAGTCGAGCAGCAGCGCGAGCCGGCCTTCGGTGCGCCGCCGCCACTCGCGGTTCAGCCGCTTCACGTCGGTCGGGCGCAGCTGGCGGGGCTGGCCGCTACTCGGTATGGCTGTCATCAGGAGTCACCACGGGTACGTTCTGAATGATGAGAAGAGATCTGGAGCAAACGGTAACCGCTCCGCGCCGCGAGCCGCGTCACGAACCATCCTTCCTGCTCCAGCCAGGCGTGCAGCGAGTCGGCGCCTAGGTTGCGGCCCATCACGAGGGACGCGCCCGCGCCGGGGGCGAGCCGGGCGAGCCAGCCGCGCAGCAGGTCGTGCAGCGGGGCCTTGCCGATCCGGACGGGCGGGTTGGACCAGATGCCCGCGAGTCGCGCGGGGATGGCGGGGTCGTCCGGCGTGGCGCAGCGAACGTTGCGCAGGCCAGCCGCCTCGGCGTTGCGCGCGCACAGGCCGAGCGCCCGCTCGTTGACGTCGACCGCCCACACCGTGGCGCCCGGCGAGCGGGCGGCGAGCACGCAGGCGATCGGGCCGTAGCCGCAGCCGAGGTCGAGCAGGTCGCCGTCGGCTGGCGGTGCGGGGGCGCGGTCGAGCAGCAGCCTCGTGCCGGGATCGAGGCGGCCGGGGGAGAACGCCCCCGAATCGGTGGCGAGCTCCAGGTAGACGTCAGGCAGCACGACGCGGACCAGACCCGGGCGATGCGCGGCCGTGGGCTGGGCCTCGAAGTAGTGCGAGGTCACCGGCTCACGGGCTCGGCAGAAGGCGCGGCGGCGATCGCGGGGTTAATGAACCGGCGGGTGGCCCAGCGCTCCACGATGAACGTCATGATCGGGACCGTGCCCGCTAGCAGCAGGATGACGGTCTGCCCGTTGGTCAGCGCCAGCTTGCGCGACAGCTGCCAGGCGCAGACCAGGTAGATGATGTACAGGATGCCGTGCAGGACGCCGACGTCGTTGGCGAAAGTGGGGTGCCCGGCGATCTGCAGCGGGATCCCGACGAAGCACAGCACTATCAGGACCACGCCGGTTATGTATGCCATCACCCGGTAGCGCAGCACGACCGCGTGCATCTCGGGCGCCTCCTTGCTCGTATTCGTCTCGTGCCGTCTACCTGAACCCGTGGCGCTTGCCGTGGGTGCCCTTGACCTCTTCGTTCAGCCGGGCGAGGTAGGCGTTGTACCTGGTCAGTTCCGCGTCGTCCGCGTCGTCGGCGGGCTGCTGGACCTGCGCGGTGCCAAGCCCGGCCGGCAGGCTCTGCGCCACGCTGACCGCCTCGGCGTCCTCGGGAACCTCGCCGCCGCCACGCCTGATCCGGAACTCGTCCCTGATCGTCTTGGCCCAGAACACCACGGCGAAGCCGGCGAACAGCGGCCACTCGAAGGTGTAGGCCCAGCTCAGGCCGTTCCCGGCCAGCGCACGGTGCAGCTGCCAGTCGCCCAGCCAGAGCATGCCCCAGAACGACAGCACCATCAGCACGTGCCAGCCGAGCCAGCGCGGCGTGATGAGGAACCGCCAGACGGGGGCGGTAGCCTGGGTGCCCTGGGGAGCGGGGCCGCCGGTTTCCATGGTAATGAGCGTATCGCTTCGCCGGCCGGCTCGTGATCGCTGTCGGCCGCCCGTGTGCCAAGGTGATGTCATGCGGAAGTACGTGATCATGGGCGTGCAAGGCAGCGGGAAAGGCACCCAGAGCGAGTTGCTCATGGCGGACCTGGATCTCGTGCATATCAGCGTGGGTGACATCTTCCGGTGGAATGTGTCGAACCACACCAAGATGGGCGCGCAGGTGCAGCGGATCATCAACTCAGGGGAGCTCGTCGGGGACGACGTGGCGGAGTCCGTGGTGCAGCGCCGGCTGGCCGAGCACGACTGGAACTACGGGTTCATCATTGACGGCTTCCCGCGCAGCGCGCGGCAGGCCGAGTTCTTCATGGAAAGCTACGACATCGACGCGGTGATCTATCTCGACCTGCCGGACAGCGAAGTGCGCCGCCGGGTGCTGAACCGGCGGCTGTGCGCCGAGTGCGGTATCGACTACAACCTGATCGGCGACAGCCCGCACGTGCCCGGTCGCTGCGATTCGTGCGGCGGAGAGCTGACCACCAGAGACGACGACACGGAGGAGGCGCTCGCGGTGCGGCTGCGCGAGTACCACGAGAAGACCAACCCGCTGCTCGACTTGTTCCGGCGCAAGGAATTGGTGATCACGATCGACGCCCGCGCCGACCGCGAGGCCGTGCAACAGGAGATCAGGTCCAAGCTGGGGCTGCCGCCGTTCGTTGCGCGCGACGCGGACGGCAATGGGACGGAGGAGGCCAGTGGACGCTGAGATTGTCATCTTCGGCGGGCACGCGCACCCGGCACTCGCCGACGAGATCTGCGCGAACCTCGGCGTGCCGCGCAGTCCGGTGCGCACCACCCGGTTCGCCAACGACTGCCTGCAGGTGCAGTTGCAGGCCAACTGCCGGGAACGCGACGTGTACCTGATCCAGCCGCTGGTGCCGCCGGTGCAGGAGAACCTGGTGGAGCTGCTGCTGATGGCCGACGCGGCCCGGGGCGCCTCCGCCGCCCGCGTGACGGCGGTGATGTCGCACTACGCGTACGCGCGCTCGGACAAGAAGGACGCCCCGCGCATCTCTATCGGCGGCCGGCTGGTCGCGGACCTGCTGACCACCGCGGGCGTCAACCGGGTACTCACGCTCACCCTGCACTCGCCTGAGGTGCACGGGTTCTTTTCCGTCCCGGTGGATCACCTGCACGCGCTGCGGGAACTCGCCGCCCACTTCCGGCAGCGTGACCTGTCGCGCGCCGTGGTGGTGTCGCCCGACCTGGGCTACGCCAAGAGCGCGGCCGCGTTCGCCCGGCGGCTCGGGCTGCCGGTGGCGGCTGGCGCGAAGGAGCGGGTGAGCGACGACAAGGTCTCGATCTCCGCGATCATCGGTGAGGTGGCGGACCGGGACGTGATCGTCGTGGACGACGAGATCGCCCGCGGCACGACCGTGCTCGAGCTGCTCTCGGTGCTGCGGCGGCAGGACGTCAGGTCGATCTGCGTGGCGTGCACGCACGGCCTGTTCGCCGATGGCGCGCTGGAGAAACTGGCCGCCGCCGAGGACGTGGTCGAGATCGTCAGCACGAACTCGGTGCCCATGCCGGTGTCGCACCCCAAGCTCACCGTGCTGTCAGTGGCGCCGGCGCTGGCCGAGGCCATCCGCCGGACGCACGATGGCGAGTCCGTGAGCGTGCTGTTCCAGCAGTAGCTTTTCCGGCAGCGCAACGGAGGCTCGGGCTGATCGTCAGCCTGAGCCTCCGTTGCAACAGCGAGCCCGGGCCTCAGCCGAAGCGGTTCGGGCCGCGGGTGCCTTCCATCACCATGAGCACCAGCAGCCAGATGCCGCCGATGATCGGGACGAACGCGATGAAGTACCAGAACCCGGACTTGTCCTGGTCGTGCAGCCGCCGCACCGCGAGCGGGATGCCGGTCACCGCCAGCGCGATCATGCCCAGCACCAACAGGACGACGCCGAATCCTCCGAGGACCCGGTCGAGGCCGAAGAGGACGACGTAGACGATGGCCGCAAGCAAGGCGAACCACCAGTACGCGGAGCGCGACGCGCGGCCCGTGTAGGTGGTGATGTTGCGGAACGCCAGGGTGATCGCCTCGGCGAAGCCCACCGGGCCGCCCTGCAGGTAGCCCTGCGCGCCCGCGGGCGCGTAGCCGCCGCCCTGGGGAGCGTAACCAGGCTGCGGCGCGTAGCCGCCCTGCTGGCCGTATCCCTGCTGGCCGTATCCGGCTTGCTGCTGCTGGTAGCCGCCCTGCGGCGTGAAGGTGGGCTGGGGCTGCTGCCCGTAGCCGCCCTGGGGCTGATAGCCGGTCTGGGGCTGGCCGTAGCCGCCGCCCGCGCCGTACCCGCCGCCCTGGGACTGGCCGTATCCGCCCTGGGACTGGCCGTACCCGCCCTGCGATTGGCCGTATCCGCCCTGGGACTGGCCGGGCTGGCCGTAGCCGCCGCCCTGGCCGTAGCCGCCCTGACCAGCGCTGCCGTCCTGGCCGTAGCCGCCGCCCTGGCCGTAGCCGCCTTGACCGGCGTTACCGCCCTGGCCGGCGCCGCCGCCCTGGCCGGCGCCGCCGCCCTGGCCGTAGCTGTCCTGGCCGTAGCTGTCCTGTGGGTAGCTGGACTGACCGTAACCGTTCTGGCTGCCGCCCCCGCCTTGGCTCCACGGGTCCTGACTGCCGCCCCCGTCTTGGGCCCACGGGTCCTGGCCTGAGCCATAAGGGCTGTGGGGAGTACTCACGTCTTACCTCCGAATCCCCGCTTCGGGGTTTCATATGCGAACGGAGTGATTTTCCAGCGGTTTACCGAGTGCGCGCAGCTAAATGCCGTCATTGGTGCGGATAAATGCCCTAACTGGTACCTGTGGGGCGTGCGAGGGACAACCGACGCGTTGTGTCGTGCCCGGCCTACGCGGCGCCGGCCCCGCGCGTGCCGCGCGATGGCGATCCGCCTACCATACCGACCTGAAAGCCGGATGAAATGGGGACTTGATGAGCGACGACCTCTGGCACCGCCCGCTGAAGCAGATCCGCGGCGGCGCGCTGGGCAGCGACACCGGCCAGACGTCCGGGATGACTCGCTGGGAGGCGATCTCGGGCAAGACCGCGGGCGCGGAGAAGCTCTGGATGGGGCGGACGCACGTCGCCCCGGGCGCCAAGTCTGGTGACCACCACCACGGCGAGGCGGAGACGGCGATCTACGTCGTGTCCGGGACGCCCGCGTTCGTCTTCGCCGAGGGCGACAAGGAAGTCCGGCTGGAGACCCAGCCGGGCGACTACATCTTCGTCCCGCCGTACGTGCCGCACCGCGAGGAGAACCCGGGCTCCGACGAGGCCGTGGTGGTGATCGCCCGCAGCAGCCAGGAAGGGATCGTCGTCAACCTGGAAAGCCTCTGGCCGGACACCCCGCCAGGGCAGTGACACCATGAACGCGCCGGTCCTCGTGTCGGTGAACGTCGGCCTGCCGAAAGACGTGCCCTGGCAGGGCAAGACGGTGCACACCGGCATCTGGAAGCAGCAGGTGACCGGGCCGGTGATGGCGCGGCGGCTGAACCTCGACGGCGACGGCCAGGGCGACCTGGCCGGGCACGGCGGTGAGCAGCGGGCGGTGTTCGTCTACCAGCTCGACTCGTACCGGCACTGGGAGCAGTACCTCGGGCGCGACGACTTCGTGCACGGGATGTTCGGGGAGAATCTGACCGTCGACGGGCTGCCCGACGACCAGGTGTGCATCGGCGACAGGTACCGGATCGGCGAGGCGGAGTTCGAGGTCACCCAGCCGCGGGTCACCTGCTACCGGGTGGGCATCCGGCTG
>Ga0335073_10003188_pt1 | contig 22776 bp, 21 predicted proteins | sample Lox_Sample_22_FD_207093 | JGI IMG/M metagenome (GOLD analysis project Ga0335073, IMG submission 207093) | Soil microbial communities from Loxahatchee National Wildlife Refuge, Florida, United States - Lox_Sample_2.2 | ecosystem: Environmental > Terrestrial > Soil > Wetlands | place: USA... | reverse complement strand
GTGAAAACCGATGAGGTCGCCGTCCCGCTCGGCCAGGAAGAACCCGTCCGGATCGAACCACGCCTCGCGCTCGCGCATGTCCAGGTCAGCCCTGGTCCATGCGCCCTGCTCCGGGTGCCGTGAGAACGCCCGGTGATTCAGGCTGACCCAGGCGTCCTCGTCCTGGCCCGGCTTGAAAGTGCGCACGGTGATGCCATCCGCGAGCTGGGGTTTGCCGATCCAGGCCTGCAGTGACCTGCGCATCTGCCACAGGGCGCGGGCCCTGGTGAAGCCGGCGGCCGCAGCCAGCCGGGCCGCGGCCGGCAAGTCACCATGCGCCCACAGCCGGAGCCCGGAGCCGCCAGCCTCGGCCGACAGCGTCTCGGCCAGCGTCAGCCCGAGGCCCTGCCGTCGCATTGCGGGGTCGATCACCATTTCGCCGGCTGGCCCCTCGACCGGATCGGTCGGATCCAGGTGGGCGTAACCCGCCAGGGCGCCGTCGTGCCAGAAAACCACGTTGCGGGCTTGCGGGTCACCGCCATAGCGCAGGTGCAGCATCACGTGCTCGGATAGCGGGCTGACGCCGTCCTCCTCTGCGGCGTGGCGGACAAGATCCAGCACCGCCGCTGCCTGATCCGGCGGCAACGGGCCGGTGACCCGGATCTCGTCCCCTGCCGAGCTAGGAGCTGGCATGGGCTACATCGGCGTTTGCCGCGCCAGCACTGGGAATGTCGGCCCGAGCGAGGTCAGTGCGCGCGTCGTCAGTGCTTCCTGGCCCAGCCCCATCCAAGTCACCGCGGTCCGGCCCGGCTCCATCCAGGCCATCGCGGTCCGGGCCGGCCTGATCCGGATTGGCCGCGGATCCCTTAACCGGCACGAACCGGTATCCGACGTTACGCACGGTGCCGATCAGTGCCTCGTTCTCGGCGCCGAGCTTGGCCCGCAGCCGCCGCACGTGCACGTCGACTGTGCGGGTGCCGCCGAAATAGTCGTAACCCCAGACCTCCTGGAGCAGCTGCGCCCTGGTGAACACCCGGCCAGGATGCTGGGCGAGGAACTTCAGCAACTCGAATTCCTTGAAGGTCAGGTCAAGCGACCGGCCGTGCATCCGGGCGGAGTAGGTGGCCTCGTTCACCACCAGGCCTCCGGAGCGGATCTCGTCAGACAGCTGCGCCGCCACCTGGGTCCGCCGTCCGATCGCCAGCCGCAGCCGGGCCTCCACCTCCCCAGGACCCGCAGTATGCAGCAGCAGGTCGTCGGCGCCCCAGTCGGGTGACACAGCGGCCCAGCCGCCGTCAGTGACGATGGCGATGACCGGTATCGGATTCGCGGCCGACCGCAGCGCTATCAGCACTCGCCTGGCATGCACCAGGTCGCGGCGGGCATCGACGAGAATGGCGTCCGGCACCGGCGAGGTGGCCGCGTGCTCGGCAGCCGCGGGCGCGACCCGTACCCCGTGCCCGAGCAGGCCGAGCGAGGGCAGGATCTCGCCGGGCGGTTCGCGCCCATCGGTCAGCAGCAGAACGTTGCTCAACCGCCGCCACCTCCGGACTCCGGCGCAAAGCGCCGGTACGAGAACCATCACCGCGTCCCGCGTGTACACCCAGGTCGTCGTCGTCCGGTGCCGCTATGAGCGAGGATAGCTGACATGGCCCTAGTCACCATGCGCTACTGGGCGGCAGCGAAGGACGCGGCCGGCGTCGCCGAGCATCAGCTGACGGCGGATACGCTGGCAGCCGCCCTGGCAGCGGCCCTGGAGATCAACGGCGGAGCCCGGCTCAGCGCCGTCCTGAACCGGTCGTCGTTCCTCATCGACGGTCATCCGGTGGGCCGCCGGGCTGCTGACTCCGTCGCGCTGGCCGACGGGAACGTGATCGAGGTGCTGCCGCCATTCGCCGGCGGCTGACGGCGGGCCGACCGGGACAAAACGGCCTTGAACCGCCGGGCAGCGCGCTACGTGGTAGTTGATATGGCAGGCCTCGGAAGCGCAGGCGCCAGCAAGTCGCGGCGGACCCCGTCCGACGAAGACCTGGTTCGCGCGCTCTACGCAGAGCACGCTGCGCCGCTGTTGCGGTACGCCGTCCACCTGATGAACGGCGACCGCCAGCGCGCAGAGGACATCGTGCAGGAGACGCTGTTGCGCGCATGGCAGCATCCGGAGGCGATCGCCGGGCGGCCTGCCAGGCCATGGCTCTTTGCGGTAGCACGAAACCTGGCAATCGACTCATATCGGTCACGAAAGTCCCGGCCGCACGAGGTGGGCGAGGCGGCGCTGGAAGTGCTTCCAGCGCCCGACGACGCGGAACGGGCGCTGGAGTCCTGGGCGGTTTCGGACGCCCTCGCTGCCTTGCGGCCCGAGCATCGCCGGGTTCTGCTAGAGACTTACTACCAGGGCAAATCGGTCGCTGAGGCGGCGACAGCGCTCGGAGTGCCGGCCGGGACGGTCAAATCCCGGACGTTCTATGCGCTCCGGGCGCTCCGCCTGGCACTGGAAGAGAGGGGACTGGCGCCATGACCACTGGCGGCTTCAGCGGTCCCGAGTGCCGCGATATGCGGCAGTTGCTGGGTGTCTACGTGGTGGGCGCCATCGATCCGGCCGAGCGGGCCAAGGTCGATGAGCACCTCGCCCAGTGCCAGTCGTGCCGCGACGAACTCGCCGGGCTGGCTGGCCTGCCGGCCATGCTCAGCCGCGTTCCGGCTGACGACGTTGAGCGGCTCAGCGGGCCTGCACTGCAATTGCCGGAAGCGGAGCAGCCGCCAGATGAGCTGCTGAACTCGCTGCTCAGGAAGGTGTCGGTCAAGCGCACGGGCCGGATGTGGCGCAACATTGCCGCGGTCGCAGCAGCGGCAGTGATCGCGGCGGCCGGAGCGACCGCTGTATCGCAACTGACCCAGCCGGCCAGCGGTGGCAGCGTAGCGGCGCAGCAGCAGGGCTGGGCCAAGGCCGGTCACGTCGCTGCTGTCGTGGACTACACGGCGGTCCCGTGGGGTACGGCCATGCGAGTCCAGGTCAGCGGCATCAAGCCTGGCACGGTCTGCCAGTTCTGGGTGGTAGCCAAGAACGGCACCTCGGTCTATGCCGGGACGTGGACCGTGGACGGCAACTACGGGCGCGGGTACGAAGAGAAGGCTTGGTATCCGGCGTCATCGGCTCTTGCTGCCGGATCCGTGCGCGGCTTCCAGATCACTTCCGGCGGCAAGGTGCTGCTGAATATCCCAACTGCCTAGGCCGGGAATGCCAGAGCGCGATGCAGCGCTGAACGGGCCATGACAGCCGGAGTGGTCGCGCTTCTCGCCGCGCTTGCGGTCGCGGTGATCGGCGGCGTGGTCTGGCAGCGGACAAACGGCCGGATGCGCGCCACTGAGGCAGTCGTGCATCAGCCTATGGCCGCCGGGGAAGGACCTGGCAGGTCCGGAACTGCCGCACAGGGGCTGACCGGCGAGGACGTCGGGCGTCCGCTCGGCGACCGGGCAACGCTGGTGCAGTTCTCCTCCGCGTTCTGCGCGCCATGCCGGGCCACGCGCCGGATCCTCGCTGACGTTGCTGGCATGACCCAGGGAGTCGCGCACGTCGAGATCGACGCAGAATCGCGGCTCGACCTAGTCCGGCAGCTGAACGTGCTGCGCACGCCGACGGTTCTGGTGCTGGCCGGCGACGGAACGATCGTGCGGCGAGCCAGCGGGCAGCCGAGCAAACCGGACGTGATAGCTGCGATTGGCGTGGCAGCGGATTATAATTCCCACATATATGATCGGGATACAAGATAGTGACAGGATCAGCCTGCCCGCATAACATCGCCTACGTGCCTGCACCGACGTCCACCCGGAGCTCGGTCCCTAGCCCCCGGACTATGCTGACCAAGCGCCGCGCCGTCGATTTCTGCCGCGTCGCGACAGCTATCTGTCCGGCCTGACCGGATTCACCTGCGCGCACGGCGATGCGCCCGGGCCGCGCCGCACTCGGCGCGCGGGCGAGCTACCGCTAGCCGGGCCGGCCTCGTTCCCGTCCTGAAGCGCGGCAGCGATGACCGGCGGCCGGCCGCCATCGCCACCCGACGCGGGGATCGCTGACCGTAGTCCAGAGTCACTTCGAAGGGGAGCCTGGGGATGGAGATAGACCCGCGCGGGCCGCGGTTCGGTGCTCTGATCACCATGGTGATGTTCGCCGTCGTCTTGATCACCGGCAATGTCTGGGTACTGGCAGTGCAGGCGGTGGTGTTCGCCGCGGGCGCGCTGCTCGGACTGGGGAAGTCGCCGTACGGGCTGCTGTACAAGTGGCTGGTCAGGCCGCGGCTAGGCCCGCCACGTGAACTCGAGGCCGAAGCGCCACCCAGGTTCGCGCAGGCTGTGGGCCTGGTCATCGCCATGATCGGCATCATCGGATACGCCACTGGCGTCACGCCGCTCGGCATGGCTGCCGCCGCGGCCGGGCTGGTGGCCGCGATCCTGAACGGCGTGTTCGGGATCTGCCTTGGGTGCGAGATGTACCTGATGATCCGCAGGGCCAAGCCAGCCCAGGCCGGCGCGGGCGGAGGCTGACGTGGCCAGCCCTGACCTGACGGTCACCGCTACCACAAGCAGGCCAGCTACCGGAGCAACAACTACCAGCGACAACAGAATCGCCAGCGGGCCGCAAGCCCGCCGCACAGCCAGCCGGGCTCGCCGCGAGCCCCGGTGGTAGGTAACGAGAGTGGAACGTAACGAGAGGATCTGAGCATGAGCCGTTCCGACGTCCTGGTGGACGCTGACTGGGTCGAAGCGCACCGCGACGACCCCGGTTTGGTCCTAGTCGAGGTCGACGAGGACACGAGCGCTTACGACAAGGGCCACATCCGCGGGGCCGTCAAGATTGACTGGAAGAAGGACCTGCAAGATCCGGTCCGCCGCGACTTCGTCGACCGGGCTGGCTTCGAGGCGCTGCTGTCCGAGCGCGGCATCGCAGGCGACGACACCGTGATCCTGTACGGCGGCAACAACAACTGGTTCGCCGCCTACGCGTACTGGTACTTCAAGCTCTACGGCCACCAGAACGTGAAGCTGCTGGACGGCGGCAGGAAGAAGTGGGAGCTGGACTCTCGCGAACTCGTCACGGACGTGCCGCAGCGGGCTGCCACCAGCTACAAGGCACAGGAGCAGGACTCCTCGATCCGTGCCTTCAGGGACGAAGTTGTCTCCGCAATCGGCAGCAAGAACCTGATCGACGTGCGGTCTCCTGACGAGTTCGCCGGCCGCTTGCTGGCCCCCGCGCACCTACCGCAGGAGCAAGCGCAGCGCGGCGGTCACGTGCCGACGGCGAAGAACGTGCCGTGGTCGAAGGCGGCGGAGGACGACGGAACGTTCAAGTCCGACGACGCGCTGCGCGAGCTGTACGGCGGGGCCGGGGTGGACTTCGGCACCGACACCATCGCCTACTGCCGCATCGGTGAGCGGTCCGCGCACACCTGGTTCGTGATGCACGAGCTGCTCGGCCAGCCGAACGTCAAGAACTATGACGGGTCGTGGACCGAGTACGGCTCCCTGGTCGGCGTCCCGATCGCGCTCGGGGACGCATGATGAGCGACGCGCAGACCGCGGCAACCGGACAGGCAGCCGCCGCCGGCTGCGGCGCTCCGGCCGGCGGCGCTCCGGTGAAGGATGCCGGCAACCAGGCGATCGTGCAGGGCAAGGTGACCAAGGATGGCGCGCCGGTCGGAGTCGGGTATGCCCGGCTGCTCAACTCCGGTGGCGACTTCGTCGCGGAGGTGCCGCTCGGTGAGGACGGCGGGTTCCGGTTCTTCGCGGCGCCTGGCGACTGGACGCTGCGCGTGCTGGCTCCCGGCGGAATCCGCACTGACCTGGGCGTGAGCGCAGCGATCGGTGAGATCAGCGAGTTCGAGGTGGCTGTCTAGCCGGCGCCACAGGCGACAGTCAGGCAGGGTCGGGGCAGTGCGGCCGGGATTCGACCGGGCGCGCTGCCCCGACTTGTTCCCCTGTCTGCCATCTGGATGTCGCCTGTTTGGCTATCTCTAGTTCAACGTTTGTTCACCTTGTCCGCCTAAAAAGGGACCGCCAGCCGACAGGCAGTCGGCTGACGGTTGCCGAATGTCAGGGGCAAGGCGGATGTATGTCAACTCAGGCTGATCCAGCTCAGTCCGACGGTGCTGATGGCATCCTCGCGAGCCAGGCCGTCGTTGCCGCCCGGGCGGTGGCCGCGGACCTGCACTCCCCGCCGGGCGACGATGTGGTCATCTCGACCCGTAGCCTGACGCTTAGCTTCGGCCAGCGCGCCATCCTGTCGGACATCAACACCGATGTGCGGCGCGGGGCGGTGACCGCGCTGATCGGGCCGACCGGCTCCGGCAAAACCACCCTGCTGCGCACCTTCAACCGGATGAACGACAAGGTCACCGGCTACCGGCATGCCGGCGACGTGCTGCTCGACGGTCGCAGCATCTGGAGCCCCGGCGTCGAGCTGATGACACTCCGCCGGAAGGTCGGCATGCTGTTCCAGCGACCGAATCCGTTCCCCATGTCGATCATGGAGAACGTCACCGCCGGCACTCGCGCTCATCGGATGGTCAGCCGCAACCAGCTGCGCGACGTCGCCGAGCAGCACCTGACGGCGGTCGGCCTTTGGGGCGCGGTAAAGGACCGGCTGAAGGACTCACCGTTCCGGCTCTCTGGTGGTCAGCAGCAGTTGCTGTGCCTTGCCAGGGCGCTGGCGATCGGCCCTGATGTGCTGCTGCTGGACGAGCCGACTTCGGCGCTCGACCCGAACGCTACCGAGTCCATCGAAGCATTGATCAGGACTCTGGTGCCGAAGCTCACTGTCGTGATCGTGACGCACAACCTGGCTCAGGCCGGCCGGGTCGCCGACCGGACGATCTTCCTCAACCAGGGGCGGCTAGTCGAGCACGGAGATACCAAGCAGGTATTTGAGCACCCGCAGCACGAGGAGACCGCCAACTACGTCGGCGGGCGATTCGGCTAACAAAGACCACCCGTGCGGGTGGACAGCACTCCACCCGCACGGGCGCAGGGCCGCAACCGGCGCGGACCACACGCCGGCGCGGACCACAGTCGCACGCACCCGCGTGCGAGTCGTGTAGCGCACGCGTCAGCGTGCAGATACAAAGGAGTATTCCTAGGTGGCGAAGAAAATCCGCTTGGCGTACACAGCGGCCGCCTTGATTCCGCTCTCGGTCCTGGCGGCGGCTTGTGGCTCGTCATCGCCCAGCCCGACATCATCAAACTCGTCGACCCCAGCGGCCGCGGCCATGATGGGCGCGGCGCTGCCGACCTCTCCGGCGAAGACCCCCGAGACCGTCACCGAGACGGGCAGCACGTTGCTGTACCCGCTGATGGGCAGCTGGAGCGAGGCCTACCAGAAGGCATTCCCCGTTAGCTCCACCTCGAGCTCACCGCTGGTGACTATCGAGACCGGCGGCACCGGGTCGGGCACGGGCATCAGCGACGCTGCGGCCGGCACGGTCGACATCGGTGCGTCGGACGCCTACCTGTCCAGCAGCGACATGACCACCTACCCGAGCCTGATGAACATCGCGCTGGCGATCTCCGCACAGCAGTTCAACTACAACCTGCCAACGGTCAAGACCCCGCTGAAGCTGGACGGCACCGTGGTGGCCGAGATGTACACGGGGAAGATCACCAAGTGGAACGACCCGGCGATCGCGGCGCTCAACCCTGGCGTCAGCCTGCCGGACATCACGGTCGTGCCGCTGCACCGCGCGGACGGCTCGGGTGACACGTTCCTGTTCACCAGTTACCTCAACGCTCAGGACCCCGGCGCCTGGCCGACCGCGAACGTGGGCACGACGATCAGCTGGCCGAGTGTCAGCGGAGCCCTGGCGGAGGAAGGCAATGGCGGCATGGTGACCGGCTGCGCAGCCACCAAGGGCTGCATCGCCTACATCGGCATCAGCTACGAGAGCAAGACGCAGGCGGCCGGCCTGGGCCAGGCGGAGCTGAAGAACGGCGCGGGTCAGTTCGAGGCTCCCACGTCGGCGACGATCTCGGCCGAGGCGTCCGCCCTGACCAGCAAGACCCCGGCCAGCGAGACGCTGTCGATGATCGACGCCAACGCCTCCGGCGGTTACCCGATCGTCAACTACGAGTACGCGATCGTGAGCAAGAAGCAGACCAACGGGACCGTCGCGGAGGACATGCGGGCGTTCCTGTACTGGACTGTGCACACCGGTCAGAGCGCCACGGACTACCTGAGCGCGGTCAACTTCGAGCCGTTGCCGGCTTCTGTGGTGACCCTGACCGACAACCAGATTGCCAAGATCGGCAGCTGACATTTCATGGCAGCAATAGCCAGGCCAGGCGGTCCGGACGGGGGAGCGGGCACTTCGCTCCCCCGCCGGGCCGGCGCGGCCCTCCGCTCGGCGGTCCGCCGTGGCGACATCCTTCGCTGGGTGGGCGGGATCGGCGCGGTGATCCCGCTCCTAGCGCTCGGCTTCATCCTGGTCGCGCTGCTCATCGACGCGATCCCGGCGATCCGGCTCAACGGGCTGCACTTTTTCTACAAGAGCGCCTGGAGTTACGGCGGCGGCTACAACGCGAATATCGTGAGCACTGACGGGGTCAAGCACCTGTCCGGCAGCGACTTCGGCGTCTTGCCGGAGATCGCCGGAACGCTGATCACGTCTGCGATCGCGCTCATCGTCGGAGTGCCGATCTCGATCGGCGCCGCGCTGGCGATCGTGGAGCGCCTGCCCAGGCGGCTCGCGAACGGCATCGGCATCTTCCTTGAGCTGCTGGCCGGTATCCCGAGCGTGATCATCGGGCTCTGGGGCTTGGTTACCTTCGGTCCCTTCATTGCCGACCACATCACGCCGGTTATCTCCCGGAACATGCCGGACGTACCGGTTCTCAATTACTTCCGTGGTCCCACTGGTAGCGGCGAGGGCCTGCTGACCTCGGGCCTGATCCTCGCGATCATGATCATTCCGATTGTGGCCGCGACGTCCCGCGACCTCATCAGGCAGGTGCCGATCCTGCCGCGCGAAGGCGCCATCGCGCTCGGTATGTCTGATGCTCAGACCGCCCGCAAGGTGACGCTGCCGTGGGTCGGCTCGGGCATCGTCGGGGCAGTCGTGCTGGGCCTTGGCCGCGCGCTCGGCGAGACGATGGCGGTCGCGATGGTCTGCGGGGTGGCGCTTACCACGGTGCCGGGCAACATCTATACGACGATGACCACGATCTCGGCCACGATTGTCACTCAGCTCGACGGCGCCTTCACAGACGGCAGCGGGTTCGCGGTCAGGACCATCGCCGAGCTTGCGCTCGTCCTGATGGTGATCAGCCTGGTTGTCAACGTGGCTGCCCGGCTTCTGGTCAGGAAGGTCTCCGGTACGGCGCTCCCGGTCGGCCGGGGTGTCTGAGCGCGGCACAACGCAGCGAGGAGGACGACGACGATGAGCGGCACACCGGCAGTCCAGAGCGTGGCCGGCCGGGGGCCTGGCGATCCTGGTTACTGGCCGCCGGTATCGCGGCGCAGGAAGATCGGCAACCTGGCCTTCTGGGGAGTGTGCCTGATCGCGCTCGCGCTCGTCGTCGTCCCGACGGTCTGGCTGGCCGGCGGCATACTTGCGCGCGCCATTCCGAACTTCCACTGGAACGTGCTGTGGACCAAGACGACGGGCGGGCTCAGCGGCGGCCTGCTGCAGCCGATCGTCGGTACGCTCGTGATCACTATCGCCGCTATGGTGATCGGCGGCGGAATCAGCGTGCTTACCGGGCTGTACCTCAGCGAGTTCGCGGTCGGGCGGCATCGCGGCGTGCTGCGCGGCGCGTACGAAGTGCTGGCCGGGATCCCGTCGATCGTGCTCGGCTTCGTCGGGTACATCGCGCTGTGCGTGGACCTGAAAATGGGCTTCGGTCTCCTGCCGGCTGTCTTGGTCATCTCGGTACTGACGATTCCGTACATCACAAAGTCAACCGAGACTTCACTGGCACAAGTGCCAACCGGGTACCGGGAGGGGGCCGAGGCGCTCGGCATCCCGACCTCCTGGGCCATGCGCCGGATCGTGCTGAAATCGGCCGTTCCCGGAATGATCACCGGTTTCCTGGTCGCGGCCGCCATCGCGATCGGCGAGACGGCACCGCTGATCTACACGGCGTACTTCTCCGACCAGTTCCCGTCGGCGCAGCACATCACCCATCAGGGCGTGCCGTACCTGACCTACGTCGTCTTTTACTTCTCGCCGTTTGAGCAGCCGTCGAAAACCGCCAACATCCTGTCCTACGACGCCGCGCTGGTCCTGTTTGTCTTCGTGCTCGTTCTGATCCTGCTCGGCCGGACCGTCGCCGCCATCGCGCGGCGCAACTCCGAGTGACGGGCGATGGGCACCCCGCACGTCGGCTGGGCGATGGCCGCCGATGATGACGAGAGCCCACCCCAGCCGCGCCCGGAAGCTGGGAGCGCGAGTCCGGCAGGCCGCGTTAACCCGTCATACCGGGAACGAGGCTCACGCGGGGCGCGGACGCCTGCCGGGCCGCCGCCTGCGGGGCAAGCGGTGAGCGTCCTGGCGGACCGCCTAGCTGCCGCGCTGGTGCACCACGAGCCAGGCTGGCGGCTGCCGCGGCATTCAGCCCTGGCCCGGCGCTACAACGTCAGCGTTGCTGAGATTGACGCGGCGGTCGAGGAGCTTGAGAACAGGCACCTGGTCCGGCGGCTCGCTGATGGCCAGCTCTACCGGGCCAGCCCGGCCGAGTACGTGATCGGTCTGGAGGGTGTGCCTGGCCTGGCATCCTACGTCGACGCGATGGGCGGGGAGTTCTCCTGCCGAAGCCGGCAAGTGACGTGGCGGGTGCCGCCGGAGGACATTAGCTGGGCACTGCGGCTTGAGCCGGGCCAGCAAGTCTGCGTGGTGAGGTTCCTGTGGACCGCGGGCGGCGAACCTGCGGCGCTGTGCACCTCCTACGTGCCCGGTGACATCGCGAGCCGGCCGGACGCAGGTGAGCCTGCCGGGCTGCCGGCCGTCCTCAATCTGCTCCAGCTGACCGGCGTCGGCGAGGAGCCGGGCGCGATCGCTGCTGACCCCGCCACCCCGCCGATCGCGGGCTCACCCACAGCGCTGCACATCGAGCTGCAGGCACCGCCGCCATCAGTCGCGCGCAGCCTCCGCCTGACGGCTGGCCAGCCCGCCATCATGGTCACGGTCCGGTTTGAGGAACTCGACACCGGCCGCCCGGTAGCGCTGACGATCGCGGTACTGCGACCGGACATGTTCCGGGTGGTGGTGCAGACTCCGCGGCCGCCGCTGCCGGAGCGAATTGATGGCAATCTGCCAGGATCCTGGGCGCACGCGGCGGAGGACTGGGAATCTTGATGCGCTATGCGCATCACGGCAGCCGGAACAGCGGAGCGGTGGCCGCAACGCTCCCTTCTCAAGCACCCCGATCGGGCCGCTGACAGCGTCCGCCGCGGGGAGTTAGCGGCCGGGCTGGCCGCGGTCGCGGTAGCGAGTCAGCTCGCGCTCGCACCGGTCGCGCTGCTGATCGCGGGCATGCTCGTGATCACCGGGCGGGTCTCCCGCTGGCGGCTCGCCTGGTTATTGCTGCCCGCGCTGGGCAGCGCCTGCTGGCTCGCCATGGCCGGCCTTCCCGCGGTCGCGGACGCAGTGGCCGCCGGGGCTAGCCGGCTGCTGGCTGCGGAGTTAGCCTTCGCCGTACACCCGCAGCGGCTCATGCACCCGGCAGATGCGTTTCCCGGCTCGGGCCGGTGGCTAGAGCGGGAACTGCCGCTGCTCGCGCTAGCGGGGACTGGCGAGGCTGCGGTAGTGCTGTGGCTCGGCCGGGAGCCCGGACCGGGCTGGCGGCCCGGGCTGATAGCCACGGTGCGACGCCGCGTCGCGACTGCAGCGCTGGCCGCTGGCCGAACCGTGACCGCCGATGGCTGCGCGATTGGCGTGGACTGTCACCTGGGGCGGCTCGCCACTCTGAGCTGGGCCCAGGCGGAGCGGGGAGTCCTGCTGACCGGCAGCGACCCGGCCGAGCTTGGCCAGCTTGGCCTGGCGGTCACGGCTGCGGCGCTACGGCGGCGCAAAGCCGTGGTAATCCTCGATCTGGCCGGGCAGCGCAGCCAGGGCGCGGACCAGGCGCCGCTTCTCGCCGAGCGGCTCGGCGTGCCGGTAACTGAGATCAGCCTCATGGCCAGGATCGGCGGGCTCCCGGTCAGCGGCGCGATCGGTCGTGCGATCCGCGGCCGCAGCGCCGTCCTGGTATCGGCCTGCCGTGCCGATCCGGCCGGCTTTGAGGCTGTGCACCTTGAGACTGCTCGCTCCGAGACTGCACAGCGGGCGGTGAGCGAACTGTTCGGCGCGCTCGCTAGCTTGCGCGAACTCGGCCTGCGGGGTGACTGCCTGGCGTTGATCTGCGGGTGCGAGCGCGCTGACGTGAGCCGGTTGCGCGACCTGCTCGCGCTCGGGCCGGCGACCGGCACCGCAGTGCTGCTGAGCACGACTAGCCCTGAACTGTCCGCTGAGCTGGCCGAAGCAGCCGCCGTGGTAATCGCGAGCGGGCCGGTAGCCGACACGCAGCGGAACTCGGCCACGATGATCGTCCGCGGGCAGCTTTCCGGAGGCGCGAGCTTCCGGATCGTGCCCATCGCGGCCGCGGAGATCCGGTGATCGCCAGGCCGCGCGGTGCCATCCGCGAAGACGTGGTGTACGTGGGCTGGCAGCATGTGCCGGCAAGACCTCTCGCTCCGGCGCCAGTGCCGCCGCAAGAGCCGGAGCCAGACTGCGTCAGCCCCGACTGGCTGGCAGCGCAGCGTCGGGTGCACCGGCGGCTGGCGCGGCCGGTCCGGCTCGCCGGAGCGGTTGCAATCGTCTTGCTGGCGGCGGCGGGATCCGCCTGGATCGTCGGCTACCGGGCCGGCGGCCTGGTGCCGTTGCTGACGCTGGTAGCGGCAGCCGCAACTGCTGCCAGCGCCTGGCTGGCATGGCGGGGCCGTCGCGCACTCGCCGCGCAGGTCCGGGCGGAAGAGCTGCGCGTTGCCGGGTTCCGGGACGTGCAACGCACCGAGCACGCGGTGCGGCAGCAGGAGTACGCAGCGAAGTACCGGCAATGGCGTCAGCAAGCCGCGGCTGCCTACCGCCAGCCGCAATGGCACCCGGTGACAGTTCCGGCTGCTACCCAGCGGATCGACATCGCGGGCGGCACGCTGGCGGGCTTGTCGGCCCTGCTCACGACGCTCGCGGCACCCCGGTTAGCGGCTGGCGCCGAGGTTACGGTCATCGACCTGACCGAGGGCGGCGTGGCTGCGGACCTGCTGGCGGTTGCGCGCCATTCCGGGATCGATCCGCTGGTCTGGGTCTTGCCCGCCGACCTGCCGCGGCTGGAGCTCGGTACCCGGCTGAGCGCCGACCTGCTGGCCGACGTACTTGCCAGGACAGTCAGTGCCGCAAATACCGGTGCCGCCGACGCGACCGCGGCGAGCGGCGCCTCGGATGTGGCGAAGGACGCAGCGCTGCTTCTGCGCATCTTGCATGTGCTCGCCGCCACGGAGCTGCCGGACGACCCGTCAGCGCCGGCGGCGGCCTCTGCGCGGGCAGCGCCCGCAGCGCCGGCGGCAGCATCTGCGCCGACGCTCGGGCAGCTGCTCGCCGCATTGCGCGCACTCGGCCAGATCGGCGGGCCTGCCGATCACCTGCGTTCGGCCACGCTGACGCCCGGCCAGCTCGGCAGGCTCGGCAGCCTGGCAGGCCGGGGCGCCGGGCACTTGGTCGTGGAGCGGGCCTGGGTGCTGGAGTCGCGGCTGAGCGTACTCGCACCGCTCGCGACGAACGTGCCTGACAGCGGGCCGACCCGCCTCAACGTGGCCTGGCTGGACCGGCGCGCCGCTCCGTCTGGTAACGCAGTGCTTGCCGCTTACCTGACGATTGCCTTCACCGCATTGCTGCGGCAAGCGCCTCCCGCGCGGCGATGGCAGCGGACGCTCTGCCTGCTCGGGGCGGAACGACTGCCGGGCGACGTGCTCGACCGGCTCTGCGACGCCGCTGAAATCTCCGGCGCCGGCCTTGTACTGGCCTATCGCACCATCCCGGCACACGTGCGCCAACGGCTCGGCCGGGGCGATGCTGCGGTCGGCTTCATGCGCCTGGGCAACGCCGAGGACGCCCGGCTCGCTGCCGAACAGATCGGCACCGAGCACCGGTTCGTGATCAGCCAGCTGACCGACACTGTCGGAGCCTCTGTCACCGACACCATCGGGGCTTCCTACACGAGCTCAGCCGGCAGCTCGGAGTCGATCGCCGACTCCGACTCCGTCACCCTCACCGGCGGCCGCAGCAGCGGGCGCGGCCGAAGCAGGCACGGGATGCCTGCGCCGTTCGCGGACTTCACCGGCTCGGTCAGCAGAGATGTCAGCTCGTCGGCTGCGTACTCCGGCTCCAGCTCCCTCACCGCCGGGATCAGCACCGGAACCTCATGGGGATGGAGTACCTCGCGCGCCGCCGGTACCAGCGACTCACTTGCCCGCACTGCGCAACGATCCCGCGAGTCGCTCGTCGAGCCATCCGAGTTGCAGCAACTCCCGCACAGTGCGGTGCTGCTGTGCTACCCGGCGCCGGGCGGCCGCCGGGTCGTGCTCGCCGACGCGAATCCCGCGATCATGGCGCTGCCGAGCGCGACACTCGCGTTGCTGCCTGACCCCGCAAGCGCGCGGCCGGGAGTGGCGCAGCACGCGGAGCTACCCTCGTTTCCGGCCTGAAGATTGCTACGCCGGATCTGACAGTATGTAGCTCATGCTGAGGCAGTTCCGTCAGGTTGACGTTTTCGCTGGGTCGGCGTACACCGGCAACCCGCTCGCGGTCGTGCTCGGTGCTGACGGGCTCAGCGACCATGCGATGAGGCAGTTCGCCAACTGGACGAACCTGTCGGAGACGACGTTCGTGCTCGAGCCCGACGACGACCGGGCTGATTACCGCGTGCGGATCTTCACGCCGAGCCAGGAACTGCCGTTCGCGGGCCACCCGACGCTCGGCACGTGCCACGCCTGGCTGGAGGCCGGCGGCACGCCACGCACGCCCGGCGAGGTCATCCAGGAGTGCGGGGCCGGGCTGGTGACGATCGGCCAGCACGCGACAGGGCTCAGGTTTTCCGCTCCGCCACTCCTGCGCTCGGGTCCGGTCGAGGGGCCGCTGGCCGACCGCGTCGCCGAGATTCTCCGCATCGGCCGGGACGAGATCGTCGACCTGCAGTGGGCGGACAACGGGCCGGGCTGGATCGCCGTCCTGCTCGACAGCGCGGACGCTGTGCTGGCGCTGCGGCCGGGCCCGACCGACCTCGACCTCGGAGTCGCGGGGCCGCATCCGCCTGGCGGGCCGGCTGCGTTCGAGGTGCGCGCCTTCATGCCGAAGAACGGCGCTACCGACGAGGATCCCGTCACTGGCAGCCTGAACGCGTCGCTGGCGCAATGGCTGTTGGCCACCGGCCGCGCGACCGCGCCGTACCTGGCGCGCCAGGGTACTGTCCTTGGCCGGAACGGGCAGGTGCGCATAACTGTCAGCGCCGACGGCACGGTTTGGGTAGGCGGCGATGCCGTTACCTGCATCAGCGGCACCGTCGACCTGTAGCCAGCGGTGCCAGCTGTGGGTTGCCGGACGGCTGAGCGCGGCACGGGCTCTGCGCAATTCCCCGCAATCCGGTAGCACAGGCCGTTCTGGCCTGGTAAGCACGCAGCATGGGAGAGACGGCGGGCATCGGCGGCAGCGCGGGCGCGCTGTGGTACCGGGTCCTGGCGGTCAGCGCTCGCGGCAGCGGCAGCACGGCCGCCGGCGACTACGCCTCGGTCCTGCCCGCGGCGTTGCACGCGGCGCGGCATCGGCGGCCGTTCATCGCCGGCTGGCTGTCCCGCGGCGGCGGAGCCCCGCTTGAGCTGATCACCACGGCCGGGCCGCTACCGGAGCCGGGCAGGCCCGGCCGGCCAGGCAGCCAGGCAGGCCCGGAAGATTCTGAGGTGCCCGAGGCGGCCGGGTCGGCTGGACCGGCTGGTGCTGGCGCCGGCGCGGTACCGGCCGGTGCTGGAGCGGAGCGGGCACGTCCGGTCGCGGCGCGGATCGATTCGCCGGTCGTCGAGCTGCTGTTCCCCTGGGGCGCGCGCGGCGTGCCCATCGACGGCAACATGCTCGCCGATCTCGATCAGCTGGTCTGGGCGCCGTGTCCTGGCCGCCAGGTTCCGATGCCCGAGGACGCGCTTCGGCAGTACGCGCTGCCTCAACACGCTGGCCCGCACGACGTGGCGCCCGATCGGCTGGCTCCGGCCACATTGTTCGAGTCGGCATTGCAGACGCTGATGGGCAGGCCGTTCGGCTGGCTTATCGTGGCCGACCCGACCGAGCTACTTGAGGGCGAGACTGCCGAGCTGCGGAACCAGCTGACGGTGCTTCGCCAGTACGAAGACGAGCATGCCAGGTTCGAGGCCGGACGGGCGGAGCGCCGGCTCGCCGAGCTGGATGCGTTCCGCGAGGCGGGGCTGTGGAATGTCCGTGTGCTGGCCGGGGCGGCTACCGAGCAGGACTTGCGGCTGATAGCCCCGGTCCTGGTCGGATCGGCCGATCTGAGTGCGCACCCATACCGGCTGCGCTGCCCTGATGGCGCCCAAGAGTTCGCCGACGTGCTGGCAACCAAGCTGGCAGACCCTGCGGATTCCTCGATGGTGCCGTTCGCGGCGACGGCCGGCGCGCTTGCCGCGCTCACCGGACTGCCCCGGCACGAGGTTCCCGGCGTCCGCGTCATGCGACCCGGCTATTTCGACCTGACCAGCGAGGTCGGCGGAGAACAGTCGATAGAGCTGGGGAAGATTCTGGACGGTCAGGATCGCACCGTCGGGACGTTGCGGGTGCCGCTGACGACGCTGAACCGGCATGCCCTGGTGACCGGTGCTACCGGGTCCGGCAAGTCCCAGACGGTGCGGCACATGCTTGAGCAGCTGACCGCCGCCGGGATCGGCTGGCTGGCCATCGAGCCGGTCAAGTCCGAGTATGCGGGGATGGCACCACGGCTCGCGGCTGCCCGGACCGAATCAGCTGCCGAGACTGGCGCGGCAGGCGCGGCTGGCGCGGCTGGCGCGGATGGCGCGGATGGCGCGGATGGCGCGGATGGCGCGGGCGCGGATGAGGGCACGGTGGCCCGTCGCAGCCGGCACGTGACGCTGATCAACCCGGCTGACCCGGAGTCAGTCCCGCTGTCGGTCAATCCGCTGGCGCCCGAGCCCGGTTATCCGGTGCAGGCTCACATCGACATGGTCCGCGCGTTGTTCCTCGCGGCGTTCGACGCTCACGATCCGTTCCCGCAGATCATTTCGCAGGCTCTGCAGAGGGTCTACACCGACTGCGGCTGGGACCCGCTGACCGGGGCCGGGCGCGCTGACCTGGATGTGCCGCCGGCTGTGCCGACGCTGGCCCGGCTCCAGACGGCGGCGCTGGCAGTGATCGAGGACGTGGGTTACGGCCGGGAGCTGCAAGCCGACATGCGCGGCTTCGTCGACATCCGGTTGCGCTCGCTGCGCACCGGCTCGGCCGGCCGGTTCTTCGAGGGCGGTCATCCGGCCGACGTCGCGGCGCTGCTCGACCAGAACGTGGTGCTCGCGCTCGAAGACATTGCGAACGACGAGGACAAGGCGTTCGTCATCGGCACGCTGATCATCAGGATCGTGGAGCACTTGCGGCTGCGCTCGAAGGCTTCCCCAGCCGGCGGCTTGCGTCATGTCATTGTGCTCGAGGAGGCGCACCGGCTGCTGCGGGCCGGACGGGACGGCGCCAGCGCGCACGCCGTCGAGCTCTTCGCCGGGCTACTGGCCGAGATTCGCGCCTACGGCGAGGGTGTCGTGATAGCCGAGCAGATCCCGGCGAAGCTGGTGCCGGACGCGGTCAAGAACACGGCGCTGAAGGTGTTGCACCGGCTCCCCGCGGCCGACGACCGTCAGCTCGTCGGAGCCACCATGAACCTGGATGACGATCAGTCGCGGCAGGTGGTGTCGCTGCCGCCAGGAGAAGCGGCAGTCTTCACCGACGGGATGGACCGGCCGATGCGGGTCCGGGTGCCGTTCGGCGGCGACCGCGAGATCCCGGGCGAGCCTGGTGCGGCCGCAGAAACCGTCTTGCCACCGCTGACCGGCCGCAGGTCGGCGGCTTGCGGGCAGGCGTGCGCTGCGGAGCGCCCGTGCACGCTAGTGGAGATCCGGGCTGCGGACTTGGTCGCCCGGTCACCGCAGGATGCCTGGCTGCGCGTCTGGTCCGAGGTCTACGTGCTGGCGTACCTGGTTAACCGGCCTCGGCCGAGGGTGCCGGTGCCGCTGCGGCAGCGGTGGGCCGGCCTGGACAAGCGACTGCGCGAGTGCGCGCTCGCGACCGCGATCGACTGCGCCGTGCTCGGCCGCGGCCAGGCGCTCCGGGAGAGCTACGATCCCGCAGGCCTGGCGTCGGCCTGTGCGGTCTCGGCGGCGGCCATGCTGGACGGAGGGAAGGGTGCGGGGACGATGCCCGGCACGACCTGGGTAATTCCGCAACTCCGGTGGCTGCACGAGCTGGAGCGGGTGTGCCCGCTCGACGGCCCGCCGCCCGACCCGTTCGCAACGGCTCCGCCGCTTGACTACTCACTGCCCGACCTTGCTGACCGGTCCGATGTCAAGGTCGGCCAGCGGGTCAGCGGCCTGCGCAGGCATCCGCTCTCCATGGAGGTTCCGAGCAACCGGCTGGTGGCCTGGGCGGCGCTCCTCGGCGAAGACGATCAGAGCGCTTTCATCGACGACCTGGCTGCCGTCGCAATCGGCGTGAGCCATCGCGGCCAGCTGCGGAAGGCGGCCGGTGAGATGGGAGTGACCGGCTGGCTGGAGGCGGTGCTTTCCTGGCCGAGGCGGTTCATCGTCGGCGCGGATGATCTTGCGAGCAGCTCAGCGGCACGCGAGCCAGACCCGGTTGCCGGATAGCATCGGCCGACATGAGCAAGCTCCCGCTGCGTGCGCGCGTTGCCACTGCCGTTGGCGGTGCCGCGGGCCGCGTGTCCCGCCTCACCGGCCGTGGTGACGGCTCGGTGATCGGTGGTGTTCTCGGCCTGCGGGTCGAGCCGGAGCTGCTCCGCCTGCTGGCGGCCGGCCGCCAGGTGGTGCTGGTGACCGGGACCAACGGCAAGACGACCACAACCCGCCTGATCACCGCCGGGCTCGCCGCACTCGGCCAGGAGGTCGCGAGCAACGCTTTCGGCGCGAACATGGAGGCTGGCCTGGCATCCGCGCTCGGCCGTGCGCCTGATGCCCCGTACGCGGTGCTGGAGACCGACGAGCGTTACTTGCCAGCCGTGATCGAGGCCACTGACCCTCGGGTTGTCGTGCTGCTGAATCTGAGCCGCGACCAGATGGACAGGGCCGCGGAGATCTGGCTAACCGCGCGCCGCTGGCGGCAGGCGCTGGCGAAGGCCGAGAACTGCATGGTGATCGCGAATGCGGACGACCCGCTGATTGCCTGGGCTGCATCGGCCACGCCTCGCGTCACCTGGGTGGCGGCAGGCCAGCAGTGGCATGAGGACTCGTGGTGCTGCCCGGAATGCGGCTCGCATCTGCGGCGCGACGAACTCGGCTGGCGCTGCGGTGAGTGCGGCTTCGCTCGTCCCGCGACGCGCTGGGTGCTGAGCGGGGACTCTGTGATCGACGAGTCGGGCCAGTTGCGCGAGCTCAAGCTAGCGCTGCCGGGCCGGGCCAACCGGTCCAACGCGGTGGTCGCGCTCGCGGTGGCCGCTTATTTCGGCGCGTCGGTCGACCAGGCCCTGCCTCGGTTGCGTGAAGTGAAGTCGGTGGCCGGCCGCTACACCCAGGTGGAGCGGCATGGCCGCGTCGTCCGGCTGCTGCTCGCGAAGAACCCGGCCGGCTGGCTCGAGGCATTCGACGTACTGGCGCCGAGCCCTGTCCCGGTACTGCTGGCGGTGAACGCGCAGACACCAGATGGCAAGGACACCTCGTGGCTGTGGGATGTCGACTACCGGGTGCTGAATGGCCGGCCTGTCTACGTCACCGGGGAACGACGGCTTGACCTCGCCGTCCGGCTGGAGGCCGACCAGGTTCCGTTCGATCTGGTCGACGGCATCGACGCCGCCGTCGATCTGGTGACCGGCAACGAACTCGACGTGATCGCCAACTACACCGCATTCCAGCAGATCCGGGTGACTCTCGGCAGGGCAGAATGACCGCCCGATGACACATGGTCCAGTGACACATGGCCCAGTGACGCAAGCACAGTGACGCAAGCACAGTGACGCAAGCACAGTGACGCAGGAGAGAGGACGATGACCGAGCGCGTGGGGCGGCATGCCGCCGGGCGAGACCTGGCCGACACGCTGATCATCCCGGCTCAGCGGGACGGGCCGAGCGTCGAGTCGACCGCAGACGGGGATCCGGCGCCACGTGCGGCCGGGCGGCACGCGTCCGAGAACGGCCACGCGGAGCTGCCCAATGGGAAGCCGCGCAGCGATCAGCCAGCGCGCAGCGATCACGAGATACCTGTGACCGCTCCGGCGGCCGGGCAGCGCGCACAGCCCGGCGGCGATCGCAAGCTCCGCCTCATCTGGGTTTACCCGGACCTGCTAAGCACCTACGGCGACCGGGGCAACCTGCTGGTACTCAGCCGCCGTGCCCAGCTGCGCGGCATCGAGGTCGAAGCGACTGAGGTCAACTCAGATCAGCCGGTGCCAAGCCAGGGTGACATCTACCTGCTCGGCGGCGGCGAAGATCTGCCGCAGATCCTCGCGGCCAACCGGCTGCGCGCTGATGGCGGCCTGGCCAGGGCAGCCGCCGGAGGTGCCGTGATATTTGCCGTCTGTGCCGGCTACCAGCTCATCGGCGACACTTTCGGTGGCGTGGAGGGCGAGCCGGTCGACGGTCTCGGCATCCTGGACATCAGCAGCGGACGCGGCGAGCGGCGCGGGGTCGGCGAGATCGTCGCCGAGGTCGATCCGGCGCTTGGCGTGCCCCGGCTGACTGGCTTCGAGAATCATCAGGGCGTCACCAGAATCGGATCGGGTGCGCGGCCGCTAGCCAGGGTCTCCCTCGGGGTCGGCAACGGCGACGGTACCGAGGGCGCTTACGCCGGGAAGGTTCTCGGCACCTACCTGCACGGCCCGGCCCTGGCTCGCAATCCCGGACTAGCCGACCTCCTGCTGAGCTGGGCCGTCGGCCAGATGCGCCCGCTCGCCCCGGACGCCGAGGATTGGGCCGGTCGCCTGCGCGCGGAGCGGCTCGCCGCGGTCGATCGCTGACTGTCCTTGGCTGAAGTCGGGCGGGTCCGTGCTTAGGCTGGCCGAACCAGGCTGGCTAGCCTGTCACTGTGTCGGCTCAGCGGGAATGAAGCTGCTCGCGGCGCTCAGTAGACGAGAGCCTGGGCTCCGTCAGCCAGGATCTCCGCGACGAACGTCGTAGCCCCGGCAATCCGCACTCGTTCGACGACGTCGTCCTCGGTAATATCCCGCCGAGCCGCGCACTGCGTGCACAGCGTCACGCTCCCGCCGCTCAAGACGGCGGCGAACAGGTCAGGCAGCGGCGTGGCATGCGGCAGCGACAGGTCGGGGCAGCCGTCCGGCAGGGCAAACCAGGATGCCTCACCAGTAAGCCAGAGCGAAACCGGGACGCCACTGGCCACTGCCGCAGCGGCGACGGTAAGCGCCTGGTTGCACCGTTCCGGATCGTCTTTCCCTGCCGTTACTTTCACAACCAATGTGCGCTCGGCCATGGACTGCACGATAGCCCCGGGCGTGCGGCAGGACTCGGGCGGCGTGGCATCGGGCATGCCGCCGGCTGCCTGCCTACACTCCGCTGCATGTCGGCAATGCTGTGCGGCGTTATCGTGGTGGCTGCCTTCGGCCTGGTCGCGGTATTCGGGATCGCGGGAGTTGTCGCGCTCTTCCGAGTCACGCGCCGGCCTGTCGCCGACTCAGATCCCGGGAGCGAGAGTGCAGACTGACAAGCCCGACGGTCAGGCGGCCGGCTCGCTGCCAGCTGAGTTCGACCTGCATCCCGCGCTCGCGCCGGTGCGCTTCCTGATCGGCCGGTGGGAAGGTGCGGGCGTCGTCGGTTACCCGACCATCGAAAGCGCCAACTTCGGTCAGGAGATCAGCTTCAGCCACAACGGCAAGCCGTTCCTGATCTACGCCAGCCGCACCTGGTTGCTGGCTGAAGATGGCACCATCGGCCGGCCACTCGCTATGGAGTCGGGTTTCTGGCGACCGCAACCCGACGGCGGGCTCGAGGTCCTGCTCGCGCATCCCACCGGGATCATGGAGATTTACCTGGGCCAGATCACCGGGACCAAGATCGAGATGGCGACCGACGCGGTCGTCCGTACGGCAACGGCTAAGGAAGTGACTGCAGGTAAGCGGCTTTACGGGCTGATCGGCACCGACCTCGGCTGGGCCTACGACATGGCGGCTGTCGGGCAGCCGTTGCAGTCGCACGTCTCGGCTCAGCTGAAGCGGGTGAACTGAAGCGGGTCAGCTGAGCCGCCGTCGATTGGGCGCAGGAACCGGCAGCAAGCAACCCCCGCTGCGTTTGCGCATGGCACCGCGCACACTTCACGGGTTTTTGCCGCGGGTACCCGGACAAATTATCCCACCGAGCGGACAAAATCGGTGAAATGTGAGGCGGCCGCACCGTGATCAACTCACATTTCACGGCTCCCTTACCCCAATATGCGTACGAAACGGGCACTTACCTGTACCGCAGCCGTGAAATGCGGCGGGCGGACGGCAAGTAGGGTCGACGGTCGCGGGTCTGCGGCTAACGTCGGCCAGCCGGGGGTTGAGGGG
>Ga0335073_10003187_pt1 | contig 22777 bp, 19 predicted proteins | sample Lox_Sample_22_FD_207093 | JGI IMG/M metagenome (GOLD analysis project Ga0335073, IMG submission 207093) | Soil microbial communities from Loxahatchee National Wildlife Refuge, Florida, United States - Lox_Sample_2.2 | ecosystem: Environmental > Terrestrial > Soil > Wetlands | place: USA... | reverse complement strand
GGCCAGCGCTACCCGGAATATCCCGCGATCGTGGAAACCGGCCGCTGACCCGGGGCAGGCGCCGTGATCGCCGGCGACAAGCGGCGCGAATTCGCCACCAGGACCCCGGACGGCCGCGAGTGCAGATGACGGCTCGTTGTCAGATCACGCGCGTATGCAGCGAAATATCCGCCGATCGGGGCCGCTCCCGCAACTGCGGCCGACAGAGCGTTATCCACTCCGATCAACTATTCGGAGACGCTGGCAAGACACGCAGCCACCTGACTGTCTTGCCGTCAGCGCCGGAACGACCAAAGCTTGTTGCCGAGGAAGTTGAGCGGGGTGACGATGACGATCGCGATCGCCTGCGCGGCGATCTTCCCGAGACCGGAGGACACGAGCGCTGCGAGCACGCCGACGTTGGCGCTATAGACGGCTGCAGAGACGATGAAGAAGCGCATCCCCTGGATCCCGAAGTTGCCGCGCTGGTCGCGGAACGTCCAGATGCGGTTCCACCAGTAGTTCCAGCTCGCGGCGAGCAGGAACGCCCCAGTCGCCGCGGCCACGTAGTGAAGACCCGCTTTGTTGAGCAGCAGCGCGTATGCGGTCAGGTTCACGATATAGCCCGACGCGCCCACGACTCCGAATTTGACGAGCTGAGCCCAGTTGTTCCGGTGGCGAAGCGCATCCAGGACGCCAGCGGCGCGAGCGCCCTCCCCCGCGCGGCTGCTGGTTCCGGGCACCTTGTTCTCCGGCCGGGCAGCCTCCCCGCGCTCCTGGACTCGTTGACCCCTCATCGAAGCCTCCCACCTGGGGTGAAGGGCACCTCGGGCACCTGAAACGCGGTCCGCCACGCGATCTGGGATCCGTACTTCGCCGGGCCGCTGGCCAAGGGTGCCACCGTCTCGGACCCCCGCCAAGGAAGCGGTTGACCCGGCCCGTCGGGCCGCCCGCTCGGCATCCGGTGCGCCATCACGGGCCGGTCGCCTGGATGATCTGCGGCCACTCGGCGGCGAGGCTTGAGTCGAGTATGCAGCGCGCGATGGGCAGGCCGCGCTCTTGGTTGGCCGTCGGCATCTGGATCCGGCCGAGGAGCGTGTAGCCGCGGCAGAAGCCGGCGGCCTTGCCTTCCGGGAAGCCGACCAGGATCGCATTTCGTCCGCTGACCGCTGGTTGCCAGTAGCGGAAAGTCTTGTCCGCGGAGGCGACCGGTGGCAAGCCGTGCCCGAACAGCTCAAGCGCACCCGCCTCTCCGTAGTTGATCGTCACAACGACGTCTGCGCCGCCCGCCAGCCGTCCCACTTGAGCGGCGAGGGCCGGCCAGCCCAGTTCGTCCTGGTAGTCGGTGCGTCCCTTGACGATGCCCTGCTGGATCGCTGTGTGCAATGGCAGGACGGGCAGTGTCGCGGGCAGCCAGAAGGCGACACTCACCGCGCAGCCGGTGAGGAGGACGCCGACCGCCGCGCGCCGCCACCGGCGCGTCGCCCACCGCGCCAGCGGCACCGCGCCCGCCGCGAGCGCGAACAAGACGACCGGGCCCGCGTAGTACGACTTGCCGCCGAGCAGGAAATAGGCGACCGGCACGCCGACCACGGTGAGGCCGAGCGGCCGCAGTCTACTGTCGCGCAAGAGCATCACCGCCCCCAGGACCGCAACCACCACAACGCCGTAGTTCAGCTGTTGCAGCAGGTTGTTGATGTACTGGAGCCGGGTCTCGCCGGTCGCGCTCGCGGGCTGGTGGAGGAACCAGTGCACGCTGATCCAGCCGTGTCCTGCCTCCCAGATCAGGTTCGGCGCCATCAGCGCCCCGGCGACGAGGACGGCGACCAGGAAGCCGCGGGTCGCGAGCACGTCCCTGCGCCAGGCGGCGAAGCCGGCGACGAGCAGGATGAGCACGACCGCGAGTGTGTACTTGGTCTCCAGGCCGATCCCGGCTGCGGCGCCGAGGGCAAGCCAGGAGCCGCGACCGAGCGCGAGCCGCAGTGCCAGCCAGAGGACGAGCATCGTCATGGCCTGGTCGAAGGAGACCGGCTGGAACAGCCCGTTTGACCCGAGGAGCAGCGGCGAGAAGGCGACAGCCGCGGCCGCGATCACCTGCGCGCCGCGGCCGCCCCCGAGTTCCCGGGCAACCAGCGCCGCGAGCACTACCGTCGCCGCGCCGGCCAGGACCGCGAAGGAGCGGAAACCGATAAGCGACCAGCCAAACAAGACCCGCGCCGCCGCCGAAAGCACCGCCGTCGCCGGCCCGAACTCGACGTAACCACCCTGCAGATGGAGACCGGCGACCGCGTAGTACAGCTCGTCGCGCTGCCAGCCATACCGACTGGCAAACGCGAGATTCAAAGCGGACTTCGCCACCACCACCGCCAGCAACGGCCAAACCGCGAGCGCGGCCGCCGCGCCAGGCCCGGCGACGGCAGGCGTCCCATCGGCCCCACCCGCGGCCGCCAAATGGCCGCGGGGGCCGGACCCAGCACCCGGACCGTCCGGAAGCGGCAGAGGCTCGGTCCTAGGCGCCACCGACGGACCGTGACGAAACAAAAGCGGCATCTCGCTCACCGCTCTCTGCCTAGATCCTGAATTGACGATCACGTGTTGCGACTCGGCCTTCAAGGGCCGAAAGCCCCGTTATCCGGGGCGAAAGCCCTCTTTGGGCGCCACGACACTTGGCCCCGAACCGCCGTGCAACGGCCGCGCAGCAGCCGTGCCAGCGTGACAGCGCAGCATCCGCCCGTGCAGGCGCTGTCAGCCCCGCACAAGCAAGCGCATTCCGCCTGCCAGCGGCAATGCGCGGCTGCGCTCCGTCTGCGGAACCAACGGTTTCGCGCCCAAAGACGGAAACAGCCGCCCGGAGCGGCCTGTACGGCCCCGGAACGGCGGCGGCGGCCGGGCGAGGTAGGTTGCAGTCGTGAGTACGCGCGTGGCGCCCATCTTCCCGGTGAGTGACCTGGACGCCTCCCTTGCCTACTACCGGCGGCTTGGTTTCAAGGCCCGGCCGTGGGCGGGCGGAGGATATGGCTTCATCACCTTTCATCGTGCGGAGATTCATCTTGGCGAGGAGCCTGACCTCGGTGCGCGACCGGACCGCCGGACGACGGCCTATCTGTTTGTCGAGGACGCCGATGCGCTCGCCCGGGCCTGGGTGGCGGCCGGGGGCGATGTGCGGCTCCCACAGGACACCGAATGGGGCCAGCACGAAGGCGTGCTCGTCGATCCTGACGGCAACATGATCCGGTTCGGGTCACCGATGAACGCGGACTAAGGGGCGACCGGCCGGCGATTTACCCGGGGGCGCGCGGGCTGACCAGGCCAGCCTCGATGAGCGCGATCGGCAGCGCGCTCGGGCTGATCGCAGGTGGCCTGCTCGCCACTCCCGCTACGCGTTCCTCGCCGGGCCGGCGACCGCGATCGGCGCCGGTGTCAGCTTGGCCGATTCCGAAGGGACTCTCGACACCTCGCATTCGAACCCTCTGGCGCTGGCCTGGATGCGGCGGCGGTTCTTCCGCACCGGCTTCCACAGCTCGTTCGTCTGCGTCACGCTCGGCGGGGGTGATGATCGCCACGATCAGCGTGGCGCTTGGCGCGGTCCGCTGACCGGCCAGAGAGCCCGGCTGTGGTTTACCGGCCGAGCACTTCACCGTCCGGAACGTGACGCGGGCCGACCACCTTGACATCGCCCACAGCTACCACACCCGCGCCAAACGTGACATCGCCGACGACCTCGAACCGGCGACACCCGCGCAGCGACAGCGCCCCGGCGGGAAACCGCTGCTCGAAGCCGGACAACAGCCCGTAAAACTCCTTGTCAAGCGTGACAACGGGTCCCGGGCCTGCGAAGTCGGGCCGCATCTGCCCGTCAGCGGTGAGCTGGTAGGCGTCCGAGCGCACGACCAGCAGGTCGTCGGTGGTCTTCACGGGGGCGAACCTGGACCGGGGAACCTGGACGGCCCGCGCACCGGGGATCGAGCCGATCGCCGCGCCCATCGCCGACTCGAGCTGGATCACCGGCGTGCTCGCCGGGTCGCGCGGGTCGACGGTCTTGCGGTTGGTGATCAGCGGCAGCGTCGGGGCGGCCGGGTCGGTGGCCTGCAAGCCCTTGAGCGCGCGCAGGTCAATCCAGATGTTGTTGGTGTTGTACCAGCGCCAGCGTTCAACGTCGGTGAACGAGGTGTCGCCGCCAGGCACCTGGGCCGTCTCCCGCAGCACGACCCGGCCCTCGAAGCGGGCGAGGTGGCCGCCCTTGCGGTCGGCCGCCGTGCCGCGCACCGCCTCCAAGGCGAAAGGCACCTGCTGTTCGGCCAGCCATGCGGCGATCCGGACGTCGACAAGCGCGCCGAGGTTGTCGGAGTTGGACACGAACGCGTACCGCAGCCCGGCGCCGAGCAGTTCGTCGAGCGTTCCCGACGCCGCCAGTGCGGGGTAGATGTCGCCGTGGCCGGGCGGGCACCACTCCAGTTCAGGGTCGGCCGGCCACTGCACCGGCTGCAGGTCATCGACGCGGATCTTGGGCTCGCGGCCCTGCAAGAAGTCCAGCGGCACGCCAGGCACGCTCAGGCCGTCGTAGCGCCGGAGCACCTCCAGCGAGGGGTCGCGGGTGGCCGTGGTGTCCATCAGCACGAGCGGCAGCCGGGCGCCGTGCCGGTCGCGAAGTGCCAGCACTTGCCTTGCCAGGACATCGAGGAAGCTCATGCCGGGCTTGACCTCGATGAGCGACTTCGGCCCCGACAGGCCCATGCTGGTCCCCAGCCCGCCGTTGAGCTTGACGACCACCAGCCGGCCGAGCACGTCGCGGGCCTGGCTGGGCGACGGTTCGGGCAGTTCCGCCAGGCGCGGCAGGGCCGCGACCGGCTGCAGCTTCTCGCTCGGCAAGAGTCCGGCCTGCTGCTCGTCCAGTTGCCTCAGACGCCTGCGCAACGCCGCTAGCTCGGCGGCGTAGACGCCGCCCGCCTCGGCTTTGGCCAGGACCGCGGCGACATGGCCGCGGCTCTTCGTGCTCCTAGTTTCTGTCATGACTCGACGCAGCCTTAATCACACGCACCAATCATCTCTATAGCACCACAAGTACCCACAGTGATCAGCAAGTACCCCGGGTGTTTCGCCCTATGCCCGATATGCGCTCAGTCATCACGGCGGGTTCAGCCGAGGCAGATCAGTGCGGTGAACATCTGGTCGTAGCGCAGCAGGTGCAGGTCCCCGACGTAGTTGTCGCGGACATGGGCCCGGGCGGCGTGTCCCATCACGTTGGCTTGCCCGGGGTTGTCCAGGAGCCCGCGGACCGAGGCGCCGAAGGCCGCCTCGTCCCGGGGGTCGGGCAGCAGGATGCCGGTGCCTGGGGCGATCTGGTCAGTGATCCCGCCGACCGCCGACCCGACGACTGGCCGCCCTTTCCACATGCCTTCGGCCACGGTCAGCCCGAACCCCTCGGCGAGGCTCTTTTGGGTGATGACGGCGGCGTGCCGCTGGAGGGCATTGACCATCGCGGCGTTTTCGTCGACGTCGTCAAGCGGCAGGGTAACGAGCAGGACCCGCTCCCGGGCCGCGGGCGGCAGATCGCGCCAGGCCAGCAGGCACTCGGCGAACACCGCGGCGCCTTCGGGGTCGTCGGCCACTCCGGTGACCGCCGGGCCCGCGAGAACCAGGTATCCATCGCCGGCGGGCGCGACGTAGCGGGCGAAGCCCGCCATGACACCGGGCATGTCCTTGAGCCGGTCCCACCGGGACACCTGGACCACCAGCGGATCGGCCGGGCCGGGGCGGCCCTCGCCGGTGATCTCCGCGGACCGGGTCACCGTGCCAGGGCTGCCATCGCCGCGGACGAAGGCGGTCGGTCCATCCGGCGCGCCGTCCAGCACGCCGATCGTGGCCAGGATGGCCTGGACCGTGCTGCCGTCGAGCTCCTGGTTCTTCGGGGAGAACGGGTCGATCGATGGCGGGATGATCCAGACCTTGTCGTCGGGGATCCACGCTGGCACGTACTGGCGGCGGGTGAAGACGTATGCCTCCGCCGCGGCCAGGTGCGGTCGCAGGAAGCCCCACGCCGCCCGGGTCGCGTCGTTTTCCCAGTCCACACCGATGTGGCTGCGCCACGCCACCCGAGCACCCGCGGCAGCCAGCGCCTGAGTGAGCCCCGCGGTCTGCGGGTCGTGCAGCAGCACCAGATCGCCCGGCGCGATCCAGGGCAGCAACTCGATCGCGTTCGCGGCCAGCATCCGCGCGTAGTCGTCAGCCTCGCTGTGGCTGAGCGGGCCGCCGGCGGGCTGGCCGTGGATCTGGTTGTGCAGCCGCTTGGTGATCGCGAAGAACTCGGCGTCACCAGTGATGACCACCCAGCCGATCGCGATGCCGAGCTCTTCCACGTACCCCACCAGCACCTGGAGCATCTCCGCGACCCCGCCGCCGGCCGCGGTCGATGTGATGTTCCAGATGGTCCGCTTGCCCAGCCGCGCCCGGAATGCCTCCGCTGCCAGCACCAGCCGCGCCTCCCGCTCGGCACCGATGACCCGCTCAAGCCGGCCGACCGGATGCGGCTCTACCTGCACAGTCTTAACCAGGCTCATCTTCGTCTTGACCAGGCTCATCTGCGGCTCCCCCGTGAGACGGCCCACACTGGCGGTGGACCTCTATAAGAAGCATTCATTCCCCGCTTCGCCGCCAGCACCTGTCGCTGCCGCTGTTCAGCCGCGTCAGCTCTTGCCGGGGGCACGCCCGGCCTGGCGGGCGATCAAGCGCGCGAGTTGCCGTGCCTGCCCGCGATGGATGTGCATGTTGCCGTAGATGCTGCTGTCCAGCCCGAAGAACCACAGGCCCGGATGGAGCGGCGAGGACGACGGTCCGGTGAATGGCGGCATGCCGGATTCGTCCAGTGCCACCAGGTGCCCGACCAGCTCCGCGAGCGCGGGCCGGTAGCCGGTGGCGCAGATGACGACGTCGGGCGCGCACGCTGAGCCGTCGGCGAAGCAGACGTCCCGCCCTTCGATCCGCTCAACGCCTGGCTTCATCGTGACTCGTCCGGACTTCAGCGCCCGGACGAACCCGTCGTCGACGGCTATCGTCACCCCGTCGGCCGCGAGCCGGGTGAAAGCGCCAAGCTCAGAGCGGGGATAGCCGTACCCGCGAAGGTCGCCGAACGCGAGCCGCTGCACGGCGCGCACGTTCGCGTCCTGCAGGCGCCGTGGCAGGCGCCGGCAAGCGATGCTGACCGGGTGCATCGGGATCCCCGCCAGCCGCAGCGGCGCGATGTTCATGCCCGAGCGCGCGGACAGCCATAGCCGGGCCGCGTCGCCGCGCACCAGGTGATTCAGCAGGTCCACGCCAGAGTTCCCTGGGCCGACCACGAGGACGTCCCGGCCGGCCATCTCGCCCGTGCGGCGGAACTGCCCGGCATGGATCAGCGTCCCTGGGAAGCTGTCCATCCCGGGCCAGGCGGGCATGACCGGCTCGGCGTCCGGGCCGGTGGCGACCACCACGTGCGCCGCGCTGATGCCGCCGCTGCCGTCGCCAAGGCCGAGGTGCCACCCTTGACCTGCCCTGTCAATCCTGGCCACGGCCGTACCGAACTGGATACGCATTCCGGCCGCGTACCGCTCAAGGTAGGCGACGTAGTCGTCGCGAGCGGGAAACGGGCCGTACCGGCGGGGGATGCGCGCGCCGGGCTGGTGAGAGAACATCCGGTGAGTGTTCAGCCGAAGCTGATCGTGCCGCGCTCGCCACGATGCCGCCACCGCCCCGGCCCGCTCCACGACCAGCGGATCAAGGCCGGCCTGCCCGATCGCCCACGCGGCGGCAAGCCCCGCGGGCCCCGCTCCGATGACCACGACACGCTCATCCACGAAGCGAGCCTGGCCGCGGGCGGCACCGCCCGTCAACCACTCACTGCCACGGGGTGCGGCCCACGGTCGGCACAATTGCGCCGGAAATGGTCGCGGTCCGCGAGTCAGCGGAGATTATCTGGACACCGAGAAAGTGTCGCAGTCCACTACGGCGCCTTGTATGGTGTCGCCGGTCGGCGGTGGTGCTACCAGGTCGACCATGCCGTATCCGGACGGCTGGTTGATCCAGGAATCCTGGTGGAGCACGATGCCCGTGGCCGAGTACGTGCCGGTCATGGTGTAGCTTCCGGACGGCACTCCCAGGTTGCTTGGCACAGCATAGAAATCAAAGACCGCGGCCAGCGTCCCGTTACCGGTATCCCTGATTGTCAGGCGCAGTCCTGTTAGTCCCTGGGAGCACGTGTAGGTGCCAGTCCACACGCCCGCAATATCGGGGAGCGGTGGCGTTGCCGCGCTATTAGTCACAGCGAAGGTGGTGCAACCTGGGCCGTCTCCCACGATAGCCCCCTGCAGGGTGTCGCCGCTCGGTGGCGGCGACCTGAGATCTACCATTTCGTATCCGTCGGGCTGATTGATCCAGTAATCTTGGTGCAGCGTGACTCCAGCCGCGGAGTATGTGCCTGTCATGGTGTAGCTTCCGGACGGCACTCCTGGGTTGCCGGGAACTGGGTAGAATTCAAAGATCGCGGCCAGCGTTCCGCCGCCGGTATTCCTGATTGTCAGGCGCAGTCCTGTTAGTCCCTGAGAGCACGTATAGGTGCCGGTCCACACGCCCTGTACTGGTGGCAGCGCGGGCGCTACGGGACTGACCGGGGATGGTTGAGCGGGCGGAGTGGTCGCAGGCGGAGCTGCCGGCGTGGTTGGGAGTTGAGCGGGAGCGGTGCTCGGTTCGGCTAGGCCCACGGGGGAAGCGGGAGGCTCCCAGGGGCACTGGCTGCTGGCCGAAACGATTCTTATGGTGCTCACGCTATCCAGCGCGGTAATGGTTGTCGTGGGTGATGCGATTTGCCGTACGCGAGGCATCGCCGAATAGCTCGCATAACCCGTAACTCCCGCCCCATTAAACACACCCGCTAGAAAAGACGGTGTGCTCTCGCCCCACGGGAGCAATGGTCGCGCAAGTAAAACACGTGCGCAAGTCCCGCCCGGCGAAGGCCATGAGAAATTACAGTCAACAGAGCGGCTATTGTGTTCCGTGCGACTTGAGGCCACGCAGGGATCCGAGTGATCGCGGCTTTATTCACACCGGCGAATTTCGCTGCTAACCGATGAGCTCTGACCGGGGTTGAAAGGTGGGGGTCTGCGCCTGAGCGTCACCGGATCGGGGTTCCGGATGCAGAATGGCGGGGGGTATCCCGCCTGGTATATCCCGATTTATCCGCATATCTGGGCGCGTGCGGCCGGAGCGCGGATGGCGCCTTTCATGATCACGGGTCATAGCCGGCTGAATTCGACCACTTCTGACCCGTGATCATGGCCGCTGGCCGCTCTCTATACCCGGACGGGGTATTGGAAGCTGACGGTGGGACGGGGTTAGCCGCAGCACATGGCTCATGCGCGTCTGGCCGGACGCCGAGCGCGCGCGGTTCGCTCGCGGCACAACCCGGTGGCGCGTCGCGCGCCCGCGTTGTTGACTGGTCCCATGACCGAGCTCCCCCTGGTGCTTGCCGCACGGGTCCCGACGACAGACACCTACCACGGCGTCGACGTCACCGAGGACTACCGGTGGCTCGAAGACCCCTCCTGCGCGGAGACGATCGCCTGGACGAAGGCCCAGCAGCAGCGCACCCGCGCCTACTTCGACGGCATCTCGTGGCGTGACGCGCTGCGAGCCCGCGTCGAGCAGCTGCTGAAGGCCGACAGGACAACGTACAAGCGGCTCCGGGCTGGCGGCGGCACCGTCTTCGCGCTGAAGACGCAGACGCCGCGGCAACAGCCGTTCCTTGTGGCGCTGACCGACCTTGACGACCTGGCGACCGAGCGTGTCGTCGTGGATCCGGACGCGATCGACCCGTCCGGTGAGACCGCGATCGACTTCTTCGTACCATCGCCAGACGGCAAGCGGGTCGCGGTCTCGCTGTCGGAGCATGGCACCGAGGACGGGTCGTTGTACGTCTATGACGCCGACAGCGGGAAGGTCGTCGACGAGCCGATCCCGCATGTGAACCTGATGGGCGGCTCGGTGGCCTGGCGTCAGGACGGCTCCGGGTTCTGGTACACCCGCTGCGCCGACCCGGCGGGCTTCCGGCAACAGGTGTGGTTCCGCGAGCTCGGCGACGCGCCGGACCATCTCGACCTCGCCGGCGGCTTCGCCGACGAGCGGATCGCGGAGCACTTCCTGTCCGCCTCGCCCGACGGCCGCTGGGTGCTGGACCGCGTGCAGAAGGGCGACGGAGGCGAGTGGCAGGTCTTCCTCCGTAGCCAGGGTGGCGATGGCTCGTGGTGGCAGGTCGCGGGCATCCCCGACAAGTGCGTGCACGCCGTGCTCGGCACCGACGCCCTGTACCTGCTGTCCCGCCGCGACGCTCCGCACGGCAAGGTGCTCCGGCTGCCCGTGACAGAAAACGCCACGGTCGCGGACGCCCGCGAGATCGTGCCGGCGAGTGACCTGATCATCGAGGACCTCGCGGTGACTCGCGACACCGTCTGGCTGGTGGACATGGACGGCGGGCCACAGCGGGTGCGCGTCTTCGACACCGACGGCAGGCCGCGGCCCGGAGTGGAGATTCCGCCGATGAGCTCGGTGTCCACGTACTCCGCTCGGCTGTCGGCGCTTGGCCAGGACCGGATCGCGTGGGCGCGCGAGTCCTTCACCGAGCCGGCGACCTGGTGGGTAGCGGCCGACGGCGAAGCGCCCCGCCCGACCGCACTGCGGACGACCACCCCCGTCGACCTGTCCGGGTACGAGGTGACCCGCGAGTTCGCGACGTCGAAGGACGGTACGCGCATCCCCCTGAACGTGATCGCGGCACCAGGCACCCCACGGGACGGAACCGCGCCGGCGCTGCTGACCGCGTACGGCGGTTACGGCATCTCGCTGGTGCCGATGTTCGATCCCGAGCTGCTGCTGTGGCTGGAGCGCGGCGGCGTCTACGTCGTCGCCAACATCCGCGGGGGCGGCGAGTTCGGCGAGGAGTGGCATGACGCCGGCCGGCTCGCTACCAAGCAGAACTGCTTCGACGACTTCAGCGCATGCGCGGACTACCTGGTCAGCAGCTGGATAACCAGTCGTGACCGGCTCGCCATCGTCGGTGGCTCCAACGGAGGGCTGCTGATGGGGGCCGTGCTCACCCAGCGGCCAGACATCGCCCGCGCCGTCATCGCCGCGGTGCCGGTGATGGACTCCCTGCGCGCCGAGACCAGCATCAACGGGAGGTTCAATACGACCGAGTTCGGCACTGTCGAGGATCCGGCGTTGTTCACGGCCCTGCTCGCCTACTCGCCCTACCACAACGTCACCGACGGGACGGCCTACCCGGCCGTGTTGCTGACCGCCGGAGAGAACGACACCCGGGTCGATGCCTGGCACGCCAAGAAGATGACGGCCCGGCTCCAGGACGCCACGTCATCGGACCGGCCGGTGCTGCTGCGGCTGGAGTCCACCGGCCATCTGGCCGGATCGCTCGACCAGTCGGTCGACGAGACAACAGACCTGTACGCCTTCCTCTTCGACCAGCTGGGCCTCGGCTACGGCTGAACCGGGCCTGCTTCGGCGAACGTCGGCCATCTCGCGGAGATACGGCGGTCTTGGGCTGGAACCAACGGAGCGTTCGGGATAATAAGCTCTGTTTTTCAATCGCGGCTTGGCAGGATGTCCGATGGCTCGAGGCGCATGAGGTCGTCTCTGCCCCAGGGCCGCTCCGGCTGGGCGGCGAGGCGGTACGCGTGCCGGAGGCGGGCGCTTTCCAGCGCGTTCCTGACGCTGCGGGCGTTGGCGAACCGTGACTGCGTCATCTGCACCGACAGGTGATCGCGCAATGCCGCCACCGCCTCGGCTGACAGGTAGTACGAGGACCTGTTCAGCATCAGCCCGCCGATCGCGAGCAGTTCGTCGACCTCGTAGGTGGCGAAGTCCAGGTGATGGGCGATCCGCGAGCGCATGCCGGGGTTGGACTCGAAGAAGCGCTCCATCCGGTCCTTGTATCCGGCGAGTATCACCACGATCTTGTCCCGCTGGTTTTCCATCACCTGCATGAGGATGTCGACGCACTCTTGGCCGTAGTCCCTCGAGTCCTCGGACCGGTACAGGGTGTAGGCCTCGTCGATGAACAGCACGCCGCCCATCGCGCGGGTGAGAACATGCTTGGTCTTCGGCGCGGTATGCCCGATGTACTCGCCGACGAGGTCATCGCGCATGGCGTGCACGAGATGATCCGTCTCCAGGTAGCCAAGCCGGTGCAGCAGGTCCGCCATCATCATCGCGACCGTGGTCTTCCCGGTGCCGGGTGCCCCGGTGAAGCACATGTGCAGGTTCGGCCTGGAGGCGGAGAGCCCGAACCGCTGCCGGGCCCGGTCGACGAGCAGCAGCGAGCCGATTTCCGCTACCTTCTTCTTCACAGGGACGAGCCCGACCAGTTCGCTGTCCAAGGCGGCGAACAGGTCATCGATGCCCGCTGTCTCCCGTTCCGCGGCGAGGTTGACGGTAGCGTCCGGGTGGAGCGCCTCGCCCCGCGGGCGAGCCTGGGCGCCGCGGGCGGGCTTTACCCTCCGGGCGGGCTTTGTCCTCGCGGCCTTGGGGGCAGCGGCGGGGAGTGCCGTCCGGGCCGGGGTGCGGGCCGCCGGGCGCTGTTTGGTGCGGGCGGCGGAAGGGACTGGCTTGCGCCGGACGCTCGTGCTGGACATCCGGCGGCCGACGGACGACGGAATCAGGGGCGCCCATTCGCGGCGCAGTCCGGGGTCCATCGACGGCATCCGGTCGTCGGTCGGGTAGATGCCACGTGCGCTGAGGTTGTCCAGAGACGTCTGGCGGAACCCGTCCCACGCGGCGACGATGATCGCGGCGAAGGAGACGATGAGACTGGCCGCGACCGCGAACATGGCGTCGTTCAGCAGCAGCCAGGACGCCACTAGGGCACCCGTGACGGCTAGCAGGACAATGCCGAGTCGGGAAAAGCGCAGTCTGGCGGTCCACATGACACGAGCGAGGGTAGCCAGGCGGCAAGCCGCTGGTCAATCTGGTCCGGGTGAGCTGGCTATGAGGCACCATTAGGGGTTATGGACGACGAAGAATTCGTGATTTCGTACGAGGGTGTCACGCTTGGCGTGCCGGTGCTGACCAGGGATGGGACGCAGTTCGGCATTCTGGAGCACGTCCTGGCCGTCGAAGAGGAAGACATCTTCGAGGGCATCGTGGTGTGGGTGGGGGGCGGCGCCTGGGCGGACAGGAAGATCCAGCGCGAACTGAGCCGCAACCACCAGTCCGCGGCTCGCTTCCTCGAGACGTTCCGGCACAACGACCTGCGGTTCGTCGCGGCGGACAAGGTCTGCGTGATCACCGTCGGCTATATCCGGTGCGACCTGGACGCGGCCGGGGCCGGGCAACTCGAGCCGCCGTCGGGCGCGCCTGTCTTCTACGCCAACGCGATCGACCAGGCCGGGCCTGGGCGGGTTCACACGGACCGGTACGGGAACCAGACGTACGGGCAGATGTTCGGCCGGGGCCGGTGGCGTCAGGAGTGAGCGCCGCCCGGCTTGGTTTTCCCTGCAAGCGATCGGGTGAACCGGAGTTTGGTCCGGGCGGGGTGACGCGCCGCGGGCCTGGGTCGAGAAGGATCGGTGGCAGTAGGAGCCTGGAGGCAGTCGCTAGATGCTGGCTGCGGCACCGTCTGAAGGGGGTTCCATGTCTACCGCACCGCCCACCACCGTCGAGGAAATGTTCGTGCAAACCGCACGAGGTGTCCGCGCCGACGATGGGGCCATCACCTTGCTGGGGCTGACCCCGCACACGATCTACTTCTCCGACCGGCCCGAGCGCATCGTCGGTCATCTGACCACTGACCGGTTCCTTCAGTGGTGGTCTGAGGGCGACGACAGTTTCGCCGCCGACCCGCCCAACGCCGTCCTCTCCTGGGGCGAGCCGGGAACGGACGCCCCGGAGGAGGCCGTGGTGGTCATCTCTGACCCGGCCAAGACCGAAGACGGCCTGCGCTACCAGATCAAGACCCTGCAGGGTACCGTCCCGGCCCAGGCCGGCCCGTGCGTGCTGTTCATCGACCCGCTCGGCCGGCCGCTGTCTCCGGTGTCGGTCGCCGGGGTGCGCCGCCGGGAGATGCGCCGGGACCGCCGGCGGTTCTAGGGGGTTCCGGTTACCGCCGACGGTCCTGGATTCCGGTGACCGCCGGCGGTTTCTCTGTCCGGTTACGACTCGGTCCGGCTAGGACTCGCCTGCCGCGGCTGTCTGGGCTTGCTCGACGGCCTCGTCGGAGACATCATGCGTTTCCGTGGTACCGCCTAGCTCGGTGAGCTTGTCGGCCACGAAGGCGGCTTCTGAGACGGGAGCCAGCACGCCGACGGCCGCTCTGCCGCCTTCCAGCTCCTCACGGAGCCGCTCGCGATCGGCCTCGTCCAGGCCCAGATTCTTGTGGTGGAGCGCGCCGAGCAGCCCGCCGCCGATCAGGCCTGCGGCGAGCCCGACGGGGGTGACCAGCGCCACGACGGCGCCGATTCCCGAACCTTTGCCCCAGCTGCGCTTACCGACCTTGTCGGCCTTGAGCTTGCCCTTCTCGTCGAGGACAAGGACGCCGATAGCATCCCCCTTCGCTACCCCCGACTCCTTGAGAACCTCGGCCGCCGTGTCGGCAGCGGCCTCTTCCTTGAAGATCGCCAAGACCACGGTCTTGTCAGACATGAGCCTTCCTCCCTCGCAGGCATCCCCGCCAGCCGGCTCAACAGTCCCAACGCGTGCGGCGGCGCAGACCACCCTGGCAGGGTGAATCAACTGGGAGCGTGAATAGCGGTCAGGGGCCGTACTTGAGGATGAGCAGTTTGGCGGCGCTCTTCGGCGACTTGTCGCTCAGCTCGAGGGCGGCTGCCCACAGCGACCGGGTGCCGGGAATCCAGGTGAGGGCGACCCGGCCCAGCACGTCGTAGCCCGCGGTCGTGGGCACAGGGACGCGCGTCCATGCGCCGTTCAGGTAGTGCAGGAGGAAGACTTTTTCGTGGGCCGGGTCCTTGATGTCCGCGAGGATGAGCCAGACGCCGCCGTTGCCGTCTTGGGCGATGGGCGCTCCGCCCATGTCGTCAAGGCCGTAGTGGATCTTGATGCTTGTCCACTTCGCGCCGGTCCAGTGCAGGAGGTACGGCGTGGAGTCGCCGGCATTTGATGTCCGCTCGATCTCCAGCCAGACGTTGGACGGACTGACGGCGGCGATGTTCCCGGAACCGGTGTAGACGAGTGACGACGGCAGCGGCGGCAGTGGCACCGTGCGCCACTGCCTGCCGTTGAACGCCATGACGCCCGCCCCGTCGTCGGCGGGCAGGTAGCCGCTCACCCAGACGTTCGCGGAAGAACTGGCGCTGGCGCCATCGCCAACGAAGGGGACTCGCACCGGCCGCCAGGTGCCACCGGTGTAGTGCGACGCGTAGGTCCCACCGCTTGGTCCGCCTACTGCCGTGAGACCGAAAAGCCAGGCTTCTTTCGCGGTCGGTGAGTGCAGGACGACATCCCGGTCCGCGCTCTTGCTGACGGGGACCGCGCCGACGATCCAGTCGCTCACCGGGGACGCCGGAACCACCATGCCACCCGCGTACGCCTTGGGAAGCGTCACGGAGCGCCAGGCGGTGCCGTTCCAGCGGAACTGGCGGCCTTTCAGGTCCGCGAGGCCGGTGCACTTCTCGACAACGCAAACCGCCTCCGACACCCATGCGTTGTTCTTTCCCGATGCAACGATGCCGTTGACCAGGGCCGCGTTTCCCATGGTCGCGAAAATCCGCCAGCCTGGCGTCGTGACCTGGGGGCGGCGCTGCGCGAAGCCGCGGCCGCGCGGGCCGCGGCAGGGGTTGCCTGCGCGGCGGCGCAACCCGCCAACGACGCGGCTAGCGATCCCGCCGACAGCGCCGCGACCAGCATGGCTGGCCAACTCCTGCCGGTTACGTCAATTCGCACAAGTAATCCCGTTGTCGCGTTTCGGCGCAAGACCATCAGAGAACGCCACAAAGGATCTCACGCGGACGGCCGTTGCGCAGTGGCAGTGTGATTGCCACGCGACTAGTCGCCGGTGGGTGTGCGGCGGGCGGTCAGGAAGAGCTCGGCCAGCTCCCGAGTGGTGGTGGCGTCGTCCGCGGCCTTGTCGTCGCGCCAGCGGCCGGTGAAGCGGGGGAAGCGCATGGCCAGCCCGGCGTTGTCTTGGATCTGGCCCCAGGCCGCGGTGTAGTTCGGGGACAGGGTCAGCTCCGCGCTGAGGATTTCCAGGACCAGGCCCGGCTCGAACCAGACATCCGGTTCCTGGCGGGCGTCGACTCGAGCGGGCTTGTGCGGGCTTGACAGCGGCGCCAGCCGGTCGGGCAGTGCGGCCAGGTCGGCGTCGGAGAAGCCGGCGCCGCACTTGGTCACGGCGCGGAACGTGTCGGCGTCCGCGTCATAGGCGGCAAGCAGCACCGCGCCGTAGACTCCGGCGCGGCGGCCGCGGCCGGCGAACGCGCCGATGACGACCAGGTCGGCGGTGTCGGACAGCTCGGTCCTGTAGTCGCGCTTCAGCTTGATCCACTGCCAGCCGCGCGCCCCGGCCTGGTAGGCCGAATCCGGGCCTGTCGACTTGCACACCAGGCCCTCGCACCCGTCGGTCACGGCCTGGGCGAACATCGCGTCGAGCGCGGCGGGGTCGGCGACTTCGGCGGCGGTGGTGAGCCGGAGCCGAGGCGAGAGGGTAAGGGCGGCCTCCAGCGCGGCGCGCCGCCGCGGATACGGCAGCATGGTCAGGTCCTCGCCGTCGGCGTAGAGCAGTTCGAAGCAGAACAGGCCCACGGGCACGTCGCGGACGGCCTGGTCGATGCCGTGCTTACGGCGACGCAGCATGACCTCGCCGAACGGCCGCAGCTCGCCCGCGGCCGCGTCGTACGCCACGACCTCCCCTTCGACGATCGCCTCGGCCGGTCCCAGACCCGCCCGCAACAACTCGACGACGTCGGGGAACTGGTCGGAGATCTCCTCAAGCCGCCTGGTGAACAGCTCGATGGTCCCGTCTGCTGTGCGGTGCGCCTGGACCCGGACGCCGTCGTATTTGTACTCGGCCGCGCACCGCCCGCCCAAGCGGGCCAGGATCTGGTCGGCGTCGGCCAGCCGCTGGGCCAGCATGACCCGAACCGGATTGCCAGGCTGGACCCGCAGCTGTGCGACCGCGGCCAGCCCGCCGCTGACCAGGGTGGCGGCCACTTTGCCGAGGTCGCAGCAGATGTTGTAACCGCGCTCAAGTACCGGCCGGGCGGCCTTGCCGCCCGCGTGCACCTGGGCGAGGGCATCCAAGATCGTGGGCGTGCCGATGCCCAGCCGCAGGTTCCTTGTCACCAGGCGCAGCAGGTAACGGGCCTCCAGCGGGGTGGCCCGGGCGAGCAGCCCGGCCAGCAGCTCTAGCTTGCGGCCCTGCGAACCCGCCCCCTCGGCGACAGCGATCTCGCGTAGGGTGCGCACCACTTCGGTGATCTCCAGGCTGGCCGCCCGTCCGCCGGCCCCGGCATCGGGCTTGGCAAGCAGGTGCTCCGCGGCCTGACCCAGGTCTCCGGTCTCCCGCACGAGGGCGGCGACCTGAGCGGCGTCAATACCGACCGCGGTTCCCAGCGCGCGGACGGCGAGCTTTTCGGCCAGCCCCAGGTCCACCCCGGCGAACTCCGGCGCGATCAGCCCTTGGGACAGGTAACACACGGTCGGCAGCAGCCCGTCAGGGGTCTGCGCGAGCAGCGCGGCCAGCCGCTCGGTCAGCGCAAGCCGACTGCTGACCTGCTCCAGGTCACGGTAGGCCTCGGCGACGATCAGGTACCGCACGCGGTGCCCCCTTCCGGCCTGATCATGACACGCTCAGGGCGTGCCCGGCGCCTTGGGCCAGGCTTCACCCGGCTTCACCCGAGCCGGGTGATGAACACCGGGCACCATACGGCGATCGTGTCCCACGAACCAAGGCCTCGAAGGAGCGTGAACGAAACCCATGTCTGAGATGCAGTTGTACAGGCTGGGGGCTGACGTCCAGTGCGCCGACGGGGAGTGCGGCAAGCTCACCAGCCTCGTTGTCAGCCCCGACGAAGACGCCGTCACGCACCTCGTCGTCGACCAGGTACACGGGAAGGAGCCTGGCAGGCTTGTGCCGCTCGACCTTGTCGACACCGGGCTTTCCGCCAGCGCCGGCGGCCAGATCCGGCTGCGCTGTGGTATGGCGGAGTTCGATCGGCTGGTTCCGGCCGAGACGACGTATTCCTATCCGGGCGACGACGGGATCCGGCCTGGGGGGTCGATGGCATCGTGGCCCGATTACGCTCCCCCGGGAGTCATGGGCGGGCCTGGCTTGCCGCCCGACCCAGGGCCCGCGCAGGAGTTCACTGTCGATACCGTCCCTGATCAACTGCCAGGCGAGGACGAGGTGCCCCGTGGTCAGCACGCGCACGCGACGGACGGCGATATCGGCCACGTTCGGGGGATCGCGGTTGATCCGGCCACTGGTCGCGTGACCTTCGTGCTCCTGCGGATGGGGCACCTGTGGAACCGCAAGACAGTGTTCATCCCGCGGTCCGCCGTGTCCGCGGTCGGCGCGGACGGGTTCTACCTCAACATCACTTCCCAGGACGTGCACCACCTGCCGCACGCGGACATCGATCACCCGGCCGGCTAGCACCCGGCCTGCTGGGCCGGCCACGGGTCAGCGCACCCGGCGGAGCGCGTCGCGGTTGAGCGCGGCGACGGACGGGTAGCCGTCGACGGCCATGATCAGGTCGAGTTCCGCGAGGATGCAGCGCAGCACGTGCTCGATCCCGGCCTGACCACCGACCGCGAGGCCGTAGGCGTACGGTCGTCCGATGGCCACGGCCCGCGCGCCGAGTGCCAGCGCGGTCACCACGTCGGCCCCGCCGCGGACGCCGGAGTCGAAGATCACCGGCACGGGTCCGGCGGCGTCGACGACATCGGGCAGGCAGTCCAGGGCCGGCAGGCCTCCGTTGGCCTGGCGGCCGCCGTGGTTGGAGCACCACAGGCCGTCGACTCCCCCGTCGATCGCCCGGCGCGCGTCCTCCGGCGCGCAGATGCCTTTGAGCAGCAGCGGGAGCGAGGTCAGCGACCGCAGCCAGGGCAGGTCATTCCAGGAGAGCCGCTGATCGCCGAACAGCAGCGCCCACTGGCCAGTGGCCGCCCGCATATCCTCCTCAGGCGGCACGGCCAGGCGGCTGCGGAAGAGGGGGTCGCTGGTGTAATTGGCCAGGCACAGGCCCTTTAGCTGCGGGAAGCTCGCGAGCGTCAGGTCGCGTGGCCGCCAGCCCAGCGTCAGCGTGTCCAGCGTCACCACGATGGCCGAAAACCCGGCGGCTTCGGCCCTTCGCACCAAGCTCGCGCACAGCTCACGGTCGGCGGGCGGATACAGCTGGAACCAGCCAGGGGTGTCGCCGAACTCGGCAGCGACAGCCTCCATCGGATCCTGTGACAACGTCGAGGCGACCATGGGCACGCCCGTGGCTGCCGCGGCGCGGGCGCAGGCCTGGTCGCCGTGCCCGTCTTCGCAGCAGAGCCCGATCACGCCGACGGGCGCGAGCAGCAACGGCGTAGCCAAGCGGCGCCCGAACAACTCCACCGACACGTCGCGCTCCGCCGCCGCGGCGAGCATCCGCGGCATCAGCCCCCAGCGCTCGAAGGCCGCGACATTCGCGCGCTGCGTCCGCTCGTTCCCCGCCCCGCCGGCGACGTATGACCAGACCTCCGCCGACATGACCGCCTCGGCCTGCCGCTCCAGTTCCGCGTACGACATCGGCAGGGCCGGAAGCTTGCCGATCAGGCCGTCGAGATAGATACCGAACTGCCAGTCACCGTAGTTAGCCACCCACCGATTCAAGCGCACCATCAGCCACGGCGGGAAGCCGCTGGGGTGGGGCGGCGCCGCGGTGTCAGACTGGGCGCATGGCACGAGTTCCGCTGGTTCAAGATGACGACGAGACGGCGCGGGTCACCGGGGTCTTCGGCACCTTCAAGGACGAGGGCCGTGCCCCGTCGGACATCTACCGGGCGCTGGCCAACGTCCCGGGACTGATGACGGCGCACCGGGCGCTGCCGGAGGCGCTGCGCGGCCGGGAACACTGCCCGCCGCGGCTACGCGAGCTGGCGGTCCTGCGGCTGGCGCAGCTCGTCGGCTCAGCATACGAGTGGAGCCATCACCGTCCGATGGCCCTGGACGCCGGGGTCACCACGGAGCAGGCGGCAGCGCTGGCGGCCTGGCGTGACTCGGCCGCCTTCGGCCCAGCCGAGCGGCTGGTCCTGACCGCGACCGAGGCGGTCCACGCGATGGCCGTGACAGACGAACTGTTCAGTGCGCTGGAGGCCGGACTCGGCCAGGCGGGGGCGATGGAACTCATCGTGGTCGTCAGCCAGTACGAAGCGGTCGCCCGCATCATCCAGGCCCTGGGCGTCCAGGTCGAAGCCGACCACCAGCGACACCTCACCGATTGGGTCCCCAGCCGCGGGGAGTTACCTCGTCGACACGGGGTTATAGCCGGAAAGGGTCAAGTGGCCCGCGTCCACAGGAATGGTCACGCCGGTTACCTTCGCGGCGAGATCGGAGTTGAGGTAGAGCGCGGAGTCGGCGATGTCCTGCGGGTCCAGCCATGAGGCGCCTTTGAGCAAGGTGTAGTGGTGGCCGGCCTCGGTCATGTCCTCCTCGGTGCCTCCGGGATGCCCGGCGAACATGTCGAGCGCGCCCTGATGGCTGGTCATCGGGGTCTTGACCGCGCCTGGGCTGATGGCGTTGCACCGGATGCCGTACGGGGCCAGTTCCAGCGCGAGGTTCTTCATCAGCCCGATGACGCCGTGCTTGGCGGCCACGTAATGCGCGGTGTACTGCCCGGCCTCCAGGCCGTTGACCGACGCGATGATCACGATTGACCCGCTGTGCCGTTCGATCATGTGCGGAGCGACAGCCTTGGCGGACTTCCACACACCGGTGAGGTTGACGCCGACCATCTCCTCCCACTGCTCGTCAGTGAGCTCCCAGAACGAGCCGAGGGTCCAGATTCCGGCGTTCGCGATCAGGATGTCGATCTTGCCGAATTCCGCGATCCCCGCCGCCACGGCCGCGTCGAGTTCGGCCTGGGACCGGACGTCGGCCTTGACGGCTACCGCCCGCCGGTCGTGGGCCTCGACCTGCCGGACTGTCTCGTCGAGGTCCGCCTGGGCCGCGAGCTTGTAGGCGACGGTCGGCAACTGGTCCAGGACGTCGACGATGATCACATCCGCGCCCTCACGCGCGCAGGTGACTGCGTGGGCGCGGCCCTGTCCCCTGGCGCCTCCGGTGATGAAGGCCACCTTGCCGTCGAGCATCCCCATCGCGGTACTCCCTTTCCTCGACCATTCATCGACTGTGCCGGCGCGATACGGCACGACCTTCCGCGAGGATGTCGCGTCCCCGCCGTGTCGTGCAAGTGATCACCGTGGCGGCGGGCGGCATTCAGCGCGGGCCGGTTCTGTCCCGCCCGTCGGCGCGGGCCGTGCAGAGCATGGCGTACCGGCCGGGTGTCATGCCGAACGCCGCCTTGAACGCCCGCGTGAAGTGGGCCTGGTCGGCGAAGCCGGCCTCGGCGGCCGTTTGCGCCAGGGGACGTTCGTCGCGCAGCCAGCCCCGCGCCACGGACAGGCGCCGCATCACCGAGTACCGGTACGGGCTGGTCCCGTAGAGGGCGTGGAACTGACGCGCGAACTGGTAGCGGTCCAGGCCAGTGACGGCCTCCACCTCGCTCGATCGCACCATCGTGAGCCGGTCCCGCAGGAGATCGCGGCCGCGCTCGACCGCGGGCAGGTCCACCCGGCGGCGCAGGGCAGCGCCGGGGCCCGCGCCGCTGAGCCGAAGCAGTCCCCCGGCCAGCGCGAGCACGAGCGTGTCAAGCGCGAGCGGCTCTGGAGCGGCCGCGAATCCAGGCGTGCCCGCGAACGCCGCCCGCAGCACGCGCGCGAGAACGGGGTCGTCGGCAACCGGGGAGGCGAACGGCAGCGGCACCTGTCGCCCCGTGAGGGCAGGCAGCGCGGCGGCGATCCGGTCCGGGCTGACGTAGACCTGGCGGTAGCCGAACAGGCCCGGGCCCTCCGCCCGGCCGTCGTGCGGTTCGTCGGGATGCAGCACGTAGACCTGGCCCGGGAGGCTGCGCTCGACGGCGCCCCGGTAGTCGAAGGCCTGGACCCCTTCCTCGGTGACGCCGATCGCGTAGACATCGTGCCGGTGGCGGCTGAACGGGCGGCCGCTCAGGCGAGCGCGGAACAGCTCCACCCCGTCCGCCGGGCCTGTGGTCGCTACCCACTCCCGCGGGGCGCACGAACGTTCAAGACCAGCGCCGGCCAGCTCACCCAGGCTTGGAGCCATAGGCCCAATCTACGAAAGCGGCGCATGGAACTCATACGAGACCCCGACCGGCTTATCGCGTTCGCGATCTTCGCCGCGGTCGTGGCGGGAACCCCGGGCCCAGGCAACGCGCTGCTGACCGCCGTCGGCGCGCGGGCCGGTGTCCGGCGCGGGCTGCCGAGCCTGTTCGGGCAGGTGGCCGGGATGGGTGCGATGCTCTTCGCCGTGACCCTGGGGCTTGGCAACGTGCTGCTCGCGCATCCGCTGGCCCTGCAGGTGCTGAAGTGGGCCGGGGCGGCGCTGCTTTGCCTGATGGCCTGGCGGATCGCGACCGCGGGACACGCCGACGATGCCGCGGACGTCCCCGCTGGCTTCGCCCGCATGGCGGCCTTCCAGTGGGTCAACCCGAAAGGGTGGCTGATCAGCGTCGTCGCCGTGGCAACCTTCCTGGACCGGCGC
>Ga0335073_10003186_pt1 | contig 22779 bp, 20 predicted proteins | sample Lox_Sample_22_FD_207093 | JGI IMG/M metagenome (GOLD analysis project Ga0335073, IMG submission 207093) | Soil microbial communities from Loxahatchee National Wildlife Refuge, Florida, United States - Lox_Sample_2.2 | ecosystem: Environmental > Terrestrial > Soil > Wetlands | place: USA... | reverse complement strand
GTCGACGCGGGAACGGAGGGCGCGGTCGCGTCCGGCGCCGTGGGAAGCGAGGATTCCGAGGCCAGATCCTCGGGGAAGGTGGTCGTCAAGACGCCCGTAGGATCCGGTGGGGGCCGCGGATCGTCACGGTGGAGAGCGGCTGCGAGCGCGTGCCGGTAGCTCTCGACGACGAAGGCGCCCTGCACCAGCAGCTCGGCCTCGGTTTGCCGGATGAGCTGGTGGTCGTAGGTGCGCAGGATGGCGAGCGTGCCGAAGGGCAGCAGGAACAGCGCGACGTTCAGCGACAGGAGGACCGTGCGCAGGCGTGGGAGGCGCCGCACTAGACCGCCAGCCGGTAACCGACGCCGTGCACGGTCTCGATGGGATCGCCGCCGGCGGCCGCGATCTTCTGCCGCAGCCGCCGCACGTGGCTGTCGATGGTGCGGTCGCTCACGACCACTTCTCCCCCGTAGGCGCGGTCGATCAGCTCGTCGCGGCGATAGACCTTGCCGGGGTGCCCCATGAGCGCGCGCAGCAGCTCGAACTCCGTGGCGGTCAGCACGATCTCCTGCTGCTCCCAGAACGCCTTGAAGAGATCCTCGTCGAGCTTCAAGGGGCCGTGCGCCATGACGCGAGGCTTCTCCACGGGGACGGCCGGAGCGGCCGCTCGGCGAAGGACCGCCTTGATGCGCGCCACCAGCTCGCGCGGGCTGAAGGGCTTGAGCACGTAGTCGTCGCCGCCCAGCTCGAGCGCGAGGATGCGGTCGAGCTCCTCGGTGCGCGAGGAGAGGAAGACGATGGGCGTCGCCGCCTCCCGGCGCAGCGAGCGGCACACGTCGTAGCCGTCGAGTTCCGGGAGGGACACGTCCAGCACCACCAGATCCGGCCGGTCGGCGCGGAACCGCTCCAACGCCTGCGTGCCATCCCGCGCCTGATCGATGGCGAACCCCGCGGTCTTCAAGGCGAACTGCAGCACCTCGAGGATGTGCGGGTCGTCGTCGACGAGGAGGACCTTCTGCACGATTTCTGCACCGCTCCTGCGCCCACTTTCCTCGGGAGCGCCATCACGAAGGCACCGCGCCAGCTCAGTCTAGCACATGGACGCGAGGATCCCCCTCGCACCGCAAAGGAGAACGACCGTGAAGCTCTCTCGAATGACCGCGATGCTGGGCATCTACGCGGCGGCTTTTCTCGCCTGGCAGATCCTGGGCGCCGTGACCACCAGCCGAACCTCGACCCAGGAGCTGCGCCTGGGCAAGGACGTGCAGGACCTCTGGGGCGGCGAGCTGGCGCAGAGCGACCCCGACCTGCGTTTCCACTGGACGACGCACCACGAGGTGGTCGTCGATCAGCACACCGACGTCGTGGCCGACGAGCACGAGAACCAGGTCTCCCCGGACTCGACCGAGATCGCCGCCGACGTGGCGCTCGACCAGCGCCTCAAGGGGCTCGTCTGGTACTCGCTGTACGGCGTCACCTTCGACGGCCGCTGGACGTTCGCGTACCGGGGCGACGTGAAGGACGGCTACCTGCGGGTCTTCCTCAAGCTGCCCGATCCGTCGGCGATGTACGACGACTTCCGCTTCGAGGTCGACGGCGTCGACCGGACTCGCGATCTGTTGACCGACGGCGCCGAGCGCGGCGTGAACGTCCCGGTGAAGCCCGGTCAGTCCGTGGCGCTGCACGTCCACTACCGGACCCGCGGGATGGGCACGTTCAGCTACGCGCCCGAGCACGCAGCCACCCTCGCTCATTTCCACATGCGGCTCGACACCGACTTCGCCGACATCGACTACCCCCAGAACGCAACCTCGCCCACGCGCAAGGAGCGGCACGGCCTGGGCTGGCAGCTCGACTGGAGCTTTGCCCAGGTACTCTCGGGCAAGCCGATGGGCGTGGTGATGCCGAGCCACATCCAGCCGGGTGAGCTGGCGGCCGCGCTCTCGTTCTCGGCCCCCATCTCGCTGCTCATGTTCTTCGTGGTGCTGCTCGCGCTCGCGACGCTCCGCAAGCTCGACATCCACCCGATCAACTACCTGGCCATCGCCTGCGCGTTCTTCGCGTTCCAGCTCCTCTTCGCCTACTCCGTCGACCATCTGCCGCTGGGCTGGGCGTTCGCGCTGTCCTCGGGGGCCAGCATCGGCCTCGTCACGAGCTACCTGCGACTCGTGGTGGATGCGCGCTTCGCGCTGCGCGAGTCCGCGGCCGCGCAGCTGGTGTACCAGGTCGGCTTCGCGCTGGCGCACCTGTGGGAAGGCTACACGGGGCTCACGGTCAGCATCCTCGCGACGCTGACCTTGTTCCTGGTGATGCAGATGACCGGGCGGCTCAAGTGGTCGCAGCTGCTGGCGGCGCGGCCGGCCTGAGGCGCCGCTCGGAATCGGGGAGCACGCTCCTGGTGCTCACGCGGCGGCCAGCGTGAACCAGAACGTGCTCCCCTTCCCTTCCGCGCTCTCCACGCCAATCTCCCCCTTGTGCGCGAGCACGATCTCCCGGGCGATGTAGAGGCCGAGGCCGGCGCCGGGGCCGGTGGCGCCCGGGACGCGGAAGAACTTCTCGAACACCCGCTGCTGGTACTCCGCCGGAATGCCCGGGCCCTGGTCGGACACCTCGAAGCGAACGACCTTCTCGAGCGGTCTCGCCCGTACCGTCACCGTACCGCCGCGCGGGCTGTGGCGGATGGCGTTCGCCACCAGGTTCGCGAAGACGAGCTGGATGCGATCCGGATCCACCTGCACGTCCTGCCCGCCCGTCAGGTCCTCGGCGACCAGCACGACGTCGCTCTCCGCCGCGAGGCCCTGGTGCGTGTCGCGCGCGTCCTCGAGCAGCTTCGCCGTGGAGACGGCCTCGAAGCTCAGCTCCTCGCGCCCGGCCTGCAGCCTCGACAGGTCCAGCAGGTCGTCCACCATGCCTTGCAGCCGCTCGCAGTCCTCGCGCGCCGCGAAGAGCAGATCCTGTTGCTTCTCGGTCAGCGGGCCGGCGGCCAGCTCCAGGCAGAGGTGGATGGCCATGCGCAGCGAGGTGAGCGGCGTGCGCAGCTCGTGGGCCACCGTGGCCACCAGGTTGTTGGTGAGCTCGTCGAAGCGCTGCAGGCGCGTGACGTCCTGGAGCACGACGGCGGCGCCGTGGAGCTGCCCTTCCGCGTGCACCGGCGTCGCGCGCGGCAGGAGGTAGCGGGTGCCGTCCGGCAGGTCCAGCCGGATGGCCTCCTCGAGCCCCTTGGGCGTGTAGGCCCCCTTCCCGGTCAGCACGTGCGTCCGCAGGCGCTCCATCACCTCGCGGACGGCCGGATCGGCCTGGGCCAGCGGCTGCAGGCCGCCGCCCACCTCGATCTTGAGCAGGCGCGTGGCCGTCTCGTTGGTCGACAGCACGCCGCCTTCCGTGTCGAAGATCACGACCGCGTCCGGCAAGCTGTCGATGGCCGCCTGTGACGCCCCCTGGGCCAGGAGCAGCTCCCCCAGCGAGCTCTCCCGGTACTGGCGCAGGCGGTCGGCCATGACGTTGAAGTCGCGCGCCAGCTGCGCGACCTCGTCGTCACCCCGCACCACTGCGCGCGCTTCGAGATCGCCCTCCCCCAGCTTGCGGACCGCGTCGGCGAGGACCGACAGCGGCCGCAGGAGCCGTGCCGTGAAGGCGCCCGAGGCCACGACGCCCAGCAACAAGGCCAGCGCGGTGGCGAACAGGAGCAGCTCGTCGGCGCTCTCCATGTCGCGGTGCGCGGCCTCGCTCTTGCGCACCATGGCGTCCTCGTTGATGGCGAGGATCTGCGAGGATGCGGTCTCCACGCGGAGAAACTGCGGCTCCAGCTGCGACAGGTAGAAGCGCCGGAGCTCGGCCGGGTCGTCGGTCGCCAGGTAGCGATCCAGCAAGGCGAGGTACTCCCGCCAGCCGGCGGCCAGCTCCTGCGTGGCCTCGGCTTCGCCGACCTCGGTGATGTCGTGCTGCTGGGCGTCCAGCTCCGCCTCGAAGCGCGGCCGGCTCTCCCGGGCCTGCGCCACGCCGACGTCGCGCTCGCCGAGCGCCACGAAGACCGCCGCGGCGTCCATTCGCTGGAGGGCCTGCTGCATCCGCTCGGCGGCCAGGACGCTGCGGTAGTTGTCCTTGAGGATGGACTGGGAGCTGCGGCCGAGCAGGCGCGCGGTGTGCACGGCGATGGCGCCGATCACCACCAGGGTCGCGACCATCGGCAGGAGCGCGAGGAGGAGCTTCTGCCTCAGGTTCACGGCGCCGCCTTGCGCTCGAGGGCGAGGATGTGCAGGTCGAGATCCCGCGCCAGCCGCACCATGCGCATCATGACCGAGAGCCCGAGCAGCCGCTGCAGCCGCGACTCTTCGGACCGGCCGATGACGACGTGCGCGACGTCGTGCGAGCGGGCGAACTCGACGAGCGCCCGCGCGGGATCCGTGGCCTCCAGCCGCACCACCTCGGCCCCCAGCTCGCGCGCCATGGCGATGTTCGCGAGCAGGTGCCGCTGGCTCTCGGCGTCGATGAGGTGCGGCGCCTCGCGCGGCGTCTGCACGTACACCACGAACCAGTCGGTGTTGTAGCGCCCCGCCATGCGCGAGCCGCGCCGGAGCAGCTCGGCGGCGCGCGGCGACGACGAGGCCATGCAGACCATCACGCGCTGGCTGGCGCTCGCGCTGGGGCGCTTCTCGGCGGCCTCGGTGGCCTTGCCCCGCTCGGTGGCGCGGTCGAGGCTCTCGGCGACCTCGCGCAGCGCCAGCTCGCGCAGCGTGGAGAGGTTCTCGGGCCGGAAGAAGTTCTGGAGCGCCTGCGAGACGCGCTCCTGCGGGTAGATCTTCCCGGCGGTGAGGCGATCGATGAGGTCCTCGACCGCGAGGTCCAGGGTCACGACCTGATCCGCCTGCTTCAGGAACGTGTCGGGGACGGTCTCGCGCACGACGACGCCGGTGTTGCGCTGGATGAGGTCGTTGAGCGACTCGAGGTGCTGCACGTTGAAGGCGCACAGGACGTTGATCCCGGCGGCCAGCAGATCGAGCACGTCCTGGTAGCGGCGCCGGTTCTTGCTCCCCGGAGCGTTGGTGTGGGCGATCTCGTCGACGATCACGACCGCGGGGTGGCGGGCGATGACCGCGTCGAGGTCCATCTCCTCGACGGTGACGCCGCGGTACTCGACCTTCCGCAACGGCACCTGCTCGAGCCCCTCCAGGAGCGCCACCGTTTCGGGCCGTCCGTGGGTTTCGACCAGGCCGATCACCACGTCGACACCCCGGCGCTTGAGCGCCCGCGCCTCCTCGAGCATGCGGTACGTCTTGCCGACGCCGGCGGCGAAGCCGATGTAGACCTTGAGCCGGCCGCGCCGGCTGCGCTCGACGAGCTCGAGAAAGTCCTCGGCGCGGTTGCGGGGCGTCGCCATGGAGGCGACGGAGATCTAGCACGTTCTTCAGCGCGCCGGCTTGCCGAACTGTCGATCCAGCGCGAGGTTCAGCGCGAGGACGTTGACGCGCGGCTCGCCCAGGAAGCCGAGGTCCCGCCCCTCCACGTTCTCCTGCACGACCTGGCGAATCCGGTCCTCGGCCACGCTCCGGGCGCGCGCGACGCGCGGAACCTGCCAGAGCGCCGTGTCGGGCGAGATCTCCGGATCGAGGCCACTGGCCGAGGCGAGCACCAGCTCCGCCGGCACCGGCCCGGCACCCGGATTGGCCTTCTGCAGGGCGGTGACGTCCGCGGCCACGCGATCGTGCAGCTTCTGCGACGTCGGCCCGAGGTTCGAGCCTCCCGAAGCCGTGGCGTCCCAGCCCTTGTCCCCCGCCGCCGAGGGGCGCGGCTGGAAGTAAGCGGGATTCGCGAAGCCCTGGCCGATGAGGAACGACCCGACGACCTTGCCGGACTCGTCGGTGGCCAGGCTGCCGCTGGCGCGCGCGGGGAACAGCAGCTGCGCCAGACCCGTCATCACGAGCGGGTACCCGAGGCCCGTCAGCAGCAGCGTGAAGAGCGTGACCCGCAGCGCCGTCAGCGTGAGCGAGGCCATGGAGGCTCCTTTCGAGGCGGCGGCGGTCACTTGAGCCCCAATCCCACCAGGCCCAGATCGATGAGCTTGATGCCGACGAACGGCGCGATCACGCCACCCAGCCCGTAGATCAGCATCGAGCGCCGCAGGAGCGCCGCCGCACCCACGGGGCGGTAGGTCACGCCGCGCAGCGAGAGCGGGATGAGCAGCACGATGATCACCGCGTTGAAGATCACCGCCGCCAGGATGGCGCTCGACGGAGAGCCCAGGTGCATCACGTTCAGCGGCGCAATCTCCGGGAACACGCCCATGAACATCGCGGGCAGGATGGCGAAGTACTTCGCGACGTCGTTGGCGATCGAGAAGGTCGTGAGCGCCCCGCGAGTCATGAGGAGCTGCTTGCCCACCTCGACGATCTCCAGCAGCTTGGTCGGATCGGAATCGAGGTCGACCATGTTGCCCGCCTCGCGCGCCGCCTGCGTGCCGCTGTTCATCGCCACGCCCACGTCGGCCTGCGCCAGCGCCGGCGCGTCGTTCGTGCCGTCGCCGGTCATGGCCACGAGCTTGCCCTTGGCCTGCTCCTCCTTGATGAGCGCCATCTTGCGCTCCGGCGTGGCCTCGGCCAGGTAGTCGTCGACTCCCGACTCGCGCGCGATGCTCGCCGCGGTGCGCGGGTTGTCGCCGGTGACCATGACGGTGCGGATGCCCATGGCGCGGAAGCGCGCAAAGCGCTCGCGGATGCCGGCCTTCACCGTGTCCTTGAGGTGGATGACGCCGAGCAGGCGGTTCCCGTCGGCCACCGCCAGCGGCGTGCCGCCCTGATCGCCGATGTGCGCACCGATCTCGTTGGCCTCGGCCGAGGCCTGGCCGCCGAGGGCCTCCACGTGGCGGGAGACCGCGTCGATGGCGCCCTTGCGCACCTGGCGCCCGCCGGCGTCGCAGCCGCTCATGCGCGTGTTGGCGCTGAAGGCGATGAAGACGGCGCTCGGATCTCGCTGTCCTTCGGGGACGTCGTACTTCTCCGCCAGCAGCTTGAGGATCGAGCGCCCCTCCGGCGTCTCGTCGGCCAGGCTGCCGAGGCGCACGGCCTGCGCCAGCTCCTCGATGCGGATGCCGCGCAGCGGGATGAGCTCCGCGGCCATGCGGTTGCCGTAGGTGATCGTACCGGTCTTGTCGAGCAGCAGCGTGTCCACGTCGCCGGCGGCCTCGATCGCGCGGCCGCTCTTCGCCAGCACGTTCTTGCGCAGCAGTCGATCGATGCCCGCGATCCCGATGGCCGGCAGCAGGCCGCCGATGGTGGTGGGAATGAGGCACACGAGCAGCGCGAAGATCACCGTCACGGTCGGCGAGGCCCCGGAGTAGACCGCGAGGGGCACCAACGTCGCGCAGGCGAAGATGAAGATGATGGTCAGGCCGACGAGCAGGATGTGGAGCGCGATCTCGTTGGGCGTCTTCTGGCGCGAAGCGCCCTCGACCAGGGCGATCATCCGGTCCAGAAACGTCTCGCCGGGGTTCGCCACGATCTCGACGACGATGCGGTCGGAGAGCACGCGCGTGCCGCCGGTCACGGCCGAACGATCGCCGCCGCTCTCGCGGATCACCGGGGCCGATTCGCCGGTGATGGCCGACTCGTCGACCGAGGCGATGCCCTGGACGATGGTGCCATCGCCGGGTATGAAGTCGCCGGCCTCGGCGACGACGCGATCACCCTTGCGCAGGGCGGAGGCCGGCACACGCTCTTCCTTCCCGTCCTCGCCCAGCCGCCGCGCCTCGATCTCCTTGCGCATCTTGCGCAAGGTGTTCGCCTGCGCCTTGCCGCGGCCCTCCGCCATGGCCTCGGAGAAGTTGGCGAAGACCACGGTGAACCACAGCCAGAGCGTGGTCGTCCCGGTGAACCACAGCGGCGCGCTCGGCTTGCCGCCGCCCAGCAGATCGCGGAACCACAGGAAGGTCGTGAGCGCGCTGCCCACCTCCACCACGAACATGACCGGGCTCTTGATGACGTGCCAGGGCGCGAGCTTCTTGAAGCTGTCGGCGACGGCCGGCCAGAAGATGGCCGGGTCGAGCAGGCGAATGTTCTTCTGGCGCTTCATGGCGCTCTCCTAGAACAGCTTCCCGTGCAGCGCGAGGAAGTGCTCGGCGATGGGGCCCAGCGAGAGCGCGGGGAAGAACGTCAGCGCGCCGACGATGAGGATCACGGAGATCAGGAGCCCCACGAAGAGCGCGCCGTCGGTGGGGAAGGTCCCCAGGCCCGGCTCCACCGTCTTCTTGCCCACCATGGAGCCGGCGATGCCGAGCGCCGGGACGATCATGAGAAAGCGCCCGATCAGCATGTCGGCGGCCAGGGTCACGTTCCAGAACGGGGTGTTGGCGTTCAGCCCCGCGAACGCCGAGCCGTTGTTCCCCGCGCCGCTCGAGAAGGCGTAGAGGATCTCGGCCAGTCCGTGCGGACCCGCGTTGTTGAGCGAGGAGAGGCCGGGCTTCACCACTGCGGCCCACGCCGAGAACGTGAGGATGATCGCCGGAAAGATCAGCGCGTACAGCATCGCGAGCTTGATCTCCTTGGCCTCGATCTTCTTGCCCAGGTACTCGGGCGTGCGTCCGACCATGAGCCCCGCGATGAAGACCGCCAGCAGGACGAACACCAGGATCCCGTAGAGGCCGGCCCCCACGCCCCCGAAGATCACCTCGCCCAGCTGGATGTTCACGAGCGGAACGAGCCCGCCGAGCGGCGTGAAGCTGTCGTGCATGGCGTTCACGGCGCCGCACGAGGCGTCGGTCGTGACGGTCGCGAAGAGCGCCGAATCGGCGACGCCGAAGCGGGTCTCCTTGCCCTCGAGGTTCCCCGAGGGCGCCACCGCGAGGCCGTGGATGGCCGGGTTCTGATGAGCCTCCGCCCAGTAGGCGGTCGAGACGCCGGCGAAGAAGAGCACCCCCATGGCGGCGAAGAGGGCCCAGCCCTGCTTCCGGTCCCCCGCCATCCGGCCGAACGTGTAGGTCAGCCCCGCCGGGATGGCGAAGATCGAGAGCATCTCCAGGAAGTTCGTGAAGGGGGTCGGGTTCTCGAACGGGTGGGCGCTGTTGGCGTTGAAGAAGCCGCCGCCATTCGTCCCGAGCATCTTGATCGCCTCCTGCGAGGCGAGCGGCCCCAGGGCGATCACCTGCTTCACGCCCTCGAGGGTCGTGATCTCCTTGTAGGCGTCGAGGTTCTGAATGGCGCCCTGGGAGATCAGGGCGAGGGTGTAGACGACGCAGATGGGCAGGAGCACGTAGAGGGTCGCGCGGATGAGATCGACCCAGAGGTTGCCGATGGTCTTCGGGGCCTCCGGACCGCGGCGCCGCGTGAGCCCGCGCGCCACGGCGACGGCCACGGCGATGCCCGACGCCGCGGACGTGAAGTTGTGCCACGCGAGCCCGGCCATCTGGGTCAGGTAGCTCATCGTGGTCTCTGGCGTGTAGGCCTGCCAGTTCGTGTTCGTCACGAAGCTCGCGGCGGTGTTGAAGGCGAGCGCGGGCTCGACCGCGCCCAGGTGCTGCGGGTTGAAGGGCAGCACGCCCTGCAAGCGCTCGATGGCATAGGTCACGAGCACGCCGAAGAGAGAGAAGACCAGGAGGGACGCGGTGTATTCGATCCACCCCTGTTCCCGCTCGGGATCGACGCCGCAGAGCCGGTACGAGAGCCGCTCGAGCGGCCCGAAGAGCCGCGGCAGCGGCTGCCGCTCGCCCTCGAAGACGCGGAACATGTACGCGCCCATCGGAACGGTGATCGCGGCGATCAGCCCGAAGTAGACGAGAATCTGGATCCAGCCGTTGGCAGTCATGGACGGGCCTCGGGCGCTAGAACCGCTCGGGACGGATCAGCGCGTAGACCAGGTAGAGGGTCAGCAGGACGCTCAAGATGGCTCCGGCCATGTACTCGGCGCTCATGCGGCCCTCACATGCGCTCGCAGGCGTAGACGTACGCGAGCGAGATCAGAAAGAAGACGACGGTCGACACAGCAAAGACGGCATCGAGCATGGGCGACTCCGTGGCGGCCGTATACAGCAAACGACGTGCCGCGTCCGCCGCTGCCGCCAGAAGCGAGAGGCCTCGGATCGATCGTGCAAACTTCACGACCGGCCCGGGAACGGCCGTGCGCCTTGCAATGGCTTGCCGATGACCTCCCAGGGGGCGCGCGGCCCTGGCGCTGGCGCGGCGATTGCTTTACCGGGCCGCTCAGAAAGATCGAGAGGTGGCCGTCATGTCATCGACCTGGAAAGCTCTGTGGATTGCGGTCGCGTGCCTGGGAAGCGGCCTGTACGCAGACGGTGCGGAGCCCGCCCAGGCGCCGGCACAGAATGCGTCTGCCGCCGGGACACCTGACGCCGGTGGGCCTCCCCCGGAGGGTGGCTCTTCAGCCGCCGCGGCCTCGCCGCCCGAAGCCCCCGCGCCCTTCGGCTTCGCCGATTTCTCCTGGGCGCCTGCGAGCGCGGGCGCCCCCGAGCGGCCGCTCACCTGGGGCCCGTTCACCGGCGAGGTCCGCGTCGACATGCCGTACCACCTCGACATGAGCATGCCCATCGATCATACGATCTCGGGATCCAGCGAGGTCTTCCGCAGCAACGAGTTCCAGCTCACGCAGATCGGCTTCGGCGGCGACTTCTTCTACAAGAACGTGCAGGCGCGTCTCATGACGCAGTTCGGCATGTACTCGGAGACGACGCCCCGCAACGACGCCAGCCCCGCAGTGGGCCAGTGGAACCTCGCGGACGCCTACCGCTACATCTCGGAGGCGTACGGCGGGTACCACATCAACGTGCTCGACGGCATCAACATCCAGGGCGGCATCTTCATGTCCTACATCGGCCTCTGGAGCTACTACAACTTCGACAACTGGACCTACCAGCCGTCGTACGTCTCGTCGAACACGCCGTGGTTCTTCAACGGCATGCGCGTGCAGATCTTCACCTCGGACAAGCTGAAGATAGAGCCCTGGTTCGTCAACGGCTGGCAATCCTATGGCGTCTACAACCAGCAGCCGGGCGTCGGACTGCAAGTCCTGTACGCCCCCACGGGCTGGCTGCGGATCCTCGGCAACCAGTACTACGGCGCGGACACGCTGCAGACGCCCGGCCGCATGCGCATCCACACGGACGACAGCATCATGGTCAAGTGGTACGAGGCCAAGGGGTCGCGCTTCCTCAGCAAGGGTGCCGCGTCGCTCACCGTGGATCTCGGCTGCGAGTGGGGCGGCGGCAGTGGCACGGCGGACGGCACGCTCGCTCCCTCCGGCCAGGTGACCTGCGCCAACGGCACCGCGGCGGTGCCGGCGCAGTTCTTCGCCGGCTTCATGGCCTACGCGCGCCTCTGGTTCGACCAGGACATCTTCGGCTTCACCGCGGGCGGCGGCGCGATCACCAACCCGGGTCGCTACCTGGTGCTCCTGCCGCCGATCAACGGCGCGACGGCCATCTCGGGTACGCCGTACTTCCCCGAGGGCCCGGGACAGCCCTTCCAGGCCTGGGACATGCAAACGACGTTCGACTACATGCCGAACGGCTACGTGACGTTCCGCTTGGAATACACGCACCGGGCCGCGAGCGTGCCCTACTTCACCGGACACTATGGCGTGACTCCGATCGTCGACGGCGTGATGGGCGACGTGGGCGCGCCGGGCAGCGTGGTGCCGGGCTGGAGCCCGGACCTGACCCCCACCGAGGACCGCCTCACGTTCGCCATGATGGTCAAGCTCTAGCTCGTGCGCCGGCTCGCCCTCGCGGTGCTTCTCGCCACGGGCCCGGGGTGCTGGGAGCTGCTCCCTGCCTCCCGCGATCCGATCCGCGACGCGGAGCACCGCGAGCCGCACGTCTGCCCGGCCGGCGATCCGGCCTACCCGCCGGCCCTCTTCGAACCCGGCGAGATCCTCTCGGTCGCGCCGCTGTACTACACGCGCAGCCAGCGTGGCTCGCAGACGCAGGTCCTCTACGGCTCGATCCTCGAGCTGCGCCCCATCCAGGGCCTCACGTCGGAAGATCTCGAGCGCCTGCTCAACTGCCACGCCGTGCGCAGCCTGCTCGGCCGCGCGGGAGAGCCCGCCGTGCCGAACGATCCGTTCTGGGCGCCCGGCCACGTCGTGCACGTGCGCGTCGAGTTCGACGAGGGCGTGACGCGCGCGAAGGTCGAAGCGCGCGACTTCGACGGCGCCCAGGCCGTGCTCCAGCGCGCGCGCGCGTTCGTCGGCCAGCGCCCGCCTTGAGTCTCCTCGCGACCGCGGCGCTGCTCTTCGTGACGGCGCTCGCCGAGATCGCCGGCTGCTACTTGCCGTTTCTCTGGCTGCGGCGGCACGGCTCGCCGTGGCTGCTCGTGCCCGCGGCCGCGAGCCTCGCCCTCTTCGCGTACCTCCTGTCCCTCCATCCCACCGCCGGCCGCGCGTACGCCGCCTACGGCGGCGCGTACGTCACCGTGGCCCTAGGCTGGCTCTGGCTCGTCGAACGGCAGATACCCACCCCCACGGATCTCGCCGGTGCGGGGCTCGCGCTGCTCGGCATGACCGTGATCGTGATCGGCGGCGCCCTCCGCTGATCCCCGCCGTCCCCGTGCATGCTGGAGCGCGCGTTCCACCCCACGGCCGTGCTCCGCTTCTGACCGCGGAGGGCCCGCGTCGAGGCGCCCTCGGGCAGGCGCTACCTCTTGCGCCGCCGCAGCAGCGCGAGCGCCGCCATCCCGAGCAGCGAGAGGTCCGCGCCTGCGGCGCCGCAGCCGCATCCGCCGGACGCCTTCGCGGTGCCTCCGTCGGCCGCGCCCGACGTCGCCCCACCCGTATTCGAACCGGTACCACCGGTGTTCGACGTGCCCGACCTGCCGGCGGTGCCGGACGCACCACCGCTGCTCGCCGCACCGCTGCTGCCCTTCCCGCCCGTCGAGGCGCCGCCACTCGAGCCCGTGATTCCGCCCGAGCTGCCCCCGCTCGCCGTCCCCGTGCTGCCGCTCGAGCTTCCCGAGCCTCCATCGGGGAACGTGAAGCCGCCGTCCACCAGGCCGCCGTCGTCCTCGTACTCGAAGGCGCCGATGTCCCAGTGCGCGTTGTCGCGCGTGACGCCGCTGGCGGTCGCGAGGTACTCGGCCACGGGCTCGAGCGCCACGCCTCCATCGGTCGTTCCCGGGTCGATCCCCGCATCGATGCAAGGCGAGCCCGCGGACAGATCGTAGTCGTAGGCCGCCTGGTTCACGAGCAGCGGGTCTCCCTGCGCGTCCGTCCAGTCGTGACTCTGCGACAGCAGGCCCGGCGCGCCCCCCGTGAGCGAGCCGGCGCCGTGGAAGATGTCGTCGATCTCGACGACCGACGGCGTCCCGCCCACGTGCAGGAACGTGCCCGCGGAGGCGTCGTTCACGATCGTGTTCCCCACGAGGTAGAGCTGCTGGATCGGGTTGTCCTGGTTCTCTTCCGCGTAGTTCACGATGATCGAGTTGCCCTGGCTGGCGCCCGTCTGCGACTGCTCGATGGCGTTGCCGATCACGTACGAGAGGCCGCCCTGCGGCAGATCCAGCTCGTAGCTGGACGAGCCATCGCCGAGATCGGCGAGCAGGTCGTACAGGACGTAGTTGGTCCAGCCCCGCGACTTGAGCAGGTGCCCCCGGTTCGCCTCGTGGGAGTAGCAGTACTGCACGGTGACGGTCCCGTACTGGCCCAGGTACATGTTGTGGGTGTAGCCGTCCCCGGCGCCGTTGTTCGCGAACTCGGAGAACTGGATCAGCACGTTGCCCGTGCCGTTCGTGGGCGGGCTGCCGAGGATGCCGTCCTGGTCGTCGTGGAAGTAGCAGTTCGAGACCGTCAGGTTCTCGACCTGGTGGCGGATCGCGGCGCCGTTGTCGTCGCCCGGCTGCGTGCCAGCATCGATGGCGGCGCCGGCCAGCTCGAAGTTCTCGATGGTCACGCTCTGCGCCGGCGGCTCGATGGTGAAGATGCCCTTCTCGCCCGCGACCGTGGTCGCGAGCCCGGTGTTGTCGATCTTCGCCCGCCCGTTGACGCCGCGGATGGTGAGAGCGTCCGTGCTCCACGCGCAGTAGTCGCCGGTGTAGTCGCCGGAGGCGTCGACCTCGATGACGTCTCCGGCGGAAGCGGCGGCGATCGCATCGCACGGCTTCGCGTAGGTCTGCCCGGGGCCGACCTGCAGCGTGGCCGCCCCGGCCTGGCCGGCGAGCAAGGCGGTGAGAGCCGCCAGGGCGCGCTTCACGTGGGCGGCGCGTCGAGCAGCAGCGACTGCGCGACCTGCTTGTCCCGGCGCAGCTTCCAGATCACGCCGTCCAGGTAGTAGTGCGAGAAGGTCAGGGAGAGCCAGGTCACGCCGCCCCAGGTCTCGATCGTCCAGCTCGTGCCCCGCGTGAGCAGGGAGCCGCCGTAGATCAGCACGTAGCCGCTGCCGGCGAGCGCCCAGAGCAGGCAGGAGTAGAGAAACACGCGCCCCCAGCCCGGCTGCGACAGCCAGCTCACGACCCTCGCATAGGGGGCGACGCCCTTCGTCCACGCGTTGCGATGGTAGAAGCGCACGATCCCGATGTACTGGAGCCCGTGCCAGCAGGCCGCCGCGGCGAAGGCCGTCGTGCCGTCCGTCTTGATGAGCAGGAACGGGACCGCGAAGCCGAGGAAGGCGCAGAGCAGGAAGCCGACGCGGATCCAGGCGGAGGCACGCGCCTCGCGGACGCGCAGGACCAGGTAGACGAGCGCGAGGCACACGACCACGCCGAGCAGCGCGTGGATCACCGGCCACGGCAGGTCCGGGTAGGCGACCTCGGTGCCGAACAACGTCCGCGGGCCGGTCTTGAGGCGGTGCAAGGCGCACCAGGCGACGGACAGGTAGAGCAACGGCCGCTCGAGCCGCAGCGCCAGGGCGCTGTCCGGCTCCCCCGAGCGCCGCTGGTAGATGCGCAGCAGGCCCCAGTTCTGCTGCAGGAAGTGCCAGGTCGCCCAGTAGAGCAGGACCGTGTTCTCGAGCGCGAAGCCGCGCGCGCCCCAGAAGGTCAGGCCGACGATGGCGCCGAGGATGGCGAGCGGCACCAGGAAGATCTGCACCGGCCGCTTCTTCCACTCGCGCCGGTCCATGTACACGCGGGTCCAGGTGGACGCGAGGTGCGGGCCGTTGCTCGCGATGGCCACCGCCGCGAGCACGTAGAAGCCGCTCACCCCGAAGGAGGCCGAGGCGATCCAGGCCGCGAAGACCGTGAGCACGCTCGCGAAGAAGAAGGCGCCGTCGAACCACGGACCCACGATGAAGGGCGTCGCGGCGCGGGGCTCGGCGGCCGCCCGGGGCACGGCCGACACGTCGAGGGCCGAGGAGCTCATGACGCGCTCATACCGCCTTTGGCAGCCCGCGCCAACCCCTCTCCCGGGCCCTCGTGTGAACGTGCTAGCCTCCCGGCCGTGAGCGCCGTCCTGGCCGCCGCCATGCTGCTCAGCGCGTCGCCGGGCGTGTGGCACTACCGGACGCCCGACGGTGTCGATCACTACGCGGGCGCCGGCGACGTGCCCCCGGCGTATCGAGCGGGCGCGCAGCCCGTGGACCTCGCCCACGTTCCGCTCAACGGGGCGGCCGCCAAGGACATCGAGGCGGCCGTCGATCGCGCGGCCGCGGCGCGCGCCGAGGCGTCGAGCCAGGGCGGCGCCGCGCGCGCGGCCCGCTGGCTGCCCGACTTGCCCTGGTTCATCGGCGGCGCGATCCTGCTCGTCGCCGCCGCCTGGCTGCTGCACCGCCTCTACCGCCGCCGCTACTCCGGCGACGAGCGCGTCTGGCGCGCCGCACGGCTCGCCACGTGGCTGGCCGGCGTGAGCGTGCTGCTCGTCGTGGTGAGGCTGACGATTCCCCACCTGGGCCGCTTTCGCGCCCAGCTGGCGCGCTTCGGCTTCGACGCACTGGTGGCCGAGGAGGATCGCAACTCGGACGCCCTGCACCACGGGCTCCAGCAGGCAGAGCTCAAGGCCGCGGGGGCCGGCGCACCGGCCTCGCGTCCGCCGCCCCAGCCGTTCTGGAGCGGGGCGCCACCGCCGCCCGGCCTGCTCCACCGCTGAGCCGTCACGCCCACCACGGGGCTGCTCGGCTCAGTACGCCCGCCCGTCCTTGTGGCGGAACACCAGCGGTCCCGAGCGGTTGCCCGGGCCGGCGGCGAGGTCCACGTCCGGGTACTCCACGCGGTCGTCGTCGCTGCGCGCGCCCACCACCAGGAGCACCGCCTCGCGCTCCGAACGGTTCTGCACCTGGTGGCCGTTCCCGTCGCCCGCCTTGAACGCCGCGCAGTCGCCCGCGCGCAGGGGCTCCTCGCCGGCGTCCGTCGCGAGGACCACCTCGCCCGAGACCACCTGCACGAACTCGTCCTCGTGCGTGTGCCAGTGCCGCTGGCTGGACCAGCAGCCCGGCGGCAGCGTGACGAGGTTCACCCCGAACTGCGTGAGCCCGGCGGCCTCGCCCAGCTTCAGCCAGCGGCGCGCCCGGCAGGGCTCGTCGAACGGCTTCGGATAGCGCGAGCCGGCGCCGCGCGGGGCCTTCGAGAGATCGATCTTGGGCATGGTGGCGGGGATGATAACGGCCGGTCCCCCCCGGGGCCAGACCGGCGCGCCGCCTGGCGATCGGATCCAGGGAAACTTCGCACCGGCCATGTCGATCTGGCGGCTCCTCGTTCGTCGGCAGTATAGAAGCGGGGGAAACGGAAACCCGCCCACGAGGAGACGCCCATGGCCGAGAATACCGTCAAGCTCCACCGAGTCCTTCGTTCATCGCCCGAGCGGGTCTATCGAGCGTTCCTCGACCCCGACGCCATGGCCAAGTGGCTGCCGCCCCATGGCTTCACGGGCAAGGTCCACCACCTCAAGGCCGAGGTCGGCGGGACGTACAAGATGTCGTTCACCAACTTCACCACCGGCCGGAGCCACTCGTTCGGTGGCGAGTTCCTCGAGCTCGTTCCGAACGAGCGCATCCGTCACACCGACCAGTTCGACGATCCGAACGCGCCCGGTCGGATGCAGACCACCGTGTCGCTCAAGAAGGTGTCCGTCGGCACCGAGCTGACGGTCGTGCAGGAGGGAATTCCGCGCGCCATTCCAACCGAGGCCTGTTACCTCGGCTGGCAGGAATCGCTGACGCTGCTCGCGCAGCTCGTCGAGGCCGAGATCAAGGAGGGGGTACATTCGTGAAGCTCTGCGGCCACGCACCGAGGGCCAGGGGCAGACCGTCGACCGACTCGAGCCGACAGTGGAGGCCTGCACGCCGTGGCTAGAGGCGTTGAGACCGTGCGATCGGGGACGCACGGGCTCCACCGGGCGAATGACGGCTTCCTTCGACGCGCGGACGGCCTGCGATCGCCCGCGGTGGCCGTGGTTCCTTGGCCACGGCGCGTCATCCCGAGCTCGCGACGTCACGGCCTTTGAACGCTGACCGTGCGTTCGTGCGTGGTCGGCTCCGGTTCGGGGTCGCTGGCCGACAATTCGCGGTCGCTGGTCGAGCGATCGAGGTCGCTGGTCGACCGATGGCCCGTGGTCGCGGCCCGTGGGCGCTCGCTGGGCGTGTGATCGCGGGCTCTGCCCGTGAGTCCCCGCACGGTGACCGTGCGATCGGCCTCGCTCGCGTCGAGTCCTCGATCGCAGCCAGCCAAGCCGCGTCCGCACGATTCCAACTGGCGAGCGGTGGCCGTGTGAGGGACCTCGCACGAAGCTTGTTCACGCACGCTGGACGAGCGTTCGAAGGCTCTCGGCGAGAGCCCACGGACTCACGGCGTGCGTGCTCGCGCGGGAAGCCAGCGATCGCGGGTGGTCATTGTCAGGCACGCCACTGAGACGAAGCGTGGCCGGGTGGTGGCCCACTGCGCTCGATCGGAGGGCCTGTCTCCTGCGGTGGACGACCACCGATCGCGATCGGAGGCGGCCTGCCGGGGGTTGGTGCCCGACCACGCGCGATCGGTCATCCAGCGATCCAGGACTCTCGACGTGCGATCGTGCTCGCTCGACGTGCGATCGCGAATTGGAATGATGCGAGCTCGATCGGAGCCCGTCCATGCGTCGACTCGAAGTCACTGATCGCGATCGGAAGGTCTCCGTGCGTCGACTCACATCGTCATTGCTCGATCGCATCGCCTCCGAGGTCGATCGCACGATGACCATGGCCAGGCGGCGCCCCACAATCCATCGAAACCAATGGCCTTTTCTCCATTTTGGAGAAAAGCGCCCGCGGGCGGGCCATTCCCGCTCGCCCACCGGCCCTCCCCCCCTAACCATCGATTCTGGCGCGCGTTTACCGCCAGCCGCCGCCCAAGGCCACGAAGAGGGCGGCCGTGTCCTGCAAGCGCTGCGCGACCGCCTGATCGTGGCCCAGCCGCGCCTGGAGCAGCTGTCCGTCTGCCGTCAAAACTTGAAGGTAGCTCGCCACGCCGGCGCGGTAATTGGCCTGCGTCAGCTGCAAGCCCTCCTCTGCGGCCCGAAGCGCCCTCCCCTCGGCGTCGAGCAGCTCCGCGTCGTTCGCGAGGGCCCGCAGCGCGTCGGCCACCTGCTCGAGGGCCGAGAGGACGGTCTGCCGGTAGCTGGCGAGCGCCTGCGTCCGGGCGGCGACCGCGGCCTTGCGCTGGAACCAGAGCGTGCCCCCGGCGAAGAGCGGCGCCGTGAGGCTGGCGCCGAGGTTCCAGACCACGCTGCTCGCGCTGAACAGCGAGGAGATCTGCCCGTTCTCCAGCCCCACCGAGGGGTTCAACGAGAAGCGCGGCAGCATGGCCGCGGTCGCCACCCCGATCTGCGCGTTGGCCGCATGGAGCTGGGCCTCCGCCGCGAGCACGTCGGGCCGCCGGCGCACCATGTCGGCGGGCAGCGTCACGGGCACGTCGGCCGGCAGCGCGAGGTCGGCGAGCTCGATGGCCGGGGCATCGAAATCCGCCGGGGCCCCCCCGGCGAGCACGGCCAGCAGGTGCTCCGCCTGCTCGATCTTCTGCTGCAGCGGCGGCAGCGTCGCCTGGGTCGCCGCCAGCTGGCTCTCGAGGCTGAGCACGCTCGCCCAGGTGCCCACGCCCGCCCGCGCCTGGTCGGTCCCCAGCGCGACCTGCTCCTTCTCGGCCTCGATGAGGCCCCGGGTCGCGGCGAGCTGGGCGCGGTAGCCCGCGCGGGCGGCCACGGTCTCGACGACGTTGCCGGTGAGGGCGAGGTAGGCCGCGCGGTACTCGTAGCGCTGCAGATCGACCTGCGCGCCCAGCGCCTCCACCTGCCGCCGCTCCCCGCCGAATACGTCGAGCGCGTAGCTCACGCTCGCGGACAGGCTGAACAGGTTGAACGCGGCCGAGGCGAACGACAGGCCCACGCTCTTCGGGTTGAACTCCTCGCGGGCGGCGCTGCCGCTTCCCGAGATCTGGGGAAAGAAGACGCCGTAGCCCGCCTTCAGCAGCGCGTCGCTCTGGCTCAGGCTCGCCTGCGCGGCGGCCAGCGTCTGGTTGTGCGCGAGCGACGCGGCGACGAGCGCGTCGAGCTTGGCGGACCGGAAGAGCCGCCACCAGTCGGCGGGCAATTGCGCCCCCGCTTCGAAGCGCTGCCGCGCCCCCTCGGCCGCCACGGTCTCCTGCGGCCCCGCTTCGTGCAGGTAGCGGCGGCCCACCGGCGGCGCGGGGCGGACGAAGCTCGGGCCCACCGGGCAGGCGGCGAGCAGCGGCGCGAGCCACAGGGCGGCGCTACGTCCCGGCATCGGGAGGATCGAGGAGCGGCTTCGACGCGATCTCGGCTTCTCCGCCCAGGTACACGTCGACGAGCTGCCCGGGGTAGACGTCCAGATTCGGCGGCGGCCGGAAGCGGAAGATCAGCGGCAGGACCCGCAGATCCACCCGCTCCAGCCGCTCGTTCGACAGCTCGATCTTGGGCGTGACGTAGGGCTGCACCCGCAGGAACTCCAGCGGGATGCCCTGCGTCGTGCCCTGCACGAACATCGTGCCCGTGAGCTTCTCGCTCGGCGGGAGCCGGGGGATCAGCACCTCGTCCACGTAGCAGCGCAGCTGCAGGTCGCCGCGGTCCACGTGGCCGAGCACGATCGCCGGGTCGAAGCCCTGCGTGTACGTGTCGTAGACCCCCTGGGGAGACAGGTAGCCGCCGACGGCGGCGTTCACCGCGAGTACCACGCTGTCCGCGGGCGCGCGCAGGACGTACTTCGCCAGCAGGGCGTCCGCGGAGGCGTAGGCCTGCTCGAGCGCCTGCGCTTGACGCTCCTGGTTCTGGATGTCGTAGACCCAGGCACCTGCGCGCGTGAGCTGGAGCTGCCGCCGCGCGACCAGCAGGTTGCCCCGCGCCACCCGGACGGCGTTGTGCGCGCTGTCGAGCGCGTCCTTGCTCACGGACTTCGGATCGAGGCGCCAGGAGCGGTACTGCTTGTGCCAGCTGTCGCGCGCCGTCCGCAGACTCGCCCGGGCCGCGATCACCTGGGCGACCGACACCTCGAGGGTCTCCTTGCGCGGCTCCGCGCGGAGCTCCGCCAGCACCGCGCGCGCCGCCATGGCCTGGGCGTGATCCTGCTCGACGGTGGCGCGCTGCACCGAATCGTCGATGACGAGCAGCGGCGTGCCCTTGGGGACGCGTTGCCCCTCGGCCACCAGGATGGCCCGCACCACGCCCGGGACCTCGGGGTACAGGTTGACGTTGGCCCCGTGGCTCTGCGCGCTCTCGATGATGCCGTCGGCGTAGATGCCGGTCGGGTACGGGTCCTTCGCCGGGGGGAACGCGGGCGGGATCGCCTTCTCGGGGAGGGCGTAGAAGAGCGCGCTGCCGACGCCCGCCAGCACCCCCGCGGACGACAGCGCGAAGAGCAGCCGGTTGAAGACCTTATGCACGCGGCGCCCCCTCCCCCACGATCCGGCCGTCCTCCATCCGCAGGATCCGGTCGGCGAAGTCGTAGATGCGGCTGTCGTGCGTGACGATGACGATGCAACGGTGCTCGTTGAGGATCTCGCTCTTCACGAACCCGACGATCCGGTGGCCGGTCTCGCCGTCGAGCGAGGCGGTCGGCTCGTCGAAGATGAGCACGTCCGGCGAGCCCGCGATGGCGCGCGCGATCGCCACCCGCTGCTGCTCGCCGCCGCTGAGCTTGTTCGGCGGCAGCGCCGCGCGGTTCGCGAGCCCGACGACCGCGAGCTGCCGCTCGGCGGTGCGCAGCGCGTCCTCCCACGGCGTCCGCCGGATGATGAGCGGCAACGCCACGTTCTCGGCGGTCGTGAGCCGGGGAAACAGGTGGTAGTCCTGGAACACGAAGCCGACGGTGCGCAGGCGGAACTCCGCGATCCGGTCCGACGAGAGTCGCCAGATCTCCTGCCCCTCGACGGCGACGCTGCCCGCGTTGGGGCGCAGGATGCCGGAGATCATGCTGAGCAGCGTGGTCTTGCCGCTGCCCGACGGGCCCACGACGTACAGCATCTCGTGGAAGTGGGCCTCGAACGAGACGTCGCGCACGGCGTCGGTGCGCGTCGGCCCCTCGCCGAACCACTTGCAGAGCCCCTGGGCTCGGATGGCCGCCTCCCCCGCCACGCTCACCCCCGGAACACCTCGAACGGCTCGATCTTGAGGACGCGCCGCACCGCGAACCAGCTCGTGAAGGCCGAGATCACGAGCACCATGCCGAACGCGAGCAGCAGGTTCCCGAAGGTGACGATCGACGCGTACTCGGGGATGCGCAGCTTCGCGAGCGTGATGAGCAGCGCGGTGAGGCCGACGCCGAGGCCGTAGCCCCCGAGGGCGGTCACGCCCGCCTGGGTCAAGATCATGTAGACGAGCTCGCGGCCCTTGGCGCCGATGGCCTTGAGGGCCCCGAACTTCTCGAGGTTCTCGAGCGTGAAGCTGTAGAAGGCCTGCCCCGAGATCGACAGCCCCACCACGAAGGCGATGCCGGTCATGAGCAGGATGTTCATCCCCAGGCCGGTGTGCCACGTGTAGAAGCGCGTGATCTTTCCGATGAACTCCTGGTCCGTGAGCGCCTGGTAGCCCAGGCGCGACACGGACGCCTTGATGGCGGGGAGGTCCGCTGGCGACGCCGCCTCGGCGAGGACGAACGACAGGGTGAAGCGCTCCGTCGGGACGTCCTGCACCGCGCGCGTGTAGGTCGTGTAGAGCGTGGGCAGCCCGAAGAGTCCGCTCGAGGGTAGCGTCGCGACCCCCACGATGACGCACCGGTTGTCGTTGAGCTCGAAGCTGGTGCCCAGCCCCGGCTTCTCCAGCTTCGGGTACTCCTCGTCCTTCACGACCACGTAGCCGTAGTCCCGGTAGATGTCCTGGATGCGCCCCTCCAGGAGGCGGGGCCGGCCGAAGAGCGTCGTGTCGTCCAGGCCGAGCACGGTGACGGGCTGGTAGGTGCCGTCGCGGAGCTTCACGAGCGCCGCCCCCGAGAAGAACGGCACCGCGAACTTCACGCCGGGCAGGCTGCGCACCGCGTCCAGCACGTAGTCGGGCATCGGGATGCTGCTCGCGACGTTGTTGACGCCCGGGTCGAGTACCCACAGCTTCGCGCCGGTGTTGGTGACGGTGGCGGCCGCCTTGCGCAGGATCCCCGCGAAGATCGACGTCATCTGCACCATGAGGAAGACCGCGAAGGTGATGCCCGTCAGGAGCGCGACGAACTTGCCGCGGTCGTTCACGAGCAGCTTGAAGGCGACCTTCAGGATCCCGAGCACGGCTCCCCTCGCGGCCGTGGGTCAAGGTAGCAAGCGACCCGGCGGCGCGACGCACGCGCCCCAAACGGGCACGCCTGCTCTCGGAGCGGCTTCGAGGGGCCGCGGCTAGAAGTAGTTTCAAAACCCCCAGCCGTCGCGAGAAAGCCGAGACCGAAGCGAGCCGGGCACCCGAGAAGTGAGCAGC
>Ga0335073_10003185_pt1 | contig 22781 bp, 18 predicted proteins | sample Lox_Sample_22_FD_207093 | JGI IMG/M metagenome (GOLD analysis project Ga0335073, IMG submission 207093) | Soil microbial communities from Loxahatchee National Wildlife Refuge, Florida, United States - Lox_Sample_2.2 | ecosystem: Environmental > Terrestrial > Soil > Wetlands | place: USA... | reverse complement strand
CATGTACAGGAACATCGGCGACCCGAACGGCGAGTCGGGCTCGCTGACCCGGCTCGGCGACGCCCAGCTGGCCGCCGGACTGCCCACGGCCGCCAGGCAGAGCTGGGAGCAGGCACTGACCCTGCAGTCCGGGCTGCCCGACGTGGACAGCCGCCCCGTCCGGGGCCGGCTGGCCCAGCTCGCCGCCTCGGCCGACACGGAGACCACCGTCCCCGCGTAACCGCGCCCCGGCCGCACCCCACGCTTTCGTCGGCGGACCGATTCGGACAATGGGGTATGGTTACGTACGGTGGTCGATTCTGTTTCATCTGGAGAGGTGCTGACGCTGGACACGCTCAACCGCGCGCTGCTGCTGGAGAACATTCACCCGGACGCGACGGCGCGACTGACGAAGGCCGGCTACCAAGTGCGCACGATGCCGCGCGCGCTCGGCGAGGAAGAGCTCATCGGGGCGCTGCAGGGGGTCAGTCTCCTCGGCATCAGATCCCAGACCCACGTCACAGAGCGGGTGCTGGCGGGAGCCCCTGACCTGCTCGCCGTCGGCGCGTTCTGCATCGGCACGAACCAGGTCGACCTCGCGGCCGCCGCCAAGCGCGGCGTCGCGGTGTTCAACGCACCGTTCTCCAACACCCGCAGCGTGGTCGAGCTGGCGATCGCCGAGATCATCTCGATGGCCCGGCGGCTGCCAGAGAAGAACGCGAAGATGCACGCGGGCGTGTGGGACAAGTCGGCGCGGGGCGCGCACGAGGTGCGCGGCCGCAAGCTCGGCATCGTCGGCTACGGCAACATCGGCACGCAACTGTCCGTGATCGCCGAGAGCCTCGGGATGACGGTCTACTTCTACGACGTCGCCGACAAGCTCGCCATCGGGAACGCGCGCCGCTGCTCATCGCTCGAAGAGCTGCTCGAGTCGGTCGAGACGGTGTCGCTGCACGTGGACGGCCGCGCGGGCAACCACGGGTTCTTCGGCGAGGCCGAGTTCTCCCGGATGCGGCCGCGGTCGCTGTTCCTCAACCTGTCCCGTGGCTTCGTGGTCGACCACGCGGCGCTGCGCCGCCACATCGAGTCCGGGCACATCGCCGGCGCGGCGATCGACGTGTTCCCCAGCGAACCCCAGGCCAACGGCGAGGAGTTCGTGTCCGAGCTGCGCGGGCTGAACAACGTCATCCTCACCCCGCACATCGGCGGCTCCACCGAGGAGGCGCAGCAGGACATCGGTGAGTTCGTCTCGGGCAAGCTGGCGGACTTCGCCGATGGCGGCGCGACCTCGATGAGCGTGAACATGCCGAGCGTCGCGCTGCCCGCGGTGCCAGGCACGCATCGGCTCGTGCACCTGCACCAGAACGTTCCCGGGGTGCTCGCCACGATCAACCGGGTGCTCGCCGAGCACGGCGTGAACGTCGAGGGCCAGTTGCTGCGCACGCGCGACGAGTTCGGCTACGTGATCACCGATGTCGTCCCCGCCTACAGCGACGAGGTGCTCGACGAGCTGCGCGCCATGCCGGTGACGATCCGCCTGCGCACGATCGAGTACGACTAAACAGTCTGGTGCGGCGCCTCCACGGCCGCACGCCAGCGGTCGAGCGAGCGCATGGTGGCCACGCTGTCGCGTGGTGTCATCCGCGGCGCCTCGCCGACTCCCACCGCCTCGGCGAGTGCCGCGACTTCGGCGCCGAAGAGCGGTTCGGCCGCGCAGCGGATGATCTCCGGCGCGTCGCCGCCAACTCTGCTGACCACCAGTTCTGGCGTCGATCCGTCCTTCCCGGGTGTCCAGGGGTTCGCGACGCGCACGTACCCGCCGGATCCGTAGATCACGGCTTCTGACGTGTCGCCAAGCCTGGTCCCCGTGCGGACCTGGGCGGAAAAGCCTCCCGCGAAGACCAGGCTCGCGACGGCCCAGTCGTCGACGCCGCTTTCGGCCAGGTGCCCGCCGCCCGACAGCTTCGCCGGCTCGGCGGCGTCGTCACCCAGCACCCAGCCGGCGACCATCCGGGCGAAGGACACGGAGTAGCAGCCCACGTCCAGGATGGCGCCGCCCCCGAGCCGCGGGTCGAAGAGGCGGTCGGTGGGGTCGAATGGCGCGGCGAAGGCACACGAGACGTCGACGTGCAGCGGGGTCCCGATCGAGCCGCTCTCCAGCACCTGGCGGAGCACCTCGGTCTGGGGCTGGAAGCGGTACATCATCGCCTCGACCAGGGCGACACCCGCCTCGGCCGCGGCATCGCACGCGGACTGGGCGGTCTGCCCGTTCACCGTGAGCGGCTTCTCGCAGAGGATGTGCTTGCCCGCCGAGGCGGCCGCGGCGATGAGCTCCTCGTGGTCGGGGTGCAGGGTCGCGATGTAGACGGCGTCGACCCGCGTGTCTTCGAGCAGCGCCTCATAGCCAGCGAACGCTTCCGCGCCGTCGACCCGGCCCGCCAGCGCCACGGCACGTCCGCGGTCCTTGCTGGCGACGCCCGCGATCATGCCCGGCCAGGTCGAGCTCAGCTCGGCGACGAACTGCCCGGCGATCCGCCCGGCGCCGAGCACGCCCCACCGGAGCGTGCCCGCTGCTGCCTCCTGCATGAGATCCCTAGCCCTTCACGGAGCCGACGAGAAGTCCTGATACGAACAGCCGCTGCGCGACTATGAAGAACACGACCACCGGCAGCGCGGCAATGGTGAGCGCCGCGCAGAGCGCGGGCCAGTTGGTCGCGTACTCGCCCACCATGGTGTAAAGGGCCGGCTGGAGTGTCTGCAGCGATTTGTCCTGGATCAGCCCGTTGGACAGCATCAAGTCGTTCCACGTGAACAGCACTTGGAAGATCGCCACCGTGGCGATGCCGGGCAGGCACAACGGGAGTGCCACTCTCCAGAAGATCGTCACCTCATTCGCGCCGTCTATGCGGGCGGCGTCGCGGAGTTCCGCCGGGACGGAACGGCCGAAGAAGTTGCGCATGAGATAGATGGCGAGCGGCACGCCGGCGCCTGTGTGCACGAGAGCGAGTCCCGTCCTGGTGTCCAGCATGCCCAGATCTCGCAGCTCGATGAAGGCAGGGATAAGGAAGAGCGCCGATGGGAGCAACAGCGCGCACATGAGAATGGCGAAGACGACATTCTTGGCCGGTATCGGAAGGAACGTGAACGCGTAACCACCCAGACTGCTGACGACGACCACGCCCGCCACGGTCAACGACGTGACATACAGGCTGTTCACGAAGTTTGTGCCGATCCCGAGGGTTTCCCAGACGTAGCTATAGGCACTGAATTGCAAATGTCGCGGGATGAGCGGCCCGGCGAACACGTCTGACTGGGGCTTCAGGGAAGTCAGGATCATCCAGACGAGCGGCCCGATGAAGACGAGCGCCAGCGCCACCAGGAAGCAGTATCCGGCTACCCGCCCCAAGCGCCACCGCTGAGGTCGCCTGTCCGAGGGGCGCACGGTCGCGGGCAAGGCGGTAGCCGCAGCGGCGGGCTTGTTCAGGATGCTCATGACAGGCGCTCACGCCGCACGATGTTCACCGCGAGGAATAGCAGGGCCGCGGCGAACATCATCACGACCCCGATGGCGTCCGCGTACCCGAATGCCGGGGATCCGCCATTCTCCGATCCGAACGCGAGCTGATACAGGTAGACGCCGAGGCTTTGCGACGCGTTGCCCGGGCCGCCCGACGTCATGGCGTAGATGACATCGAACACCTTCAGGCCATTGATGAGGTTCAGGGAGACCACAAGGGTCGTGATCGTCCGCAGCGAAGGGATTGTTATGTGCCACATCAACCCCAGGCCGTTCGCTCCGTCGACACGAGCGGCCTCGTAGAGCTGCGGGTCCACGCTTTGCAGGCCCGCGTAGTAGATAAGCAGGTAGAACCCCAGCGACTGCCATAGCGACACGACGATGATCACGGGCACGACCAGGGTGCTGTCGGCGAGCCACGGCCGGGCTGCCCAGCCCATTCCCACGTCGCTGAGCAGGGTATCGATGAGTCCTCCATTGGACTGCAACGCGAGTTGCCACAGCAGTCCGGTAATGGTCAGGGAGATCACCGACGGAATGAATATCACGGTCCGCAGAATCGCGCCGCCGCGCCACTTCTGCATGAAGACAATCGCGATGAGCATGGGCACGACCGTCTGCAGGACCGTTGTGGAAACCGTGTAGATCAGCGTCACGCGCAATGCCATCAGGAAGCTCGGATCGGTGGCCAGGTTGATGAAATTCTGCAGCCCGACGTACTGCGGAATTCCATATCCTGGCCACTGAAAGAGACTGTAGTAAAGGCCGCTCACCAGCGGATAGGCCACGAACATCCCGAACAGGATCACCGCGGGGAGCACGAAGGCCGCGGCTTGCGTTCGCCCGCGCAGTGTTGGTCTCAACACGGCGCGTTCCTGCACACGTGGTGTCATAGGGCCTTCCTCGAACTGCCCTGCCTGAACCTGTAGGGCCCTGAATAGTGCGGGCCCTGGATGCGCGGGCCGGGCCAAGCAGCCTACCTCTTGAGCGCCTCGTTGACGGTGGCCTGAATGGAAGCCGCTGCCTCCTTCGGGGTCGTCTTGCCTTGGACGATGGCGACGCAGGCGTTGGAGAGACCCGTTTCTGACCCGGGTCCGTAGAGGATGTGCGGCGCGCCGAGCCCGTCGAGCAGCCACGAAGTCATGATCTTGACCTGCGGGTTGCTCACGGTCGCGGCCGCGGCCTTGGTCGCCGGCATGGCCTGCGCCGCGTTGAGAGTGGCTGAGTAGCGGGCAGGCTCGAAGATGAACTTGATAAAGCTCAGGGCCTCGTCCAGGTTGGGGCTCTTCGCGCTTACCGACAGCGCCGCGCCCGCCTGGTCGCCCGTCCAGTGCTTCGCCCCGGATTCCCACGCGGGGTTCTGGGCTACGCCGTACTTGAAGGTAGGGGAGCTAGCCTCAAGGTCGTTGGGCACCCACGAGCCGTCCCAGAGGAACGCTGTCTTGCCCGTCGTGAGAAGTTGCTCGCCGGTGGCGTACGTGACGGCGAGCAGGCCCGCGCCGAAGACCCCGCCCTTCACCAGGGACTGGAACTTGTCCAGCGCCGCCACAACCGCGTCGTCGTTCCACGTCTTTCCGTCTTCCTGCGCGTCGATCTTCAGCAGCAGGGTCGGATCGTCGGAGGCCTGCGTGATCAGCGGGGCGACGAAATCGGACAGCCCGTAGCTCGGATTCGCGGACATCGAGAGCGGGATCAGGCCGGCCGCCTTGAGCTTGGGCGCCACCGCGATCAGGTCCGCCCATGTTTCCGGTGGCTCCACTCCCACCTTCGAGAGCTGGGCGGGGTCGTAGAAGAGACCGAATGACTGGGCATTCCACCCAAGGCCGTACTGCTTGCCGTTCGAGGTGAACTGGTCGTTGTCGGACTGGAAGAACTGGCTGAGGAAGGAGTCACCCAGCGCCTTCCGCAGGTCAAGCGCGACCCCTTGCTGACCGTAGCTGATGGCGGAAAACGACGGAGCGTAGATGTCCGGGGTGTTCCCCGCCGCGATGGCCGCGGCGAGAGCTGGCGAGTAATCGTTCGTGTTGCCGAACGTCCTTATGTTCACCGTCGTGCCCGGATTCGCCTTCTCGAATTCGGAACCGAGCGGAGAGTTGTTCGGCATCCCCTGGTTGCCATACCAGGTCCAGACGGAGATGGCCTTGCTGCCCGACTTGCCATTACCCCCGCTGCCGCCGCCACTGCTGCACGCTGCCAGGGTCAGTGCCGATGCGGCAGCCACGCCGCCGACCTGTAGGAACTTACGGCGGCTCACGCCACCTGAGGTGTCGTCGCTCACTGTTGCTCCTTATCCCGCCGGAACCGCTCTGGTCCGGCCAGGGCCGAGTAATCGATTCGTGTAATCGATTTCTGAGCATCTTGCCTGCGCATTGGCGGCGCTGTCAATAGCTAAGTTCGCGGCGATCCGGCCGACCGCAACCCGCGGCGCCGCACCGGTTCCGGCGCCTGTTGACGTCTGATTGCGGTCCCGTTACTATCTCGCGGTAATCGATTACTGACGTCGGCACGACCACGGGCGGGGGACAGCGAGGCAAGGTGGATATGAGCGAGGGCGGCTTCGCGCCGGGCGCCAGGGAGCCCTATGTCGGCACATGACGAGAGTGCGCAGGCGCGCCAGCGGTCGAGGCCGACCAGGATCAGGGACGTGGCCGAACTAGCGTCGGTGTCGGTGGCCACGGTATCCCGGGTGCTCAATGGCGAGCCCAACGTGGACCCGGAATTGCGTGACCGGGTGCAGGCGGCCGTGACTCAACTCGGCTACCGGCCAAATCGGCTGGCCAGAAACCTGCGCCGACAGCAAATGGAAGCCATCGGAATTGTCGTGCCGGACATCGAGAACCCGCATTTCGCCGAGATGGTGCGGATCATCGAGAACACGGTGCTCCCGCTCGGTTACCGGGTGCTGGTCTGCAACACCGACGAGGACGCCGACCGGCAGGCGGCGTCCCTGCGAATGCTGGCTGACGAGCGAGTGAGCGGCATCGTGCTGTCCGCCTCGGATCCGGCTGGCAGCATCGATCAGTTGCGCGTCCTCGGCATCCCGGTCGTCGCGATCGACCGGGCGCTCAAGGACACATCCATCGACACGGTGGTCGTGGACAACGTTCCCGCCGTCAATGACGCCACCCAGCGGCTGATCAATGCCGGGCACAGGCGTATCGCGTTCGTCGGCGGGCGCACCGAGGTCGAGACCGGCAGCGAGCGGCAGGAAGGGTACCTGACCGCGATGGAGGCCGCGGGTCTTCCGCCAGTGCTGGCGGATGGCGGATTCCGGCGCGACGCGGCACAAGCGGCGGTGACAGCGCTGCTGCGCAGCGAGGACCCGGTGAGTGCCCTGGTGGTGGCGAACAACCTCATGACGCTCGGTGCCCTGGCCGCGATCAGGGAATGCGGCCTGCGGGTGCCAGACGACATCGCGGTCATCTCGGTCGACAACCCGCCGTGGGCCGAACTGCTGGCGCCGCCGCTGACCGTCCTTGCCCAGCCGATCAGGGCGATGGCAACCCGGGCCGTTGACCTGCTCACCCGCCGGATCCGCGGGGAGCGGTTCCCTGTCGCCCGCGACGTCTACCCGCTCGACCTGATCGTCCGCCGTTCGTGCGGCACCGCGTCCACCCGCTCACCCTGATCGTCCGCCGCTCGCCCGGCGGCGCGTCACGCTAACCGGTTCTGTAATCGATTAACCCGCACCATCGGAGGTTCTCTGTGGCTCGCATCGCACTCGCGACTGCTTCTGACGGCCGTCACTTCGTTCACGAGGAAGTGGGCCCGTTCGGCCTGGATGTTCAGCGGCGGCTGGCGGCGGCGCTGCGTGCGCGGGGGCACGAGGTGCTGACCGGAGATGGCGACCTGAGCTCGAACGCCGACGCCGTGCGGCTCGGCCGCGAACTGGCCGCGGCCAGGCCGGACCTGACGCTGATCAACTACCCCGTCTGGGCGTTCCCTCATTTCTCGCTGCTGTTCGCCAGCCAGGGCAGCGGCCCGCTCGCCCTGTTCTCGAACATCGACCCGCAGTATCCCGGCATGGTCGGCATGCTCGCGGCCGGCGGCGGCTTCGACCAGGTGGGACGCAAGCACACGCGGACCTGGGGCGACCCGGCCGACCCGGCGGTCATCGACACCCTGAGCCGGCTGGCCGCGGCTGCCGCCGTGACCCAGGGCCTGCGGGGGCAGACGTTCGGCCGGATCGGCGGCCGGCCGATGGGTATGTACACCACGGTGGCCAATACCGACCAGTGGATGGCCAAGTTTGGCATCGACATCGAGGACATCGACCAGTACGAGCTTGCCCGGCGCGGCTCGGCCGTGGACCCGGCGGTCACCAAGGCGGCCCGGCTCTGGCTGGAAAGACACGCGGCCGGGGTCCACTACGACGGCGCCAAGCTCACGCCGGAACTGCTTGAGCGGCAGATCGGCGTCTACTACGCGGCCCGTGAGCTCATCGAGGAGTGGCACCTGGACTTCTGCGGGATCAAAGGCCAGCCAGAGATGACCAACAGCTGGTGCACGATGGACATCGCGGAGGCGTTCCTGAACGACCCCTACGACTGGGACGGGCCGAAGCAGACGGTGGTCTGCTCGACCGAGTCCGACATGGACGCGGCCCTGACGATGCAGATGCTGAAGGGCCTGGCTCGCACTCCGGTGCTGTTCGCCGACGTCCGCCACTACGAAGCCAGCCTGGATGTGTGGGATCTGTGCAACTCGGGCCAGCACGCGACCTGGTTCGCCGCGCGCAGCGACGACCCGGCCGAGAACATGGCCAAGGTGCACCTGTATCCGGAGGTGCTGTACTTCCCGGCGGGCGGCGCGTCGGTCCACCACATCGCGGCGCCCGGCCAGATGACCTTCGCCCGGCTCACCCGTAAGTCAGGCCAGTACCGCATGCACCTGCTGCGCGGGGAGTTCGCCGAGTTCGACGAGGCGACGACGGAACGGCTCGCCAGGCAGTCAACGTTCGAATGGCCGCACGCGTTCGCCCGCTTCACGGCCGGCGCGGCCGAGTTCCTCAGCCGGTTCAGCGCGAATCACATCCACGCGGTGCCCGGCGACTACCTCGCCGAGCTGCTCGCGATCTGCGATTTCCTCGAGATCGAGGCCGACGTCATCGGCGACGCCAGCTAACCACAGTGCCCGGCAGCACGACACGAGGGAGTGGTCACAACGAGCGCTCGTGATATCTGGGCGCTTGGCCGCCGCTACAGCGGCGGCGAGCGGACACGGATCTCGATGCCGGTCGGCGGGATCGGCACCGGCACCATCGGTTTCGGCGGGCGCGGGCAGTTGCGCGATTGGGAGCTTGAGAACCACCCGTCGAAGGGAGTGACCTCACCGCTGACCTTCCTCGCGTGCCAGGTCGCGGGTCCAGGCGTGCCGGCGGTCGCGCGGATCCTCGAGGGCGCGCTGTTCGACCATGAGCTAGACGGCGAGCAGGGGGCCACCGCGCCGCTGCCCGGCGTGCCGCGGTTCGCCTCGTGCGAGTTCGAGGCCGCGTACCCGTTCGGGCGGGTGCTGCTGACCGATCCTGACATCCCGCTGCGCGCGGCCGTCGAGGCGTGGAACCCGCTGGTGCCGGGCGACGAGAACGCCAGCGGCCTGCCGGTCGCGGTGCTGCGGGTCGCGATCACGTCGCTGGCGAGCGAGCCGCTCGAGCTGAGCGTGCTGCTCTCGGCGGAAGCCTTCCCCGGCCACGGGCGGCGATCGCGCGGCGAGCCGAGCCGCCAGGTCATCACGGAGCGGCGGGCGCCTGGCGCGACGGGCATCCTCCTGGCCGACGCTGAGCTCGGCCCGCTTGACGAAGAACAGGGCACGGTCGCCGCCGCGGTGCTCGGCGAGCAAACCTGGACCGGGCCGCGCTGGGGCTGGGGAAAGTGGAACCAGGGCGCGCTCGCGATGTGGCGCGGCTTCGCGGAGACCGGCTTGCCGGCGTCCGGCGAGTACGACCTGCGCGGACCGCGCCCGTCGGCGGAGCTGTCGAGCAGCCCGGCCATCGCCGGCACCCTGGGCGTGCGGCGGGTCCTCGCCCCGGGCGCGACCGAGGAAGTGACGTTCGTGCTCGGCTGGCATTTCCCCAACCGCCGCGCGTGGGTATGGACGGGGCCGGGTCCGCGCGGCGGACCTGGCCCCGACGTCGTCGGCAATTACTACGCGAACGCTTATGACGACGCGTGGGAAGTCGTCACCGGGGTGGTGCCGAGGCTGGCCGGTCTGCGGGCGACCACAGAGCGGTTCGTCCGCGCGTTCCTGTCCGCCGACCTCAGTCCCGCGGTCAAGGAGGCCGCGCTGTGCAACCTGAGCACGCTGCGCAGCCAGACGTTCTTCCGCACCGCCGACGGCTTGCCGTTCGGCTGGGAAGGCTGCCTCGACGAGGCCGGTTCCTGCCTCGGCTCGTGCACGCACGTGTGGAACTACGAGGCGGCGACGGGCTTCGTGTTCGGCTCGCTGGCGCGCGGCATGCGCGAAGTCGAGTACCGTTACGGCACTGGCGATGACGGGGCGATGAGCTTTCGGGTCATGCTGCCGCTCGATCGGGCGCGGGACCGGCCGGAGGTGGCGGCCGACGGCCAGTTCGGCTGCGTCGTCAAGCTGTACAGAGAGTGGAGACTGTCCGGGGACGACGACTGGCTCGCACGGCTGTGGCCCGCCTGCCGGCGGTCAATCGAGTTCGCCTGGATCGACGGCGGCTGGGACGCCGACGCCGACGGGCTGGCCGAAGGCCCCCAGCACACCACGATGGACGTGGAGTACTTCGGCCCGACGCCGCTCGTTCAGGGGTGGTACCTGGCCGCGCTCGCGGCGGCCGCCGAGATGGCGGACGCGGTTGGGGACACGGAGTTCGCGCTCACGTGCGGCCGGCTGCGTGCCGCGGGCGCCGCGGCGATGGAGGCGGCCCTGTTCAACGGTCACTACTACCAGCAGAAGGTGATCGCGCCCGCCTCCCTCGACAAGGTGCCCGCGCGACTGCGGCAACCCGGATTCGGCGCCGAACGGGCCGACCAGCCGGAGTTTCAGATCGCCCATGGCTGCATGCTCGACCAGCTCGCGGGCGACGCCCACGCGCGGCTCGCCGGGCTCGGCGCCGTCTTCGACGAGCGGCACGCGCTGGCCGCGCTGCGCAGCATCCGGCGGCTGAACTACGTCCAGGACTTCGGGGCCTGGACCAACGTCGTCCGCGGCTACGCCGGTCGCGGCGAGCGAGGCCACATCGTCGTCAGCTACCCCGGCGAGGTGCCCGAGCATCCAGCGCCTTACTGGTGCGAGACCTGGACCGGTGCCGAGTACGTGTACGCGACCAGCCTGGCCCAGCACGGCGCGCCGGGGCTCGCCGACGATGTCGCCGCTGGCATCCGGGAGCGGTTCACCGGTGCCCGGCGCAACCCGTTCGACGAGGCCGAATGCGGGCATCACTACGCCCGCGCGCTCGCGAGCTGGGGCCTGATGGTGGCGCTGACCGGCTTCTCGTATGACGGGCGGGCGGGAGTCATGCGGTTCGCCGCGGCGGACGGGCCGGCAGTGTGGTTCTGGTCCAACGGCGCCGCGTGGGGCACCCTCGGCCAGGACGCCGCCGGCGTCGGTGCTGACCGTCGGGCGACGCTGACGGTGCTGCACGGACAGGTCCGGGTTGAGCGTGTCATCATCGGCGCGCGGGAGCTGCGCCCGCCGCGGCCCGGCTTGCTCGCCGCCGGCGCCAGCCACGAGCTCGCGGCGGACGGCCCGTGGTAACGGCCCTGCTCGGCATCGATATCGGCACGTCGAGCACCAAGGCGGTGCTGGCCACCGTGCGGGGCAAGGTCCTCGCCACGGTCACCAGGCCCCACAAGACCGCCATGCCGCGGCCGGGGTGGGCCGAGCACGACGCCGACGCGGTCTGGTGGGCCGACGTGCGCGACGCCGCCCGGGCACTGCTCGCCCGTGCCGGCGCCGGCACCCGGCTCGGCGGCGTCTGCGTCAGCGGGATCGGGCCCTGCCTGCTTGTCGCGGACGCGGACGGCACGCCGTTGCGTCCAGCCATCCTCTACGGGATCGACACCAGGGCAAGCGCCGAGATCGACGAGCTGACCGCGCGGCTCGGTGCTGACGCGATCTTGTCCCTTGGCGGATCGCCGCTGACCAGCCAGGCCGTCGGGCCGAAGCTGCTGTGGCTGTCCCGGCACGAGCCCGCCACCTGGGCGGCCAGCCGCCGGATGTTCATGGCGAGCTCGTACGCGGTGTGGCGGCTCACCGGCGAGTACGTCCTCGACCATCACTGCGCCAGCCAGTGTGATCCGATGTACGCGCTGGCGTCGGGGGAGTGGGCGAAGGGCTGGGCGGCGGAGCTGGCCGGGCCGATCGAGCTCCCCCCGCTGCGCTGGCCGGGACAGGTCGCCGGTCACGTCACGCCGCGGGCCGCGGCGGAGACCGGGATCCCGGCCGGCACCCCGGTGGCCGTCGGCACGATCGACGCCTGGAGCGAGGCCGTGAGCGCCGGGGTCAGGGATCCTGGCGAGTACCTGGTCATGTTCGGCACGACGATGTTCTTCATCGCGGTTAACGAGCGTCCGCTCGCGGACCGCCGGCTATGGAGCACGGCCGGCGCGTTCCCCGCGACCTGGACGCTGGCCGGCGGCATGGCAACGTCAGGCGCCCTGGTCAGCTGGGCCAGCGAGCTCACCCAAGTCGGCTACCGGCGGCTGATGGCGGAAGCGGCCGCGGTGCCGCCGGGCGCTGACGGCCTGCTGATCCTGCCCTACTTCGCCGGCGAGCGCACACCGCTCTTCGACGCCGCGGCCAGGGGCACGATCTTCGGGCTGACCGTCCGGCACGAGCGCGCGCACCTGTTCCGGGCCTTCCTTGAGGCCACCGCGTTCGGCGCCCGGCACAACCTGGACGCCATGGCGGACGCGGGCGCCCGGCTCGAGCGGGGAGTGGCGGTCGGCGGAGGGGTCACGAGCCGGGTGTGGCCGCAGGTCGTCGCGGATGTGACCGGGCGTGAGCTCGTCCTTCCCGCCGTGACCGTGGGAGCCGCCTACGGGGACGCGTTCCTGGCCGGAGTGGCCGCCGGGCTGACCGGCCCGGACGCGCGGTGGGCGCGCGCCACGACGGTCATTACCCCCGATCCCGCCGCGGCGGACCGCTATGAGCGGCTCTACGCCCTGTACCGCAGGGGGTACCGCGACACCGCGACGATCAGCCACAGCCTCGCGGCGATGCAAGAGCAGGCCAGCGCCTGATCGTCCCCGGCGCACGCCGGCGGACGCGCAGGCGCGTCACACCGCCGCCCACGGCGAGCGCGGCGCGTCTCCTCGGGCGTCACTCGCCGCCCAGGCCGTAGTAGGCCCGCGCCGTGCCGCCCATGATGGCGTCTCGTTCGGCCGTCGGCAGCTCGCCGAGGATCTCCGCGATCGCCGCCCAGACCCGCGCGTACCCGCCGGACAGCTCGGCGACCGGCCAGTCGCTGCCAGCCATCAGCCGGCCGGGCCCGAACAGTTCAACCGCGAATTCGACGAACGGGCGGATGTCCGCCGCGGTCCAGTCCGCCCGCTCCGGGTACAGGCCCGACACCTTGGCGTGCACCAGCGGGTTGGCTGCCGCCGCGCGCAGCAGCGTCCGCCAGGGCTCCCAGTCCTCGCGGCGCGCGCCGAGCGGCGGGTGGCCCAGGTGGTCAAGGACCATGCGCAGTCCGGGATACCGCTCCGACAGCACGGGCAGGTGCGCCAGGTGCCTCGGCAGCACGGCGATGACGTCGAACGGCACGCCGCGCTGTTCGAGCAGCGCCAGCCCCGCGCCGACATCCGGCCGCAGCAGCCAGTCCGGATCCGGCTGGTCGTGGATCAGCGTGCGGATACCGGCGAACTTCGGCTCCCGGAAGAGCCGGTCCAGGCGTGCTGCCGCCTCCTCCGGGCGGTCGAGCGGCACCCAGCCGACCACGCCCGCGATCCGCGGGTGCGCCCGCGCGATCTCGAACATGGCCGCGGTGTCCGCGTCATGGTCGTCCGCCTGGACGAGCACGGCCGCGTCGACCCCGGCCGCCGCGGCGCGCACGGCGAAGTCCGCGAAGCCGAACGTCCGGTTGATCGCCGAGTTCTCGGGTCTTTGCAGCCACTCGTACCGGTGCCGCCCCACGTCCCACACGTGCAGATGCGCGTCGACCACCATGGCCACAGCCTCTCACGAGACGAACCGCCCGAATATGCCATACTCGTGAAACATCGGATGTATGTGAGCGGGCGGGAGTGCCGTGGCAGTAACCGACGAGGCCATCGAGAAGATCAAGGCCATGATCACGTCCGGCGCGCTGCGCGCGGGGGACCGGCTGCCCAAGGAGGCGGACCTGGCCGCCGACCTCGGGCTGTCGCGTAATTCGCTGCGCGAGGCGGTGCGCGCGCTGTCGCTCGTCAACATCCTGGACGTACGGCGCGGCGACGGCACCTACGTGACCAGCCTGGAGCCGCCGATCCTGCTCGAGGCGCTGAACTTCATCGTCGACTTCCACCGCGACGACAGGGTGCTTGAATTCCTCCAGGTCCGGCGAATTCTCGAGCCGGCCGCCACGGCGATGGCCGCGGAGCGGATCACCGACGCCGAACTCGAGGGACTGCGTGAGTTGCTCGACAGCCTGGGGCCGAACCCGAACCCGGAAGACCTGGTGGCCAGGGACATCGAATTCCACCAGCGGATCGTCGCGTCCGCGGGGAACTCGGTGCTCTCCTCGCTGCTCGAGTCGATGACCGGCCCGACGACCCGCGCCCGGGTCTGGCGCGGCATCAGCCAGACAGGCGCGGTGGCGCGGACCCTCGCCGAGCACCGCGCGATCCTGGACGCCCTCATCGCCCGCGACCCCGAGGTCGCCAGGGCCTGGGCCACCGTCCACATCGCCGGCGTCGAGCAATGGCTGGCGTCAGTCCCGTAACACCGCGCCACACGACCGGACCTTGCCCGCCGTCGCCCCCACCGCACCCGCACTCCGGCCACCAATCCGCACACGCACCCCGGCCACCGCACCCGCACTCCGGCCACCCCACCCCACCCGCACACTGTCCACCATGATCGCGAAGACTTTTGCGACATAGGGCCCCTTTCGGTACCACGTACCAGGACAAAACGGACGACAAAACGACCGGCTGAGGCCCTATCAAGTGGGATGCGTCTCACTATCTGAGATATCAGCGGCGAACCACGCCTGTTATGGCTTCACGGCGGGGCCAGCCTGCCCGCACCCGCGGCGCATCAAGCCGTCAAACGCCCGCGAGGGCGGCGAACAGGTCGTCAGGGATGTCGAGTGTCAGATAGGACGCGTCGAGGGAGATCTCGGCGGCGTAGCGGGTGCCGACAAGCGCGGCCGTCACCGCGGGGTGGCGCAGCGCGAACCGCAGCGCCGCCGCGGCGACCGGAACTCCATAGCCGGCGCAGATGTCCCTGATCCGCCGTGCCCGTGCCAGCAGCGCGTCCGTCGCCGGTGCGTAGTCGTAGTGCGCGCCGTCCCGCGGGTCGGCCAGGATGCCGCTGTTGAACACGCCGCCGGCCAGCACCCGAACGCCGCGGCTGGCGCACAGCGGGAACAGCACGTCGGCGGCCGATGTGTCAAGCAGCGAGTAGCGCCCGGCGACGAGCACGCAGTCTAGGTCGGCTCGCGCGACGAACCAGGCAAGCGGCCCGGCGTGGTTCATCCCGACGCCGATCGCCCCCACGACGCCCTCGTCGCGAAGCCCGGCCAGCGCCGGATAGGCCTCGTCGAGCGCCTGCGCCATGAAGTCGTCGGGGTCGTGGATGAGCGCGATGTCCACCCGGTCAAGCCGCAGCCGCCGCAGGCTGTCCTCGAGGCAGGCACGCACCCCGTCGCGGCTGTAATCACGCACCCGCGACAGCGCCGGAGTGCCGTAGAACCCCTCGGCGCCGTCCACGGGGCCGGACGCCGGCACCAGCCGGCGCCCGACCTTCGTGGACACGGCGAAGTCCGTCCGTGGCCGGCAGGCGATGTAATCCCCGAGGCGCCGCTCGGACAGCCCGACCCCGTAGTGCGGCGCGGTGTCGAACACCCGGATGCCCGCCCGCCACGCGGCCTCGAGCGTGGTGGCGGCGTCATCGTCGCTGACCGGCTCGTTCAGCCCGCCGATTTGCGCCCCGCCAAAGACCAGGGGCTTGCGCCGGGGATCGCCTCCCCTCGTGGCGAGCAGCCCGGAGGGGCCGAACGGGCCGCGGGCGCGCACCTACCGGACCTCGCTGTCCTGCCAGGCGGCGCCGTCGGGGTAGGAGAACTCGGCAAGGGACTGCGGCAGCATCCCGGTGGACGCGCCTGCCGCCTCGGGGGCAAGGTACCGCCCGCCGGACACGACCGCCGGCGCGGCGAAGTGCTCATGCAGGTGGTCGATCCACTCGATCATCCGCGGCTCCCCGGACAGGGCCACGTAGTCGAACATCGCCAGGTGCTGCACGATCTCGCACAATCCGACCCCGCCGGCGTGCGGGCAGACTGGCACCCCGAACTTGGCGGCCAGCAGCATGTTTGCGATGTTCTCATTCACTCCGGCGACCCGGCACGCGTCGATCTGCATCACGTCGATGGCGCCGGCCTGCAGCAGCTGCTTGAACATCACCCGGTTGGCGACATGCTCGCCAGACGCCACCCGGACCGGGGCGACGGCGCGGCGGATCGCGGCCGTGCCGAGGATGTCGTCCGGGCTTGTCGGTTCCTCGATCCAGGCTGGCCGGAACGACGCGAGCTCACGGACCCAGCCGATCGCCGTCGGCACGTCCCAGACCTGGTTGGCGTCGATCGCGATGCCGGTGTCCTCGCCGACCACCTCGCGGGCGATCGCCAGCCTGCGCCTGTCGTCCGCGAGGCTGGCCCCGACCTTCAGCTTGATCTGCGTGAACCCCTGCCCCACGGCCTCGTCGCAGAGCGCGGCGAGCACGTCGTCGGAATAGCCGAGCCAGCCAGGTGCTGTCGAGTAGGCGGGGTAGCCGTCCCGCCGCAGCGCGGCGATCCGCTGGTCCATGCCCGCCCGGCCGCGCTCGAGCAGCCCGACCGCCTCGTCGCGGGTGAGCGCGTCCGCGAGATACCGGAAGTCCACGAGATCGGCTAGCTGCTCGGGAGACAGCGACGCGAGCAGCAGCCACAGCGGCTTGCCTGCCCGGCGGGCGGCCAGGTCCCAGCACGCGTTGAGTACCGCGCCGGTCGCCATGTGGATCACGCCGCAGGCTGGGCCGAGCCAGTGCAGCGGGCTGTCGCTGACCAGCCGCCGGTACAGGTCGCCGAGCAGCAGGCCGTCGGCGCCGTCGGCGCCGCCCGGGCCGCCGGGGTCGCCGAGGACGGCGTCCAGGTCCTGGCCGGCCAGGAACGGCTCGAGTGCGCGGATGGCGGCGAGCTGGACTTCGTTGCCGCGGCCGATCGTGAACGCGAACCCGTGCCCGGCGAGCTCGCCGCCGTCGGGCGCGGTCGCGTCGGTCCGCACGACGACGTAGGCGGCCGAGTAGTCGGGCGCGAGGTTCATCGCGTCTGACCCGGACAGCGTCCGCGAGGTGGGGAACCGCACGTCGAACGTGTCCAGTCCGGTGATCTTGCTCATTCGGCCGCCGCTTCGCCGCCGATGACCCGAGCGAGTATCAGCGCGAACAAGATCACGCCGCCGTCGATGGCGTCGATCCAGTAGTTCGGCGCGTTCTCCAGGTCCAGCAGGTTCTGCACCAGGCCGAGCAGGATGACGCCGGACGCGGCGCCGACCATGTTCCCCCGGCCGCCGCGCAGCGATACCCCGCCGATGACCGCCGCCGCGAAAACCGAGAAGATGATGCCCTCGCCGTAGCCTTGCGTCGGCACCACCGAGGACACGCGCCCTGCCTCCATCAGCCCGCCGATAGCGGCGAGCACGCTGCCGGCCACGTACACCCCGATCCGGACCCGGTCCACCTTGATGCCCGCCGCGCGCGCCGCGGCGAGGTTGCCGCCGACCGCGTAGATCGCCCGGCCGAGCCGGTGGTAGCGCAGGAACAGCCCGGTGACAAGGAAGATGACCGCCGCGACGATGAGCGACACCGGGACCACGCCGATGTTGGCCGAGCCGAGGTAGCCGAACGCGGTCGGCCAGTTGAACGGGGCCTGGCCCTTCACGATGCCGTTCTGGATGCCCGCGAGCAGGATCGTCATGCCGAGCGTCACGATGAAGCCGTTAAGCCGTCCCTTCACGATCAGCACCCCGTTGACGAGGCCGACCGCCGCCCCGACCGCGAGCAGCAGCAAGATCCCCAGGTAGGGGTTGAGCATCGTGCCGCTGCCGAAGGCGGCGACCGGGACGATCAGCCACGCCGCGAGCATCGGGGCCAGGCCGTACGTCGACTCCACGGACAGGTCCATCCCGCCGATCAGCAGGATCAGCGACTCGCCGACCACCACGACGCCGAGCGCGGATGCCTGCTGGCCGATGCCGGTGAAGTTGGAGATCGTCAGGAAGTGACTGTTGAGGATCGCGCCAACGACGAGGATCACGACGAGGACGGGCAGCAGCGCGGCCTCGCGGATCCACGACAGCGCGGCGTTCCCGGCCCGGGTCCCCGCCCGGGTGCGCAGCCACTGCTGCATGCTCCCCTCGCCGCCTGCCCGCCCTAGCACCCCGGTGGCGCCACGCCCCTGCGGCTCGCTCATGATGCCTCTCCAGGTGAGTCGGTCAGGCCTTCCGTGGCCGCGATCAGCAGCTCGCGGTCGAACGGCGGCTTGGTGAATTCCGTGAAGATCTCGCCGCGGACGAGCACTACCACCCGGTCGCAGATGGCTAGGTCGTCCAGCTCGTCGGTGGCGAGCAGCAGGCTGGCGCCCGCGGCTGAGGTGGCCTGGTCAAGCTCGCCGAGCAGCAGTTCCTTCGACGCCACGTCCACGCCGCGGGTCGGGGTGATGGCAACGATCAGCCTCGGGTCGCGGGCGAGCGCCCTGGCGACGGTGACCTTCTGCTGGTTGCCGCCAGACAGCTCCCTGACGGGCTGGCCAAGCCCGGCCGATACCAGGGACAGCCGCACGGCCAGCGGCGCCGCCGTAGCTTCCCGGCGGCGCGGCGACACGAAGCCGAATCGCGCGAGCCGGTCCACGATCGCCATCGTGATGTTCTCGGCGACGCCGAGCTGCGGCACGAACCCGTCGGCCTGCCGGTCCTCGGGGATGTAACCGACGCCGGCCCGCAGCGCGCTCGCACGGTCGCCGGGGCGCAGCACACGGTCGCCGAGCCGGACGCTGCCCGCGTCCGGGGCGACCACGCCGGCCACGATCCTGGCGAGCATCGTCATCCCCGAGCCGCGCAGCCCGGTGACCCCGACCCGCTCGCCCGGCCGCACGGTCAGCGACACGCCGCGCAGCGACGTGCCCGGGGAGTCGAGCGTGATGCCGGTCAGTGTGAGCATGGCGGCGTGCGAGCCCGCGGCGCCGGCCCCTGCGACAGCGCCAGCCCTCGCGCCGGCACCGTCTCCAGCGACGGCGCCGGCCACTCCGGCCGCGGCGGGGGTGCGCTGGGGAGTCGCTACGGCTCGTTCGGGATGATGGGTTTGCCCTACCATGGCCGCCACCAGGTCGTCCTTGGCCAGCCCGGCAAGCGGCGCGGACAGCACGAGCTCGCCGTCGCGCAGCACGGCCGCCTCTGTGCAGATCTCGAACACCTCCTCCAGGTGGTGGGAGATGTACAGGATCGCCACGCCGGACTCGCGGAGCTGGCGGATGCGCTCGAACAGCCGCTGGACCGCGCCGCGCTCCAGGGCGGCGGTCGGCTCGTCGAGCAGCAGGCAGCGGGTGCCGGCCGCGAGCGCGCGCACGATCTCGACGATCTGCCGCTGCTCGACGGTGAGGCTGCCGCAGGGAGCCCCGGCGTCGATGTCGAACCCCCACTCGGCCATCACGGCCGTGGTGCGCGCGCGCATGCGACGCCAGTCGACGAGCGCGCCCGGCCCCGGCTGACTGCCGAGGAACACGTTCTCGGCCACGGTGAGGCCGGGCACCACCATCGAATGCTGGAACACCGTGGCGATCCTGGTGCGCCGCGCGGCGGTGTTGGCGGGCGCGGGCTCCCCGTCGAAGCGGACCTGTCCGGCATCCGCGGGGAGGATGCCGGACAGGATCGAGACAAGCGTCGACTTGCCCGCGCCGTTGCGGCCGACCAGGCCGAGGCAGTGCCCCGGCAGCAGAGACAGGTCGACGCCGCGCAGCGCGTAAGTGCTGCCGAATCGCTTATGTATCCCCGCCGCCTCGACGGCGGGGACGGTGGTTACGGTCATGAAGCGTTCGCGGCGCTGCACACTCCGCCGTGGGCGGTGCCGTACACGTTGCCCCACAGCTGGGCGTCGCTGACCGGCGTGGTCGTCACGGTGCCAGGCAGGCCGTCGACCGGCGTGACGGTGAACGTCTGCGTGCCGGAGGTCACGAACGGTGCCACGATCGGGTCGCCCAGGTTGCTGTCGCCGGCGTAGCTGACCATCTGCAGGGCGGGAGCGCCGCCGCCCGGGTCACCGGGCTTGAGCGTCACGCCGTTGGCCGCGTCGAGCGCGTACTTCAGCGCCCAGTACGCGTACAGGTTGGCCGGCTGGGACTGCGAGGCGCTGAGCGTTCCCTTGGAGATGTCGCACATCTCGAACGGGACGCCGTCGTCGCTGACCACGAGCACCTTGCCGGTCAGGCCCTTGGAGGCGAGCAGCGGCAGGATGCCGGTGTCGGGGCTCGACCACTGCGAGTAGATCGCCTTGAGCGCGCTGCCGTACGCGTTGACCGCGGTCTGCGCGTCGGTGACCGCCGTGGCCTCGGTCCAGACCGTGGGGTCCTTCAGGACGTGCACGTTCGGGTCGTTGGCCGCCATGCACGCGTTGAACGCGTTGGTCCGGTCGGCGCCGTTCGACGAGGTCAGGTCGCCTTCCAGGTCGAGCACGTAGCCGGACTTGACCTTGCTGCTGATGTAGGCGCAGGCGTCAAGGCCGTAGTTCGTGTTGGACGCGCGGACCACCATGTAGACCTTGCCGACCCCGACGATCGTGTCGACGGAGATCAGCTGCACGTGGTGCGCGGTCGCGTAGTCGATGGCCGGGCCGAGGCTGGTCGCGGTCTCCGGGTTCACGATGATCGCTTTCGCGCCCTCGTTCACCAGGTCCTCGATCTGGGTGTTCTGCAGGCTCGCGTTGGCCGCCGCGAGCAGCGGGCCGAGCAGCTTGATGTGCAGCTGCGCGGCGTACTGGGTCTCGTAGTTGATGTAGGCGGCCCAGAAGGCCGTGTCGTTGTAGGTCAGGTCGACGCCGATCGTCGTGGTCGGCGCGGCGCTCGGGCTGCTGCTCGTGCTCGTGCTGGCGCTCGCGGAACTCGCGCTCGCGCTGGCGCTGCTGCTGGTGCTCGTGCTAGCGCTCGAGCTACTGCTGCTTGTGCTGCTGCTGCATGCGGCGATGAGCGTCACCGCGGCGACGCTTACCGCGGCGACGGGCAGCGCGGCCATGCGTCTGCGAAGTCTCATTCAGGCCTCCTGCTCGGGGTCTCCGGGCGGCAGTGCCCGGAGTAGCGCGTGTCAGGAAAATAGATCGGATGTCTTCGGGCGTCAATGCGCTATTTCGCCTAGAACGTATCCTGAAACCGAACTGATACATCCGATGATCGCCGCACTCCTTGCGGCAGTCCACCGCGGCCGGGATCGGCTACCGCGGGCGGACGCGCAGGCCTGACATGCCGCCGTCGACGGCGAGCGCGGTCCCCGTGGTCGCGCCGGCCTGCGGCCCGGCCAGGTAGGCGATCGCCGCCGCCACCTCGTCGGCCGTGACAAGGCGGCCCGCGGGCTGGCGGGCAGCGAGGGCGGCGCGCTCGGCCGCCGGGTCGGGCGCGGCGTCAAGCAGGCGGCCGACCCAGGGCGTGTCAACGGTGCCGGGATTCACGCAGTTCACCCTGATGCGCTCGGCCACGCAGTCGGCGGCCATGGCCAGTGTCAGCGAGTACACGGCCCCCTTGCTGGCCGAATACGCCGCCCGCTGCGGCAGCCCGGCGATCGCGGCGACCGAGCACGTGTTGACGATCGCCGCGGAACCCCGGCGTGCGACCGCCCGCCGCAGCAGCGGCAGCGCGGCCCGCGTCGTCCGCACGATGCCGAGCACGTTGACGTCGAAAACCCGGTGCCATTCGGCGTCGTCGTTGTCTTCGACCGTGCCGATCGCGCCGATCCCCGCGTTGTTCACCAGGATGTCCAGGCCCGCTTCCGCCGCGCCGAGTTCGCCGGCGGCCGCGGCGACCGCCGCGCGCACGGCGGCGTCGTCGGTAACGTCCGCGACGACGGGGAACAGCGCCGGGTCATCGGGCGCGACCCGGTCGAGGACGGCCACTCGCGCGCCGCGGCCGGCGAGCAGCCGTGCGGTCGCCAGCCCGATTCCAGAGGAGCCGCCAGTGACGATGGCGGTGAGATCACGGAGTTCATCGATAGCCATACATCGGATGTATAACGCACACGGGTACGGGAGTCCAGGATGCTGGCGAGTCGGTCAGAACCGACCTTTCGCCCCCCGCCGGTGCTGGCCTTCCGCCGCTTCGCGGTCGGCCTACGCGGGGGCCGGCGGCAGGAAGCCGACCGTGAGCAGGAGGTTAGCGTACAGGCGATCGTCGCCGGTGGCGACACAGACGGCGAGGTCCGGTTCCCGGCACGCGGCGTAGAACTCGAACCGGCCCAGCGGCCGCAGCGGTATCGCCGGGCCAAGCTGCCTGCGGAAGACCGCGAACACGTCAGGCTCGGTGCCGTCGCCGGGCGCCATCACCTCCGCCGCCTCCACCGGCACGGCCGCGAGCAGCGGCTCGAGCACTTGGTCCACGGTCAGCAGCCCGGGCCGCAGGTTCAGGTAGACGACTGCCGCGCCCGGGTGCACGTTCGTGCCATGCGAGTAGTTGGCGTCGGCGAGCAGGACCTTGCCGCCGTGCCCGCACGCGCCGAGCGCGGCCAGCAGCGGCGGGTGGATGATCGGGAAGCGCAGCACGGCGGCAGCCTACAGGTCGAGCCGCGCCCCGCGCGTCCCGCGAGATCAATCCGGCCACGCGCGTCGTGGCGCATGCTCGCGCCCGAGGTTGTCCCACCAGTCACACCCGTTGACTTTTGGCGCGTCCGGAAATGACGTGGGATAGAAAGTGTAGCTATGGCTACCTGAACTATCCCATATCTCCGGTATGGGCTCGCCGACGCTCGCGACGGCGGGACGCGCGATGGCAGCGCGACCATAGAGCCGCGTGATGCGGGCCGGGCATCGCCGGCGGGCTGAGGGCCGCCAAGGTCCGGGCTACAGCGGCGTCACGTACGCCCCGGAGATGCCGCCGTCGACGAGAAAC
>Ga0335073_10003183_pt1 | contig 22784 bp, 17 predicted proteins | sample Lox_Sample_22_FD_207093 | JGI IMG/M metagenome (GOLD analysis project Ga0335073, IMG submission 207093) | Soil microbial communities from Loxahatchee National Wildlife Refuge, Florida, United States - Lox_Sample_2.2 | ecosystem: Environmental > Terrestrial > Soil > Wetlands | place: USA... | reverse complement strand
ATTGCCAGGCCAAGGATAGCGCACAAGAATGTCCATGGCGGTTGCGCTCAGCTCGCGTGTCTTCTTGCCATAGGCTTGGCTGAATTCATCGAGGAAATAGCGAGCGAGCGTGGGAATGTCTTCCTTGCGTTCGCGAAGCGGCGGCACGAAGAAGGGAATTACGTTTAGGCGATAGAAGAGATCCTGACGAAATGCGCCGCGGCTGATCTCGAGTTCCAGATTTTTATTCGTGGCGGCGATTACGCGGGCGTCGACAGTCATCGTCTGGCTGGAACCCACCGGCTCGAAGCGCTGCTCCTCGAGGACGCGCAGCACCTTGGATTGTGTTCTGAGACTCATATCGCCGATTTCGTCCAGAAAGAGAGTGCCGCCATCGGCCTTCTGAAATTTTCCGACCTTGTCTTCGGAAGCGCCGGTGAAGCTGCCTTTGATGTGGCCGAAAAGTTCGGACTCGATCAGCTCCTCCGGAATAGCGGCGCAATTTACTTCAACAAAGGGGCCTTTGCTGCGCAGGCTAGCGGCGTGAAGAGCGTGGGAGACGAGTTCCTTGCCGGTGCCGCTTTCGCCGTAGATGAGCACGCGGCCATTGGTGGGAGCGGTGACGGCGATCTGTTGGCGCAGGGCTTTCATGGGTACGCTGTCGCCGATCACCTGGTAGCGGTGGCTGAGTTCGCCGCGAAGAATCTGATTTTCTTCCTGAAGCCGGCGCTGTTGGACGGCGTTGCGAACGAGGACGATGATTTTTTCGAGGGATAGCGGCTTCTCGATGAAATCGAAAGCGCCGAGCTTTGTCGCGCGGACGGCGGTTTCGATCGTGCCGTGGCCCGAAATCATAATGACTGCCGGCGCGCGAGGAACCGCCTGAAGACGGCTAAGAGCTTCGAGGCCGTCGATACCAGGCAGCCAGACGTCCAGGAGAACGACTTCGAGATCGCCGGAAGCCGCGCGCCGCAGCGCTTCTTCGGCGGATGCCACCGCTTCGACGTGATAGCCCTCGTCCTTGAGGATTAAAGAAAGAGACTCGCGAATCCCGGCTTCATCGTCGACGACAAGGAGATGCGGCTTGGAAGTCATCGAGAGGCTTCCGTCCCATTGTGGCCGGTGACGCCTGCGGGCGTGAGCTCCGCAGCGGGGAGCTCGACGAAGAAGCGTGAGCCAACCGGTTGATTGTCTTCGACATGGATGCTGCCGCCGTGCTCGGCGACGATGCGAGCAGCGATAGCAAGACCGAGGCCGGTTCCGCGGTTCTTGGTTGAAAAATGGGGGAGGAAAAGTTTGTCCTTGTCCTGCGGAGAGATGCCGTGTCCCGTGTCGGAGACGCAAATTTCGACGGTTTCGGCGTCGGGATGAGCGCAGGTGGAGATAAGGATTTCGCGGAAGGAGGAGTTTTCGAGCGCTTCGGCGGCATTGTCGATGAGATTGACAACGACGCTGCGAAGCAGGCCGCCATCGGCGCGGACGGCTGGGAGATTTTCGCCAAGAGTGGTTTTGAGAGAGATGCCCTCGAGACGGCCAGAGAAAACCTCGACGGCTTCGTAAACGATGGTGTTGGCGTTCGTGGGAGCGAGCTTGGCGGTGGGGAAGCGAACGAATTGAGAAAATTCATTGACGAGGGCGGCGAGCGTGGAAACTTCCCGCTCGATCAGGCGCGAGCATTCGTGAACGAGCTTGGTGAGTTCGAGGTCGCGCGGAGGCTTGGAGTCGGCGGCTTCGCGGCGATCAAGGAAACGCGACAATCGCTGGGAGGAAAGCTGAATGGGAGTGAGGGGATTCTTGATTTCGTGGGCGATGCGCCGCGCGACTTCCTGCCAGGCAGCCGATTTTTGCGCGCGAAGCATTTCGGTGAGGTCATCCAAAACGAGAACGTAACCAGAATTGGCGCGGCGCGGACCCAGGGAGCTGGCCGTGACGGCAAGATGTAAGACGCGACCTGAGACCACCGTTTCGATTTCGCGGGAGACGACGCCCATGCGGAGCGAACGGCGCATCAGGAGTTGCAGGATGCGGGAGGCGTCCGGACCGAGAAGTTCGTCGAGGGATTGCGCGTTGCGCGCGTCGCCGCCGAACATGCGTGTCACCGCAGTGTTGGCGCGGAGAATAGCTCCGCCGGCATCGAGTGAGATCACGCCAGTGGGGATGTTTTCGAGGACGGTTTCCATGAGCTGTCGGCGCCGTTCGAGTTCCTGCACGGCCTGTTGCAAATTTCGCGTGAACTGATCAATTTGCGAGCGGTTGTCTCGCAACTGCGTGGTCATGGCGTTGAAGGAACGCACGAGAACACCAAGCTCGTCCTGAGCCTGCTCGGGAACCTGATAGTCGAAATTTCCGGCGGAAATTTCTCGCGTGCCTTCGGCCAGGGCTTGGATGGGGACGGTGACTTGCTTCGCAAGAAAGAGGGCGACCCACATCACGGCGGACAGGAGCAGGACGGTGAAGAACAGAAGGATCAGGAGCATCTGGCGCTTGAGCGCTCGAAGATCCTGTTTCTCGCGATTGTATTCCTGGGTCTGAGATTGGATTTCGGTGATGCGGGCCAGAAAGTTAGGGCTGCTGCGATAGGCCACGGCGGTATAGCCGGCAGGCTGGCCGTTCAGCGTGTCAGGCACCCGGACGACAAAATAATTCCTGCCATCCGCATCCCACACTTCAATACCGCTGGGGAGCACGCGGGCGAGTTTGCCCAGGACTCCCATTTGAGAGCAAATCGTGCCGCGGCGGTCTTGTGGCTGGATTTCGCAGGCGACTCCGCCGCGCGTGGCGTTGCCGTCTTTGTCCAGAAACCAGACCGCGTCCGCGCCTCTAGCGAAAGCATGCTGCAAAAGGTCGGAGGTGGAAGAGGACGCATCCTCTTGGACACCAACGGCCAACCGACGGAGACGAGGAATCTGCGAACGGCCGATGTCGTTCATCAACTCTTGCGTCTTCTCGGAGGCGATTTCAAGTGGACGAGGGAACCATCGCAGAAGCGTCCGGTTGATCAGCGAGTAGCTCACGATAAACATAAAGACGATGGGCAACAGCGAAATAGCCATTGCGCCGACGACCATTTTCGTCTTGAAGCGCGCGCCAAGCTGGTCGCGGCCGCTTTCCACCCACAAGCGGACGATAGTTCGACTTAGGATCAGGATAAAGACCAGCAGTGCCGCGGTGATGAAGACGTTGACGGCGTAGAGCGGCATCAGCGCGCGCCAACTGCTTGGCTCGAAGGGAACATCCAGTGAGCCGAAGGTGAAGACGGCGGCTAGCAACAACGTGAGCAGGACGCCACCGATGGCCAGGCTCCAACGCTGCTTGGGTTCGAGATGACTCATGGACTTGCCACCGTCATTTCAGAAAAGGAATTCGTCCGCATAGATCGCGTGTACGCGCCAGGGAATGGATGCGGCAGCCCGCGAGCCAAAATAAGAACGTTGTAATAGTTGCGCGGCGAAGCGTAACCACGATGCCAAGCTTCCCCTGAAATAGCGGCCATATTTTGTCAGCGCCTCGAAGCGAAGAACTTGTTGCCGCACAATAGGCTAGGAAAACCTCTCATTTGCACGATATCCACGGCATTGGAGCAAGTCAAGAACGGCACCTGTCCGGCGTTCGAAAAACCTGCCCGTGCGGACAGGTATTAGCCATTTCAGAACTTCCTTCTAATTTCCGCGCACTTTCGCTGCTCCCATTTGCTATGTTGACCGTGGGTGCAAACCGGCAGGGAGTGCTGCGGATGTCCGTCCGTTTGGGCGAGATACTTATTAAAGAAAGCCTGATCACTCAGGACCAGCTCCAGAAAGCGCTGGAATTTCAGCGCGCGAATGGCGGCAAACTGGGGAGCTGCCTGACGAAGATGGGCTTCATCACCGATGATGATATCACCGGTGTCCTCTCACGCCAGTACGGCGTTCCCTCGATAAATCTCAAGTATTACGAAATCGATCCCAACGTCATCAAGCTGATTCCGCAGGACACGGCTCTGCGCTACCAGGTGATTCCGCTATCGCGCGTGGGTTCCGTTCTCACGATTGCAATGACCGACCCCACGAACGTGTTCGCGATGGATGACATCAAGTTTATGACGGGATTCAACGTCGAGCCAGTTGTCGCCTCCGAATCGGCGATAGGCGAGGCCATTTCCCGTTTTTATGGCGGCTCCGAAACGAATTCGGAAGAGATCAGCAAAATGATGAAGGACCTGGTCGACGAAGACCAGGAGCTGGAACTCGCCGCGGAAGAAGCCGAACTCGATACCGCCACGCTGGAAAAGGCGGCCGAAGAAGCGCCCATCATCAAACTCGTCAACCTGATTTTGACGGACTCCGTGAAGCGAGGCGCGAGCGATATTCACGTCGAGCCCTACGAACTCGAGATGCGCGTGCGGTTCCGGATTGACGGCCAGTTGCAGACGGTGATGACACCGCCTCTGCGACTGAAGGATGCGATGACGAGCCGCCTGAAAATCATGGCCAAGCTGGACATCGCGGAAAAACGCCTGCCGCAAGACGGCCGCATCATGATCAAGTACAAGGCCGACGGCAAAAAGAAGGAACTCGATTTCCGCGTTTCCACCGTGCCAACGCTCTACGGCGAAAAGATTGTGCTCCGGTTGCTCGACAAGGAAAATCTGCGCTTGGATATGACCAAGCTCGGATTTGAGCCGGAATCGTTGAAGAAATTCGAGCGCAACATTTTAAGGCCGTACGGGATGGTGCTGGTGACAGGGCCCACCGGGTCGGGAAAGACGAACACGCTTTATTCCTCGGTGGCGCGCCTGAATACCGTCGATACCAACATCATGACGGCCGAGGATCCAGTCGAGTTTCAGTTGTCGGGTATCAACCAGGTTCAGATGAAGGAACAAATCGGCTTGAACTTCGCGGCCGCGCTTCGCGCATTCCTCCGGCAAGACCCCAACATCATTCTGGTCGGCGAGATCCGCGATTTTGAAACGGCTGAAATCGCCGTCAAAGCGGCGCTTACGGGCCACTTGGTGCTCTCGACGCTGCACACCAACGACGCGCCTTCGACGATCAGCCGCTTGATGAATATGGGTATTGAACCTTTTCTCGTAGCTACGTCCGTGAATCTTATTTGCGCTCAGCGTTTGGTGCGCCGGATTTGCTCGAACTGCAAAGAAGAGCTGGAACTGCCGGAGCAGGCGCTCATCGATGCGGGGTATTCCCCTGACGAAGTCAAGACGACTAAAATCTATCACGGCAAGGGATGCACCACCTGCAATAAGGGCGGCTATAAGGGCCGAACGGGTTTGTATGAAGTGATGGAGATCAACGACGAATTGCGGGAATTGATTCTCGTTGGCGCTTCCGCTTTAGAACTGAAGAAGAAGGCCATTGAGCAAGGCATGATTACGCTGCGCCGGAGCGGGCTGATAAAAGTAGCTTTAGGGCAGACGACGATGGAAGAAGTTTTGCGCGAAACGGTATTGTAGGAAAAAGGTGAAGCGATGGCCGGGATTACGCTAAGCGAATTGCTCAAGAAGATGATCGAGATGGGAGGCAGCGACCTCCACATTACCACAAATAGCGCGCCGCGTGTCCGGGTTCATGGACACTTGCGTGCTCTCGATATGCCGCCCTTGACAGCCGCTGACACGAAGTCGCTGGCGTATAGCGTTCTGACGGACGCGCAAAAGCACCGCTTCGAAGAAAACCTCGAGCTGGACTTCTCGTTCGGGCTTAAGAACCTGGCGCGATTCCGCGGCAACGTCTTCAATCAGCGCGGCGCGGTCGCCGCTGTCTTTCGTACGATTCCCTGGGAGATAAAGAACTTCGATGCCCTGGGTTTGCCCTCTGTCGTCAGAGGGCTTTGCGATAAACCTCGTGGACTTGTATTGGTGACGGGACCGACAGGTTCCGGCAAATCGACGACGCTCGCCGCCATGCTCGACAAGATCAACAGCGAGCGCGAAGAGCACATGATCACCATCGAGGACCCCATCGAGTTTCTGCATAACCACAAGAAGTGCCTAGTGAATCAGCGCGAAGTACACGCCGACACGCACTCCTTCGCGAATTCACTTCGCGCCGCGCTTCGCGAAGATCCAGACGTCGTGCTCATCGGCGAAATGCGCGACCTCGAAACCATCGAATCGGCGTTGCGCATCGCCGAAACCGGCCACTTGACGTTCGCCACGCTGCACACGAATTCCGCGGCGTCCACGATCAACCGTATTATCGACGTGTTCCCTTCGCACCAGCAGCCGCAGATTCGCGCACAGCTTTCCATGGTGCTGGAAGGCATCCTTTGCCAGGCGCTTCTCCCCCGCGCGGACAGCCGTGGCCGCGTGATGATCATGGAAGTTCTCATACCCACGCCTGCGATTCGCAACCTGGTCCGCGAAGACAAGATTCACCAGATCTATTCCGCGATGCAGACGGGTACCGGGCAGACCGGCATGCAGACATTCAATCAGGGTCTTGCAAACGCATACTTTGCGAAGCTCATCACACTGGATTTGGCGCTGTCGCGTTCCTCGAATGCAGACGAGCTGCAAGACATGATCAACCGAGGCGTGTCTTCTCCGTCTGGCGGCAATTCGAAAGCGCCAGTGGCGAGCAAGAGGTAGAGAAATTTCTGGGCCGTCTGGCCCTTGGCCAATGGAATTGATGGATTGAGGAGGAAGGAACATGCCGGTCTTTACTTATAGAGGAACGAATCGTTCCGGCGGAAACGTCAGCGGCGAGCTCACGGCAACGAGCAAGGCGGAGCTTCAAAACATTCTGCGCCGCCAGCAGATCACGCCGACGAAGATGTCCCAAAAGGGCAAGGAATTCAACTTGCCTACGTTCGGCTCGGGCGTCAATGCCAAGGAGCTGGCGATCTTCACGCGACAGTTCTCCGTTATGATCGACGCAGGTCTGCCGCTCGTCCAATGTCTGGAGATTCTCGCCAGTCAGCAGGAGAACAAAACCTTCCAGAAGGTGCTGACAGGCACGCGAGGTTCGGTGGAAGGTGGCTCGACGCTCTCCGCGGCGATGCGCCAATACCCCAAGGTTTTTGACTCCCTCTACGTCAACATGGTCGAGGCGGGCGAGACCGGCGGTATTCTCGACACCATTTTGCAACGCCTCTCCTCCTATATCGAAAAGAACGTCAAACTGCAGCGCGCCGTTAAATCCGCGATGGTGTACCCGATTGGCGTCTTATCCGTTGCGGGCGGCGTCATCGTTCTGCTGTTGTGGAAGGTGGTTCCGATTTTCGCCACGCTGTTTGCCGGCCTCGGTGTTGATTTGCCTTTGCCGACCAAAATCGTCATTGGTCTCAGCAACCTTATCGGCAGCATCTTCGGCTTCCTAATCTTGGTGGTTATCGCAGCGGGCATCTTTGGATTGAAGGTTTGGTATGGCACTCCCCAGGGGCGCTTTGTGCTTGACGCCACCATCCTGCGATTGCCGGTTATCGGGATTCTGATGCGAAAAATCGCCGTGGCCCGTTTTACACGCACCCTGGGCACGCTGATCGCTAGCGGCGTACCGATTCTGGAAGGCTTGGACATTACCGCGAAGACCGCAGGCAACGCGGTCGTGGAGAGGGCTTTGCAAAGAGTGCGGAAGTCCCTCGAGGAAGGCAAATCACTGACCGAGCCGCTGAAGGATTCGGAAGTTTTCCCTGGCATGGTCACGCAGATGATCAGCGTCGGCGAGCAGACCGGCGCCATGGATGCCATGCTGCAGAAAATTGCGGACTTTTACGAAGAGGAAGTCGACGCAGCCGTGAAGGACCTCCTCACCGCTTTGGAACCAATCATGATCGTTATCCTCGGCGTGGTCGTCGGTGGCGTGGTCATTTCGATGTACATGCCGCTGTTCTCCTTGATCGGCAAATTGAGCACGATGCACTAGGAGCGTCGGCGAGCAGCGAGCATTATCCAATTGGCGGAGGGCAGGGAAGGAACTCCCAGCTCTTCGCCATTTCTGTCTAAACTAAAGAATGCCCGGGGGAATACTGGGGTCAGGATCGCGGGCGATTCATGGATCAAGGTACGACAACGAGAGAGTGGCTGGGCTGGCTGACCCGCGTCCGCCTGCTCACAATTCTGTTGATCCTTGTTGTGGACCTCATCTGGCCGCAGTACGTCCCGGCTTCCAGCACAAACCACACGTTTCTGCCCATCCTGCTCATCTGGGTCACTGTCGGTGTTATGCACATTGCGCTGGTCCGGTGGATTCCTGGCGCGGTGTGGCAAGGCGGCTTTCAAGTAGCCAGCGACGTAATCATAATTTCGGCGCTCGTCTACACCACTGGTCTTCAAGAAAGCTATTTTATTTCTCTGTACTTGCTGGTCATCATCGTGGCCAGCATTTTGTTTTCACGCCGGATAGCATTCGTCACCGCAGCAATCTGTCTCTCCATTCTTGGCGGGATGACCGCGCTGGCGTTTGCCGGACGGATTCCGCGCACGTTTCTGGTTGTCCCCACGCCGGAAGGCCTGCGAGTGTGGTTTCTCAGCAATCTTTTCGGCTTCCTCGCTGTCGCTTATTTGGCAAGCCTACTCGGGCAATCTCTCCGCCGCAAAGGAATTGAACTTGAGGAAAAACGCGAACAGCTCCTCGAGCTGCAGGATTTCACGGAAGATATCATCCATTCGATGCGCGGAGGCCTGCTGACAACGGCCCTAGACGGGAGCATTGTTCTTCTCAATCGCACCGGAGAAGAGATTCTCGGTTTCCGCTTTACCGATCTGCGAGGACGCAAGCTGCCCGAGGTTGACGAGAATTTTTGGCTTCCCGGACTGAAGGGCCCCAACGATCGCCCCGTGGTCCGGCGAGAGATCGACTTCCGTACGCCGGATGGCCAACAAAGGTATTTGGGTATTTCCGTTTCTCCACTGCGCACCAGAAGCTCTACGCGCAGCGGATACGTTTTCAACTTTCAGGACCTGACTGAACTTCGAAGACTCGAGCAAGAAGTGGCGACTAAAGAGCGCATGGCGGCGCTGGGCAGGCTCTCCGCGGCGATCGCGCACGAAATTCGGCAGCCGCTGACAGCCATGGCCGGCGCGGTCAAGGAGCTGGCCCGGCTTGTTCCGCTCGAAGACGACGAGAAGCACTTGGTTAACATCGTCAGCCGTGAATCGGAACGGCTGAATCATATCATTACAGACTTTCTGAACTATTCCCGTGAGAAAACCTACGAATTTCAGGAAGCCGACGTGCGCGGGTTGTTGGACGAAACGCTCACTCTGCTCGAGAAGAAACCTGAAGTCGAGAACAAATACCAGATCGTTCGGACATTCAACGGGGCTGAGATGCGCGCCCGCGTGGACTCTAGCAAAATTAAGCAGGTTTTCTGGAACCTTTGCGACAACGCCCTGCGCGCCATGCCGAGCGGCGGAACGCTTACGGTGGCCATTGAAAGGCTGCCATTCTGGCTGCGTATTGCGTTCCGTGACACTGGAGTTGGGTTGAATGAGAAGCAGCGGGCAAAAATCTTCGAACCTCTGCAGTCCGGATTTGAGGGGGGCACGGGGCTGGGTCTTTCCATCGTGTACCAGATCGTGCAGGCGCACAGCGGCAGGATCAGTGTCATCTCAGAGAAGAATCGCGGCGCAGAGTTCATTGTGGAGTTGCCGCGAACTACGTGAGGACTTATGCAAGCAACGAAAACCGCCGTTAAAGAGGCTCAGAACGAGCTGGTGCACATCCTCGTCGTGGACGACGAACGCTCCATTTGCGAGCTCCTCGAGATCACCTTTCGCAAAGAAGGACATCGCGTCGAGGTGGCGCACAGCGTCGAGGCCGCGAAGCGAAAACTCGAGTCGCAAATTTTCGACATCATTATCTCGGATGTGCGGATGCCCGGAGCCACGGGCGTCGACCTCCTGAAATTCACCAAGGAAATTTCGCCCAACTCTTTCTTCCTGCTGATAACCGGCGTTCCCACGGTAGAGACCGCCATCGCGGCCATCAATTCGGGAGCGGACCGCTACGTCATAAAAGATCACGAACTGGTTGATCAGCTCCGCCGAGCCGTGAAGGAAGTCTCGGAGAGCTTGAAGTGGAAAAGAGAGGCGGGATACCTTCGCCGGGAGCTGCGCCGCCTGACGGGGCTTGACAATATTATCGGGCAAAGCCCTAAGATGCGCGCCATCTTCGATTTGATTCAAACTATCGCGCCGCAATCCAGCCGCGTCCTAATCACCGGCGAGAGCGGCACGGGAAAAGAATTGGTGGCGCGCGCCATCCACGAGAACAGCCTTCGCGCCCAGGCGCCATTTATCACCATTAATTGCGGGGCCTTTCCAGAGACGCTCCTTGAGTCCGAGCTTTTTGGTTACATGAAGGGCTCGTTTACCGGCGCCAATGAAAATCGCCAAGGCCTGTTTCAGGCCGCGCATGGCGGCACGCTCTTCATGGATGAAATAGGCAACATGAGCCTCACGATGCAGGTGAAGCTTTACCGCGTCCTTCAGGAAGGCAAGGTGAGGCCGATCGGCAGCAACGAAGAGACGGACGTGGATGTCCGTATCATTGCTGCTACCAACAAGGACTTTGAAAGGGAGATTGCTGAAGGACGCTTCCGGGAGGATTTGTACTATCGCTTGAGTGTTATCCCCATCCACCTTCCTGCCCTTCGCGAACGGCGCGAGGACATCCCCCTGCTAGCTCGGCACTTCCTGGAAACGTTCCGAAAGTCCATGGAGAAGCCCATTGAAGGGCTCTCGCCTGAAACGGTTCGCCGTCTCGAATCTTACGATTGGCCGGGCAATGTCCGCGAGTTGGAGAACACGATGGAACGGGCGGTGGCGCTTGAAACCGGGGGAGAGATATCTCTTCGTGTCCTTCCCGACCGTATCGCGGGCTACTCCTCTTCACTTGCTTTAGCTGTTGGAGCTTCAAGCGAGGTGTCTTTTCCAGCAGAGGGTTTGGACTTTGAGAAGGAAATCGCCGAGGCCGAGCGGCGCTACCTGCTAGCTGCGCTAGAGAAAAGTGAGGGAGTTCGCACCCGAGCATCCGAACTTCTAAAAATCACCTACAGGTCTTTCCGGCATTACGCCAAGAAACACAACATCTAGTCCAAGATGACATCCAAAACGACAGTCAAAATGGGTCTCAAGCAATTTCTGGCCGCGAGTATAACTCGCCGACATCCGTATCTGCTTATGGTCTTCGTGGCGCTTGCCGTTCGCGTGGCGCGAATCCTCATTGTCCGCAGTTACGACATCCCATTAGCAGTTGTTCCCCCTCCAGCTTCCTTTGGTGACCCCCATTTCGGGTTCGGCAATGAAATTGGCAGCATCGCGCACTCCATCGTCACCGGACACGGCTTCGGTTCGCCTTTCGGGCCCATCACCGGACCGACTGCCTGGATTGGACCCGTATATCCATATCTGTGCGCTGGTGTGTTTAAGATATTCGGCCTATTCACTCCTGCCTCTGCGTTCGTTCTTCTCTTTCTGAACAGTCTCTTTTCCGCTGTTACGTGTATTCCGCTTTACCAAATCTGCGAGCGCACCGTGGGACGCGCGAGTGGACTATGGGCCGGCTGGACATGGGCTTTACTGCCCTACTTTTGGCTGTGGCCAACCTTCTTAATCTGGGAAACCAGCCTGGTGGCTCTGCTGCTCGCCTATTTGGTCCTCTTGACGTTGCAGGTCGCGGATACTACAGATTTGGGTGGACGGAATCAGTGGGTGAGGCTGGGCCTTCTTTGGGGAGCAGCTCTGCTGACGAATCCTGTGTTACTCACGTTTCTTCCCGTTTCGTGTCTTTGGTTGGCTTACCGCTTGCGGAGAGAGAGTGCTCGAGTGCTTCGTTCTCTGGCATTGACCCTAGCCGCGTGCGCGCTTGTGGTGACGCCTTGGCTGGTCCGCAATCGGCTGGTCTTTGGGCAATTTGTTTCTATTCGAAGCAATTTTGGATTCGAGTTTCACCTAGGGAACTATCACTTCAGCGAGGGATTCGGCTGGGGCGGGAAACATCCGTCCATGAATAAGCGGGAGAGGGAAGAGTATGCCAGGATGGGCGAAATTGCGTATGTGGCCGCAAAGCGCGATGAGGCGATCACATTCGTTCGCCATTATCCGAGAGAATTCCTTGATTTGACAGCCAAGCGTTTCTACGCATTCTGGTCGGGGGGCATGATTCCTTACGGTGTGGGGCCTCTACTCCCCTGGCTATACGGACCTTTCACATTGCTCACGCTCTTAGGGATCTTAGTAGCGGCGTGGGAAAGAATAAACGGCGTGGGGTTGCTTATCGGTTTGCTCCTGCTATTTCCTTTACCTTTCTATATCGCGTTTCCCCAAGCCCGCAATCGCCACACTATCGAACCGGTAATGCTGGTGCTATCCGTATACTTTATAGTCGCCCTGGTGCGTAGGCTTCGGGAAAAGCGCGAGGATATAGAGACTCCCAGCATGCCTAAAAGCGTCAAAGAGTCCGAATATCAGCGGACCTAAGCTCTCTATGGAGAGGCGATCCCTGATTTGGCTCTAGAGATTTCGCTCCCTTCGCCAGCCGACGGTATCTACCAACTGCATAGCCTGACATGTACTTGGAGTGCCACCTGGGCCAGCCGCGTAGTTTAGCTAGTGGAAGACTTCGAGCTCGGACAAGGAATCCTCGAAGATGTGCTTTGGGGTTGCCGACCTGCTTGACGATCCTGGCCGTCACTGGACTAGGGCGGGGCTGGGCTTCCTGAGGTCTGAGGTTTTTTCTGCGCTTTGCGAAGTAACGGACTGCGTCCTGACGCGTGGTTGGGTGGCAGGAGCGGTTTCCAAGGAGAGAAAGCGATGAACGAAGCTTGCGAACGACGAATAATGCGCATTTTGGCAGACAAAAAACGTCGACGTTTATTGTCCATACGAGTTTCGTGCCTAATTGAAACACGAATTATTTCGCTCCTTTTTGTATGTCTTTAATAATCTGTAACTTACGGTCTTGTAGGCGGTACTATACCTCTCGATAGCATTGGGCCATCCGTTTGCACTATCTCTTGTCATGCTTCGGTACTATAAACCGAACTCAAGGAGATAGCATGAAGAAGCAGAAGGGTTTCTCTCTTATCGAATTGCTGATCGTCGTGGCGATCATTCTGATCATCGCGGCTATCGCAATTCCGAACCTACTCCGGTCGCGTATGGCCGCGAATGAGGCTTCGGCGGTTGGCTCGGTCCGTACGATCAACACCTCCGCAGTGACCTATTCGTCGACGTATCCTTCCCAGGGCTTTCCAGCTACGCTGGCCGCCATGGGCAGCACGAGCGGCGCTTGCACGGCACTGTCTACGCAGGCTTGCTTGCTCGACAGCGTTCTGACGACCGGGACGAAGAGCGGTTATGATTTCACGTGGACTGGCGATGGTCTCACCCCGTCCGTGAACTATTCGGTCGTGGCCGTACCGGCCGTGATCGGCAGCTCCGGTCAGCGTGGGTTCTTCTCTGACCAATCCGGCGTGATTCGTTACACGACGAACGGCACGGCGCCGACGAACGCCAGCGCACCGTTGCAGTAAGATTCCTTGCGGGCTGGGCAACCAGTCCGCAAGCTAGTAGGACCTGGACAGAGCACGGGACTTCTGTTCCGTGCTCTGCTCCCTCAGTAAGCGAAGGTCGATTTTCGTGTTGAGTGGGCCAGAGTTCATGCATAGTGTCATTTTTCGCCCCTCTCGAGTGACAAAAAACGTCAAATATGGTTCGGGATGTCGGCTTACAAGAGGGACGTGGCGAGGCTTTCTCCCGCTTCGGAATTTCTAAACTAAAGAATCCAAACACCTTAGCATACCGCAGTTTTTTCGTGAGCCAGTGCCTGCGAATGGCACCTGCCTTGCCGGAATGTAGCGTGTGCTCTGGCACTTTGAACTGACTCTCAAGGAGACAACATGAAGAAGCAGAAGGGTTTCTCTCTTATCGAGTTGCTGATCGTCGTGGCGATCATTCTGATCATCGCGGCTATCGCAATTCCGAACCTACTCCGGTCGCGTATGGCCGCGAATGAGGCTTCGGCGGTTGGCTCGGTCCGTACGATCAACACCTCCGCAGTGACCTATTCGTCGACGTATCCTTCCCAGGGCTTTCCAGCTACGCTGGCCGCCATGGGCAGCACGAGCGGCGCTTGCACGGCACTGTCTACGCAGGCTTGCTTGCTCGACAGCGTTCTGACGACCGGGACGAAGAGCGGTTATGATTTCACGTGGACTGGCGATGGTCTCACCCCGTCCGTGAACTATTCGATCGTGGCCGTACCGGCCGTGATCGGCAGTTCCGGTCAGCGTGGGTTCTTCTCTGACCAATCCGGCGTGATTCGTTACACGACGGACGGCACGGCGCCGACGAACGCCAGCGCGCCGTTGCAGTAAGATTCCTTGCGGGCTGGGCAACCAGTCCTCAAGCGATCAGACTTACGAAGAGCACGGGACTTCGGTCTCGTGCTCTTCTCTTTTTGTGACCGCGTTTTGATTCCCATTTTGACCTCGAAATACCATCCTCGAACTCGCCTAGGGGCACGCACAGCACAAATTCCTTTCCGTTAGAACACAAGATCCAGATTGCCGGTTAAAGTTTAGTCTAGAACCCACCAGTTGGTAATAAAGGTCATCGGGAGGGAGGAACGCCAGCGACGCGAGACCCGCCGGGAAGAATGTCATTGCCTCATAACACACAAGATTTGCCCGCTTTCTTGGCAGCGCTGAGACCAGTGGTTAGAATTGTCAAATGTCGGAGCCTCATGGGAAGATTCCTGCCGGCCGTCCTCCACTCAGTTTAGATTCCCTAGAACCAGGCAGCCTACGCTCAAAATCATCGGAGGCTTATCCATCTCCGCTAGCGTCAAAAGTCGCTGGCGCCGATACGCGCAACTATCGTCATCCGCTGTTCGCCGCGACCATCTTTGGGTTGATAGGGTTGATGCTTCTTCTGGCCGGTATTGCAAAGCCCGCAAAGATGTATTTCGATGAGGGCTATTTCGTGCCGGAAGCAAGAGCCTTCCTGCAAGGTATACCGAATCCGGCTCCGTACGCCCCTCCTTTGGCGAAACCCCCTTTATCGAAGCTGATCATGGCAATTGGGATGAAGGCCGCAGGGGACAATCCATTTGGCTGGCGCGTGGCAGGTGGTGTATGCGGCGCCTTGACCGTGGTGGCCGTGTATCTTTGGTCGTTCCTCCTTTTGAAAGACATAGGGCTTGCTTCACTCGCGGCCGGACTGACCCTCTTCAACAACTTCTGGTTTGTGATGTCGCGCATCGCCACTGCGGATGTGTTCTTGATGGTATTTCTAATGTGGAGTTTGGTGGCTTACACAGCGGCGCTCACCTTAGACGTTGGCGCGGGACTGCGGCGGCTGCTCTTCTGCATCTCGGGTGTTTTGGTAGGACTGGCAGGCGCTTGTAAATGGAATGCGATTGATACGCTTGCGGTCTTTATTCTGGTTGCTTTTGTGCTGCTATGGATCTGCCGCCGCATGAGCGCGGATTCCGTGCACCCGCTTGCAGTTTACGCGCGCAATGTTGACGAGATCGGGGTTTCCGTTCTCGTGACCGGCTTATTTGTCGTTCCCATCCTTTCTTACGGCCTTGCGTTTTGGCCATTGTGCCGGCTTATCCACCTGCCGTTCAATTTTCATCAAGTGGTGGCAATGAATGTTTTCATGTGGCACTTTAATCGAACGACGGCCGTCAACCTCTCCATAATCTCGCCGTGGTACAGTTGGCCGCTTAATTTGAAACCCCAGCGCGTGCTTTCCTATTTAATGGGTAATCCGGCCATCACTTGGGGCGGGTTGATTGCGTTGGCTGTCTGCTTGCGGCGCTTCTGGAAAGCGATCACGTTGCCGGAAGGGTTGGTTCTCCTTCTCTTCGCCTCGAACTATCTCCAATGGACTGTAACCCCGCAAAAGGGTCTTTATTATTACTACTACTATCCCTGCGTCATGATTCTGGGAGTCGCTCTTGCCGTCGCCCTGCGCGGCCCAGCGGTTCGCGTGTTTGGGGTTCGCATTAGTGTTCTCCTATTCACCCTCGCCGCTCTCGTCTTCATCCGATGTTATGCACAAATGGCTCATTTGCAGTCTCCTTGGGATTGTATTCTTGGATGTTGGCAGTAGCCGTTTTTTGTCGAAGCCTGTCGCGCAAATGACGATTTGTGTCATTTCTCATAAAGAAGCCAAACAATTGGCCCATCGGGCTGAACTAAATCACGCATAATCAAATAGTTGGGGCGTTTTAGCAAGTGCGGAGAATGGTCTTTGGAGTGCTTGCTATTAAGCCGAGTCGAACACCTGTCTAGCCAGGTCGGGCGGGCTGGTGGGGCGATCGAGAAAATTCCATGAGAAAGAAACAGAACGGATTCTCTCTTGTTGAGCTCCTAATTGTTGTGGCGATCATCTTAATCATGGCCGCCATAGCGATCCCGAATTACATGCGCTCGCGCATGGTGGCGAACGAATCTTCGGCCGTGGAGTCCCTGCGAACCATTAACACAGCGGCCATAACGTTTTCAAGTACTTACCCGACCGTGGGCTTCCCAGCGACCTTGGCTGCGTTAGGTGGAAACGCGCCTTGTTCGGCCAGCTCCACGAATGCCTGCATACTCGATGAGGTCCTCAGCTCCGGTACGAAATCCGGGTATAGCTTCGTCTTTGCGGGGGACGGTCTCACCCCCTCGGTCAACTACTCAGTTTCCGCAACGCCCGTGTCGCTGGATATCACCGGCCAGCGCATGTTCTGCACGGATCAGACGAGCGTGATTCGATTCGAAGCTAGCGGCACCGGCTGCACCAACGCCAGCGCTCCCATTCAATAAACAAGCTCTTCGACCCAGTTGGACATTTTCGGAGTTCCGCGAGTGCGCGCGAGTCCTCCTCCGCTTCCTCGTTATGAAGCGCGAAGTTGCGTCTCATTGCGCCATTTGCCGGCGATGGCGGGCTTGCTACACTACAAAACATGCTCTCTTTTCTCTCCTATGTTTGCTTCGTGTTGACCGCTCTTTCTTTCGCGAGCGGCGAAGCAAAACTCATGGGAGAAAAGCTCGAAGCCCGTTACCGTGGCGCGCAAACACTCCAGACGACCTTCCTCGAGCGCTATTTTGAAAACGGCCATGTAGCCCGCTCCGAAGCGGGGATAGCCTACTTTCGGCGGCCAGGCAAAATGCGCTGGGAATATGACTCACCCGAAAAGAACCTCTTTGTGGTCGATGGAAAGACCGCATGGTTTTACGTGCCAGAGGATCACACCGTTACCAAAGTTTCGGCAAAACAGAGCACGGACTGGAGGACGCCTCTGGCCCTCCTCGCCGGAGAGATGAAATTGTCCCGCATTTGTGCGCGAATCGAGCCTGCGACCGCCGAGAAGCCAGCCGTCGCAGGAGATGTAGTGCTTTACTGCCCATTGCGAGGCGAACACAACAAACCACCGTCCGCGACTGGCGAGGCACCGGAAATGCAAGACGATGGTCCGGAACAGTCCGTCTACCTTGAAGTCGCGCCCGCCACAGGGGAGCTAGCACGCATCCTGGTCCGCGAGAGAGGGGGAATCGAAATCGAGTTCAAATTCGCGGATTGGCGATTTAATCCCTCGATTCCAGTCTCTTTCTTCCGTTTTGATGTCCCTCGCGGCGTGGCCATCGTCGATGGTGAATCACCTGACGAATCAAGGCCTTAGCATTAACACCGCGTTTAAATGCATGGAAGTTTCTCCAGAAGAACAGCCAACCATCAGGTGCTTCCCCGCATACTAGCTAGATGAGGTAAACTGAGGGTCTATGGGGGAATTTGTCTGCCGCGTTGCCGATGCAAACGGTCGTGTGTTCTCGCACGTCGAGGCTGCTGGTTCCTTAGCCGAAGCGCGCCAGAAACTGGCCGAAAGGGGACTCTTTGTTTATTCCGTCGAGACTCGCAGCAGCCTTCTTAGCGCTTTCATAAAGCGCCGCGGTGAGCGACAGATCGGCGGCTCGGATTTCCTCATCCTAAACCAGCAATTCAACACTCTCATCAAGGCCGGTTTGCCGATTCTGCGTGCCTTGGATCTCTTGGCGACTCGGGCCACCGCCCCGAAGCTTCGCCCCATCCTCTCGAAAGTTCGCGACCGAGTTCGCGAAGGGAGGTCGCTTTCCGAGGCCATCGCTGAAACCGGTGTCTTCTCCAAAGTTTACGCGACCGCCATTCTCGCCGGCGAGAAAAGCGGAAATCTGCCTGGCGTTTTGGATTATTACATTGCCTACCAGCGGGTCAGCACGGGAGTGAAAAAGAAGATTCTCGCCACGCTCGTGTATCCCATTCTCCTGATCAGCGTTGCGTCGATTATCGTGACTTACCTTGTGACTTTTGTGATCCCCAAGTTTGCCCTTCTGTATCGCGACTTGGACGTCGAATTACCCAAGCCCACGCAAGTCTTGATTGCCATCACGGTGGATTACCGCTTCGTAGTGATTGGAGCCGTCGCCTCCTTATTTCTTGCGGCTTTTGGCGTTTTTCTTTGGTCGAGGACGGAGGAAGGCGGCGAGGCGTTTGACCGTCTCAAATTCCGCATTCCCATCATCGGGGACACTCTGCTGAAATTCCAGGTCGCACAGTTTTCACGCACGCTGGCCACGCTCCTAACTGGTGGCACCCCTTTGGTTGCGGGCTTGCAAACGGCCGCCGACGCCATCAGCAGCAAGCTGGTGCGCTCGACAGTCAACCAAGCGACGCAAATGGTTCGTGAGGGCGAATCGCTTCACGGGGCCTTGGCCATGAAAGGAACCATGCCCGAGCTTGCCCTGGACATGATCGAAGTCGGCGAATCCAGCGGTGCCTTGGCGCCCATGCTCACCAGCGTCGCCGAATTTTATGAAGAGGAAGTAAGCGTGCGCCTGTCGGCTCTGGTAGCCGTCATTGAACCGGTTATTCTTGTATTCATGGGCTTGTTGGTAGCCTTTATTCTGATTTCACTCTATCTGCCGATCTTCTCCTTCTCCCTCTCGGGCGGAGCGGTAAAGTAAGGTGAGTTAAGCTAGGCTAAACTAAGGAGACTGTGGCTACACCCGAACACAATTGGACTCCCGGCGACAGCGCCGATGCTGCTCACGAGAGTGAATTCGCTCGGAAACTCGCGCACAGGTATCGCTGCGCCTTCGTCGATTTGAGCGAACAGCGCATCGACCCGGAACTGTTCCGTACCATTCCAGCGGACTTGATGTTCCGCTACAACTTCGTGCCGCTCGAGCTGCATAACCATTCTCTATCGATCGCCGTCGCCGATCCCAGCCTGGTCCTGCTGAGCGACGAATTGCCCTTATTGCTCGGAAAGAAATTAGCGATCAAAGTGGCCACGGCGAGGCAAATTGGCGACCTGCTGAAGCGCACCGAGCAATCTCAGCGCGTCCTTGAGCAGGCCACCGAAGCATTCACCCTTCAGGTCTCCAAGGAAGAGGAAGAGAGCGAAGAGACCATCTCGGGCGACCGCCTGACGCGCGACACCACGGCCAGCCCCGTCGTGCGGTTAGTTGAGACGATTATTTTCACGGCTTTGGAACGGCGGGCGAGTGACATCCACATCGAAGCCCGGGACACGGAAGTGGCCGTCAAGTACCGGATTGATGGTGTGCTGCAGCATGCCATGCAGCCGATCGCCAAGGAATGGCATTCCACGGTTCTCTCGCGCATCAAGGTGCTCAGCGATTTGGACATCGCGGAGCGCCGCGTCCCCCAAGATGGCCGTTTCCGCGTGAAGTACAAAGGCCGCTTCATCGACTTGCGTGTTTCCATCATGCCTGCTAGCCACGGCGAAGACGCCGTTCTTCGCGTGCTGGATAAAGAGACGCTTTCGGAGAAATTCCAAAGTCTAAGCCTTGACGTGGTTGGATTCTCTGATTTGGAAGTTCGTCGCTTCCGGCGTTACATTCAAGAACCTTACGGCATGGTGCTGGTCACTGGCCCGACGGGATCGGGCAAAACGACCACCCTCTATGCCGCAATCAACGAAATCAAGTCCGATGAAGACAAGATTGTCACCATCGAAGACCCGGTCGAGTACCAACTCAAGGGAATCACGCAAATCCCGGTGAACGAGAAAAAAGGCCTCACTTTTGCGCGCGGTCTGCGTTCCATCTTGCGGCACGATCCCGACAAGATCATGGTCGGCGAAATTCGCGACCAGGAAACCGCCCAAATCGCCATTCAGTCCGCCCTCACCGGCCATTTGGTTTTCACCACCGTGCACGCTAACAACGTCACCGACGTGATCGGACGATTTATCAACATGGGAGTGGAGCCTTACAATTTCGTCTCCGCTCTCAACTGCATCATGGCGCAACGTCTTGTGCGCGTTATCTGCCCAAATTGCAAGCGGCAAAGGAAATTTACACTGTCGGAATTACAGGAAGCCGGGCTTGATCCCGCCACTTGGTCGTCCGTGGCACTCTGTGAAGGCGCGGGCTGCCTCGAGTGCTCCGGCACGGGCTATCATGGGCGGACCGCGATCTGCGAACTGCTAGATTTGACCGATCGCATCCGTGAGATGATCGTGGACCGCCGGCCAACTTCGGAGATCAAGCGCATCGCTCGCGAAGAGGGGATGATCACGCTGCGGGAGAGCGGCTTGGCCAAAATCCACGCGGGCATCACGACCGTGAAAGAAATAAATAAGGTGACCTTCGTTGAGTAGCACGGCCACTTTCCATCAAGGTGTCTACAAGAGCGCATTCGTGCGCCGAGTGGCCCGCTGGCTGGATGCCGCACCGCATCCGCCGCTGGCCATCGAAATAGCCTTGGACCGCGTCGCGGGGGCGCGCTGGACAAGAACCGGGAGTCTAGATGGTTTCGCCGTCGAAACTCTTCCGCCAGGTGCGCTTGTGCCTTCAGCGGTGGAAACGAATATTCTGAACGAACCCGCTCTGAAGGCCGCCATCACGGCCGTGTGCTCCAGCCTGCGCGCCAAAGACGAAGGCGTGGCGCTGATTCTGCCGGATCCTGTTATCCGCGTTTTTGTCCAGCATTTCGACGAGTTCCCGCGCTCGAAAGAGGAAGCCGAACCGATGCTCCGCTGGAAGCTCAAGAAGAGCGTTCCCTTTGAAGTGGACGAAACGCTAATCTCCTACATGCGGCAGCCGGCCCGTGAAGCTGGAGTTGACGTTGTGACCGCGCTTGCCCGCTTGCGTATCATCCGCGAATACGAATCCCTGTTGGAAGCCGCGCGGCTACATCCCGGAGTCGTGCTCAGTTCCTCTCTTGCGGCGATCGCGCTGGTAGATGAGCATCGCCCCACGCTTCTCGCGCGCGTTTCCGGAGCTGCTTTGACGACCGCGATCGTCCGCGATGGCGTTCTTTGTGGCTATCGCTGCACGGAGCTACCGGCACAGGGTGCCGACCTGACTCCGCACATGCTGCTTGAAGACATCTTTCCGGTCGCCGCCTATTATCAAGACACCTGGCAGGAAGGAATTCAGTCCGTACGCGTGGCAGGGCTGGGCGCGCGTTTGCCGGAATTTGTGCAACCGCTCGAAGAGGAGTTTCATTGCGAGGTGCATTCGCTGCTTCGAACCGCCATCTCAGAAGGCCGTATCCCCGCGGATGCGCAGTCGCTTGCCGATCGCGAGCTGGAAGGCCTGGTCGGGTGGGTGGCACACCGTTCTTAGGATAGCTTGGAATTGATTTTAGTCAGGCGGGCGTTGGGAGGGAAATGAAGGTTCGGCTCAATCTAGCGACCAAGCCATTCGAGGCGCACCGGAAATTTATCGCCGGTTCGGGCTTGATAGGCGCCATTGCGGCCATCGTGTTCTTCGCCCTTGGCTGGCACGTCTACCTTGCGCGGAAGGCTAACGCGGAAATGCGCGCCAAATCCGCAGCAATACTTCAGCAAGTAAGGCAGCTCGAGGTGCGCCGCGCCAGTCTGGAGCAGTTCTTTGCTCTTGAAGCGAATGCCAAGCTGCACGACCGCGCGGCCTTTATCAATAACCTCATCGACGCGCGGAGCTTTAACTGGACTCTCATGTTTATGGACCTCGAGAGAGTGCTTCCGGCAGGGGTGCGCGTTGTGAGCATCGTGCCGAATCAGGATAAGGGGCGCGTCGAAGTGAAATTCACCGTCGGGGCGACCAGTGATGAGGCCAAACTTAAATTTATAAGAGCACTGGAAGACTCGAAGACGTTTTCGCACGTCGAATTGATTCGCGAGTTCGTTCCCACGCAGCGAGCCGGCGAAGATCAAATCGTTGTGGATCTCATCGCGGAGTATTCGAGGAGCTGATGCAGCGGGACTTTACACTCCAAAAACGGGCGATTCTTATCGTGCTCGGGCTTCTCATGGCCGCCGACCTTGGGCTGGCCTTATACAGCTGGGAACTAGCCTCGTCGCCACACACGCCGCAAGAGGAATTCGACTCGCAAAATCTGAAGCTGAAGGTGTTGAGGGGCGACATCAAATCCGCGCAGGACATCAAAGACAACATGCCTGCCACACGGAGAGATTGTGACAAGTTTGAACAATCTTTGCCCCCGGAGAGCACCGGCTCTTCATCGATCGATTCCGAACTCGGTGAAATCGCAAAAAAAGCCAGTTTGCAAATTGTGAGTCTTACCCTCAAGCAGAAGGAAATTCCGGAACGTGGCATGACTGAAGTGAGTTTGGATGCTACCGTCAACGGCGACTATGGCAGCGTGGTTCGATTCGTGAACGGCTTGCAACGCTCGCCTACTTTTTACATCGTCGATGGCTTGGAACTTGCTTCCGATACGCAGAATCGTGCGCCCACGGGAACCATTCGCGTCGGGCTGCACCTGCGCACCTATTTCCGGGAAGCGTCATGAAACAGAAGCGGCAAGTGATCGTGCTCGTGGCGCTAGTGGGTGTAGCCGTGCTCGTTTGGAG
>Ga0335073_10003182_pt1 | contig 22784 bp, 21 predicted proteins | sample Lox_Sample_22_FD_207093 | JGI IMG/M metagenome (GOLD analysis project Ga0335073, IMG submission 207093) | Soil microbial communities from Loxahatchee National Wildlife Refuge, Florida, United States - Lox_Sample_2.2 | ecosystem: Environmental > Terrestrial > Soil > Wetlands | place: USA... | reverse complement strand
GGCCAGGTTCAGCAATCCCACTTTGTTCTTGATGATCTTTTGATCCGTGTTCACTGACATTCTCCTTTTTGCGCCGTTCGGCGCATTCTATCAGAAAATGTCAGATCAAGTCGTGACTAGGACAGAATTACAAGTCCGGCGCTTTGCCTGCTAAGCTACTGCCACCACAACCAAGCTGCGGTCCACATCCAACGGGACCGCAGCTTGGAAATATCGTTAATCAGCGTCCGCGAACGTCACGTAAAAGATTGCGTCGCAATAGTATGCGATCGGTCCTTGGCGCTCCAATGGCTTCACTATTCCAAGTGACTCCAGTTTTCTTAGATCAGAGTGAGCGGTTGGATAGGTAACGTTAAGCCGCTCCACGGCATTCTTCAAAACAATCACGGGACTAGCGAACAGGCCTTCAACCAAAGTGGACAGCCTAACGCTTCCCCCCTTTAATCGCCGATGAAAATCTCGATAAAGCGATAGCAACTTGTCGCATCGTTTTTCTGTATCCATAGCCTGTGCGATGACTCCTTGAAGGCAGAATTCAAGCCAAGCTTCCCAGTTGCCATGGGTGCTCACACCAAGCAAAAGATCCATGTAGTCGTTTCTGCGCTTTTCGAAGAACGCGCTCATGTACAACCACTGGCTAGATAGCTTGCACCACTCGGCGATGGTTAGCGCAAGAAGCAGTCTTCCAACGCGCCCGTTCCCGTCGCCAAATGGGTGAATGGCCTCAAATTGGTAGTGAACCAAGAATGCTCTCACTAACGGGTCGTAATCGTCGGTCGAATGAAGATATTTTTCGAAAGCGTCCAGCGTATCGCCTAATACCTCCGGCGGTGGGGGCACAAATCGCGCCGGTCTACCGATCTGGTTCTGGATCGTTCTGAACTCGCCCGGCTTCTGATTTGATCCTCTTACGCCGTCCATGAGTATCGCGTGCAACTCTCTGATCAAACGCAGCGACAGCGGCAAATCGTTAGTTCCATCCAATCTCAATCGGAGTGCTCTCCCATAGTTGAAGACCTCCCGGAAGGCGTTGATGGGATCAGTATCCGAAGTTGGGTATCTAGGATCGGCCTGGAAAAGCGCCTGTTGCTGCGGGTCGGTAATCGTACCCTCTAGCTTCGAGGACAATTGAGCCTCACGGCGCTGAAGCGGAGTTAGCATCAGCTCTGGGTTTGGCAGGTGCTTACCGGTTCCGTCTAGACTCGCAAGGCATGTCCTTGCGTCGATTAACAGTTTCCAAAGGCGCTCGGGCCATTTCCAAGAAGGAGGTAAGTTATTTGGAACAAAGGCTAATTTAGCATCTATGGTGGGGCTTTTGATGGGCACCAATCGACCGGTCATCAACGGTGAAAAATCTGTTCGCTCCATAGATAATTTAACTGTAGTATATTTTATTTAAAAAATCAACTCAAAATTTAAATTGATTTTTTACTTGATAACGTTACTCAAGCATAATATCAATATGAACCGCCTTCATTCCAATAAACGCACCCGGCGATAGCTGCCCTGGTCGAAGGGCATAGCATTCGCCACGTCTCCCGCATGACCGGTGTCGCGCGGAACACCTTACTTTTGTTGGTCGTGGAAGCGGGAGCTGCGTGCGCGGAACCCCACTAGGCCTGCGCTGTTCGAGTGATGCCAGTCAGACGCGCACAACGCAAGCCTGACGGCTTACGCTACACGCCGCGGATGGCGGCGCTCACCGGGCGTGAACCGACGGGAATCACCGTCAGCACCGGGGCCGGATAACCTCGAGTTTGAACCCCGCTCACTTTCAAAACCGCCACGTCGCCCGATTTGCGATTCAGCACCAGCGCATACTGATCGTCCGGCGTGACCGCGACAAATCCCGGATCGCTGCCTACGCGAACCACCGAAACCAGGCGGCGATAATCGATGCTCAGCACGCTCACATCGCCCGATTGCGGACCGGCGATGAACAGCAGCGACTGCGACGCGGCCATCGCCTGCGGCCCATGCCCGGCGAGCACCGTTTGATCCACTTCCGGCGTGTGATAGGGGAAAACGATCACCACCGCGTCCAACCCTTCGCCGGTGACGAACAACTGGCCGCCGTCCTGGCTGAAACATAAATGATCGGGACGGACAGCCAGCGGCAATTTGGTCATCAACCGCTCGGCCGGCGCGTCGTACATCCACAGCAGCCGCGAACCGAGATCGGCCGCGATGAGCATCTTGCCGTCCTGGCGAAAGCGCACCGCGCCGAAGTCGGCCTGCGCCAGCGGCTGGCCGGCGCGCAGCGTGGTGAGATCGGCGAATCGCGCCGTCGCACCGCCGCAAACCGCGGCTGTTTTGCCGTCGGAAGCCAGCGCGAAATCGACCGGATCCTCGCTCAAAGGAATTCTGCCGGTGACCCGGAAGGAGTCCATCGAAACACCAATCAGCGCCCGCGGATCGCGCGCCAGAACCCACATTTCCTGTTCGTCCGGAGAAAGGTGCATCGCAATCGCGCTCGCGGCAACGGCCAGTTTCCGCCGAAGGGTCAGCCGGTCCACCTGGATCTCGTGAATCGAGCCGTTATCGGGCGTCAGTGCGTAGACCAGAGGCCGGCTGCTTGCGGCGATCACCTGCGTCGGCGATCCGTCCAGCGGAATGTGCCGGACGACCGCCATCGCCTCGAGATCGACCGCGGCGATCGCCTGCCCGTCCTGATTGGCGACGAACGCGTAGCCCTGGTATCCGGAGGGGGCGCGCCGTCCACAGGCGGCGGCCGCCAGAGGCAGGGCCAGAATCGCGCGGCGGGAGATCATTTTTTTCAGTGTGGCGCGTGCGCCGTGGCTTTGACAAGCGTCCGAAAGGTCCTGTGGGATTAGTGGGGCAGGCCCCCGGCCTGCCGCGGGCGCGCCAGCCGCAGGGCCAGAATCGCGCGGCGGGAGATCATTTTTTCAGTGTGGCGCGTGAGCCGTGACTTTGACAAGCGTCCGAAAGGTCCCGTCGGACTAGTGGGGCAGGCCCCCGGCCTGCCGCGGGCGCGCCGCCAGCCTGTTCTTGACCCGGAAGAGCAACCGCCCCTCAACCACTCCGCTTCCGCCGCCCGCCCGCCCGCCTGTGCATTGCGCCACGCCGCCGTCAGCGCCGCGCCGGCACTCTCCGCATCCGCATCGGCCAGCCGCACCTCGGTCGATCCTTTCCGTCCCCACGCGCCTTTCGCCGGCGCGAAAACGCCGGGGTGCGCCGCAACGAACTCGCGCTGCTGTTCCGGCGTCAGCTGGACCATCGCAAACGCGCGGTCCGGATAACCCAGCGTCGCAAAAATTTTATTGCCGGCGCGAAAATCCGGATGCCCCATGTGCGAATTTTCGCTCGCGCCCGCCAGGCTCAAAGCGATCTTGCGAAACTCCGCCGCGTCCATTCCCGAAATTCTACTAAACTGGAATCGGATGCGGACGCTGCTCGCTTTTTTCTGCGCCGGATCGTTCGCCGCCGCCGGCAGCCTCTACGACAGCGTACAGCACAAGCTGGACGCGATCGAAACGCGGCAGGTTCGCCCCGGTTCCGTGGTCTCGTTCACTCCCCAGGAACTCAACGGGTGGGCCCGCGTCGCCGTTCCGAAAGTCGTTCCCGAAGGCATGCGCGACGAGCAGGTGGAGCTTTTTAACGGCTCCGCCACCGGCTACGCCATGGTCGATTTTTTAAAAATGCGCCAGGGCAAAGGCGAGCAAACCAATTGGCTGATCGCGCGCATGATCGAAGGCGAGCGGCCGTTGAAAATCTGGGTTCGCGTCGAATCCGGCGGCGGACGCTGCACCGTTTATCTCACCCGCGTGGATTTGTCCGATGTCACGGTCAACCAGACCGTGCTCAATTTCCTGATCACCAACTTTTTTATGCCGCTGTATCCCGACGCAAAAATCGATCAACCCTTCGAGCTCGATTACAACATCGACCGCATCGCCATCACCCCGCAAGCCGTCCACGTAACCATAAAACGATAGCCGCAACCGCCGCTGGTCTGGCTGTTTCCGCCATTGGCCGGTTCGCGCTCTCGCCCTCGCCGCGATACCCCTAAAATCGACCCATGAAACGTAAACACAAACCTCGCGCCCCAAAATCTTTATTGACAGGAATGGCAATCAATCGTATGATTAAAACGAACGTATGAGTAACACAGTCCAACGCATGCCGGATACCAAGGAGCGCATCCTCGATGCCGCCGAAAAGTTGTTTGGGCACAATGGTTTCGAGGCTACATCCCTGCGAGATATCACGACCGATGCCGGGGTCAACCTGGCCGCTGTGAATTATCATTTCCAGTCAAAAGAGAGCCTTTTTGACGCCGTGATCGCTCGCCGGATGGAGCCGGTGAACCGCAGACGCATGGAACTGCTGGACGCCGCCGGCCCGCACCCGACCGTCGAGCAGATTCTGCTGGCGTTTCTGAATCCCCTTTTTGAACGGCAATCGCCGGAAGTGGTGGCGCTGCTCGGCCAGGTTTTGGCCACGCCCGACCTGTTCGTGCGCCAGTTCTTCAAAAGGCATCTGGCCAGCGCGTCGCAGCGCTTCGTCGAAGCGTTGAGCCGGGCGCTTCCGGACCTTTCGAGGACCGACGTGATGTGGCGTTTGCACTTCACCGCGGGCGCACTGGCCCATCTGTTGGCTCGCGGACCGGTGCTGCCGGAAATCAGCGAAGGTCTTCTCGATCTGAACGACCGGGCAGCCGTTCTGGCCCGCCTGGTAACCTTCGCCGCCGCCGGCTTTCGCGCCGACGCCTGGGGTACGGAGGCCGTGTGATGATCGAACTGGCAAGTTTGCTGCTTTTTCTCGCGCAAAGCGACCCGCCCGCGACCCCCGGCACTTTGCCGCTCAGCCTCAAGCGCGCCGTCGAGATCGCGCTCGCGCCGGAAGGCAGCCCCAAAGTCGCGCTGGCCGAGGAAACGATGCAGCAGGCGGAAGATCGCCGCCTGGAATCGCGCGCCGATCTGCTGCCCGATCTCGAATCGTCCGTCAGCGATCATCGCGAAACGGTGAGCCTGAAAGCCTACGGCTTCAATTTCCAGTTCCCCATTATCGACGGATTCAACTTCTCGATTCCGACTCTGGTGGGGCCGTTTTCGGTGTTCGACGCGCGCGCAACCGCATCGCAGACCGTTCTCAACCTCTCGGCCATCCGCAGTTATCAGGCCTCTAAAGTGAACGTCGCAGCCGCGAAATCGGATTTCGATTCAACCAGGAATCAGGTGGCCGATCAAGTCGCGCGAGCCTACGTCACCACCCTTCGCGCCGACGCCGCGCTGGAAACCGCACGCGCCAACGTCGCTCTGTCGCAGGCGCTGCTCGATCAGTCGCGGCGCTTGAAAGAAGCCGGAACCGGAACCGGCATCGAAGTCACGCGAGCCGAAGTGCAACTGGCCAACGATCAGCAGCAACTGGTGGTGGCCACCGACAATCGCCGCCGCGCCGCGCTCAACCTGATGCGCGCGATGGGCCTCAAACTGGACAGCGCCATCGTCCTCACCGACCAGCTTTCCTACCAACCCGCCGAGATCGGCAGTCTGGACGCCGCGCTCGACGACGCGCGCAAAATGCGAGCCGAGTTGAAGGCCCAGCAGCAGCGCGAACGGTCCGCGCGATTCAACTATAATTCCGTGAAGGATGAACGCCTGCCGTCGCTCGCCGCCGACGCGAATTACGGCACCATCGGCACCGGCCTGATCGGCAATCAGCCGACCTACACCTACGGCGTCAGCCTGCGCGTCCCGGTCTTCGACGGCGGACGCCGCGATTACCGGCGCGAAGAAAGTCTTTCGCTGTATCAACAGGAGCAGACCCGCATGCGCGATCTGGAGCAGCAGGTGGAACTGGACGTGAGGCTCGCCTTCGACAGCGTGCACGCGGCCGAAACCGAGGTGAGAACGGCGCAGGATGGTTTGCAGCTCTCCGAGCAGGAATTGGCGCAGGCGCAGCGGCGCTATCAGGCCGGCGTCGGCAACGGAATTGAAGTCACCGACGCGCAGAACCGCCTGGCGCGCGCGCAGGATAATCGCATCGCCGCGCTTTATGACTACAACGAGGCGCGCATCGATCTGGCGACCGCCACCGGACGAATCCAGGAGTATGTGAATCAATGAAAAAAAGAATCCCCATTCTCTTGATTGTGATTGCGGCCGCCGCCGCTGGATATTTCTGGTACCGCTCCCAGCACGCCGGCGACGGCAATCGCATTTTCGTCTCCGGCAATCTGGAACTGACCGAAGTCGACATTTCCTTCAAAATGGCCGGCCGCATGGTGGAGCGCAAATTCGACGAAGGCGATTGGGTGAAGCAGGGCGATCTGGTAGCCGTGCTCGATCCGGTGCTGTATCGCCATCAGAAAGTTCGCGACGAAGCGAGCGTGGCCAGCGCTGAATCGAATTACCAGCAGCTTGAAACCTCGGTAGCCTATGAGAAAGCGACGCTCGAAAGCGATATCGCGGCCAAAGATGCGGATCTGAATCGCGCCACGGCGAATCTCGAAGAATTGCTCAACGGCAGCCGCCAGCAGGATATTCAGCAGGCCGAAGCCAACGTGCGCGACGCCAGAGCGCAAGTGGATCTGGCGCAGGCCGACTGGCAGCGCGCGCAGCGCCTCTACAAAAACGACGACATCTCCCGCCAGCAGTTCGACCAGTATAAAACCAAGCTCGACAGCGCGCAGGCGGTACTGCGCGAAGCGCAGGAAAAAGATTCGCTGGTGAAGGAAGGTCCGCGGCAGGAAGATATCGCGCAGGCTCGGGCGCAGGTGGCCGCGGCCAAGGCGGCGCTGGCGACGGCGCAAGCCAATCGCCTGGAATTGAAGCGCCGCGAAGAAGCGCTGTCCGCGGGCGCGGATGAGATCCGCCGCTCCGAGGCGCAGATGAAAATTTCGGAGACGCAGCTTTCCGACACCGAAGTGTATTCGCCGATCAGCGGCGTGGTGCTGGTGAAATCGGCCGAGCCGGGTGAGGTCCTCGCCGCCGGCACCACGGTGGTGACCATCGGCGACCTGGAACATCCCTGGCTGCGCGCCTACATCAACGAAACGGATCTGGGCCGCGTCAAGCTGGGCCAGAAAGTGAAGCTCACCACGGACTCCTATCCCGGGAAAGCCTACTGGGGAAAAATCACTTTCATCTCATCCGAAGCCGAGTTCACGCCGAAACAAATCCAGACCCAGGAAGAACGCGTCAAGCTGGTTTACCGCATCAAAATCGAAGTCGATAATTCCAGCCGCGAATTGAAAAACAATATGCCCGTCGACGGAGAGATTATTTTGTAAAAGCGGGAAGTGGCTGGCGCCCTCCTACCCTCTACCATGACCACCGTCATCCACGCCGAAAATCTCACCCGCCGCTTCGGCGAGCTCACCGCCGTCGATCATCTGAATCTCGACGTTCAGGCGGGCGAGATTTTCGGCCTGGTCGGCCCCGACGGCGCCGGCAAGACCACCACCATGCGCCTGCTCTGCGGCCTGATGGATCCGACCGAAGGAAGCGTTGTGGTCGCCGGCCACGACGTCACCCGCGAGCTCGATCAGATGAAGGATCAGATCGGCTACATGGCGCAGCGTTTCGGCCTGTACGCGGATTTGACCGTCGCCGAAAACATGGCCTTTTATTCCGATCTTTTCGGCATCACCGGACGCGAACGCGAAGAGCTCAGCGCGCGTCTTCTGCGCATGACCCGCATGGATCCGTTCACCAAACGCCCGGCCGGAAAATTATCCGGCGGCATGAAACAGAAACTCGCGTTGATGTGTACGCTGCTGCACAAGCCGCGCGTGCTGTTTCTGGACGAGCCGACCAACGGAGTCGATCCCGTTTCGCGCCGCGATTTCTGGGCGATTCTCTATCAACTGGTGCGCAACGGTCTCACCGTTTTCGTCGCCACCGCCTATCTCGACGAAGCCGAGCGCGCCAATCGCGTCGGCTTCATGCATCACGGAAAAATGATTCGCTGCGATACGCCGGCCGCGTTGAAACACAGCCTTTCCGAACAGGTGTATCTGGTTCAATCGCGCGACGTGCCCACAACCATCGCCGCTCTCGAGCAGCAACCCGGCGTTCTCACCGTGCAGCCGGCCGGCGCGGACTTGCATTTATTCCTGGACCCGAAGCTGACCAGCGCGGAAAAGCTGGCGGCGAAAGTGCAGTTCAGTTTCCGCCCGGTGGTTCCCTCGCTCGAAGATGTTTTCATCGCCCTCACGCGGGAGGTGTCGAATGCGGCATAAAGATGGTGTGGCGTGCGCACTCGTGCGTGCCGTGTCGCGACTCCTCGCGACACCTGCCGTGGCATCGACAGGGGTCTCGATGAGGCACACGCCACCAGGGCGGGAATCATGAACACCGCTCCCGCCGTCCACATCGACAAACTGGTAAAGCGCTTCGGCGATTTCGTGGCCGTCGACAACGTTTCCATCGACGTCGCGCCGGGAGAAATTTTCGGATTCCTGGGACCCAACGGGGCCGGCAAATCGACCACCATCCGCATCCTGTGCGGCCTGCTTCCGCCCACCTCCGGAAGCGCCACTGTCGGCGGATTCGATGTCGCCACGCGGCCCGAAGACGTAAAACATAACATCGGCTACATGTCCCAGAGATTTTCTCTCTACGACGATTTGACCGTTCAGGAAAATATCGAATTTTTCGGCGGCGTCTACGGCGTTTCGCCGGAAAAACTGCCGGCGCGGCGCGATTATGTTTTGAAAATGGCGGGCCTTGAAGAGAAGCGCACCACCATGACCGGCCTGCTTTCCGGCGGATGGAAACAGCGTCTGGCCCTCGGCTGCGCGATCTTACATGAACCGCCGATTTTGTTTTTAGACGAGCCGACCAGCGGCGTCGATCCCATCGCGCGCCGAAATTTCTGGCAACTCATTTATCAGCTTTCCGCGGCCGGACATACCATTTTCGTCACCACTCATTACATGGACGAAGCCGAATACTGCCATCGCGTGGCGCTGATGTATGGCGGAAGAGTAATTGCGCTGGGGTCGCCCGCGGAGTTGAAAACTTCGCTGGGCGCGGGGTCCCTGCTCAACCTGGAATCTTCCGATTTTCTGGCCAGCATGACCGCCCTCGAAGGCCAGCCCGGCATTCTCGACGTGGCCGTGTTCGGCGGCGGACTGCACGTCAAAGTCGCCGATCCGGGAAGCGCCATCCCGCGAATTTATCAAATTCTCAAGGAACAGGGCATCACCGTAAACACGCTCGATTCGATTATGCCCTCGATGGAAGACGTATTCGTCGGCCTGATTGAGAAAGAGGAAAAAGCGGCATGAATTTTCGCAGAACACGGGCCATTTTCCGCAAAGAATTTCTGCACATCGTGCGGGATCCGCGTTCGCTCGTCGCCGCGCTGTTGCAGCCGCTCGTCATGCTGCTGATTTTCGGATGGGCGCTCAGCCTGGACGTCGATCGCATTCCGACCTACGTTTATGACGCCGACCAGACGCCGCAAAGCCGCAAGGTGGTGCGCGATTTTCAGGGCTCGCGCTATTTTCAGATCGTCGCGCAGGTGCACGGCTACGCGCCCATCGAGCAGGCCATCGACAAACGCGCCTGCCTGCTCGCCGTGGTGATCCCGAAATATTTCGCGCAGGATCTGGGCTTGAAAAAAACGGCGCAGGTGCAGCTTCTGCTCGATGGCAGCGATTCGAACACCGCGGCCATCGCCATGAATTATGCCGAAGCCGTCATCGCGGCGCGTTCCGCGCAGCTTCAGGCGACCATTCAGGCCATGCAAATGAAACCGCCGACGGTCAACGCGGACGTGCGTGTGTGGTACAACCCGGATCTGCTTTCGCAGAATTTCATCGTGCCCGGATTGATCGCGGTGATCGTGATGATTATCGCGGCGAACCTCGGTTCGCTGACCATCGCGCGCGAGTGGGAGAACGGAACCATGGAGCAGTTGCTTTCGACGCCGGCGCGTCCCTCCGAACTGGTGACCGGCAAGCTGGCGGCGTATTTCGTGGTGGGAACGGCGGACATGCTGATCGCGCTGCTGGTGGGCGTCTACGTTTTCGACGTGCCGCTGAAAGGCAGCGTGCTGCTGCTGCTCGCTTCGAGCGCCGTTTTCTTGTTCGGAGCGCTGGCGCTGGGAATTATGGTTTCGGCGATGTTCCGGTCACAACTGATGGCCTACCAGATGGGCACGCTGATTTCCTTTCTCCCGGCGTTTCTGCTTTCCGGATTTATTTATTCCATCGGCAACATGCCGCGTGTCATTCAATTTGTTTCTTTATTTGTTCCGGCCCGGTATTTTATGGAAATCGCGCGCGGAATTTTCTTAAAAGGAATCGGAATAGAGCTATTGTGGTTCAATTTTCTGCTGCTGGTGGGCTACGGCGCGGTAGTTTTTTATTTCGCGACGAGGAAATTGAGACAGAAAGTGGCATAAACCGGGAAGGGGCCGGCAGGAAGCGGGGATCCGGCGATTACATATGAGACAACGACTACGACGCATCATCCGCAAAGAGTTGATTCAGGCGCTGCGCGATCCGCGCATGCGAACCATGCTGTTCTTGCCGCCGCTGCTGCAATTACTGATTTTTGGCTACGCCGCCACACTCGACGTCGATAACGCCAAAATCGCGTGGATGGATCAGGACCACACTCCGCAAAGCCGCGAGCTTCTTTCCGAATTCGAAGGCTCCGGCCGCTTCCTTCTCGCCGGCATGCCCGAGAACGAGCGCTCCATGCAGCTCATGATGGATCGCGGCCAGGTGGACGCGGTGATTCGCGTGCTCCCCGGCTTCGCGCGCGACATCAAGCGCGGGCGCACCACCAGCGTGCAGGTGTTAGTCGACGGAACCAATTCGAACACCGCCTCGATCGTCAGCGGATACGCCACCGCGTGCATCCAGCGCTACGCGAACGAAGTCGGCGATCAGGGCCAGCGCGACATGCTGGTGGCGAGCACGGAAGATTCCGGCGGCGCGGTGAAAATGGCCGCTCCGCAGATCACCGCGCGAACGCGCGTGTGGTTCAATCCCGATCTGCGCAGCCGGAATTATTTCATCCCGGGCGTGATCGCCAACATTATTACTTTGGTGACGCTGTCGCTGACGGCGATGGCCATCGTGCGCGAAAAAGAGATCGGCACCATGGAGCAATTGATGGTGACGCCCATCCGTCCCACCGAATTGATCCTCGGCAAAACGCTGCCGTTCGTGCTGGTGGGGATCTGGGACATGCTGCTGGTGACGGCGGCGGGGCTGCTGGTTTTTCACATTCCGTTTCACGGAAATTTCTGGCTGCTGCTGGGCTCGACGCTGCTGTTTCTGCTGACCTCGCTCGGCGCGGGATTGTTTATTTCCACCGTTTCGCGCACGCAGCAACAAGCCATGATGGCCACCAGCCTGTTCTTTCAACCCTTCTTCATGCTCAGCGGATTCACCTTCCCGATCCGCAACATGCCCACCGTCGCGCAGTGGCTGACGTTTTTAAACCCGGTGCGATACTTCATGGAAATCGTCCGCGGGGTGTTTTTGCAAGGCTCCGGTGTGGAGGCGCTGTGGCCGCAGATGCTGGCGCTGGCGATTTTCGGCGTCATCATTCTATCGCTGAGCGTGGCGCGGTTTCACAAACAACTGGAGTAGTCCTGGTCGGGCAGGCTTTCAGGTGCTAAGATGTGCGCGTGACCGCACCCACGCACGTTGCCTCCATCCACACCATTGAACGAGACTTGGCCGGCGATATCGTCCAGGTGGTCGAAGAAGCCGCCATCGCGGCGGCGCGAACCATGGGCCAGGGCGACCGCCAGGGCTCCGATCAGGCCGCGGTGCAGGCCATGCGGCGCGCCTTTGAAGAAGTGCAGATCGAAGGCAACATCGTGATCGGGGAAGGCGAGCGCGATGAAGCTCCCATGCTCTACATCGGCGAAAAAGTGGGGGCGCCCGCGTCCTCCGGCGTGGAATTTCCCCAGGTCGATATCGCCGTCGATCCGCTCGAAGGAACCAATCTGTGCGCGACGGGAACCCCGAACTCCATCGCGGTGCTGGCCGCTTCGGAGCCGGGCGGATTGCTGCACGCGCCGGATTGCTACATGGAAAAAATCATCGCCGGGCCAGCCTGCCGCGACGCGCTGGATATCGACGCGCCGGTGAAATACAACCTGAAGGCCATCGCGCATTGCCTCGATCGCCAGGTGCAGGACGTGGTGATCATGGTGCTCGATCGTCCGCGCCACGCCGGGCTGATCAAACAGATCCGCGCGGCCGGCGCGCGCATTCGGCTGATCCCCGACGGCGATCTTTCGGCGGGAATCGCGGCGGCGGTGCGCGGCGCGGGCGTGGACGCGGTGATGGGCATCGGCGGCGCGCCCGAAGGCGTGATCACCGCGGCGGCGCTGCGCTGTCTTTCCGGCGAAATGGTGGCGCGGCTGGTGGTGAATACGCCGGAGCTCGAAGCGCGCGTCGAACGCATGGGGATTCGCGATCCCAAACGAATTTACACCGCGCGCGATCTGGCGCCGGGCCAGCAGATCATCTTCGCCGCGGCTGGCGTCACCGAGGGCGCGTTGCTGCATGGCGTGCGCTTCTTCGGCGACGGCTGCCGCACCCACACGCTGATGATGACCTACGCGTCGCGCAAGGTGCGCTTCATCGACACCGTTCACATGTATCGCGAGCCGGGACGCCGCGGCGTCCGTCTGTATTAATTGGAACTTGGCTTCATCGGACTGGTTGGCGATCCGATAAGCAGTACAGCGGCCCGGCGTGTACTAAGCATAAATGGTCCATGCAGGATATCGCTCGCGCGCCCGATGAATAACTTTAGCCCGAAAATTCAGGCGAATTCCCAGGAAGCCGATCTCATGAGCGCGCTCGCCAGCCCGATTGAAGCCGAAAAAGTCACGCAGGCCGTGGTTCCGCCCGTTCCGGAAACCATCGAAGAGGCGGGAATTCCGCCGTCGATTATTGAGCACTTGATTCTGAAATATCTTTATTTTCGCGGCGAGATGATCGGCCGCGAAATTGCCAGCCTGATGGGATTTTCCTACAGCGTCATCGCCGAGACGCTGGAGATGATGAAGCGCCAGCATTTCGTCGCGGTGAAAAAATCGCTGGGCATGGGCGATATTTCCGGAGTTTTCGCGCTCACCGAAGCGGGCCGCAACCTGGCGCGCGAGCACCTGGAAAACAATCAGTACGCCGGCCCCGCGCCGGTGCCCTTGTATCAGTACACGCAAGTGGTCCGCTGGCAGAAATTGCCGCCGGACTGGCTCACGCCCGAACGGCTCACCAAGGCTTTCCGCCATCTGGTGGTCGAAGCCGACATTCTGGCGCAAATCGGGCCGGCGGTGAACGCGAGCAAATCGTTCCTGATCTACGGCCAGCCCGGCAACGGAAAAACGGCCCTCGCCGAATCGTTATTCCGCGTGGAAAATGAGCCGATTTTCATGCCCTACGCCGTGGAATGCCAGGGCAACATTATCCAGATTTACGATCCCATTTACCATCAGAAAATCGAGGACCAGGAGATGGAAGTTTCGGCGCTCCGGACGGAGCTGCCGCACGACGGCCGCTGGTTCCGCTGCAAGCGTCCGTTCATCATTACCGGCGGCGAGCTGACCTTCGACATGCTCGACCTGAGCTTCAACAAACACTCCAAAGTGTACGACGCGCCGTTTCAGTTGAAGGCCAACAACGGCATTTACCTGATCGACGACTTCGGACGCCAGAAAGCCACGCCGGCCGAAATTCTGAACCGCTGGATCGTCCCGATGGAGCGGCACATCGATTATCTTTCGTTTCAGGCGGGCGGAAAAATGACCGTCCCGTTTGAAGCTTTTCTGATATTTTCGACGAACCTGCGTCCCGACAGTCTGGGCGATGAAGCGTTTTTGCGGCGCATTCAGTACAAAATGTTCCTGCGCAGCCCGAAGGCTCCGGAATTTCTACAGATTTTCAAACGATTCTGCGAAGCGTCGCAGCTCGACTACGAGCCGGGCCTGCCGGAGCGTTTCGTCGAGCGGCACTACCTCAACGGCGGCCAACGTTTCCGGCGCTGCCATCCGCGCGACGTGATCACCCATGCCATCGATATTCTGAATTTCGAGCGCCGCGAAATGTTCCTGACCGAAGAAGTGCTCGACCGCGCCTTCCACAGTTGTTTCGTCGAGAATGTCGACGTAAACGACTAGCAGCCGTTCCAGAATTTTTGTGAGCCGCTCGCCAACGCGCTCCGGTCTCTTTCAGGCCTACTGAAAATACTTTCCCGCCAGCGCCGGGTCGGCGTTCACCGCTTTGCTCCACGCCTGCTTGGCTTCCTCGTCCCGGCCGACCGCCTTAAATGCGTGCCCCAGGTTCAGCAGCGCGTCCGAAAAATCGGGTTTCTTGTCCACCGCGATCTGATAACATTCCACGGCCTGTTTGTTTTCCCCGGCCGTTTGCAGCAGCAGCCCGAGATTATAGGACAATTCGAGCGACCGTTCGCCGAGAGCCGTCAATTTCTGATGCAGCTCCCACGCTTTCTTGTGGTCTTTTTTCTCGATGGCGATGGCCGTCAGCGCGCGCAGCGCGTCGGTGTTTTTCGGCTGCAGGCTCAACACGCGCTGGAAATTTTCCGACGCCGCGTCCAGATCCTCGAATTTCCAGCACGCCAGGCCCAGGTTCAGCAGCGCTTCCACCCAGTCCTTGCGCTTCTTCAAACACGTTTCGAAACTGTCCACCGCGCTGGCGAATTCGGCCCGCTGTAATTGCAGAAACCCGAGCCGGAACGCCGCATCCTCGAAATCCGGCTTCACCGCGACCAGCCGCTCGAAATATTTTTCCGCTTCCTGAGGTTTGCCGTCGCGCTCCACCGCCAGCGCCAGGTTCCACAACGCCCCCGGCAGATCCGGCGACAGCGCCAGCGCTTTTTCGTAGGCGCGTTTGGCCCCGGCCAGATCGCCGCGCTCCTGCAACACCGCGCCGAGGTTGGCTTGCGCTTCCACCGCGTCCGGACGGACCCGCGCCGCTTCGCGATAAGCGTTGCCGGCCTGCTCCAGGCGCCCGGTTTTCTGATACGCGACGCCCAGGTTGAACCATCCCTCATAGGAATCCGCCGCGACCTTCACCAGCTGCGAGCAGTGCTGCACCGCCGCGCTGTAATCGCCGCGCGCCAGCGCCACCGCCGCCAGCCCTTGCAGCGCCTGCCGCGATTGCGGACGCAGCTTCAATAATTTTTCGGCATACTCCTTCACCTTGGAGTCCTCTTTGCGGGCGGTGAACAGCGCGATCAGGTTCACCAGCACCTCCGGCGAAGCGGGCTGCGACGCCAGCAGTTTGCGATACGCCTCCGAGGCCTCGTCCAGTTTCCCGAGCTGATGCAGCGCCACCGCTTTTCCGAACAGCGCCTGCTCCTGCGCCGGATTTTCCTTGAGCGCGGCCTGAAAGAATTCGAGCGCCTCCGCCGATTTGCCGAGCTGCACCAGGCACAGCCCGCGCCCCAACTGCGCCTGCCAGCGCTTGGAATCGATCGCCGACGCCGTCTCGAACGCTTTCGCCGCGTCCTCGAATTGGCCCTGCCGCTCCAGGCACAGGGCGCGATTGTAGTGCGCCGTGCGATGCTTGGGATCGGCGTCGCAGACCTTGCCGTAGCAGCGCGCCGCTTCGCTCCAGTTCTGCTGCTCGAAGCGCAGATGCCCCAGGCCGCTCCACACCTCCGGGGAATTTTCGCCGCGCTCGGCCGCGCGCTCCAGCTCCTTCACCGCGTCATTCAGCTTGCCCTCGGAGGCGAGCTTCACCGCTTTGGCCAGTGCGCCCGACTCCACCGGCCGTTTCTTTTTGGCGGGATCCTCGAGCGCATCGCCGCGCATCAATTTTTCAATCAGCTCGTCATCAACGACAAAAACGTGTGCTTCGTTTTCCGGCATTTTTTTTCGGATCCCCTATTTTCTGATCACCAGCGGAACAACGTTGACCGTTCCGGCGAGCGACATGTGTTCTCCACGCTCGTTATACAACCCGATGCCGCCCATTTTCAGGCGATCGTCGGTCCATTCATCCACTTTTTGGTCCTGCACGTAAGTGCTGAAGCGATCGCCCACCGCATCGAAACGGACCTTATATAAGGTGTCCAGATGCACCGCCAGGTTCAGCGGGGATTGCGCGCGCGGCTGCTCCTGCCCGTTGATCACCGCGAAGCGCACCAGCGCGATCTGCGGATTCAGGCCGGGTTTGACGATTTCCAGCTTGTTCACGTAGTAATTTTTTTCGTCCTGCGCGCGATACACCCAACCGAGCGCCTTGTTGTCGATCTGCGCTTGAAACTCCAGCCGGTAATCGGACAGAGTCATGGACGGCTTCAGCACCGAAATGGTGTGTTCCCGCCGCACGCCGGGTTCCGCGCCCCAATCGGTGATCCAGCCGGAATCGGGCGCGGTCAGCGCCGGCCCTTCGACGATCTGCGGCGCGGCGGGCGCCGGCTTGGAAGCGGAGCCGTGCGAAACCGCGAAGATGATTCCCGCCAGCGCCAGCACGGCGCCCACACCTACACCGGCTTTTCCGGCCAGCGGCAATTTGCCCCAGAATCCGTCGCCGGTGTCGAGCCGTAAACTGGGCAAATCCAAGTCCGGCGGAGGATTGTACGGTTTCGGCGCGGCAACCTCCTTGGCCGGTTCCACCACGCTTTCCACCGCCGCAACCGGCTCCGGCTCCTTTACGGCCGTGGCTGCGGCCGCTTTCGCGGCGACCTCTGGTTTTTCTCTTTCAGGCGCTTTGCCGTTGGCCGAGCGCGAATCGCTCCACCGCTTGGCCGGCGCGGAACGTTCGGGCGAAGCGGCGGGGCTCGCGGGAGCTTCCTCCAGCACCATCACCGGCCGCAGCGGCAGCGCCGCGGAGCGCGGCAGCTGCATATCGACCCCGTTCGAGACGCCATTCGAAAACACCTGCACCGGTTTGCCGCGGCCCGCCGGGAGTCCGTGCAAGGTCACCGGCATGGGTTTGGTCGCCAGCTCCGGAACGGTCTCCTTCTTGGTTTCCACCGCGGCCGTTTGCGCCACCGGACGGACTGCCGGACGGAAGAACGGAGTCGCCGACGAAGCCGGTTTCAGGATCGCCGAGCTCGCTGGACGCGCCGGCTGATTCACCACCCGGACCGGAACGGCCTTCGGCGCCGCGGGAGCCGCTTCGGCTGGCGCAACGTCGGTGAATACAACTTCGGCGGACACAACCTTAGTAGAAGCAACTTCGCCCGGCGCAACTTCGACCGCCCCGGAGGTGGAGGACGGCGCTTCACCCGTTTCGTTGTCTTCGATTCCGGTAGTGCCGAAAAGCACGCGCCCCAGCGCTCCCGCTTCGGCGAGAAACGAAAAACTCTGGGGGCCTTGCTGCCACAAATCGGGCTCTGCCGGCGGAGGCTGAGGGAAGATGAGAATGTCCATGGGATCCTCGGATTTTTCGGCGATTCCCGCCACATCTGCGGCGCGCAGATCCACTTCGAGCGTGGGCGCCACATGCACGGAGTCGCGCAGCTCCAGCTTGTGTTCGCCCACCTGAATGGCATGTTCCATCGCATGAAGCGAAATCGTGACCGGCACCTGCCCGGCCGCGATCAACCCCGTTCCCCACGCCTCCGGTTCCCCGCAAGAATCGGGCAGCAGCGGGCTGTGATGCCGCTCGAAGTCCGCTTCCGTCGCTTCCTTCACCCCGCCGGCCGACAGCACCGGCACGGGCATCTCCAGAAAAAAACCTGCTTCGGCGGGAGCCGGGTCCGCTTCGGCCTCCGGTTCTTCGATCGGCGCCGGCGGCGGCTCCGGTGCGTGTTCCACGACTTTCGCAACGGACTTTACCGGCTCCGGCGCGAGCGCCCGTTTCGGCTCCGGCGCGGGCGCTTTCGCTTCCACCGGCTTGACCGGAGGTTTCGCCTCGGCCTGGGGTTTGGGTTGCGGTGTCGCCTGCAATAAGCGGTTCAGAGCAAGCTGGGTGTATTCTTCCTGATACTGCTGGCGATGAGCGTCGGAACAGAACTCCCCGCCGCTGGTCCAGCGTTTTAACAGGGCCAGCTCCTTGCCGCAATACAGACACCGCATGTGCCTTTAATCGTCCCTTCTTACTTCATCCTAAAGAGCACTCTTACGGCTTTCCATGCGGTAAAGCACTTATATCGGCGATTTTAGGAGTACCACTTACGGCTCGTTCATGTGAATACCTTAGGCTTTCCGCCTTACGAATTCTTACGGGCTTTCCCCATGCGACCCGATTAAAGTTATCTCCCTACCGGGTCGATCATATGTTTGCTCACACGCAAGATTTACAAGCCGCGTCAAGCAATCGAATCCTCGAGGAGGCAGTATGGCGAAAGGTGAAGCGCTGAAGGGCCACATTGAAGCTCTGCGCAGCGCGATTCCGGAATTAAAGGGTGTGCTGCTCGCGTCCAATGAAGGACTGCCGATCGCGCACTCATTATCAAATGGAGCCGACCCCAACCGCGTCGCGGCGATGGCCGCCGCCGCATCCAGTCTGGGCCGGCGCATCAGCGAGAGCATGAACTCCGGCTCGCTCGGCGAAGTGTCGATCCAGTCCGAGGAGGGCGCGCTGTTCGTCTATTCGGCGGGTAGCAAAGCCGTGCTCGCGGTGATCAGCCCGCAGGGCGGAAACGCCGGGTTGATTCACTTAGAAGCCCGCACCACGGCGAAAGACATCGGGGATTTGTTCTAGGATAGCGGTGTGCGGTTGAGAATGGACCCCGCCAGTGATGGCGGGGTTGGTCGAATTTCCTGAGGCGCGATGGAGCCGTGACCGCAGATGACCGAAATCAGTATCTCCGACGGGAACCTCGTCCTCGAAGTCGAAGGCTTTGACAAGCTCTGGTCGTTCAAAAGCCATCTGCGCATCCCGATTGCGCACGTCCTTCGCATCTACGCCGATCCGGAAATCGCGCAGCACTGGTGGAAGGGGCTGCGGCTGCTGGGCACTCACGTCCCCGGCGTGATCGCCGCGGGCACTTTTTATCAACATGGAGAATGGATCTTCTGGGACGTGCACCATCCCGGCAACGCCGTTGTCCTCGAGCTTGATCACGAGCGCTACAAGAAACTGATCGTCGAAGTTGCCGATCCCGCCGGGACGGTCGCGCGAGTGCAGGCCGCACTCCCATAGACTGTGGCGCACGCACTCGAGCGTGCCGCGTCGAGACTCTTCTCGACGCCTATGCGCGCGTGAGCGGACCTCCGAAAATGCACGGTGGCACGGGCTTTTCACTTCAGTCTGTCAGCGGTCTGCCGGTAAGCTTTTCGAGCACCCGCAGCGGCGATCGCGAGGCGTCGCGCATCGCTTCCACCGGCAAATAAAACGTCTGCTCGAAGGCGAACTGCCCGCTCATCGCCGCGTGCGAGACCGAATCGGTGAAGCACGCCCACGTCGCGCCCGGCGGAATCGCCAGCGGAACCTGCGGGCAATCGCGCTGATAATTTTCATCCGCCTTCATCCGGTCGTGGATGCCGAGCATCACGTGATCGTAGGCGGTTCTTCGCGTCTTGGTCACACGCAGCGCGCGCAGCAGCCACGCCGAGCCGGGAAACGCTGAACCAATTTTCGGTAAAAATGTTTGAGCAACGTTTTCGAAAGAATCGCCCACCCGCCATTTCCGCGGCTCCGACGGATTCACGTTCGAAAACACGCGCATGATCCGCAGCCCATGCAGCGGGCGCGAGGGAAACGCGTCGACGTGCAGGCGCGTATCGTCCTTGCGCCAGGAGCTGGCGCGCCCGGCGATTTCCGCCGGACGAAAACTGGTGAACCCCGGCGACAATTTCCCTCGATATTCCGGACAAAGCGCGTCCATCAGCGCCGACGATTGCTCAAAATAGCGCCGCAGCATCGCTTGCAACGCGCCGCGATCGACGCTCGCCGAAGCTCCGCCGAGCGCATCGTTGGCAGGGCGGTAACTCACGTTCTTCGATTTGCCGTCCAGGCACGCCGGCGACAAAAACGCGCGCTCCTTTTCGTTCAACTCGAAAGGCAGTTGCGGAGCGAACAGAACCATCCCCGTTTCGAGCGCCTCCGCCACCCCCGGAACCGGCTCGCTCCAATCGCGGATGCCGATTTCCCTTAGAACCTGCATGTCTTAAGTATCCATCACTTCAAAAATCAGACATTTCAGATAATGCGTTTCCGGCACGGTCAGCAGCACCGGATGATCGCGAGCCTGCGTGCGCCGCTCGATCACGCGCAGCGTTTTCCCGGCATCGAGCGCCGCCTGCGCGACCACTTCGAGCAGCATCGCCTCACTGAAATGATGGGAGCAGGAGCACGTCACCAGAATGCCCCCGCCATCGAGCAGCCGCAGCGCGCGCAGATTGATCTCTTTATAACCGCGCGCTGCATCGTCGAGCATCCGGCGCGATTTGGCGAACGCCGGCGGATCGAGCACAATCATCGAATACCGCCGATCGAGTCCCGCGAGAAATTCGAACACGTCGGCCGCGCGAAATTGAATGTTGGTGAGTCCGTTGCGCGCGGCGTTGGCCTCCGCAATGGCCAGAGCCGGCGCGGACGAGTCGACCGCTTCCACCGATTCGGCCTTCGCCGCGGCGTGCAGCGCGAAGCCTCCGGTTGAAGTGAAACAATCGAGCACGCGCCCGCGCGCGTAGCGCGACGCCGCCAGATAATTTTCCCTCTGATCGAGATAAATGCCGGTTTTCTGCCCATGCAGCAGATCGGCTTCGAGCTTCAGCCCATTCATTTCGACGACCACTCGCTCGGGAACTTCGCCCGAGAGGATCACCGTCTCAAGCGGCAATCCCTCCAGCTTGCGGACGCTCGCGTCGTTGCGCGCCAGAATCCCCGCGGGCGCCAGGAGTTCGTTCAAACAATGCGCCACGAGATCCCGCGTGCGATCCATCCCCTGCGTCAGCGTTTGCAGGACGAGATACGCGCCGTAGCGATCGACGATCAGGCCGGGCAACAGATCGCCTTCGGAAAAAACCAGCCGGCACGCGTTGGAATTCTGGACCACGCGCTCGCGATAGAGCATCGCCGCGCGCAGTCTTCTCATCCAGAAGAGCCGGTCAATGGGTTCGGCGACGCTCGACAGCATGCGCAGCGCGATCTGCGATTGCGAACTGTAGAAGGCAGCTCCGATGGGCCGGCCGCGAAAATCGGCCACGCGCACCGCGTCGCCCGGCGCGGCTTCGGAAGCGTCCACCACGTCGCTCAAAAAAATCCAGGGATGGCCGCTCGCCACGCGGCCGGCGGCCTTGCGATTGACTTTAACGGTAACCAAAATTCATTCTATCCGCCGAAATTTTCTGAAATGTCATCGGCGCGCCGCGGTCCAACTTTTCAGGAGGTATTATGCCCACCCAAGAAACGAAAAAATGCGCCCATCCGGCGTGTGACTGCCAGGCGCGTCCGGGCAGCAGCTATTGCAGCGCCGAGTGCGAAAAGGAAACGCAGCGCTCGGAAACCACGTGCCATTGCGGGCACCCCGGCTGCCACTGATCGCGCAACGGCAACCAAAGTTCACAATACCTGAAACGTCAAGCTGCGGCGGCGGTCCAACATGGCGGAGGGCCCATGCCAACTGAACCAACCAAGAAATGCGCCCATCCGGCCTGCCACTGCCACGCTCGCCCGGATAGCGATTATTGCAGCACCTATTGCGAGGGCGAAGCCGGAACCAGCGACATCGTCTGCAACTGCGGTCACCCCGCCTGCGCAGCATAAAATATGAGCCGAGCCTTACTTCTGATCGTTTTACTCTTTCTCGCCCTGGCCCTGTTGCCCACGTGGCCTTACAGCACCGGCTGGGGTTTCGGGTATTACCCAAGCGGCGGCCTGTTCCTGTTGCTGGTGATCCTTCTCGTCATTTTGTTCATTCGCCCGCGCGCGATTTGAATCAGTCGCGGCGCACCGTCTGATCCATTACCTTTTCGAGCATCTGGCGGACGGTGTGTCCGGTGACGGGATGGCGCAGCTCGGGCGACAATTCGGCGAGCGGCTCCAGCACGAAGCGCCGCTGGTGCATGCGCGGATGCGGAATTTCCAGCTCCGCCGCGTGCATCACGGAGTTTCCGAACAGCACGATGTCGATGTCGATCACGCGCGGGCCTTTGGCCACGGCGCGGCGGCGTCCCATGTCGTGCTCGATGGTCTGCGCGCGGCGAAGCAGCTGCCGCGGAAACAAATCGGTTTCCGCTTCGACCATCTGGTTCAGAAACCACGGCTGCTCGCGCAGGTCCCGCGGCTCGGTTTCATAAATCGACGATTCGCGCAAGACCCGAACGTCCTGCGCCGCCAGCCGCTCGACCGCTTCGCGCAGATGGGCCCGCCGGTCGCCGAGGTTCGATCCGAGCGATAAGTAGACGCGTTTCAAAACAGCGTATTCTGCGTGCCGCGCGCGCGTCGCGGCACCTGAAAATAATCCCACGCCTGATCGGTCGCCACGCGTCCGCGCGCGGTGCGATTCAAAAATCCGAGCTGCATCAGGTACGGCTCGTAAACCTCTTCGATGGTGTCCGGCTCCTCGTCGATCGAGGCCGCGATGGTGCTCAATCCCACCGGCCCGCCCGCGTATTTTTCGAGCACGGTCAGCATGATTTTCTGATCGATCTCGTCGAGGCCGAAGCGGTCCACTTCGAGCAGATCGAGCGCGCGCCGCGCCACCTCCAGGTCAATATGTCCGGCCGCGCGCACCTCGGCGTAATCGCGAACGCGGCGCAGCAGGCGATTGGCGATGCGCGGCGTCCCGCGCGCCCGCCGCGCGATCTCTTCCGCGCCGGGCGCATCGATCTGGACGTTGAGCAATCCCGCCGAGCGGCGCACGATGCTCGACAATTCGGCCACCTCGTACGGATTGAGGCGCAGCACCAGCCCGAAC
>Ga0335073_10003181_pt1 | contig 22790 bp, 22 predicted proteins | sample Lox_Sample_22_FD_207093 | JGI IMG/M metagenome (GOLD analysis project Ga0335073, IMG submission 207093) | Soil microbial communities from Loxahatchee National Wildlife Refuge, Florida, United States - Lox_Sample_2.2 | ecosystem: Environmental > Terrestrial > Soil > Wetlands | place: USA... | reverse complement strand
TTCTTGGCTTGATTCTTGGCTTGATTCTTGGCTTGTTCTTTGCTGCGTTCCTTGGCATCGCCCCAGTCGGACTGCACGGCGCCGACATGTTTCTTGAGCTTGCCCTTCAACTCCCGCGTCGGGCTGCCCGCAACCCTGCCGGCCACCTCTTCGACCTTGCCCGTGGTCTGCTTCACTCGACCCTCGACCTGGTCTTTGTTGATGCCCATCTCACGGCTCCTGACGCTGGCCGGCACGTCGCCGACGAGGCCACTATCGCATCGAGCGTGGACCGCAGGTGTAGGAGTCGGGGCCGAAGCGCTGTCAGCTGTTCGCGCGGCGCGCGTGCAGCGCTCCTCGAGAAACCGGCAGCCTCCTCAGAAGGTCGCCGCATCCGCAGGTTTCGACAGGCGCTCGAACAGACGCTTCAATAACAGCACCAGCTGCTCGAGCTCCGCCTCGCTGAATTCGCCGAGCAAGCTCTCGAGCTGCACGAACAACGCCGGAAGCAGCTCACGCACCAGCGCCTCGCCCGGCTCGGTGATTCGCAGCACCAGGCGGCGCCGGTCCTTGGCGCTCGAGACTCGCGTGATGAGCTCACGGCTCAGCAAGGCATCGGCAATGCGCGACATGTTGGCGGCGCTTTGCCCGGTGCGCGCACAGAGCTCGCTCGGATGCGCGGCGCCCTCGGGCTGAGAGAACAGCACGCTGAGCACGCGGAACTCGGGCTCGGTCAATCCGAAGGGGCGAATCTCGAGCTCGAGACGGCCACCCATGCCGCGCCCGAGCTCGATCAGCAGGCGGCTCACCAGGATCTTCGGAATCGGCGTCGAGGGGATGCGCGCCCGCAGGCGGGTGAGGCTCGCCAGGACTCCCTCGAAGCGCGACGGCCCATTCATTTGTACGTCAATTATATCGTGAGTGATAGTTGCTCAATGGAATGTCACGCTCGAAAATAGTTCTTGCATTGGAAAACGACACATGTCATTTTTTCACGAATGACCAAGCCCGTCGAGCCCGCACCCCTCGCTCCGTCTTCCGGGCCGACCCGGGTCGGTCGCCCGCGACGGGGCACGGAAGCGCAGCGGGCCGACAGTCTGATTGCCGCCGCGACCCGGGTGTTCCTGCGCGAGGGGTATGGAACCGCAAGCATCGACAAGGTGGCCCGCGAGGCCGGGATCTCCACGCGCACCATCTACGAGCGATTTCGCAACAAGGCGGACCTTCTGGTGTCCGTCATCACGCGCCTGGTGGAGCGCGACATGGCGAGCGTGTTCGCGACCGCGGAGCTCGAGCGGCTCCCCGTGCGGCAGGCGCTCCTCACGATCGGCGAGAGCATCACCGGCCGCGCATGCGACCCGGAGGCCGCGGCCTTGTTTCGCATCGTCGCGGCCGAGGCGCAGCGCTTCCCGGCGCTCGCCGAGAAGATGCGCGCCAGCACCAGGACGCGGGTGGTGGGCGCGATCGCCGCTTATTTCCGCGCGCAGAATCAGAAGGGCATCCTGAGCCTCACCGACCCGGAACGCTCGGCGGCGCTTTTCACCCAGATGGTGTGCGCTGAGATCCATGAATGCTTGCTGTTCGGCTCGCCCGAGGAAATGGCGAAACTCGACTTTCCCGCGCACCTGAAGCTCGCGATCGATATTTTTCTGCGAGGCGCCGTGCCGCGGACGCCGGGCGAGCGGGGAGCGGACTGATGCGCGTCGCACGTGCGCCAAACGCGGCGCTTGCCGCGCTCGCAGGCTCGCTCGCGGCCTGCGCCGTCGGCCCGAACTTCAAGCCGCCGGCCGCCCCCGAGCACGCGGGGTACGCACTTGCCGGAGCCGGGCCCGCCACGGTCACCGCCCGTGCCGCGGGACCGGGCGGAGAGGCGCAGCACTTCGTCCCGGGATCGGACATTCCCGGCGAGTGGTGGACCCTGTTTCAGTCCGCCGAGCTCAGTGCGCTCATCGAGCAGGCGCTCAAGAACAATCCGACGCTCGAGGCGGCGCAGGCCACGCTCAAGCAGGCCAACGAGAACGTGGCCGCGCAACGCGCCTCGCTCCTGCCGAGCTTGTCGGGCAACTACCAAGCACAGCGCAACCGCGCTTCCCTGGCCGCCTTTGGTCTGCCGGGAACCGGGTCTTACTATTACACGCTCAACAGCGCCTCGGTGAACGTCTCGTATACGCTCGATGCATTCGGTGGATTGCGGCGGCAGATCGAGGCGCTCCAGGCGCAAGCGGACTACGCGCGCTTCTCGCTCGAGGCGAGCTATCTCGCGCTCACCGCCAACGTGGTCACCGCGGCGGTCGCCGAAGCCTCGCTCCGCGCCCAGATCGCCGCCACCCAGGATATCGCCCGTGCGCAGCGCACCGAGCTCGAGATCACCGAGCGCAGGGTGAGCGCGGGCGGCGCCTCGCGCGCAGATGTGCTGCAGCAGCAGGCCACCCTCGAGGCGACGCTCGCGAGCCTGCCGCCGCTGCGCAGCCAGCTCACCCAGCAGCGCGATCTGCTCGCGACCTACGTGGGCGCGCTGCCGAGCGAGTACTCGGGTCACGAATTCCATCTCGACTCGCTGCGCCTGCCGACCGAGCTGCCGGTGAGCCTGCCCTCCAAGCTCATCGAGCAGCGTCCCGACGTGCAGCAGTACTCGGCGCTGCTCCATCAGGCGACCGCGCAGATCGGCGTGGCGACCGCGAACATGCTGCCGCAGCTCAGCATCACCGGCAATTACGGCGGCGATGCGGTCAGGTTCCAGGATCTGCTCTCGCCCTCCTCGGTGGTCTGGGGCATCGCGGGCTCGATCACCCAGCCCTTGTTCAAGGGCGGCCAGCTCGTGCATCAGCGGCGCGCCGCGCTCGCGGCCGCGCGCGAGGCGGCGGCGAACTATCGCGCCACGGTGCTCACCGCCTTCCAGAACGTCGCTGACTCGCTCGCCGCCCTGCAAGGGGACGCCGAGGCGCTGGCGGCCGAGAGTGCCGCCGAGCGCTCGGCGGCGGACAGCCTCTCGCTCACCCACGTGCAGTACCAGGCGGGCGGCGCCAGCTACCTGCAGGTGCTGGCCGCGGAACAAACCTACCAGAACGCGGCGATCGCCCTGGTCAAGGCGCGTGCGCAGCGCTTCAGCGACACCGCCGCGCTTTTTCAAGCGCTCGGCGGCGGCTGGTGGAACCGCGCCGACATCGCCGCTTCGACACCTTGAAGGATACGCCGTGAGTACATCGATGCCTTCCCCCGACCCCGACGATGCGCCGTTGCCGCTGCGCGCGATGATCCGGCCGCTGGTCATCATGCTCGTCTGCGTGGCTTTGGTGCTCGGCGGCATCTTCGGCTGGCAGGCCTTCGTGGGCGGCAAGATCAAGGCGGCCATGGCGGCCGGCGCCGCCGCGCCGCAGACCGTCTCGACCACCGTCGCCGCGAAGAGCGCATGGCAGGCCGAGGTCAGTGCCGTGGGCACCTTGCGCGCCGTGCGCGGCGCGGATCTGTCCGCGGTGATCGCCGGCGTGGTCGATGACATCGAGTTCGAATCCGGCAACGACGTGCCCGCAGGCAAGGTGCTGCTCAAGCTGCGCCCCTACGATGACTTCGCCAAGCTCGACCAGCTCAAGGCGGCCGCCGAGCTCGCCGATCAGACGCTGAAGCGCGATCGGGAGCAATTCGCCGCGCAAGCCGTGAGCCAGGCGACCATCGATACCGACGAGGCAACGCTCAAGTCGGCCCGCGCCCAGGTGCTCGCGCAGCAGGCGCTGATCGACGAGAAGATCGTCAAGGCCCCGTTCGCCGGACGTCTCGGCGTGCGCCAGGTCGATGTCGGCCAATATCTCGCGGCGGGTACGAGCGTGGTGACCCTGCAGGCGCTCGATCCGATCCTCATCGACTTCTACGTGCCGCAGGAGGCGCTCGCGCACCTCAAGATCGGCGAGCCCGCGATCGCGCACGTCGACACCTACCCGGGCGTCGCGTTCACCGGCGTCGTCGAGGCCGTGAACTCCAAGGTGGACCCGGCGAGCCGCAATGTGCAGGTGCGCGCCTCGTTCCACAACGCCGACCACCGCCTGGTCCCCGGCATGTTCGCGAACGTGGCGATCGTGGTCGGCGCACCGACCGAGCGCGTCACCCTGCCGCAGACGGCGATCACTTACAACCCGTACGGAGACACGGTCTACGTGGTCAGCCACTCCGGCGCGCGCGGCGCCCACGGCAAGGACTCCGTGCAGCAGCGCTTCGTGCAGCTCGGCGCAACGCGCGGCGATCAAGTCGCGATCGAGAGCGGCATCAACGAGGGCGACGTCGTGGTCACGTCCGGGCAGATGAAGCTGCGCAACGGCGCGACCGTGACCGTCAACAACACGGTGCAGCCGGCCGACGACCGCAATCCCGCGCCGCCGAACGAATAAAGCCGTGAAGTTCACCGACATCTTCATTCGCCGGCCGGTGCTCGCCTCCGTGGTGAGCCTGGTGATCCTGGTGGCGGGGCTGCGCTCCTTCAGCGCCCTGCAAGTGCTCGCATACCCCAAGACCGAGAACGGCGTGGTGACGATCTCCACCAGCTTTCCGGGCGCCGACCCGGAATCGATCGCCGGCTTCATCACGACGCCGATCGAGACGGCCGTGGCGCAGGCGAACGGCATCGACTACATGACCTCGGTGAGCCAGAACAGCACCAGCACGATCACCGTCTATCTGCGCCAGAACTACGACACCTCCAAGGCCGCGGCCGAGATCAACATCAAGGTCAACTCGGTCTTGAACCAGCTGCCCGCGGGGGCGCTGCAGCCGACCATCACCGTGCAGATCGGCCAGACGGTGGACTCGATGTATATCGGGTTCACCAGCAAGATCCTGGCCTCGAATCAGATCACCGATTACCTGATACGCGTGGTGCAGCCCCGCCTGCAGGCGGTCGAGGGCGTGCAGACGGCGGAGATCGTCGGCGGCCGGACTTTCTCGCTGCGTGCCTGGCTCGATCCCGACAAGCTGGCGGCCTACGGCGTCACCGCGAGCGATGTCGCGAGCGCCATGGCGGCGAACGACTACATCTCCGCGGTCGGCAACACCAAGGGTCAGATGATCCAGGTGAATCTCACCTCGACCACCAACCTGCACAGCGTCGAGGATTTTCGCAATCTCATCATCAAGGCGGTGAACGGCGCCAACGTGCGCCTGGGCGATGTCGCCCAGGTCTCCCTGGGCGCGGACAGCTATGAATCGCGGGTGAGCATCAACGGGCAGAACGGGGTCTTCATCGGTATTCAGGTGGCTCCCAAGGCGAACCTGTTGACGGTGATCCAGGGGGTGCGCGCCGTCTTCCCCGACATCCGCTCGCAGCTGCCCGCGGGCCTCGAAGCGCGCATCGACTACGACGCCACCGATTTCGTGAACGCCTCCATTCACGAGGTGGTGGTCACGCTGGTCGAGGCGCTGGTCATCGTGATGCTGGTGATCTTCGCGTTCCTGGGATCGCCGCGCTCGGTGTTGATCCCGGTCATCGCCATCCCGCTCTCGCTAATCGGCACTCTCGCCATCATGCTGGCGCTCGGTTTCTCGATCAACCTGCTCACGCTCCTGGCGCTCGTGCTCGCGATCGGGCTCGTGGTGGACGATGCCATCATCGTGGTGGAGAACGTCAACCGCCATCTCGAGCAGGGGATGGCGCCGCTCGGAGCCGCGATCCAGGCGGCGCGCGAGCTCGGCACGCCGATCATCGCAATGACGGTGGTGCTGCTGGCCGTGTACGTGCCGATCGGGTTCCAGTCGGGGCTCACCGGCGCGCTGTTCACCGAGTTCGTGTTCACGCTGACGGCGGCCGTGACCGTCTCGGCGATCATCGCCTTGACGCTCTCGCCCATGATGAGCTCGAAGCTCCTGAAGCCGCACGCCGCCGACAGCACGGATTGGGAAAGCCGCGTGGTGCGCTTCATCGACGCGCGCCTCGACCGCTTTCGCGACTGGTACCAGGAGCGGCTGATGCGCAGCTTGCGCTTTGCCCCGGTCACGGCGGTGTTCGTGGTCCTGGTGCTCGCCGGGATCGGGCTCTTGTACCGCAGCTCGAAGAGCGAGCTTGCCCCGCAGGAGGATCAGGGCTTCCTGGGGGTGCAGATCACCGCCGCCCCCGATGCCACCTTGCAGCGCAAGCTCATGGATGGCGCCGAAACCCACAGGCTGCTCGAGGGCAGCAAGGCGATGGACACCATCTTTCAGATCGAGACGCCGACGCTGTCCTTCGCCGGCCTGGTGCTCAAGCCCTTCGGCCAGCGTCCCAAGGCCAACACCCTCGTGCCGATGCTGCAGCACTCGCTCAACACCGTCGCCGGGGAACGCATCGCGGTATTCCAGCTGCCTCCCCTGCCGGGCGCACGCGGTCTGCCGGTGCAATTCGCCATCAAGACCACCGAGCCGGCGGCGCGCCTCAACGAGGTGTCGCGGGCCTTTCTCGAGGAGGCCCAGCGCAGCGGGATGTTCGCCTTCTTCGACACCGACCTGCGCTACGATCTGCCGCAATCGGTGATCGAGATCGATCGCGACAAGGCGGCCCAGATCGGCCTCACCATGAGCCAGGTGGGCAGCGCGCTCGGCAGCCTGCTCGGCGGCGGGTACGTCAATTACTTCAGCATGCAGACCCGCTCCTACCGCGTCATTCCCCAGGTGCAAAGGACCTCGCGCCTCAATGTCGCGCAGCTGCTCGACTACCCGATCGCCTACATTGGCGGCGTTCCGCTGCCGCTGTCGACCATCGCGCACCTCCGTACCGAGACGGTGCCCGAAACGCTCAATCACTTTCAGCAGCTCAACGCCGCGACCCTCGCGGGCGTCGCCACCCCCGGCGTGGCGCAGGCCGATGCGCTCAATTACCTGCGCGACCTCGCCAAGCGGACCCTGCCGCCCGGATACTCGATCGATTTCGGCGGACTGTCGCGCCAGTTCGTGCAGGAATCGACCGGCGTCATGGGAACCTTCGGCTTCGCGATCATCATTGCCTTCCTCACCCTCGCAGCGCTCTACGAGAGCTTTCGCGATCCCCTGGTGATCTTGATCTCGGTTCCACTGTCGATCGCGGGCGCGCTCATCTTCATTGCCCTGGGCGTTGGCGGTGCCTCCCTCAATATCTACACCCAGGTCGGTCTGGTCACGCTCATGGGTCTCATCAGCAAGCACGGCATCCTCATCGTCGAGGTGGCCAACGAGCAGCAGGAGAGCGGCAAATCGAAGCGCGAGGCGATCGTTACCGCGGCGGGCGTGCGCTTGCGCCCCATCCTCATGACCACGGCGGCCATGGTTCTGGGGGTCATCCCGCTGGTGTTCGCGCGCGGCGCCGGCGGTGCTTCCCGCTATGCGATCGGCCTGGTGATCTCCACCGGCCTCGGCATCGGCACGCTCTTCACCCTGTTCGTCGTGCCTGCGGTCTACGTCTTGCTGGGTGCGACTCGCGCACATCAACCCGCGCCGGCGACCGAGTAACCCGCTGCCATTCCGCCGCGCGCCGCCCGTGCGCCGGCGCCCGAGCGAACGCCAACGCCACGGCCCAATGTCCACCGTGGCGCTTCCGTCCAGAAACTATTCGTTCATACGATTCATCATGTTACGATTTCTTTGATATCTCATTTCTAGTTTCGGCGCGCGCCCGCGCGCGTTGCATCCCGCTCGCGCTGCGCACGTGCGCCGTTCACACCGGCCGCGAGCCGCGCTCGACCTGCGCGCGCAGGCTTTCGAGTTTGCGTCAAAACTTTGACAAAGTGCGCGTTGCGTTTTATCGAATGTCTTGTATATTCCGACCGCAGAGTGTTGATTTAACAAGATTCCGAGGGAGCGCCCATCCTCGAAATCACTTTAAGTTCTCGATTTCGTGGAGAAAACATGATCAGCGCGTGGGATAACTTGCACTCTGCAACCTTGGAGCTGGTTCGCTCAACCCCCATCAAGCAACGTCTGATCAGTGTCTACCGCCGCTACCTCTCAACCCTCGTCGTCGATCAGCTGCCGAGTGAAGTTCGCGGCATCTTCGCCGAAGTGATGCGCGTGCTCGCCGGCGTGCAGCCGCTGCGCGGTGAGGATGCGGTGGTCGCCTCGGTGCGCAAGCTGTCGACGCAGCAAGCCGACGACTGCGCCGCGCTCATCGTGGAGATCTTCGGCATGCTGTCGCGCGCCGAGTCGGTGCAGCGCCAGCCGGCCTCGGTGGTGCAGCTGCGCAGCATCGAGCGTCCCACCGAAGAAGAGTTCGCGGTACCGGCGCTGATCGCGAGCAACTAGGCCGCCGCCGCGGCCGCGCCCGGCTCGTGCATCGAGCCCCGCCCACAGGGCGGGTCAATCCAGTTTGAAGTCGATCGTGTCCCAGCGCGTGGACTCTTGATGGCGCGCCTGGCGCTTCAGCGCGTCGATGAGGCTGCGCTCGTTCCATGCGCTCACCTCATCGGCGAGATCCTTGAACGCCTTGGGCAAGGGCTCGGTCGAGCCGAAATTCTCCATGGCGACGATGGGCCGGTCCGCGGCCTTGGCGAAGGTCAACTGAAACAGCACCATTTCCGGCGCAGCGCGATAGACCGCGGGCAAGGCGATCAGCACCTCGCAAGGCGCGATCTGGCGGCGCAGATCCTCGCGCTGGCTCTCCTTGTCGAGCGGGCGCTTGGCGTTGGGTTGGCTGGTGTTGGTGTAGTAAAAAGTTCCCGGCGCCTCGAGATATTCGAACACGCGCGAGTAGTCGTCGTTCTCTTCCCAGAAATGAGTGACGAACAAGCGTATCGGATTCACTCGGGTCGACATGAGCTTAGTGTATCGCGACGATGGTCATGCGCGAAGCAGCCGGCGCCGATACAATGCCGGACGTGCGTTTGATGATATATAACATCCGCTATGCGACCGGAACCGGGCCCGCCTTTCATCTGCCGGTGCCCGGCGCCGGCTACCTGCGCTCGAGCCGCCAGGTGCTGTCGCGGATCACAGACTTCATCAAGCGTCAGGACCCGGACGTGGTCGGCTTGATCGAGGTCGACACCGGATCGATCCGTACCGGCATGGTCAATCAAGCGGATTTCATCGCCCGCTCGCTCGGTCACTACTCGACCTTCGAGTGCAAGTACGGGCAGTCCTCGGTCAACCAGCTGGTGCCGATCGTGCGCAAGCAGGCGAACGCCTTCCTGGCCGCGCCGCGGGTGCGAGGCGAGCGCTTCCACTACTTCGACACCGGCATCAAGCGCCTCATCATCGAGCTCGAGCTCGACGACATCGCCATCTTCCTGGTGCATCTCTCGCTCAAGTTCCGCCATCGCCAGTACCAGCTGCGCTATCTGTACGATCTGGTCCGCCGCACCTCGAAGCCGGTGATCGTCGCCGGCGATTTCAACACCTACTGGGGGGATCACGAGATTTATCTGTTCATGCAAGCCGCGGGTCTCGCGAACGCCAATGCGCGCGGCCTGCCCTCCTATCCCTCGAGCGCGCCGCGCAAGGAGCTGGATTTCATTTTGCACAGCTCGCAGATCGAGGTGACCCGCTTCGAGATTCCCGACGTCCAGCTCTCCGACCATCTGCCGCTGATCTGCGATTTCAACATTCGCGAACCGGCCCAGGCGGCGGCCTGAGGCCATGAATACCACGTCCGCCAGCTGGCGTCTTTCGGTCGACGCCGATCGCATCGCCTGGCTCACCTGCGACATTCCCGGAACCTCGACCAACGTCCTGTCGGCCGCCGTGCTCAAGGAGCTCGCGGCCAAGCTCACCGAGATCGCGAGCCTCGAGCCCAAGGGAGTGGTGCTCGATTCCGCCAAGGCGAGCGGCTTCATCGCCGGCGCCGACATCAAGGAGTTCACCAGCCTCGCCACCCCGGAGGAGGCCTACGCGCTGATCCGCGCCGGTCAGCTCGTGCTCGATCAGCTCGAGGCTTTGCCATGCCCGAGCGTCGCCGCGATCCATGGGTTCGCGCTCGGCGGCGGTCTCGAGCTCGCGCTCGCCGCGACCTATCGGGTCGGCGCCGATGACGCCCAGCTGTCGCTCGGTCTGCCGGAGGTGCAGCTCGGCATCCACCCGGGATTCGGCGGCACCGTGCGCACCGTGCGCCTCATCGGCCCGCGGCCGGCGCTCGATCTGATGCTGAAGGGCAAGCCCTACAAGGGCGCACGCGCCCTCGAGGTCGGTCTGCTCGATCGGCTCGTGCCGCCCGCCGAGCTCAAGGCCAGCGCCAAGCGGCTCCTCATGGAGCCGCCCGCGAGGCACAGCGCACCGTTCGTCGAGCGTCTCTTGAACAGCAAGGCCATGCGCCCGTTCGTCGCCCGTCAGGCCGCGGCGGCGCTGCGCGCCAAGGTGCCGCGCGAGCATTATCCGGCGCCCTACGCGATGATCGATCTGTGGCTCAAGCATGGAGCGGTGGGCGCCGAGAGCTACGAGGCCGAGGCGCGCTCGATCGCCGCGCTCATGTGCTCGCCCACCGCCCGCAATCTGGTGCGGGTATTTCTGCTGCAGACCCGGCTCAAAGGACTCGGTGGCAAGCCGGGCGCGGACACCCGGCGTGTGCATGTGATCGGCGCGGGCGTCATGGGCGGCGACATCGCCGCGTGGGCGGCACTGCGCGGCATGACGGTGACTCTCGAGGACCGGACCGACGAGCTCATCCAGCCGGCACTCGCGCGCGCGCGGGCTTTGTTCGAGAAGCGCCTCAAGGATCCGAAGCTGGTCCAGGAAACGGCGGCACGCCTGCGCGCCGATGTGGCCGGAGCCGGCGTGGCCGACGCGGACGTGGTGATCGAGGCGATTTTCGAGAACCTCGATGCGAAGCGCGCCGTGTATGCCAAGGTCGAGCCCCGGCTCAAGGACGGCGCCGTGCTCGCCACCAACACCTCGAGCATCCAGATCGAGCTCCTCGCCGAGAAGCTGCGCGATCCAGGGCGCCTGGTCGGAATCCACTTCTTCAATCCGGTCGCCCAGATGCAGCTGGTCGAGATCGTCCAGGGACAGGGAACCCAGGAGGAAGCGCTGAAACGCGCGACCTGGTTCACCCGCAAGCTCGATCGGCTGCCGCTGCCCTGCAAGAGCGCGCCGGGGTTCGTCGTGAACCGGATCCTCATGCCCTACCTCAACGAAGCGCTGTTCGCCTTGGGCGAGGGCATTCCGGCCGCGGTGATCGATGCCGCCGGCACCGCCTTCGGTATGCCGATGGGGCCGATCGAGCTCGCCGACGTGGTGGGACTCGATGTCGCCCTGCACGTCGGCGGCGTGCTCGCCGGGGCATTCGGGCGCAAGGTGCCCGACATTCTGGTCGAGCGCGTCGAGCAGAAAAAGCTCGGACGCAAGAGCGGCGAGGGGTTCTATCAGTGGCGCGACGGCAAGCCCGTGCGCTCCGCCGCTGAGATTGCCATTCCCCCCGAGCTGACCGACCGGCTCATCCTGCCGATGCTCAACGAGGCGGTAGCGGCCTTGCGGGAGGGAGTGATCGAGGATGCGGATCTGCTCGATGCAGGCGCCATTTTCGCGACCGGCTTCGCGCCATTTCGCGGCGGCCCGCTGCAATACGCGAGATCGCGCGGTATCGGCGAGATCAAAGCGCGCTTGGGCGAGCTCGCCGCGCGTCATGGCGAGCGTTTTCGGCCCGATCCGGGCTGGAGCCGGCTCGAGGGCTGAGATGGCAGGGCGTGGTGCCGATGTGACCCATGCATGCTCGACGGCGTGCGCGCGTGTGTTAGCATTCTCAAGTTAAAACAGAGGGTTGAAAGCGAGGCTTTAGGCTTAATCGATGGATGATCGGCCGGTCGACATTGCGATACTGAAGAGCTTTTCGCCTCTCGATGGATTGAAGGCCGAGAACCTGCACGCGCTTGCGCGCAAGACTCAGATCCGCGAGCTCGATGCGGGCCGGGTGTTGTTCAAGGAAGGCGACACCGACAAGCGCACGTTCTATCTGGTGGCGGGCAGCGTCGAGCTGCGCGCCGAGGACCGGGTGGTGGCCACGGTGCGCGCCGGCACGCCCGAAGCACGCGCCGCGCTCGCGCCGGGCCTGCCGCGCAAGTTCACCGCGCGCGCCGCGAGCGACGTTTCCTACATCATGATCGACAGCGATCTGCTCGATGTGCTGTTGACCTGGGATCAGACCGGCCAGTACGAGGTCGCGGAGCTGCACGGCGACGGACTCGACGTCACCGGCGATTGGATGACGACGCTGTTGCAAACCAAGGCGTTCCACCGCATCCCGCCCGCGAATATCCAGGCAATCTTCATGCGCATGCAGCGCATCAACTATCGCGAGCGCGACGTGGTGATCAAGCAGGGCACGGAGGGCGATTACTTCTACGTGGTGGTTGCGGGCAAGTGCGTGGTGACGCGCGAGACGCCGCTCAACAAGGAAGGCATCAAGCTCGCCGAGCTCGCTCCGGGCGACAGCTTCGGCGAGGAAGCGTTGATCGCCGAGGCCAAGCGCAACGCCACGGTCACGATGCTGACCGATGGCACGCTGATGCGGCTCGGCAAGAGCGATTTCCAGACCCTCTTGAACGAGCCGCTGCTGCAGTGGGTCACCTACGACAAGGCCAAGGAAATCGTCGCCGGCGGGGGCAAATGGCTCGATGTGCGTCTGCCGAGCGAGTTTCAGAATTTTCGCATCGATGACGCGGTGAACATCCCCCTGTACTTCATCCGCCTGAAGCTCAACGCGCTCGACAAAAACACGCCATACGTGGTCTGTTGCGATACCGGCCGGCGCAGCTCCGCGGCGGCTTATATCCTGAGCGAGCGCGGCTTCGAGGCCTACGTGCTCAAGGGCGGTCTCGCCGCCACCGAAGCGGCGCGCGCGCGCCGGGGGTAGCATGCCGAAGCTGAAGCTGGCGCCCATGCCGCGCCTGCCGAAGGAGCCCTCGCCTCACATGATTCGCTCGTTCGGGCGGCCCTCGCTCGAGCGCTTGCCTGCGCCGGATCCGTCGGCCGCGCCCATCGCATCGCCCTCGCCCTGCGCCTACCGCGACGCGAATCCCGACAATCCTCCGCCGTCCGACTACAAGCCGCCCTCGATGCTCGCGGAGCACAAGCGCCTCGCCATCGTTCTTGCCTTGCTGTGCACCGCGTTCGGAGTCTATTGCTGGAAGGTGCCGCATGCACCGAGCGCCTCGAGCACCCGTCCTGCCACACCCGCGCCGGCTGCATCGAGGGCGGAAGCGCCGACGCCCGCGCCGACCCAGGCGCCGGCACAAGTTCCAGCGAAGCAGCCCATCTACGTCGAGACGATTCCCGACACCTGAGAGCATGCGGAGGTCACGGGGCTTCGGAAGCGCACGGGCTTTCGGAAGCGCTCAAGGGCGAGAGTCGCGGCGCTCGGCGCCGATCGCATCACATGGTGTGCGTCGGCTTGTCCCCGCCCAGAGCGCCGGCGAGGTAGTTCTCGATTTTCTTCTGGGTGTTGCCGCGGTCCTGATCGCTGAACTGCACCCCGATGCCGGCGGTGCGCTTGCCTTGAGCACCCTTCGGAGTCATCCAGATCACGCGCCCGGCCACCGGCAGCTTCTCTTCCTCGCCCATGAGGTTGAGCAGCATGAAGACCTCATCGCCCAGGCGATAGTTGCTGTTGGTCGGGATGAAAAGTCCGCCGTTCTTCACGAAAGGCATGTACGCGAGATAGAGCGCACTTTTGTCCTTGATCGTGAGGGTCAGCAACCCCGGCTTGTTACTTGGACTTCTCAATGGCTACCTTTCCGCACTCACCTGGCGCCCCGGGGCTTTTCCAGGGCCGCCCGACTGTTGAGCAATAAACTTTCGAGCGCAAGTTGCTGATTCACCCCGGTCGAGCCGAGACGCCGCAATTCCCGGGAAGAGTCCAGGAGCTCGAATAGCGCCCTTATCTTGGGCTTAAGTAAAGCGGCAGGCAAGCGGACGGGTTCCGCAGTTTGAAGCGAATTGACGCCTGCCAAGTCCGCTTGTACGGATCGTGTGATCCAGTTCTCAAGCCAGATGAGCTTCAGCTGCCAGTCGGACTTGGCCCATGCTTCGGCCAGCAAGCTGACGTCGACCGACCCACTCGCCAAGCGCCTCAACGCCTCGCGCATTTCCTCATCGAGCCGCCCGATGGCCTCTCGGGGGAGCTCGAGCGCGGCGAGCGGCGCGCCGCCCGCCAGGTCGAGCGCCGCCTCCCAGGAGGCAGCGCCCGGCGCGCGCCCGGCGAGCCACTCGAGCGCATCCGCTCGGGTCGGAGCGCGCAGCACGAGGCGCTGGCAGCGGCTGGCGATGGTCGCCGGCAAGCGGTGGCTGGGTCTCGCGATCAGGATGAGCAGCGTGTCGCCGGAGGGCTCCTCCAGCGTCTTCAACAACGCATTGGCGCCGTTCGCATTCATGGTCTCCGCTTCCGCGACCAGCGCCAGCTTGCGGCGGCCGCGATAGCTCGATAGCGACAGGCTCTCGATCAGCTCGCGGATCTGATCGACCTTGATCTGCTGTGCATCCTCGAGCAGCCGCACGATATGCACGTCCGGGTGGGTATCGGCGCGCAGCAGCACGCACGATGCGCAGGCTCCGCAGGGCGCGCCGCTTGGCGCCTCGCACAGAGCCAAGGCGGCGATCCAGGCCGCGAGCGGCTCGGCGCCGAGCCCTTGCGCGCTCACGATGAGCAGCGCCGGCGGCAGACGGCGCGCAGCGTGCGCGCCGCGCAGCCGCGCCTGGATCTCGGCGAGCCACGGCAGCGAGTCGGCGCTCAGGAAATCCACGATCGCGCTCGCAAGGCCGACAGAATCCGAACGGCGACCTGATCGGCATCCGCGGCCGCATCGATCACGGCAATGCGCTCGGGATCGGCGCGCGCGCGCTCGAGATAGGCGGCGCGCACGCGCTCGAAAAACTCGACGCGCTCGCGCTCGAAGCGGTCCGTTGCCCGCGTCGGCCCCGCAGCCGTGGCGACGCCGGGGGCGCCCGTGTTGCGCCGTTGGGCACGCTCGAGGCCCACGCGCACCGGCAGATCGAGCAGCAACGTGAGATCCGGGCGGCGCGCGCCTTGCACCAGGGTCTCGAGCGTCGCGATGCTCGCGGCGTCCAGACCCCGGCCAGCGCCCTGGTAGGCATAGGTCGCATCGGTGAAGCGGTCGCAAATCACCCAGCGCCCACGGGCGAGCTCGGGCTCGATGAAGTTCTGAAGATGCACCGCGCGCGCCGCGAACATCAGCAGCAGCTCGGCGGTGTCGGGCAAGGCCTCGGCGCGCGCGGTCAGCACCAGATCGCGAATCCGCTCGGCGAGCGGCGTGCCCCCGGGCTCGCGCGTCACCGCGTGCGCAATGGCGCGCGCGGATAGCGCTGCCGACAGGCGCGCCACCTGGGTGGTCTTGCCGACCCCTTCGATTCCTTCGAAGGTCAAGAACCGCCCCGCCCCGCTCATCGCTCGCCAGCCTTCTGGCGCAGGTGAGCGACATAGCGCGCCACCGCCGCGTTCTGCTCCTCGAGCGTCGCCGAGAAGACGTGGCTGCCGTCGTCCTTGGTGGAGGCCACGAAATACAGGGCGTCGGTGGCCTCCGGATGCGCCGTGGCGCGCAGCGCCTGCGCGCTCACCAGGGCGATCGGGGTCGGCGGCAGCCCCACCCGGGTGTAGGTGTTGTACGGACCGTCGGTACGCAAGTCGACACTGTGCAGGTCGCCGTCGTAGCGATCGCCGAGCCCGTAGATGACCGTGGGGTCGGCCTGGAGCTTCATGCCGATGCGCAGGCGGTGCAGGTACAGCCCCGCGATCTTCGGCAGCTCTTGCGGCAGCCCGCTCTCCTTCTCGACGATCGAGGCGGCAATCAGAAGCTCCTGCGGGCTCTTCAGCGGCAGCGTCGGATCGCGATCCGCCCAGGCCGCGTCCAGCTCGCGCACCAGCGCGGCGTGAGCCTGGCGCAGGATCTCGAGATCCGGCGTGCCGGTGGGAAACCGATAGGTCTCCGGCAGGAATTGCCCCTCCGGATCGAGACCCGCCGCGCCGAACTTCTGCATGAGGTCCTTGGGCGAATCGGGCAAGGTCACCTCCACGTCGGGATTGCGCTTCAGCGCCGCGAGCAGATCCGCGACGCGCCAGCCGTCGACGATGGTGAACGAATGCAACAGCACCTGTCCGCTCACCAGCTTGTCGAGCAGCGAGCGCGGCGTCGCACCGGGGTCGATCTCGTACTCGCCCGCCTTGATGGCCGTGGCCAGGCCCCTGAAGCGCGCGTAGAGCACCCAGGCGCGCGGCTGTGCCACCACGCCGCGGCCTGCCAGATCCGCCGCGACGCGCGCGAAGCGCGTGCCCGGCGCAATCTTGTAGACCAACGGCGCCGACAGATGGAGCGGCTCATCGAGGCTCCTGAGGCCACTGCGCACCAGCAAGCCGCCCGCCGCGAGCGCACCGAGCACCAGCACCAGGGGAACGATGACCTTGAGCGCCCTCAAAGCTGCTCCAGCCGCGCGCGCAGGCGGTCGGCGGTCTCGGTCTGCGCGAGCTTCACGCGGCTCTGGCCGCGCTCGATGAGCGCGACCGAGACGATACCGGCCACCGCGTTGGTCATGAACACTTCCTCCGCCTCGGCGATCGTGTCCCAGGCGAACCGGCCCTGCCAGGAGCGAAGTCGCAGATTGGGCGCCTGTGCGAGCACCCAGCGCCGCATCACGCCGGCGACGCCGCAACGATCGAGGAGCGGCGTCATCAGCGTGGAGCCGCGGCGCAGGAACAGGTTCGACATGGTGCCGCACACCAGGTGGCCGTCGAGGTCCCCCATGAGCCCCTCCCACACGCGCGCATCGCGCCATTCCGAGCGTGCCAGCACCGACTCGAGGCGATTGAGCGTCTTCAAGCCCGCCAGCGAGGGATTCGAGCCGATGGGCGTCTTGCACATGCGCACGCGTACCGGTGGCAGCGGCCGGGCGGCGCTCGCCAGCGGCTGTAGGGTGAGGATGCGCGTCGCGGGCTCGGCTCCTGTCGGACGGTAGCCGCGCTCGCCCGGACCGCGGGTCACGATCAGCTTGAGCACGGCCTCCGGGCGGCGCGCGGCGCAGGCGGCGATCTCACGGCGCAGAAGCGCCGCGCGCGGCGCGTGAATCGCGAGCCGCCGGCAGCCCTCGAGCAAGCGCTCGAGGTGGAAGTCGAGCAAGCGCACACGCCGCCCTCGCACCCGCATGGTCTCGAACACGCCATCGCCGTAGAGAAGCCCGCGATCGCGCGCATCGATGGTGGTGCGCCGGCGGCCGTTTATCCAGGTGCTCACGGCCCGGCCCTGAGCGCGCGCAGCATGCCTTCCGCCTTGGCGCGCGTCTCGGCGAGCTCATGCTCGGGATTCGAGTCGGCGACGATGCCGGCGCCGGCGCGAAAGGCGAGCGTGCCGGCGCTTGCGGTGATGGTGCGGATGAGAATATTGAGATCGCAGCTGCCGTCGCGGTTGAGATAGCCGATCGTACCCGTGTAGGCGCCGCGACCCGTGCCCTCGAGCTCGGCAATGATCTCCATGCAACGCACCTTCGGGCAGCCCGTGATCGTGCCGCCGGGGAACATGGCGCGAATGATGTCGACCGGGGAGACCCCCTCGAGCTTCAGCCCGCTCACGTTGGAGACGATGTGGTGCACGTGCGCGTAGCTCTCGATCGCCATGTATTCATCGACGCGCACCGAGCCGCCGATGCATACGCGCCCGAGATCGTTGCGCTCCAGATCGATCAGCATGACGTGCTCGGCTCGCTCCTTCTCGTTCGCGAGCAGGGACTTCACCAGGGCCGCATCGCGCTCGGGCGAGCTGCCGCGCGGCCGCGTTCCGGCAATGGGGCGCGTCGAGACGACGCCGCCGTGCACCGACACGAGCCGCTCGGGCGATGAGCTGATCACCGCGAAATCGCGGTCCCGGAGCAGCGCGGCGAACGGGCTCGGGTTGGCCGCGCGCAAGCGTCGATAGATCGAGACCGGATCGATCGCCTCGGCCGCACTCGCTTGCCAGCGGCGCGACAGGTTGGCCTGATAGACATCGCCGGCGGCGATGTACTCGAGTGCGCGTCCCACCGCCGCGGTGAACAGCGCGGGATCCTCCTCCTCGACCTCGAGCCGTGGCGCGGCGCCGCGAGGGCTCTCGAGGCAGCAGCGCACATCCTCGGCCAGGCGCTCGATCAGACCCTCGTGGCCGGGCTCCGCCGTGACGAAGGCTCGCCCGCTCTGCCGGTCGCGGATCCATGCGGCCGGCGCCCGCAGGGCCAGCGCGCGCAGCGGCTCGGCGCTCGCGGGCAGCGCGAGCCGCGGCTCGATCTCGCCGGCAAGCTCGTAGGCCAGATACAGGATCCAGCCGCCGGTGAAAGGCAAGGAGGCGGGCTCGGCCGACTCGCGCAGCTCGCGCCACCAGCGCTCGAGCGCAGCGAGAAAGCCCGGAGCGCCGCCCGCCGCGTGCGGACCTTCGAGCGTGCCGTTGCCAGAGAGCCTGAGCGCTTCCCCGCTGAGCATCGGCAGGATGTCGAAGCGGCCGGCTCCCGCCGTGGACCCCGCCGGCGCGCCGCTCTCGAGCAGGCCCGGGTAGACGTCGGGGAACCGCGCGACTAGGCCGAGAGGCTCAAATTCGGCGGAAAATGAGCGAACCGTTGGTGCCACCGAAGCCGAACGAGTTGGACAGGGTGGTCTCGATCTTCATCGCTCGTGCCTGCTTGGGAACGTAGTCGAGGTCGCAGCCCTCCCCCGGCTCGTCCAGATTGATGGTCGGAGGCGCCACCTGATCGCGCAGCGCGAGCACCGAGAAGATCGCCTCCACGGCGCCGGCCGCCCCGAGCAAATGCCCGGTCATCGACTTGGTGGAGCTCACCGCGAGTTTGGCCGCGGCCGGCCCGAACGCACGGTGAATCGCCAGGGTCTCGGCGCGGTCGCCGAGCTCGGTCGAGGTCGCGTGCGCATTGATATACTGCACCGCATCGGGCGCGATCCGGGCATCGTTGAGCGCGTTCGCCATCGACTTGCGCGCGCCTTCGCCGTTCTCGGGCGGCGCGGTCACGTGGAAGGCATCGCCGCTCATGCCGAAGCCGATGATCTCCGCATAGATCTTGGCGCCGCGCGCCTTCGCATGCTCGTACTCCTCGAGCATCATGGCGCCCGCCCCGTCGCCCATGACGAAGCCGTCGCGATCCTTGTCCCACGGGCGGCTGGCCGCCTGCGGGTTGTCGTTGCGCTGTGACAGCGCCTTCGCCTGCGCGAATCCGCTCATGCCGGTCGGGCAGGTGGCCATTTCCGACCCGCCCGCGAGCATCGCATCCACGTCGCCATACTGGATCATGCGCATGGCCATGCCGATCGCATGAGTCGAGGTGGTGCAGGCGGTCGCCACGGCGAGATTCGGACCGGTGATGTTGAAGGCGATCGACAGGTGCCCGCTCACCAGATTGATGATGCTCGCCGGAATGAAGAACGGCGACACCTTCTTCGGGGAGTGGGTCTCGAGATACTTGTCGTAGGTCTGCTCGATGGATTCGAGCCCGCCCATCCCCGAGCCCATGAGCACACCGATGCGCTCGGAATTGGCTTCGGTGACCGTCAGGCCCGAATCGCGCATCGCCTGCATACCGGCGACCACGCCGTACTGCATGAAGGCATCCATGCGCCGCGCGTCCTTGGGGCTCAGATAGGGCGCGAGATCGAGGTCGCGGATCTCGCCGCCGAAGTGGGTGGGGAAATTATGGGCATCGAACCGCGCGACCGGCCCGATGCCGCTGCGTCCGGCCATGATGGACGCCCACGCCGTAGGGATGTCGTTGCCGACAGGGGATACGATGCCGAGACCCGTGATGACGACGCGTCGCTTGCTCAACGTTACCTCAACGATTGACGGCTTGGCTCAGGCCTTGCCCTTGTGTGAATTGATGTAGTCGATCGCTTGCTGGACGGTGGTGATCTTCTCGGCATCCTCATCGGGGATCTCCGTCTCGAATTCCTCCTCGAGCGCCATCACCAGCTCAACCGTGTCCAGCGAGTCTGCCCCGAGATCGTCGACAAACGAGGCATCGTTGGTGACTTCTTCTTCTTTGACGCCCAATTGTTCGGCCACGATCTTCTTAACCTGCTGCTCAACAGTACTCATCGTTGTGGTGTCCTTCGGGAAAGCCCTTTTTTTAGGGGAAACGTCTCAAACCGCGCCGCATTGTCATTAGGGTCCGCGGCCAGCCTTCGGTCGGCAGGGCGCGTATTTTATGTGAACGCGGCGGTTACGGCTACCTTGGACCCGGAAGGCGACCGCCGCCGGCGCCGCGCTCCCTTGACAAACCGCCCCGACCAGGGGCGTCGTCCAAGGCGCGGCCGGCGAGGCGCGGCGGTCAGGCCATATGCATGCCGCCGTTCACATTGAGCGTCTCGCCGGTGATGTAGGCTGCCTCCGGGGAGGCCAGAAAGGCGACCGCCGCAGCGATATCGCCGGGCAATCCCAGCCGGCCGAGCGGGATCTGCGCGGACAGACCCGAGCGCTGCTCCTCGCTCAGCGCGCGCGTCATGTCGGTATCGATGAATCCCGGCGCCACCACGTTCACCGTGATGTTGCGCGAGCCCACCTCGCGCGCCAGCGACTTCGAGAATCCCACCATCCCCGCCTTGGCCGCAGCGTAGTTCGCCTGGCCGGGGTTTCCGGTGAGCCCGACCACCGAGGCGATGCTGATGATGCGTCCCTTGCGCGCCTTCATCATGCCGCGCAGGACGGCCTTCGAGAGTCTGAACACCGAGGCGAGATTGGTCTCGAGCACCTTGTCCCAGTCCTCCTGCTTCATTCGCAGCAGCAGCATGTCGCGGGTGATTCCGGCGTTGTTGCACAGGATCGTGATGGCCCCTTCCTGGCGCTCGATGTCCTCCATCAGCGCGTCGATGGAGGCCTGGCTCGCGACATCGAGCACCGCTCCGCGGCCGCCGCTGTCCTTGAGCGCGGCGCCGATGCGCGCCGCGCCTTCGGGCGTGGTGGCGGTGCCGATGACGCGCGCGCCGGCCGCCGCGAGCCGCTCCGCAATGGCGGCACCGATGCCCCGAGAGGCTCCGGTCACGAGCGCGACCTCGCCTTTCAGCACGGCGTTCAACTGCGTACCTCCGCGAGCGCATCCGCGAGCGCGGCCGGGTCCTCGAGCGCGAGCATTTTGAGATCGCGGTTCTTCTCGACCCGGCGATTCAACGCCGTGAGCACCTTGCCCGGACCGCACTCGACGATGCGGGTCGCACCCGCCGCCACCATGGTGCGCACCGTCGAGGCCCAGTACACCGGCGTGTGCAGCTGCTTCACGAGTCCCGCCCGGATCTCCGCCGCGGTCGCATGCGTCTTGACGTCGACGCCGTAGACCGCGATGCCGGCGGCCGGCATGACCTCGACCTGCTCGAGCCGCTCGCGCAAGCGAGCGGCGGCCGGCTCCATGAGCGAGCTGTGCGCCGGTACGCTGACCGGCAAGAGCACGGCCCGGCGGGCGCCGCGCGCGGAGGCGGCCTCGATCGCCCGCGCCACGGCGGCCGCGGCTCCTGCGATCACGACCTGACCGGGAGCGTTGTAGTTCACCGCCTCGACCACCTCGCCCTGCGCAGCCTCATCGCAGGCCGCTTCCACGTCGGTATCCTCGAGGCCCAGGATCGCGGCCATCGCGCCCTGCCCCAGCGGAACCGCGGCCTGCATGGCCTCGGCGCGGAATTTCACGAGGTCGACGGCTTCCTTGAACTTGAGGCACCCGGCGGCGACCAGCGCGCTGAACTCCCCGAGACTGTGACCCGCCATGAGCGCCGGCGCAGGGCCGCCGCGCTCGAGCCAGAGCCGGTAAGTCGCGACCCCGGCGCTGAGCATCGCCGGCTGCGTGCATTCGGTCGCGTTCAGTGCCTCGGCCGGACCCTCCTGGCAGCGCTTCCACAGGTCATAGCCGAGCACCGCCGAGGCATCCGCGAAGGTGCCCTCGATCACCGGTGAAACCCTGGAGAGCGCCCCGAGCATGCCAACCGATTGAGATCCCTGGCCGGGGAAGACGAATGCGAGCGACATCGTTGGACATGAACCTCTAGGGCCGTGCGGAGCGCAGGCGGATTATAGCGGTCCGCACGGACAGTAGAGCGCCGGCCGCGAATCCGGCGAGCGCGCCGTAGAGGTGGGCATCGACCACGACGAGCGGCGGCTCGCGGCCGCCGAGCTGCTCGTAGGCGAGCTTGGCGCACAGGCACAGCGTGAGAATCCAGCGATCCCAGGCCTTTTGCGCCAAGTGCCGGGCGCAGCCCGCGGCCATGATCGAGTGCAACACGCCGGAGGCGCCGACGTACCAGGCGACGTGCGGGCTCAGCCAGAACAGCCCCGAGCTGATCGACAGGGCTCCGGCGCACACGATCACGCACCACTCGACCGCATCGTAATCATCGGCGAACAGCGCCCACATGAGCACCAGGCCGAGCTCGTTCAACATCAAGTGATGCAGGTCGAGATGCACGATGTGGGCGCTGAGCAACCGCCACCAGCCACCCGCGGCGATGGCGCCGCGGTCGTAGCGCAGAAGATCGCCCACGGTGTCGCCAAGAGCCAACACGAGGTCGAGAATCAACACGATGATGAGCAGCCACAGCCAGCGTCCGCGATCCCACTGCAGGCTGGCGGCGAATTGTGCAAGGCGGTTCGCACCTTCGCCCGGCATGGTTGTCTGTCGTTTTGGTATCATTCAGGACTTATGCCCGGGGTCAGCCATGTATAAGCGCGCACGCGGTTTTACCTTGATCGAGATCATGGTGGTCGTCGTCATTCTCGCAGTCCTCGGGGCGCTCGTCGTGCCCCGCATTCTGGAGAACGTCGACAAGGCCCGCGTCACGCGCGCGCAGAGCGACATCCGGGCCATCCAGACGGCGCTCGATCTCTATCGGCTGGATAATTTCAAATACCCGACCACGGAACAAGGCTTGCAGGCCCTGGTCACCC
>Ga0335073_10003180_pt1 | contig 22792 bp, 15 predicted proteins | sample Lox_Sample_22_FD_207093 | JGI IMG/M metagenome (GOLD analysis project Ga0335073, IMG submission 207093) | Soil microbial communities from Loxahatchee National Wildlife Refuge, Florida, United States - Lox_Sample_2.2 | ecosystem: Environmental > Terrestrial > Soil > Wetlands | place: USA... | reverse complement strand
GCCAGTTTTCTCCGCAGCCGCCCAATCACTTGATCGGCAGAAATCTTGCGCTGCTCCAGCGGCTTGAGCATAATGAACAAACGGCCAGTGTTGTATTGCGTGTTCCCGCCCGCCCATCCTGTGATCGTGCTGACAGCCGGGTCTTGCATCACGATGTTGACGAACTGATTCATTTTCTGTTTCATGGCCTGGAAAGAGATGTCCTGGGCCGCTTGCACCGAGCCCACCACGCGGCCGGTGTCCTGTTGCGGGAAAAAACCCTTCGGAACAATCCAGTACAGGTAAACACTCAAGGCCGCAGTCCCGATCGTGATCAGCAGCGTTAGAGGCTGATGGCGAAGCACCCACTTAAGACTGTGCCGGTAACCATTGTGAATCAGGTCGAAGATTTTTTCGCTGAAGTGGTAGATCCGCCCATGCTTCTCCTTGTCCAACGGACGCAGGAACTTGGCGCACATAGTGGGAGTAGTCGTCAGCGAAACCAGCAGTGAAACTCCGATCGCCACGCTCAGCGTGACGGCGAATTCACGAAACAGCCGGCCGACAATCCCGCCCATCAGCAGAATCGGGATGAACACGGCCACCAGAGAGGTGCTCATGGAGAGCACGGTGAAGCCGATTTCTCTTGCCCCAAGAAAAGCTGCCGCCACCGGCGGCATGCCCTGCTCCAGGTGGCGCGTGATGTTTTCCAGCACCACGATCGCGTCGTCCACCACGAACCCGGTCGAAATCGCCAGCGCCATCAACGAAAGATTGTTGAGGCTGTAGCCCAGCAGGTACATGATCGCGAATGTGCCAATGAGCGAAAGCGGCACGGCCACGCTGGGAATCAGTGTGGAGCGAAACGTGCGCAGAAAAGCAAAGACCACCAGAATCACCAGCACAACCGAAATGACCAGCGTCCTCTCGATGTCTTTCACTGAAGCGCGCACCGTGATGGTCCGGTCAAGCACGACGGAAAGATCGATGGCGGGGGAGATCGAAGATTTAAGAAAAGGAAGCGTGGCGTAGATCCGGTCTACGGTTGCGATAATGTTGGCCCCGGGCTGGCGAAAGATGATGACCACAACCGCTGGCTTGCCGTTGGCCACGCCCATGTTGTGAATGTCTTCGACCGCATCCTCTACCGTCCCCACGTCTCCCAAGCGAACCGGAGATCCATTGTTGTAAAAGACGATCAGCTTGCGGTACTGATCGGCGCGGAAAATTTGGTCGTTATCGTCAACCGTCCAATAATTGAGGGGGCCGGAAAGTTCCCCCTTTGGCTTGTTCGCATTGGCCGACTGCAATGCCGTGCGTACCGTATCCAGCCCTACGCCCAGTTTGTTGAGCAGCGTAGGATTCAACTCCGCCCGCACCGCAGGCTTCGCGCCTCCGCCCACAAACACCTGGCCCACGCCTTCCACTTGCGAGAGCTTTTGCGACAGGATCGAGTCCGCGGCGTCATACATTTGCGGCAGGGTCACGGTGTCGGAAGTGAGAGCCAAGATCATGATCGGGGCGTCGGCGGGGTTCACTTTCCGGTAGGTTGGATTGCCGGGCAGGTTGGAAGGCAGCTGGCTGCGGGCCGCGTTGATCGCCGCTTGTACGTCGCGCGCGGCCGCATCAATGTTTCGGTTCAGGTCGAATTGCAGGACGATACTCGTCGAGCCCAACTGGCTCGTCGAAGTCATTTGATTGACGCCTGCGATACGCCCGAATTGCCGCTCTAACGGCGTTGCTACTGCTGACGCCATCGTCTCCGGACTTGCACCCGGCAAATTCGCGCCCACCTGAATTACGGGAAATTCCACCTGCGGCAGCGGCGCGACCGGAAGAAAATTAAATGCCAGTATTCCCGCCATGAGCACGGCCGCGGCCAGCAACGAAGTGCCGATGGGCCGCTTGATAAATGGAGCCGAAATATTCATTGCTCAATCCGCCGAAGCGCGACCTTCTGCCGGCTCCTCGATGGGATTTCCAATCTGGAAGCGTGAGAAGCGCTGGGCCAGCCGGTCAAACCACAGATACACCACCGGAGTCGTATACAGCGTGAGCAACTGGCTCACCAGCAGTCCGCCCACAATCGTGATTCCCAAAGGATGGCGCAGCTCCGAGCCGGTGCCGGTCCCGAGCGCCAGGGGAAGTCCGCCCAACAGCGCCGCCATCGTGGTCATCATGATGGGGCGGAAACGCAGCAGGCAGGCCTGAAAAATCGCCTCCTCGGGCGGCTTTTTCTCCACCCGCTCCGCCTCCAGCGCGAAGTCAATCATCATGATGGCGTTCTTCTTCACAATTCCGATCAGTAGGATAATGCCGATTAAAGCCACTACACCCAAATCATTGCCCGTCACCAGCAGCGCAAGAATGGCGCCCACGCCGGCCGAAGGCAACGTGGAAAGAATCGTGATCGGGTGAATGTAGCTTTCGTACAAAACTCCCAGCACGATATAAACCGTCACAATGGCCGCCAGAATCAGCCAGGGCTCGGACGAAAGTGAATTGCGAAAGGCGGCCGCGGTTCCCTGAAATGCGGTATGAATGCTGGGCGGCAGGCCAATCTCGGCCTCGGCCTGATCAATCGCCTTGGTCGCATCTCCCAGAGAAACTCCGGGGGCCAGGTTGAAGGAAAGCGTCACTACAGGAAATTGTCCCTGGTGATTCACCGCCAGCGCGGTATTGGAGGTTTCAAAATGCGAGAACGCGGAGAGAGGAACCTGCTGTCCCGTGCTGGATTTGACGTAAATATCCTTCAAAGCGTCGGGGTTCTGCTGAAACTGAGGATCGACCTCCAGCACCACGTGGTATTGGTTCAGTTGAGTAAAGATGGTCGAGACCTGCCGCTGGCCGAATGCATCGTACAAAGTACTGTCGATGGCCGCGGGCAGAATCCCCAGCCGCGACGCCGTGTCGCGATCGATCACCAGATCCGCTTTCAATCCGTTGTTCAGCTGATCGGTGGCAACGTCGCGCATCTGCGGCAGCCCCTGCAGCTTGGCCACTAGTTTCGGGGCCCACGCCGCCAATTCCTGAGCATCCGCATCTTCCATCGAATACTGATATTGCGTGCGGCTCACCCGGTCTTCCACCGTCAAGTCCTGGACCGGCTGCATGTACAACGTAATGCCCTGGACCTTGGCCAGTTCCGGCTGCAATCGCCGGATGATCTCACTCGCGGTTTCTTTGCGTTCATCGCGCGGCTTCAGGTTGATCTGAATTCGTCCACTGTTGAGGGTCGTATTCGTGCCATCAATTCCGATAAAGGAGGAGAGACTCTCGACATCCGGATCTTGCAGGATCGCTTTCGCGAGCTCTTGCTGCCGTTCCGCCATGGCCGTGTACGAGACACTCTCCGGTGCTTCGGAGATGCCCAGGATCACGCCGGTGTCCTGCACCGGGAAAAAACCCTTGGGGACGACAACATACAAGTAGAGAGTCAGAACCAACGTACTCGCGGTCACGATCAACGTGAGGGTCTGGTGCTGTAAGACAACTTTCAGCGTCTTGCCATAAAACGCGATCACCTGGTTGTAGAAGTTCTCCGAAGCTTTGTAGAAGCGTCCCTGTTTGCTGGGATCGTGCCGCTTCAACAGCTTGGCGCACATCATCGGAGTCAACGTCAGCGAGACCATTGCCGAAACCAGAATGGTCACGGCCAGGGTCACAGCAAACTCGCGGAAAAGCCGGCCCACGATATCGCCCATAAACAGCAAGGGAATCAGCACCGCGATCAGGGAGACCGTCAGTGAAACGATGGTGAAACCGATCTGCCCGGACCCCTTCAATGCCGCTTCCAACGGCGAATCTCCCTCTTCCAGGTAGCGCTCGATGTTCTCGATCATGACGATGGCGTCATCGACCACGAACCCCGTGGAAATGGTCAGCGCCATCAGAGTCAGATTGTTCAGGCTGTAGCCGAGCAGGTACATCACGCCAAACGTTCCCACCAGGGAGAGCGGGACGGCCACGCTGGGAATGACGGTTGCCGAAAGATTGCGTAGAAAAAGGAAGATTACTAAAACCACCAGCACGACCGTGAGCATGAGCTCGAATTGCACGTCCGCGACAGAGGCGCGGATGGTCTGGGTACGGTCGGTCAGAATCTGCACTTTGACCGCGGACGGCAAAGACGATTGCAACTGGGGCAGCAGCTTTTTGATGCGGTCGGCCACGCCGATGATGTTGGCTCCCGGCTGGCGCTGAATGTTCATGATCACGGCCGGAGTCGTGTTCATCCACGCCGCCTGCATCACGTTTTCCGCGCTGTCGACTGCAGTGGCTATGTCCGAGAGGCGCACCGGCGCGCCGTTCCGGTAAGCCACAATCACATTGTTGTAACCCGGGCTCGTCAGCAACTGATCGTTGGCCCCGATGGTGAACGATTGCCGGGGCCCATCCAGCACGCCCTTGGCCTGGTTCACATTCGCCGCCGCCAGTGCCGTGCGCACATCCTCCAGGCTGAGTCCATACGATGCCAGCTGTGTAGGATTCGCCTTAATCCGCACCGCCGGTTTTTGTCCGCCGCTGATCGAGACCAATCCCACGCCGGGTAATTGAGAAATCTTTTGCGCCAGCGCCGTATCCGCAAGATCTTCAACCTTGGTGAGCGGCAGCGTGTCGGAGGTCAACGCCAAGGTCAAGATCGGCGCGTCGGCAGGGTTTACCTTGCTGTAAATCGGAGGGTTGGGGAGATCGCTCGGCAAATACGTGGTCGCAGCATTGATCGCTGCCTGCACCTGTTGCTCTTCTACATCGATGTTCTGGTCGAGGTTAAATTGCAGCGTAATGATCGAGCTGCCCAGCGAACTCGTGGAGGTCATCTGGCTCAGCCCGGGCACCTCGCCGAACTGCCGCTCCAGCGGAGCCGTCACCGAAGACGCCATCACGTCCGGGTCGGCGCCGGGATAAAACGTGACCACTTGAATGGTCGGGTAATCGACTTCAGGAAGAGCGGAAACGGGAAGCTCCCGGTAGGCCACCAGGCCGACCAGCAACAGGCCAACCATCAGCAAAGTTGTCGCGACGGGGCGCAGAATAAAAATGCGCGACGGGCTCATGGCGCTCCTGCAGCTGGGGTCTGGGTACTGGCGTTCCGATTCCCATGCGAACTAACCACGTGGGGGTCCACTTTCGACCCGGACTGAAGTTTGTCTTGCCCATCCACCACTACTTGTTCACCGGGCTGCACTCCGCTGGCAACCAGAGAGACGTTGTTTTGCGTAAAGGGAACTGTCACCGGCCGGACCTCAACCGTCTTGTCCGCCTTGACCACGAACACATAGTTGCCCTGCGGCCCGCGCTGGATGGCGGCCGCTGGCACCACTGTGCTGTTCTTGCGCGTCTCCAGCAATAGGCGGCTATTCACAAACTGGTTGGGCCAGAGAGAATTGTCTTTATTCTCGAAAATGGCTTTAAGCTTCACTGTACCGGTTGTCTGGTCGATTTGATTGTCGACCGTCAGCAGAGTCCCCGTGGAAAGTTTGGTCTGGTCGTCCTGACTATAAGCCTCGACTTCCAGAGATCCATGCTGCATATGCTGGATGACCTCTGTTATGTCCTCCTGTGGCAGGGTGAAGATCACCGCGATGGGTTGAAGTTGCGTGATCACCAGCATGGGGTTGGTGTCGGTCGCGTGGACCATATTGCCAATGTCCACCAGCCGCAGTCCCACCCGCCCGCTGATCGGAGAAGTGATGTGACAGTAGACGAGGTTAAGCTTGGCGTTATCGACAGCAGACTGGTCCGATCGAACTGCGCCTTCCAATTGGTCCGCTGTCGCCTTCTGTGTATCGACCTGCTGCTGCGACATGGCGCCAGAGTCCTGCAGCAGCCCTTTGTAGCGATCGTAGTTCAATTGGGCATCGCGCAGTGACGCCTGGTCTTTGAATAACTGGGCCTCGGCCTGGCTCAGAGCCACTTGATAAGGGCGCGGGTCAATCACCGCCAGCAACTCTCCTTGCTTGACGTATTGCCCTTCTTTGAAATTCACCTCGGAAAGCTGGCCGTCAACCCGGGTACGAACGCTGACTGTATTAAATGCCGTTACGGATCCCAACCCTTTGAGATAAATCGGCAGGTCGCGTTCTTCCGCCACTGCGACCCCTACCGGCACGACTTGCCCGGTCGACGCCCGCGCTGTGGAGGTTTTTAGGCTGCCGCCTCCGCAACTCGACGCGACAACCACCAGCAACATTGCCAAAGCCGCACTCACGATGCAGCTTACCCACTTGGATTTTCTTCCCATAGTCCTCGGCTGTATATGGATTGCCAAATCTTAGATGGCCCGCGACTTTCTAGTTTTGAGGGAGAACCTTGTGTCTGCGACCGCCACAGATAATTCTAACCATATTGACGTCCGATTGGCTCTCTCGGTTGCGCCTTTATGTTATTTCTTTACAATCCTTTACATTCATTTTGAATTTCCACTTCCCCGCTCCATTTTGGACAAAAAAAAGGCAAATGCAATAGCGGGATTGCTTACTTCAGTCATCGGTCTTATTTCCCTTCCTCGTCAGCGGGGTGCTTCAGTGAGTAAACGACACATTTAGGCCAGTCGTCATCAGAATGTCGTTTTGTTTTTTTCCAGCCGGCGGGTTGGTCACATAAATGTCCCCGAATGCAGTCTGCCAGCCAAACCATTTGCTGATTTTCGTGACCGCTCCGAAGTCGAACGTCGCACGGTACTGGCCGGTATCGCTCAGGTCCGGGTAGACATACATCTTCTGAGTAATCACGGTCGTGCGAAGTTTGTGGCTCAGTTCCTCGCCCAGAGTCAAAGCGCCAAAGTTGTTGGTAAGGCCAGGCACCGCCGGCGTGCTGGGCGGCACCGCAGGTATGAAATGGTACGTTTCATGGGTGTAGTTGCCGCCAGCCAGAATATCTAGCGTCGTGTTTGCCGAATTAATGGCATGCAGTCCCAAACCGCCGCTTCCTACCGAGCGCAAACCGAGGGCCTGCAGCTCGTTGCTCATGAAATCGGCGGCTACAAAACCAAATACCCGCTTGGTCAGGTTATGGTCGTAGCGGATTCCTCCTTGCGTGGTATTTGCTGTAACCGAAGGCACGGCACCCGGCGCGTCGTTGGTCGCGAAAACACTGTTTGCGTAAAGCACCAGCTTGTCGTTCAATCCCTGCCGCGCGGCGTTAAACGCGATAGCCAGGTTTTTGGTCTCGCTGTTACCGCGAGTCAGGGCAAAACCCACGGTGGCCCCGCCCTTCCATCCCTCCAGCATCCCGGGATGCTGCGATTTATCGAAGGCGGTCTGCTCGGCATCGTTGCGCAGTGTCAGCACATTCGCCAGAGGCGCATTGACCGTGCCTGCGCCGGCCGTCGCCACCGCGAGGCCGCCGTCCGACGTGGTCACCGCTCCCACCACCGTCTGACCGTTGTTCAATCCAACATGCAGCTGCTGAGTCGCGGTGATGGTTTGAACCGCGGCCCACTGCACTGTCACCTCGCCGGCAAATTCAGTTTTAATCAGCAGTGTTTTCGTGTCGGATTTCTCGATCCTGCCCGTCAGGCGATCACCGTTCTTTAGCGTTACCTGGTCCGCCAACAAGACGGTAGAAGAAATCGTCACGAGCAATACCGTCACAATTCGTAGCTTACACACAGAAATCCTCCTGGAGGTTGGCGCAGAGTTGAGGTCTAACACTTTAACAGGCCACGAAAAGTCTCTAGACGCGATTTAAGTTGAAAGATCTGAAGGCCAGGCGGACGGATGCTCGCTGGATATGAACCATCGCGGCCCCATCTCGCACTCAGAAGTGGCACAAGAAGGAAATACCGATGACTACGATTCTTTAAGAGATGAAATGCCCTGCTGGGAGAAAATCAAAACTGGGTGTCGACGGGCCAGCGCCTGTTGCGCTTAGCTCTTCACGTCGGTATTCGAATTCTTGGCCGGGTCCGAAGGTGTTTCCTTCATGCCTTCTTTGAAACCACGGATGCCTTCGCCGATGCCTTTGCCCAATTCCGGCAGCTTCTTCGGGCCGAATACCAGTAGAGCAATGAAGAGAATCACCAGCAGGTGCATGGGCTGCAAAAGTCCTTCAAACATACCAATCCTCCGCCCGCCTCGAATGGCGGACTTGTACAGTATAGACCCTACGACCTGACCGTCAACTTGCCAAGGTCACAACCCTCGCTATCTTAACCCTAAGCCCGGAAGCTAGTTTTTTGTCTCAATTTGACATCAATGGTGCGCTCACAGAGACGGCCGCAATCGTCGCTAATCACGTAAGTCATCTCGTTTCAATCAAGAGGCTTTGGTTGACAAGCTGCAATGTACCAACGGACAGTACCGCATCTTGCACTGCCGTTCCACCTGCCAGGAAGCAGAGAGGCCCTAGAATGAACTTCAGATTTACAGATACTCGGTCAGATGTTTTTCCAGCCCCGGGGAGCAACAGAATGAATTTGAGTGTGACTCCTTCTTCCAGCACCAAATTGTCGCCGGCGGTTCTGCCACCGGATGCAGCTCAGCAATTTCCGTCGGCTGTGTCGTCAACGCCACGGCACGTGGGCTACGGTTTGCCGTGCGCAAAATGCAAAACATACTATGCGGCTGATCTTCCGGCCTGCCCAGTTTGCAAGTCGCCGGAACGGGTCTCCCCGTTTCTGGGCTCCAAAACGGCCCCGGTTATCGAAGAATCGCCCGAAATGTCTCCAGACGAAGCGGCCCTGGAAGCCGAGCGTGAGCGGTTTCTGCGCGAATTCAAATCGCAGGTCTACGCTTCGCATTTGCAAATTAACGCCGCCGCCAGCTTCCGTTGCACGCAGGACCAGAATCATCCCGAGCAGTTTGAGCCCGCCGAAATCTGCCAGGGCTGTTATGACCGCGTGCAGGCCCGCCTCGACCTTATGGAAGCCGCTCTCCACATGGACGTTCGTGAAGCTGCGCAGGTCGTTTATGACGCCGTTTGGGGCGACCCAACGGATCCCAGCTTGAGTTATCAAAACGCAGCCCAGGCATTACTCACAGAATTGCACCGCCGCGCCGGCATTTCAACTATCCTCGGCCCAAATCAGCCGCTCGCGCACTGAAAGATCTTCACTCCGCGAACCGCATTCCGCCGAATGCGCCGGGCACGTGGAAATTTGGCTTCGGCGTGTCCGTTGGCTGCCATGCCATGTAGGCGCGTGGCTCCGTTTTTCCTTCCACCCGATAGAAATTCGCCCTCCAGAGAGATTTCGGGTCAAAGCGTGCCGTCAGCGCCTTCATGGGAATTGCCAATTCTGCCGCCCAGGAATGCGTCTTCTGATCCAGCGCCATTGAATGCTGTAATCCGCTGTTCAGATTTGCAATTCCGCCAGGAAAGACCTTGAGATCGATCCACATGCCGTTCGGGCTGACCTCGAATTCCCGGTAATAGTGCGCGCGCGAAGGGTCCGGCTGTAAGAAAGCCTCCGCGACATCGCGGTCCCAGAGATGGTCGCGGCGTCCGCCGGGATCGGAATCCTCGAAAAGGTTCAGGTCCCGGAAGCGGCAGTCGAACCGAAGAAAAAGTATCTCCCACGTCCAAAGAGCTTTTACCTGCGTACTCCGCTCCGGATCAGGGTTCCGTCCCTGCCAATCGGAGCAGAATGAGATTGCAGTGGCACTTTCCCATGCCGGATCAGGTTTTATTGCATCTAGTTTAATGGCACCAGAAATGCGAGCGACGACGATCTCAGGCAGCGAAGGCACGGTAAGTTGACCATGGTGCAGGAAAAATACTTTGCCCGCAAGATCTGGATAGCCCACGCTGCGGCCCCGGCTTAATCTCGCCTCATGACAACCGCTACACTAATTACGAATCCAGTAGAGAGCGTTACCATGGCACGAAGCGACGAAACCTTATGGCAAGCAGTCCTGGCGCGTGACGCCGGTCAGGACGGCACATTTGTTTTTGCGGTTTCCTCGACCGGAGTGTATTGCCGGCCATCCTGTCCCTCACGGCGTCCGCGTCGCGAAAATGTCAGCTTCTTCCGCGGGCCGAACCAGGCGGAAAAAGCCGGCTATCGCGCCTGTTTGCGCTGCCGGCCTCGCGCCATCGGCAGCAATGCCCGCACTGAGATGGTCAAAGCCATCTGCCGCTACATCGAGCAACATCTCGACGAGCCGGTCACGCTGGAGCGTTTGGGCGGAGAGTTCAAGCAAAGTCCGTTTCATCTTCAACGCACGTTCAAGGCAGTGCTGGGCATCACTCCCCGGGCCTACGCCGATTCCTGTCGTATGAATCAGGTTAAGCGCAATTTGCAGGCTGGCCATTCCGTCACTCGCGCGCTCTACGACGCGGGATACAGCTCGAGCAGCCGGCTCTACGAACGTACGGCGTCGCAACTCGGCATGACACCAGACAAATACCGCCGTGGCGCCATCGCCGCCCCCATCCGCTATACCTTTGCCGACTCGCCGCTGGGCCGCATGCTGGTTGCAGGCACGGACAAGGGCATTTGCGCCATTCAGTTCGCCGACTCTGATGGCGAACTCGAGCATGGGCTTCGCCATGAATTTCCCTTCGCCCAGCGCCGCCGCGACGATGCCGCGCTTCAGCCTTGCACCCAAGACCTGCTTCGTCAAATGCGCGGAGAAAAACTTGATTCCTCGTTGCCCCTGGATATCCAGGCGACCGCTTTCCAGCGGCGCGTCTGGGCTTATCTGCAGAAAATTCCCTTCGGCACGACCCGTTCTTACGGGGCCGTCGCCAAGGCCATCGGAAAGCCCGAGGCAGCCCGCGCCGTGGCTCGCGCCTGCGCTACGAACCCGGTAGCAGTAGCAATCCCCTGTCATCGCGTGGTTCGCGAAGACGGCGACATGGGCGGTTACCGCTGGGGAACTGAGCGGAAAAAGACACTTCTGGAAATCGAACAGGCGGAGCTTTAGACAAGATCGATGTTTCTTAACCCCAACCGCGAATTTCCGCGGAGGCCGGAAATCGGCTCCGGCCCCGCTTGTTTGGTCAACTTAGTCGCGTACGCCGGTAACCTGCCCGAGCTTTTCGGCGTCGCTGTGAATTGATGCAGGAACCGGCGTAGTCGAACCGGGCGGAATCAACTGCGAGACAACGGTGTGGATTGTCAGGCCGTGATTGCCCAGGACAAACATCAGATTGATTACTGCTCCTGAGGAAAGGCCGGGAGGCGCGGGCATATCGATCTCCGCCGCGCCCGTACAATCTGGGAATACGATGTAGGTCCCGGTTTCCTTTGTGTGGAAACCTGCGCTGTCGGTGGGTCCCGACAGGGGAACACCATTGGATGTTACGAAATCTACCTGGGTCAGATGGCCGGCGCCATCGAAGTGCGTCATGGCCACTCCATCCCGTTGCTGCGCGACCGTGCCGTCGGGGGCGTAAATCTGACCCGACACTGTAAACGCATAGTCGCCAAAGAGAGTATTGGTCGTACATCCGGCGTTAGGTACCTGTGCTTGCGCTGTGCCGGAAATCAGCATTACCAAAACCGCTACCGCCAAGAACACTCCTACCACCCACGTCTTCATGACTGCCTCCTCACGTCTCGAAATTCTTGCCGGATTGAGACCGGTCGTGTTCCGCATCCTGAGCGGGAAGGCTTCCAGCGACAATGGAGAGAAGCTGAAGATTCACTGTAGTTTTTGTGTAGCCGCAAGTCATTGATTAAGAAATAGAAAACCCAACCGGCATTTTCCAGAGGTATAGTGCGTTCCCCTGCGGGTAGAATCAGAGCCGCTTGTTTGGGGTGATTTGCAGTGGGAGTGGACACAGAAATCATCCGGTTCGGGGACTTCGAACTGGATCGTGGCGCATTTGAGCTTCGGGAGAACGGTCGAGTAGTACGGCTGGAGCGGATTCCGCTGGAACTGCTCTTTCTGTTGGCGGAACAGCGCGGCCGATTGGTAACCAGGGAGCAAATCCTCGATTGCATCTGGGGAAAAGACGTCTTTGTCGATGTGGACAACGGTATTAACACGGCGGTCCGCAAAGTTCGTCAGGCGTTAAGAGAAAATCCGGAAAAACCCCGCCTCCTGCAAACGGTGCCCGGAAAAGGCTACCGATTCGTTGCTCCGGGCTCCATCGACCGCACGACGGGGAAAGTAATGCTAGTGGTATTGCCTTTTGTGAACCTCAGCGGTGACTCGCGCGAGGACTTCTTCGCAGACGGCATGACGGAAGAAATGGTCACGCAATTGGGCAGCCTTGATCCGCTGCATTTAGGGGTCATCGCGCGTACGACCTCCATGCAATACAAAGGCTCAGGCAAGAGTACGGCGCAAATCGCGCAGGAACTCGGGGTGAATTTCCTGCTGGAAGGCAGCGTGCGGCGTGAGGGGGAGCGAGTGCGGGTCACCGCGCAGTTGATCCAAGCCAGTGACCAGACCCACGTCTGGGCCGATAGCTTTGACCGCGAGCAGAGCGATGTGATCCGACTGCAAAGCGACGTGGCGCTGGCCATTGCCGGCAAGATTGAATTGTCTCTGCCCGGCCGGGTGCGAGCCAGACTTATTGCCCCGCGCCCTGTCAATGCCCAGGCCCATATGGCGTATCTCGAGGGATTGCAACTATGGGAGCTGCGCACCAAGCTGGGTATGGAGCAAAGCATCACAAGATTTCAGCGCGCCATCTCGCTTGATCCAAATTACGCGCCCGCCTACGCGGCATTGGCACGGGCCTACACGCTGGCCTCGGTACCAGGGATGTTGCCCGCACATGAGTCCATGCCCAAGGCGCGGGAAGCTGCGCTCCGTGCTATCGCGCTCGATGACTCTCTTGCCGAAGGACACACAGTTTTGGCGTTCGTGAAAGCGCAATACGAGTATGACAAGCCCGGGGCCGAACGGGAATATCTTCGCGCCTTGGAGCTGAACCCCAACAATGGATATGCACACCTTTTCTACTCGAATAGCTATCTTTCCCTTGTGGGTCGTCACGACGAGGCCACTGCCGAAATGAAGCGGGCCATCGAACTCGATCCTTTCTCCGCTCCGATTCAATCTTTTCTAATTCGGACTTATACCTGGGCGCGGCGGTACGATGAGGCGCTCGCGCAGTTTCACAAGTGCCACCAAATGTTTCCCGACTTCGCCCTCAACCATGAACGCCTCGCTCACCTTTACACCTATACGGGCCGGTTCGAGGAGGCAATAGCAGAAGACAGCAAGGCGCGGCTGCTGGCGCGTGAAAGTCCGGAATCTGTCCGCAGAAAAGAAGACGAACTGCGGCGGGCATGGAAGTCGAGTGGCGCACCGGGCTACTGGAGAACGCTCCTCGAATTCGCGCACATGCCGGAGAATCCGCCGGAAGCATACGTCCCCGATTACGGAGTGGCGATCCTCTACACCCGTTTGGGGGAAACCGACAAGGCGGTCGAGTCCCTGGAAATGGCCTTTGCCAAACGTGAACTAGCGATGACCGAGATAGGAGTCGAGCCGGCGTTTGATTCGTTGTGCTCCGATCCCCGCTTCCAGAGCCTGCTTCGGCGCGTAGGCTTGGCGCTGTAGGAGACCGTGCGGCCCCAGAGTGCGAGTGCCCATCACTTTTCCATCTGCGCGTAGATGGTTCGCGCGTAGGAAAGCAGATCTAACGTCGCCTTTTTCTCTGCTTCGGTATTCCAGTTTTGATTTTCCCGGGCGCTCGAGATCAGCCGATCGATCCAGGCAACAAAGTAAGCTGCATCTTCAGCCGACTCAAGGTTTGAACCCGCAACTTGGACATAAATCGGGCTCGTAGTCGCGTACGGGAATAAATCCAACACCGGGTACTCCGATTTGTCGCTCAAAGCCCGCAAAAGGCACCAGCCACTGCGTGAAATTGTGATTTCATCCTCCGCGTCGGCGGTTTCGTTGTCGTTACTCAGCTTCAGATCCTGCGCCACCTTTCCATTGCAAACGATTTGCAGATGATCGACCGGCACAAACGATCGCAGCCACGCGTTGAATTTGACTTTGTTTTCTCCCGCAGGCAGGCGAAGCGTTTCGCCAATCGAATGTTCGCCAAGCGCAAAGCCCAGCAGCGGGCCATTGGTGGCGAATGTCTGTCCTTGCTTCACCGAGTTGAGCCATGGGTGAATATCCAGCGGCCCGGCAGGAATCTTCGCATACACACGATTCAATCCCACCGGGCCGCGCAGCGAAGCGAAATTATCCATCGCATCGGTGCCGCCGGCCGCCGGCAGATGAAAGCCGCAGTTGAGAAGCTTGTACCAGACGGTCGTTGTTGCCATGTGATCGTCAAAGCCGAGCGCTTCGATGTAATCGACTTTCCCCAGCGCAATGTCGACAGGCAACTCGTAAGCCGGCAGATCATAGAGCGTAGGTTCTTCCTTCGCCGGATCGGGAAGCCAATCGAAAGGGTGCGCGTAACCCACCAGCGCCTGCTGCTCATGCGCCACATCCGCCACAACCGCGTTAGGTGGAAACAAACTCGCCGCAGCAGTTTGAGGATAGTCAGCGTATCCCGGCAGCAGAAAATTCTTGGTAAGATTCAGCAGATCGAGATGGCCCCAGTAAGTGGTGTGGAATTCCTGTCCATGCAACAGCAGAGTTGTAGCGGTCGAGGCCGGGTCAGGTTTTGTGCTGAAATATGAAATGTCTGGGATTCTTTGTTCTTTGTTGACGATCAAGTCCTGCACGATTGAAAGATTTTCCGCCGCCGCTTCCTCAAGCAGATGCTTTGGCGTGTTCCGGTAAGCGCCTCCGTAATTCATGTGAACATGCACGTCGCCGCTGACCCAGCGAAACCGGGGATCGTGAGGAACGTTCAGCGGCTGCAAAGAGATCGTGAGGTTCGTTCGCTGTCCGGCGGCCGCCCGCGCAGTTTGCTTCGCAAAGCGATACTCGAAGCCTTTCATCGCTTCCACGGTGATTTTCCCCGCTGGAACCACGACCTCAAACGGTCCGAAAGTGTGAAAGTAATGCGGCTCAAAAGGCCGCTCGGAGCGCACAAAGTCGCCGTCGGCGCGCATCCAGGAGTCATCGGGCGCGTACGCGCGCCCGTCTTCGCCGGTGACAAACACACGGGCCGAAGTCTGGTGGCCGCTGCCATCCAGCACGCTGACCGCGAGATGCGCCATGAGATGAAGGTAATGTTTCTCTTTGATTGCCAATTGTGCCTGCGCGCCGCCGAGGACTTCCTGGATCCAAAGCGATGTATTGCCGCCGCGATTCGAGATAAACGCGATCCTTTTTCCGTCGGGCGACCAGCGCGCCCCGACATTATCGAAATCGCCGTAGGAAATCGGGAAGGGATTGCCACCGTCCGCAGGCAAGACCCAAAGCTGGTGCCACTGCTGCCCCAGATACGACGCGTAGACGATTCGCTTTCCATCCGGGGAAAAATCCGGCCGCGCTTTCCAGGAAGTTTCTTCATAATGAATTTCGCGCGCTTCCGCTCCCGGTTGCGCTTTCATCCGCCAGAAGCCGCCGGTTCCGTACATGTGTCCGCGATTGGAAACAAAAAGAATCTCACTGCCGTCCGGCGACCAGGCTGGACTGATCTCATGATCGATCCGGCTGTAGTAGTAGCGTGCCAGTTCGCTCTGCGTTTCTCCGGTCAGGCGCTGAATGTTCTTCAATTCGCCGCTAGCAAAGTCGCCAGCGAAAATATGGAAATTCCCTTTGAACAATGTGGAGACAAAGGCCACGCGCTTCCCATCCGGCGAAAAACGCGGCTCCAGATTCACCGCCCCCGTCGAAGTCAGGCGCTTGGGCTGCTTGGTTTCGAGATCGAGCGCCCACAGTTCGATGGCGTCGTTCTGATACGAAACGTAGATCACCCAGCGGCCGTCACGCGAGCAATCGGGCTGGTAATCGTAGCCCGGGCCGGCCGTCAATTGTTCCGCAATCGCGGCGTCGGTTTTTTGCCGCCAGAGTGAACCCGCCATCGAATAAATAACCGATCGGGAATCCGGCGACCACGCCACCGAACTCGGACCAGTCGTAAGCTGGGGAATGTACATTTCCCGATAGTAATAAGCATGCGGTTCGTCGATCTGCTTGAGCACCGGATCGCGTTGCGCGAGCACCGGCGAGGAAATCGCCGCAATTAAAAGCAGAATGGTTGGTACGTTGAACAAGGGCTCCTTTCGGAAAAAACGATACGGCGGGAATTATATCGAAGCCGCAAGGCCCTGATTGCGCGCTCCGCACTCGCTCATGAGAAAACTCAGTGCGTTGCGACTGGCAGAATGATACGTGAGGAGTTCGTTTTGTCGGCATAAATCGTGATTCTTGCTTTCTGAATCTTCGACGATTGCATTTCCAGTTCCCCGCTCTGAAGATTGCGCGAAAAGTTCGGAAAGAAACTGCCCGAAATCTGCACTTCGATGCGATGGCCTTTCTTGAAAACGTTGCTGGTGATGAGGTTCTCCAGGTTCAGTTCGTAGACATGGCCCGGCACAAGCAATTGATGTCCTTTTCGCAAGGCGCGATAGCTCGCCCGCAACACGTCCAAACCCGGGCTCATCAGATTGAACGCAGTTCCGTCGGGGCCAACATCAAGCAGGCGCACCCACAAATCGAGGTCACGGCAATCACAGGAAACATAAATCTGAGCGTGAATGTTCCCGGTGACCTCGAGGTCCTGCTGGAGTGTTGGCGAATCGAACGTAAGTACGTCTTCCCTTTTTTGCAGATGGCGATAATCGTGCGCCCCCGGGGAATCGTATTTGTTCGTTACCGGCTGTGCCGGATCAGAAACAAACGCGATAACTTGTTTCTCCGCACCCGGAGCAGCGTCAGAAAGCAACCCGCTCGTTGCCCCATTTGCGCGAGTCAAATAATAAGAAGTCTGCGGAGATTCGCGAGGCCAGGAATCGGCTTCCCGCCATTTATCGGCACCCATGACGAAGTAGCGCACCGGCTTTTCTTCCGCGACCCCATTCTTGATGCCGCGCAAGTAATAGTCCATCCAGCGCAGGATGACTTCGTCGTAATCAATGGCCGCGGCGGGTCCGAATTCGCGTTCTCCAGACTTCGTTCGGGCCGTTGATTCAACCCCATGCACCCACGGGCCAATCAACAAATGAGTGCGCGGGTCGGCTTCTCCGGCACGCGATTTAAGCAGTCCAAGAAAATTTGTGGTCGCGCCCTCGGGGCCATAGTTATCGTCATACCAGCCGGAAAGATTGAGCACGGCGGCGTGCACACGATCGTATTTGTCGCGCAGTTCGCACCACTGCCACCACGGATCGTCCGGAGGATGCGACAGCCAGTCATAGTAATAAGGCGCGATTCCGCGCAGCTCCTTGAGTTGACCGAGCGGAAGAGTCTCGAGCATGCCGCTTGCAACGCTCCCCCAACTCGCCTCAGCGTCAGCATAAATTTTGGGTCCGGGCAGGTTTTTCTTTTCCCGCACGTCGGGCGCGATGTTCTCCCAAATCCATTCGATCCACGACAGGTCCCAAACTCCGCCGGCATAAAAGAAATTCTGCGGGGTAGAAAAAGTCATCGCCGGCGCCATCGCCTTCAGATGCGGAGGGCTCTCCACCGCCGCCAGCCATTGCACCGCGCCCGGGTAAGAAAGACCGAAAGTCCCCACATTGCCATCCGACCACGGCTGCCGCGCCGCCCATTCGATCGTATCGTAGCCATCGCGGCCCTCGTTTTCGTAAGGCCGGAATTCGCCCGCCGAGGCGAACCGGCCGCGAACATCCTGCACCACGACCGCATAGCCACGTTCGACCGCGTGGCCAAATGTAGTGTAGTCCTTGAGCGCAACTTCCTTTCCGTACGGAGTGCGATAGACAAGAACAGGAAATCGGCCCTCCCCGCGCGGAAGCAAAACATCGGCGCGAAGTACAACACCATCACGCATGGGGACAGCGACATCTTTCTCAACCAGAAAATCTTCCGAGACCGACGACGACTGCGCCATCGAAGGGATCACGCCCGTTTGAAAAAAGAAGAAACACAAGAGAACGCTGAATGCAGACGCCATCGGCCGCGCCACGCCGTTTCGATTTCTATGCATTCGAAATCCCCGCCCTCCGGCTCACCCAGGCCCAATTCGCAAACGCTGCGACAATCGTGGCCAGCAGTATCAGCGATCCGGTCAAATTCGCTTGCCGGCCCGATTGCAGGCAATATCCCATGATCAACAGCAGACAGAATCCTGCACCCAAAACAGGAAAGAATAGCCCGAACGGCAAGCGGAAACCGGACGCGCCAGGTTGTTTGTGGCGCAAGACTGGCACGGCCGCGCATACCAGACCATAGCAAAAGAGTCGCGATACCGCCGAGAGCAGAACATTCCACGAAAAACTGCCCAGCAATGCCAATGCCCAGGTGAGCGCTGCGAAAACCAGGATTGAAAAATAAGGCGTGTGAAAACGCGGGTGAACGGAAGCAAAGATGGAAGGAAAATCTCCGCGCTCACCCAGCGCAAACGTCAGCCGCGGAACGGCCAGCATGTTGGCGCTGAGATATCCGTATGTAGAAATGAACGCTCCAATGGCAATGAATACCGGCCCCACATCACCCAGCACGATTCTGGCCACATCATCCAAAGGTCGCTCGCTCAATGCAGGATTCGCCAAAGTTCTCACCACAATCCACTGGATCACCGCGTAAAGCAACGTGCAAGTCGCCAGAGCCACAAAAAGAGCAAAGGCCGCGTCGCGCCGCGGGTTCTTCGCTTCGCTCATGGGAGTAATTCCGCTCTCAAAGCCGCCATAGGAAAACATCAGCAGCAGTGCCGCTTTGAGCCACGCGCCTCCCGCGGCAGGAAATGAAACAGGTTCGATCCCGTGCCGGCTCGCCAGGTATGCCGCCCCGGCAACAGCAAGCACGATCAGCGGAAGCAGCTTGGCAAAGGTGAAAAAATCGCTGACTCGCGTCCCGCCCCTCACTCCGCGAAAATTGACGAACGCGAGAATGGCAATGAGCAAAGTAAGAACGAATAACCGTGGCATTGCCCGCGTAGCCGCAGGCCAGAACTCGCCCAGGTAGATGACAAACAGATTTGCATTGGCGGCCGGCGCCGCTAAACGCGTGAGCCAGAGCATCCACCCCACCTGAATTCCCCAGAAGCGCCCGAACGCAACCCGCGTGTAAAGATACGGCCCCCCGGCCTGACTGAATTGCGAAGCCACTTCGGCGAAGCAAGCCATGATGATCCCGACCGCGGCGCCGACCGCAACCACCGCCCAAACGCTCGCCGAGCCAATCAGTGTCGCGACGTCAGAAGGCAGCTTGAAAACTCCGCTGCCCACGATCGAATTGATCAGCAGCGCGGCCAGGCTCCAGCGGCCAATCGCGCGCACCAGGCCCGAACGGCTCTCCTCAGGCATGCGCGTTTGTAACATAAAAGGCCGCCATCAGGCCTTCAGCCACCAGCCCTCGGCAATCCCGGGCCATCGGTGGCCTACTTCCTGCTTACTATGTCCAAACCAATGGAGCTGTTTCCCAAAACCAGAGCCGGCGTTTTGCTCCTCGGATTGGTCACAAGACAACAAACGGCCAATGCAGTAGTTCACGCCGTAGAAAATCCTGTCCGCGGCGTGCGGATTGTGGAAGTCCCCGAAATCCGTGCCACACAGGGCTTTTCAGCAGTTGTATCGAGTGCCACGGGCTGAAAATCGCCGTAACCCTGTCCGGCTTTCATACCAAAGTAACCCGAATTACGAAAGCGCATGCACGTGGGACATCTGTTCGCTCAGCACTCTCGGTGCGATGTTCACTTTGTTGCCCTGACTCCGGGAAGCGTGCCCATGGAACGAGACGACTACCTGAACGAGGTCCACATTCGGATTTTGCGCGTAACCGAAGACCTGCGCACCATCCAGCGGCAATTGAACTGCGCCGCCATGGAAGCGCCCGGCGACCCCGAATTGATGGAACTCCTCTGCCAGTTGCCGGAGATGGATTCCATCCAGTTGTTGAAGTCGGCGCTCGACCAGATGCGCCATTTCCTCTGGTTCTTTATGCAGGTGATGGCGAACGAGTCAGAAACCGGAGAGAAACTGCGGCAAACAATCCGCCAAAAATCTTCCGACGACGCGAAATTAAAAGCTGAGGCCTCGCTGCTGGAAAAATTCCGCTCCGCCGACCACGTTTTTCTCCGCTATCTCACCGACGGGAAGAACCGCAAGCCCAACTAAAGCGCGCTTCATCCATCCATCCCAACCTAACGTATAATCCGGGCGCAGTTTTGCCGAAGTTTTGCAAGCCGATGCCCGACTACACTCTGCCTCACCAATTGGCTGGCGAAAAGCAGCGCCTGGCCTTGATGTCCGTGTTGCTTGATCCCTTTGAGCAAAGCTGTATCGCGCGGCTTGGCGTGCGCCCTGGCTGGCGTTGCCTGGAACTCGGCTGTGGCAACGGATCCATCGCCCAGTCCCTCGCCGCACTCGTCGCGCCTTCGGGCCGCGTAGTCGCAAGCGATCTCGATCTCAGCTATGTCGCAGGTCTGCGAGCGCCATGTCTCGAGATCCGCAAAATCGATGTGCTTCGCGACGTGATCGAAGCGAACTCCTACGACTTCGTGGTTGCGCGCGCTTTGCTTCACCATGTCACGCCCGCACACAAGGCCCTCGAGCGCATGGTCGCCGCGCTCAAGCCGGGAGGCACGCTTCTCTCCATCGAGCCGGACATGCTGCCATGCACGGTCACCGAACCGGATTCCATGCGAACGTTCTGGCAAGGATGGCTGAAGTGGTCAGTCGACGCCGGCATCGACTATTTTATCGGCCGCAAAATCGCAGCCTGGCTCGACTCGTTCGGCCTAAGAAACATCTCTGGCGAAGGCCACACACCGCTGTTCAATGGCGGGTCAGAGTGGGCCACGTACTGGATTGAGACCATGCGAGAACTGGCATCCCCACTAACAAAATCCGGACATGTCACGCCGGAAATGCTCGACGAATTCCACTCCCACTTTCACGATCCGCACTATTGGACCAGCGTCATCACCTTCACCGCGACTTGGGGACGCAAGCCGCTGTGAACTCAACCTTCTACTCCAAAGTGACCGACTTCACCAGATTGCGCGGCCGGTCCACATCCAGCCCTTTGCGCACCGTCATGTAGTAAGCGAACAATTGAAGCGGAACGATTTCCAGGATCGGCGAGAGCAGCTCGGGAGCTTGCGGCACAAAAATCGTGTGATCGGCGAGCCGCGGAACCTGCTCATCGCCCGCAGTTGCGATCGCGATCACCCTTCCGCCCTGCTGCTTAAAGCCGCGAATGTTTGCCAGGTTCTTCTCGTAGCGCAGCACGGAACCTGCGTCATCGCGATCACAGGTGGAAATGATGACCACAGGCAGGCTTTCGTCAATCAAGGCGTTGGGCCCATGTTTCGTCTCACCTGTGGGATAGCCTTCCGCGTGAATGTAGGAAACTTCCTTCAGCTTGAGCGCGCCGTCCATGGCAATCGGATAATGAATGGCGCGGCCCAGAAAGAGAAAATCTTCGACTTTATAAAACTGCCCGGCCAGGCGGTCGCACTCCGGCGCGGATTGCAAAACAATTTCAACCTTTCCCGGTAGCTCGAGCAGTTCCCCGATGTAGCGCCGAATTTCGCCGCGGCTAAGCTTCCCGCGCTCCTGGCCAAGATAAAGGGCAAATAGAAAGAGCACCGCCAACTGCGCGGTGAAGGCCTTGGTGGAAGCGATGCTGATTTCCGGCCCGGCGTGCGTATAAATGACCCCATCCGCCTCGCGCGCGATCGTGGAATCGATCACATTGGAAATGGCTATCGTGCGCGAACCTTTGGCGCGGGCTTCGCGCTGGGCGGAAGTCGTGTCGGCCGTCTCGCCCGATTGCGTAATGACAACAGTAAGCTCTCCGCTTCCAATCAGTGGATTGCGATACTCGAACTCGCTGGCATAATCGACGTCAGAGGGCAGGTCCGCAAGCTCCTGAATCATGTATTGCCCCGCCATGCCGGCATGGCGGCTCGTGCCGGAAGCCACGATGTTGATGCGGCGCAAAGCGCGAAGTTCTTCGCCGCTGATGCGGATTTCATCGAGCCTTACCGTTCCCGCTTCCAGAAAAACCCGCGGCGTAATCGTGGCTCGCAACCCTTTTGGTTGCTCAAAAATTTCTTTCAGCATGTAGTGGGCGAATCCGTCTTTGTCGGCCATTTTTCCTCTGAAACTTCCTATACTCCGGCGCCGCCGATGATGGTTTGCCTCACCTCTCCGTTGGCACTCAGCACGACGAGATCAGCACGCGCTCCGGCTTTCACCTCGCCACGCGTGCTCAAACCCGTCACCCGCGCCGGATTCACCGTGGCCAGTCGAATTGCCTGCTGCAAATCCCATCCTGCGAACTCCATCGTATTGCGGACCGCACGATCAAGAGTCAAAACACTGCCCGCCAGTTTCCCGCCAGAAAGGCAGCGTCCATCGCGCACTTCGAATTCAAACGGCCCTAAATGATACGTGCCGTCCGGCATGCCGGTCGCAGCGTTCGCATCGGTTATCAGGACAGCGGCATCGTGCCCCTTTGCCATCAAGAATAACTGAACGATAGCAGGATCAACGTGTATGCCGTCGGCAATGATGTCGGCAGAGAGCCGTGGGTCGGTCAGCACTTCTCCCAGAATACCGGGATCGCGGTGATTCAGCGGCCGCATGGCATTAAAGGTATGTGTCGCATGCCGCGCCCCAGCAGTAATCGCGGCCCGTGTCGCATCGAGGCTGGCGTCCGAATGTCCCACGCTCACACACACGCCCAGCTCCGTTGCCTGCGCAATCACTTCCAATGCGCCGGGCAATTCCGGAGCGATCGTAAGCAAGCGAATCTGCCCGCGGCTCGCCTGCCAGAATTGCTCAAACACGTGCGGATCAGGATCGAGCAAATCCTCCGGAGGATGTACGCCCCGGCGAATATGGCTCAGAAACGGCCCCTCA